>Ga0315296_10001732_pt1 | contig 18967 bp, 28 predicted proteins | sample YL17G14_18_MG_FD_203921 | JGI IMG/M metagenome (GOLD analysis project Ga0315296, IMG submission 203921) | Sediment microbial communities from Yellowstone Lake, YNP, Wyoming, USA - YL17G14_18 | ecosystem: Environmental > Aquatic > Freshwater > Lake > Sediment | place: USA: Wyoming | collected... | reverse complement strand
TGCTGGTCAGTTGGTCTAAAGCTGCTGGTCAGTTGGTCTAAAGCTGCTGGTCAGTTGGTCGAAGCACCCTGGTCAGTTGGTCTAAAGCTGCTGGTCAGTTGGTCTAAGCACCCTGGTCAGTTGGTCTAAGCACCCTGGTCAGTTGGTCTAAAGCTGCTGGTCAGTTGGTCTAAAGCTGCTGGTCAGTTGGTCTAAGCACCCTGGTCAGTTGGTCTAAAGCTGCTGGTCAGTTGGTCTAAAGCTGCTGGTCAGTTGGTCTAAAGCTGCTGGTCAGTTGGTCGAAAGCTGCTGGTCAGTTGGTCGAAAGCTGCTGGTCAGTTGGTCGAGAACTGTCCCGTCTCTGGTCGAGAGCTGTTCCGCTTCTGGTCGAGATTTGTTCCGCCTTTACTCCGCCTTTGTTCCGCCTTTACTTCACCTTTACCCCGGTTCAAATCTGTTTTAATTTTATTTTAATCTTCCGTCCCTGGTTCACTGATGTTCTGGCTGTGTTCTGTACTTGGTCTGTATTTATACACGCGGACTTCTGTGCGTGATCTCCGGCAGTTTTGGTTCTGTTACTTTTTCAGTCGCGGGTTTGTTCTCGGTTTTTTCCCGGATGAGTTGTGATATTATTTGCTCACCTATCCACTTAGTGTAGGCTGGTGGAATTGCTTGAGTCATTTCATAAGAGGTCATCCAGGTAATGCCTGAAGCTTTTTGCCAAGAAAGTTTCGTCCTGTGGTCGGCTGGTATCCTGCCACGCCCCGAATCGCCCCCACCCACCATACTAACCATTCCCTTTTTTCCCACAACCTCCCCTTTGTATAGCGGGCGCTCCGGAGTGAGGATAAACAGGTTGCTTTCAAACCATCTTTCCCGGTGCATCCGTAAGTTAAGCATAAGTCCTGTTAGTTTAAAAGGGCTTATCAAGGGTGATCCTTTGACATTTTCAATTATATACGGTAGCCTTGAGTCTATAAGTTTTTGTCTTACTGATTGGATTAGATCAGGATATTCACGATCCCGACATGTAGGTCGTGACTTGCATCTTGAGTATGCCTGGCATGGTGGGCTTGCGTGTATCACGTCAAAGCCGGTGAAGTCAAAAGTCATAGCGTCGGCCTGGTAACATTCAAAAGGGTAGTTAATTTGCTTTTTGATGTCCACGCCGATAACTTCAAATCCTGCCTGGTGGTATCCCATAGCCGCGCCGCCCGCGCCGCAAAAAAGGTCAAGTAATCGCATAATTATAAAAAATACCTTTTTACGCAACGGGTTTGTTATTTGAAGCATCAATTTACGTTGCGGGGTCGTTCCTGGAGGCATCGCCGGATCCGGAGGGTGTTGATCGGGGTTTTCTGTTTTTTGCTCTGTCTTTGGCATCGTGTTGGTTGTGGCAGAGTTGGCAGAGCCCGGCAAGGTTTAGCAGTTCCTTGGCTTCCGGCCGCTTATCATATACATGCGCCGTGGTTATTGTGACTATGCTTCCCGTGATCGGGTGAGCCTCGTGGTTCCTTGCGCCGCACCACTCGCAACAATTTTTAGCGCGGACGTGTATTACAAAGAAGCTTCTGAGTTTCCAGTCTTTGGGATACCTTGCCCGGTTTTCCGGCTTTATTGGCACGGTCTTGCCTCCTGGAGGCATCGCCGGTAATATCGCTTCTCGATGCGATACTTGCCGGCGTGTCAAAATGTTTTTAATATTGATGCTCTTTCTTCCCGGCGATGTTGGCCGATATCTACAAGGTCGTCGATGGCAGCTCCCAGGGCGTGTCGTTCGAGATCCGGCATCGCCGAAAGGCGCCTGGTCCACCTTAGTGTTTTTCTTTTAATTCTTTCCCGCTCCCGGAAGTCTCGCCCTAAATATCGATAGTCATGCAGGTGGATCGGGGGTGGGTAGTTCATCCATAGCTTTTCGGTGACGTGGCCTCCGCCCCTGTTCGTGGTCTGAAAGGTGTGTGTCCACCAGCCCGAGAGTGCATCGTCATAAGTGTCGTTAGGATATCCGGAGATCATCACCATACATGTTAAGTGCTTTATAATGTCAAGCAAATTGATATGATCAGCGTCGCTGAACTCGTGGCTGTAAAGTTTACCGGGTTTACGCCTGGTGTATTGCAAATAAGGCGGATCGCAATAAATAAAGGTCTTTGGTGAAAACCGGGCGTTGCAGAGATAGCCGATAGCGTCTTCCTGCAGTAACGTTAAATTTGGCGTTGCTCCCTGGGGGAAGTTGTCAATTACTTCCGGATCGATGTCCATGCCGATGTTGGCCAATGCCAGGCGCTTCATTTTCAGGATAGCGCCGCCGCCAAGAAAAGGTTCAACGTAAAGATCGTGTGGTGGGATCCTGTTGATAATCTGCTGGTAAACCCCGCTCCCCTGTTTCCCTCCCGGGTATGTCATGGCTTAGCTTCCTCGTTTCTTACGGTTGTTTCGTGGATCAGCCGCCTCCAATTGGACTTTGTGTAGCGCTGGTTTTTGTCTCGCTTGGTCGTTTCACCAAGCGGTGCAAATTCTATGTGCAGGTGGCTTTTCTTGTCTAATACCAGGTAATTGATGCCGAGTGAGTTTTTTAGTTTCCAGTAGGTGTCAAAGCCTTCTTTAGTGGGTTTTTCTACGTCGATCGCTCTGCCGTTTTTATGCGGTAGATCGAGATCATCTTTACCTAATTTCGTCGCTATAATTACCAGGTGGTTGCCGGATTCGTAGAAGATCAGATCAATGATTTTCAGTACCGTTTTTATATTTTTACAAACCTCAGTTATGTCAATCCCGCTTCCGATTTTCATGGGTTTATCCTCCTTTTCTTTTTTTAATCTCCAATGTTTTTCTCGTCTCGCATCAAATGATTCCATTCTTCATCCAGGTTGCCGTTTGAAGATAGCCCCAGGTATCGGTTCCATCCTCCTGCGCTATTTAGTTCCCAGATCGAGGTGCACCCGGGATGGTCTATCTCGCTGAAGTGTTTGCGGAATATCCTGAAGCCCGCTTTCTTTACTTTTTGCTTGTCCACGTCGTTCATAGCCATACCTCCTTTTTAATATCTGTCTTCTATAAAAAGCGGAAATTCTCTGATGTTCGCTGTTTTTGTTAAGAAATCTTGAAAGGTATTTCCGCTGTTAAGTACCGCTCTTTTGCCCTTTAGTTTTCCTGTGGTTGCCCCAAGTAGAATACAACCCTGGGTGTCTGCTTCTGTATTTCCGGCATGGAATAAAACGGCTGTGTGCCCTGGTACGATTATTTCAAAAGTGTTTAACCATTTTTGTCCGTGAAATCTTATGCAGTTGAAAATTCCCTGGGGGATATACAGTTTTCCTTGTTCGTCTTTGTCCGGCTCCAGGGTGAAACAAAAAATCATCTCACTGATCAGCATTACTCCCAAGGCACCGCCGCTTGTGTGTTCAAGTCTAACTATCCGTGCTCTCATCACTTTCCTCCTTTATAATGTGATGATGTAGGCCAAACAAAGCCCCGTAATAATACCGAGTGTAAAAATAAAAACCCATTGATAGTAAAAAGCGTGCATCTCTTTCCCCTCCTTTATCGGTTAAAGGCCTGGTTTACTGCGTTCTTGCAATCCTCTGAGCTCGGGTGTGTGTAAATCTGTGTCGTGTCAAGTTTGGCATGGCCTAAAAGCTGTTGCACTACCCTGATGTTGGTGTATCGCATCAGGATGGTTGCATAAGTATGTCGTAAAACATGAGGATGTATTTGTCGCCCCATGGCGTGGGCGGAAATAAGGCCGGTTATGCGCTCGATGTCCCGGACACCTAACCTGTTGTTTCGTTTGTATGATGTAAAAAGCGGATCATTCTGGGCAGTACCTGGAGCGTGCTTGAATAGACGTTTAATATACTCTGTAACCACAACTCTTAGAGGTTCTGGCATGTCGATGTAGCGGGCTATCTTTCCTTTTGTTGATGGACGCGGCAAATGGACGGCTGGATGAACATAGCCGCCCCGCCAAACGTTTTCGATGTTCAGGCTTGATACTTCCCCTGCGCGAAGCCCGCACTGAAGCATAAGTCTGAGCATAAGGTTGTCCCTGGGCGGACATGTGTCCAGGTGTGTTAAAAAAACCTGCACTTCCTGATCTGATAAAATTTGTACTCTCATTTTAAATATTTCCTTTCGTGTGTGGTGATAAGTACCCTTAGTTGCGCGAAGAGATTATTTCCATGGGCAACCCTGCAATCTTTTTTTTTCAATAAGTGATCGGGGATGTCTTTGAAGGATTTATGGCAGTACGGACATTTCATTTTCCTTCCTCTTTTTCTTTTTTAAAGTATTGCCGGACCGAAATGACGATCCAGCATAGAATTGTTTCAGCGCCCGCCAGGATTCCGAAAAAAAATCCTATCCAGAAGTTTCCGCTTCCTATTCGCACCCTTCCCTTTCTCCTTATCATAAAGCGTCTTATGAGTAAAATATCTTTACCATAAACCGACATGCTTGTCAAGCATTATTTTCATACGTCACTCTTTTATGACGTATTATGTGGTATCCAGGTATGACGCATTTTGAGGGCTGGCAGTAATCAACATCGAGGGCGGGTTATGCCGTTAAAGAAACATTAAGCGACATAGAAAAAACTAGGGCGAGCGTAATTTTTGCCTCGTGGACGTAGGATGCTATATGTCTTATGTCCGGATCGCTCGTCCTGGAGGTTCCCGGCGAGGCGTTTTTTGCCAAAGTGGAGGGAAAGGGTTAAAAAGGATCCTTTTGGTGGCCTCCCTGGTTGTGGATCTCCGTCGCCAGGTGGAGGGGAAGGGTCGAAAAGGGCACTCTGGGGGATTTGAGAGCTCGTATCGCCGGATCCGGAGGGTGTTGCCCGGGCGGTATCGATGCGCTGAGCTCCTGGCCTCCGGTTGGTATCGATGGTGGCGGCGGTGTCTCCTGGCTGTTGGCTGCCGCAAAAAAAGGAGCGCCGCGCTCTTTAAACAAAAAGCCCTGGACGGGTCCTCTCTGGAAGGAGCTGCCCGCCAGGGCAAAGATGGGGCGAGTTGCCCGGTTTGTTAATCGTAGCCGACATCAAGGCCATAACTTGCTCTGCCGTGGATTGCCTTGCTCTTTCTAGGGGCATGTTCCGGTATTGTAGGCGGAACGCCCTGGAGCAGGTACTGCATCACATAGTAGTTGAAACCACTGATGGGCGGGTAAACATCTCGTGCCGCTTCATTCCACTGATCTTTATAAAGCTCTTCCTCGCCGGTGTAATATTCCGGCATAGTTTCGCCGAGCGCTTGCCATGCGGCTACAGCCGTAGCTAACAACGTGCGCTGTACGAATTGATCAGGGCTTTTGGGGTTTGTGGGACGGAACCAGCCACGGATGTAATTGCGGCCTTTCCAGATTGACGCGGTCAGGGTCTTGAAAATTGTACCACTGGCGTCAACACTCATAAACGGTCCTGTTACTCTTGCCATATCATTCACCTTCCTTGTTTGATCCGTGCCTTTTTTCAACGGCCGTCATTACTTTTTGCGTCATCTGCAAAAACATATCAAAGCGGCCTTCCAGGCGTGAAAGCCTGGACTCGAGGCGTAACCATATTACAATTATAGGTAATGTTTGAATAAATGCAAGGATTATTTCTTTTTCTGTCATGGCGCTCCCCTATTTCTTTTTCAGGAAAATGAGATTTCCGTTTTCCGGGCTTCCTGTTTTTGCTAGTAATGCGTAGCCGTATCGCTCGAATAGCCCGGTATTGTCTGCAAAGGACATGCGCTCTGTGACGATTAACCCAGGGCGGAAATCGCTTTTAAGGAAAAAATGTTTCATTATCAGTTCGTCCGTTCCCTCGGTATCGACGGAGAGTAGGTCGAAATCGAGGGGAATGTTTTTGTCCAGGAGAATCGCTCTTAGCGGTAAAGTGTCAATGGTGATTGTCTCGCCTGTTTTAATGTGTGCGTCCCATTCCGGCAATAGGGAATCGCTGAAAGGGGACGTGTGAAGATAAAGAGGAGCCGTCCCGCGCTTGTTGCTCACGCCGATGTTGAGAACTTCTACGTCCATGCCGGCAAATTCTTTTTCAATGATTTTTGCCCTTATGGGGTTTGCCTCAATAAGCAGTCCCTTCCACCCGAGCTCGAGCAGGGCAAAGGTGTTTGATAATTCTTTGCCGTACGCTCCTACGTCAACAAGGATGTTATGCGCCGGGGGGTGTCCCTGGAAGTGTTTAAAAATAATCTCTTGTTCGTCAAATTGACTGGTGTTTTTAGCCGGGTCATAAATGTAATTCCCTTGTTCCTTTTTTGAAAAGAGCAGATTTCCGTATTTTTCGTTTCCGATCTTGGTTATAAATTCGTAGCCGTATTGGTTGAAAAAGCCTGTTGCGTCCGGGTATGATGTGCATTCGGTGATGATGAGCCGGGGGCGGTATTCCGTGGTTTCAAACATTTTTTTAACTATGCGATAGTCCATACCTTCTGCATCTACGGCCAAGAAGTCGAAGTTTAGGGGAATTTGATGTTTTTTTAAGACTTCGTCAACCGGTTCTACTCGCACCATGATTTTTTTCCCTGTGTGTTCATGGGGGTCCCAGTCCGCCAGGAGCGACGAGCTGCTGACGACTTTATGCAGGTAAAGCGGCATTTGTCCGGCTTCGTCGCTTACGCCAATGTTGAGTATTTTTACATCGAGGTCGGTGAAATCGGTGCGGCATTTGCGGGCGCTCTCCGGGTTGGCTTCTATGAGTAATCCTTTCCAGCTATTTCGGAGGAGGCCGTAAGTATTGGATGAACTTTTGCCGTAAGCGCCGACGTCTACTAGGCGCTTGTTGGCGGGTGGGTGCTCGTTAAAGAAGTGGAAGATAATCTCCTCCGCACCGAAGTCGCTGACGTCCTGTGCCGGATCGTAAGGTAAAGGGCCAGGACTTTGCGCATTGCGGAACGCTTTATCAAATACTTGCGCCGGTGTGATGTCTTGCATTTCAATCCTGCCCTTTTTGGGCGGCGCCATAATGTCCCCGGGTCCGGGGTCTTGTCCAAGGATTAGGCCGGGGGTTGTGTGTCCCCATAAACAATAGTAAGGAATCCCCAGGGCGCGGCTTAAGTGCATTACTGCGGAGTCTACGCAGAAGATTTTTGAAGCCTTTGTCAAAAGGTAAACAGTCTGTATCCAGGAAGTCTTACCACATAGATTGACCAGGCCGGCATGCTCGCCGGAAAGGTCGTTGTCAGATCCCAGGTAGAAAATAGTGCAGTCGTAAACAGTGTGGATTAATTTTGCAAGCTCGTCGATTTTGTCGATAGGCCAACATTTATCAGACCAGTCCTTAGATCTAAGCTGAAAAATAACATTGTGCCCATCGTCTCTTAAGCCGATGCTGCTGGTGAAGTTCGCAAACCCCTCGTTGAAATTGGTAGGTATCTTTAGCCTGGTATTGTAGGGCGTCTGGCTGACATTGAGGTAGAGACCGTAAAGTGACGCCTTGCCGTATTCCGGGCCCCGGGGATCCCACAAAGGGCCCTCACTCATTGAGATTTTTGCGCATTGATCCGGATCGAGGTTAAGAGATCCATAGTCGGTAAAGAGTGCAATGTCCGGACACAGTGCCATAACCTCGCGAAACTCGGGTAAAACAGCACAGTAAAATTTTGTTTCGGGGTATTTGATTTGAGCGGCAGCGACAGCGGCAGCCCTAAGTAGGTTGTCGCCCATACTTAGGTATAGATCAACGATAATTGTGGGAAATTGTCTGATCATGTTGAGAAATCTGCGTCGGCTGTCTGTAAATACTAAAGGGATCCCCTCTGCGTCGGTAAGGTAGGGTGGATGCACCGGGCCGGCAGAACAGACTTTGTGTGTGTCGGGGCCGATGGAGTCAGTTGCCTTGAAGTATATAAAACATATATCGTTTGGTGCATGGCCGGGACAGAAGCGAGCTTTCTCGAATTTTGACTTAATGTATTTATTTTGGATAACATTGACGATCTGGCCTGAATCCTTTAAGTAAAAAATTGTTTGAAAGTGCACGTGTATGTTTTCCCCCTTGCGATGTAGTTATGCAAACACTTTATCGAATACTTGTTGCGGCGTGATGTTTTTCATTAACGATTTTGGCGTCCCGAAGTCGGCGCCTATGTCATAATGACCTGGTTCAATGCCGAGGGTGCGTAACGGATCAGTGTGTCCCCATAGGCAATAATAGGGAAGGTTAAGACCCCGGCATAAATGCAAGACGGCGGAATCAATGCAGATTATTTTTGAGGCTTTAGTCAAAATGAAGGCGGTTTGCAGATAGGTTGTCTTCCCGCAGAGGTTGACAATGTCTCGATGCTCGTCGGGCATGTCGATACTGTCTCCCAGGTAAAATATAGTGCAGTCATGGGCTTTTTTGATTAGTGCTGCAAGCTCGATCACCTGATTTATCTGCCAACCTCGATCATCTGTGCCTTTTGTGCGGAGCTGTAAAACAACGTTGTGCCCGTCGCTTCTCACGCCGATTTTAGCGGCAAACGCCGTGAAGTTTTTGTTAAAATCGGCTGGTAATTGTAACCTGGTATTGTAGGCTACATATCCAAGGTCGAGGAAAAGTCCGTAAAGCGCTGCTTTTGAAAAGCCAGCGCCCCGGGGATCCCACATCAGGCCTCCGTTTAGGATTATGTGGCCGCACTGTGCTGGATCGAGGCTGTGGGCTATTAAAGTGCTGTCAAGCGGCTTGAGTCCGCCGTCCGGGATGGGAAGTAGATCAATGTCCGGGCATAGTGCCATAATTTCATACTCGCGTGGATAGACCGCACAGTAGAATTTGAGGTCGGGAAATTGTTTTTGAGCTTCTATAACGGCGGCCGCCCGGAAAAGATTGTCGCCGAGGCCGCCGTCCATATTTACAATAATGGTTTTATATTTGGCCCTTAGCTCGAGAAAAGGCTGCCGGCGATCAGCGTATACGACGGGGATGCCTGAAGAAACAACCAGCCAGGGCGGGTGGGTGTCGTTGACAAACTGGACATGGTGTGAGACGGGGTCAATAGGGATGCTTGACGGAAAGTATAAAAATCCTATGTTGGCGGGTTTAGATGCCGGACACAGGCGAAGTTTCTCGGCTTTTGACCGGATATATTTGTCAGGCATGACATTGATGATCCGTCCTGTGGTTTTGTCGAAAAAAACTGTTTGAAAACTCATGCTTATTGTCCTTTTTTTTATTCCGGGAACGTTAGTGTAATCGTGTAAGTGATTGTGAGCACTCCATTGTTGAGGACATCGATGCTCGCGGCAAGGAGGTCGCGGCACATCATTACTTTTGTACCAAGGGTGGCGGCCAGGGAAACAATCGCTGTTTCTGTGATCGTGATTGTGTTGCCGGAGGTGTTGTCAAATAGCCTCGTTAGTGTGGCGGTCCATAATTTCGTGCCAGCGGTATAATTTTGAGCGGATGCGGCCTGCAGGCGGAAACCCAGTTGATTCGCTCCTGTGCCGTGTGTGATTGGCGTCGTCAGGACATAGCCTTCAAAACTTTCCGCGCCGGCGCCACGGCCGGGCAGGATTCCGTATGTGGCTTCGTTTATCGGGCCGATAATATTCCATCCATAGTTACCGGAAGTCAGAGCGGCTACCGTGCCGCTTGTCTGCTTTTGGCTGAGGTAGCCTGCGCCGAAATTTGTGGCAACGAAGCCAAGGCCGCAAACCGGTACGTAGATTGCGTTCCAGTAGTTGCGGTTCCAGGTGCGTGAGCGATCTTCATATAAATCTGTGATTTTTCCGTCAAGCTCGGCTTTGACCTGGATGCGCACCATGGGGACCGGGATTCCGAGCTTGATGCTGAGCCGTTCTAATTCCAGGTAATCGGCTTCTGTTTTGAGCTCCTGCGGATTGATTATTTTGCTGTCTTGCATAGATCCTCCTTATGCTGCCGATACGGTCGGCACTGCAACCGTGGGGATAGATGTGCCCCGGGTTAGTGTCGGCGGCGCCGCATAGACCCAAGCGTTGTCTATTTTCGTAACAACCGGCAGCGATACGCCGACGCCGCCGGCTGCTGCCGCCAAAGTACCGGTAACGCCGAAAATGATTTCACCCTCTTTGATGTTTTCTTCAAGCAGGTTTGAGTCCCAAGCCAGGGCGAATAAATACCCCAGGTAAAGCCCCGGCGGGATAAGTATTTCCGGGTTGCCGTCGTCTCCGAGGACGTTGTCTCCCAGGGGTGCTTCGATGTTGTCCTTGTGGTCGATCAAATATTGTTCGGTTGCCAGGAGTGAATTGAAAACAGTGTTCAACAGCCACGCGTCGATGTAGTGTTCCTCATTCGTGACCGTTGGGAATGAGTCCAGGTCCGGGGGAAAGGCTTTAGGATAGTTTCCTTCGAGCAGGTGTGTCGGTATTGGCATATCAAGCCTCAATCGTTGCTTTGTGTAGGATCAAGTAGTCCTGGATGTTGAGTATGATGGCATACATTCGGTTGAATATCCAGTCGTCCAGGTAGATCCTTTTTTGGATCATAATAGGCACAATGTCCAGGGCGTTTGGGAAGTTTACCGGATAATCTATTTCTTTCAGATGGTAATAGGTCGGCATCGTCACCTGCCGGAAACGTTAAAGTCTTTTGCCAGTGTGCCCACGGCCTGAAGCCCTGCCATAATAGCTATGTCGCGGGTGCTGATGCCGCCTGTCGACATAGCCGAAAGGATAGCATAAGCCACATTACACAAAAGTGCCGCGAGAGTTGTCTTCCAGTTTTTCATTTTCTTTTTATCCTCCTTCTATTGTTGCTTTGTGTAGGATCAAGTAGTCCTGGATGGAAACGATTGTATCATAAATGCGGTTTACTATCCATGCCTGTGGAGAGTCTGCCCCGTCGCGCATTGTTGGAACCTCGTCCGTGCCTTCCGGGAAGTATTTGTCGAAATCTACCTCTGTTGGTTGATCAGGATCCGGAGTTAGTTGAAACCAGGAAGTGCCAAAAATACAATAACCTAAATATGATAACGATGGGAAAAGGTGCAGGCGTATGAAGAAGTTGTACCCGGACAGGTTTGCGGGTTTGTTGGTGTTGTAGTAGCCGCGTGTATCGCCGGGAAGGGCGTGCCACGCGGCAATCGCGGCGGCGTAGAGGGTGCGTTGCTTAACCTGGCTGGCGGAGGGCGGACACGAGGACCCGGGAAGTTGTGCTGCTTGTCCCCAGTTTGCCGTTCTGCGAAACGCCAGGACCCGGGCCAGTGTGCCGGTAGCTTCCTCACTAAATAGCGGTCTGTCGAGTCGCGCCATAATACCCTTAAATCTTGTTGATTGTAGTGGCGCGGAGTGCATCAACATAATTGTAAGTAGTGTTGACGTAAACTGCGAGCCGCTGGAAAATGATTATAACCGTCAATGGCCGAAAGTCAACAAAATAGAGATAGAGCATAACGCCCGTGGCTATCCAGACCGATGTGCACTCGAAGCAAGCAAGTAGCTGCCGTGGGAAAGCGTATTGTCGGGTAATTCGATCCCGGACTGTATTGAGTATTCCCCACGATCTGACAGCGTGGGTAAGCGCTTCTGTGAGGATTACGCCTTTTGCGAGGTAGATAATTCCTTCAAGCATTCGAGATACTCCTTTTTTGATAAGTCTCTGTGCAGGCATGTCCTGCATGTCCATTTTGTTTTGTACCCGGCGGTTCCCTCAATGCAGCCGGTGCAGATTGCTTCAAGCACCTGGACGCCGGCGCATCCTTCCCGCGTGCATGGTCTTTCTCGGAGCTGGCTTATCAGATACTGTATCTCTTTTTTTAACGTGGCTTGCTCGGTCGATAACAACATTTCTGCCGTTTCCCCCCGGAGCTCTTTCCATTTTTTGTACGCGGCGCCTATCTCCATTTGCGGATATGTCGCTGCTGCCTGGCGGACGTCAATGGATCGTTGAATAATTTTATTAACAACGTTAAGGGTGCCGGCAGTGTTAGTCATGGCGATCCTTTAAAGTAATTGCATTGGGCAGCAGCCCTGGGCTTTTTGGTCACCGGTGCGGATGTCTTGTAAAAGCGGCTCTCCTCCGCATGACTTACCAACACAGAAACCCTCTGCTGGATCAGGACTCCACATCCCCCCCCGCCAACCTGCTGAGACGAAGGCGCCATCACAGCTATATCTTTGTACACAACAGTAGCCAAAATTATAAGGGTATTCGGGTCCTATTATCCCCGATGGGCAGCTAGGAAATACAGTACCTCCCGGTATGTTTTCATCACAGGCCTCCCGCCTGGTTAGCACTGCGTGGTAGGCTGCCATTTCAGTGTTATGGATTGCGATACCTAATGTGGCTACTCTATTACAACAATCTATCAGCTCTATCGTTGCGTTGTTCACGCAGTTCGGATTGTTACCCGGGGCGTAGTATGTTGTTGTGGGACCGGTAGTCTGGGAAATACTTCCGCCGCCTGCAGTAATTTTCCAGGCGAATCCACCAGACGGACAGCATAGTGCGGGGGTGCAGGGAGGGGCATAATAAGCGCTTAGTTCCTGTGATTCATTGACTTGCATTTGTTGAGATGTGTAGCTTATAGCGAGATCTTTCTCCCCGCAAGTAGGCGTGCACGGCGAGCATTTTTCAATTATTGATGTTTTGGCGTCCGGTTCCAAGGCGCCGCCCGGGGCTTCTTTGGCGGCCTGCCGCAATGCTGCAACCGCAGTATTGCGAGCTGTTATTGCTTTTTCTATTTCTTCTTTTATTGTTCCATTCCAGTTATTGACCTCTTGCTGAAAGCCCTTTTTCCGCCATACTGTGTGGTTGAACATTTCATAAGCTAATGTTCCAAGGGCGTCGTTGCGTTCCTTTATTACTACCAGCATCGCGCTTTGCCCTTCTTTTTGTGCTGCTTTCAGCCGGGCTTTGTATGTTTTTTTTATAGCCTTGCGCTGCTGGTCGAAGTCCCATTTTATGATTTTTGATAATTTTTTCCACGCATCCCAGACATCTTTTATTTTTGATCGGTAGTATGCTTTTATTCGTGAGACGTTGTCTTTGGCTTCTCGATATAATTTATTGATGTCGTCTTTCAGTTGCGCTCGTTTGATTATTTTGTCGTATTTTACTTCGATCTTACAGTTGGCCATGCAGCAGCCCATGTAATGATCATAGTACGAGGACTTTACTCCGCCGGCTTGTTTACTATCCCATACGTTTTTTTTTGCCGAAATACCCTTACAGGGTGCGCAAGGCGGGCAGAGGTCGGGCATATTGCGCCAGAGGTCGGTGCACGCCGCGAAGCATTGTCGCTGAGGTGTTTGTTTCTCGGATCCCCTTCCTTGTTGTGTAGGCCGGAACCCCCTGGGCGATCTGCGGATAACGTCCCACCCCGGTTTATTTGGCACAGGGTAACTTTCTCCCCATGTCTGTCTCCATAAATCTCCAAAGGTAAAGTGATTGCCCTGCGGGTCTGTGTAAATTACTGCCGTGCCGTCAAATACCTGTTTCCACGTGTTTGCCATCGTCATCACCCATCGTGCTTTACGGTGGGAAGCTCGTCTGGCGTGTATGATACCATGGAGCTATCCCGCCAGAGCATTTTGTATGTCTCGGCGAATGATTGTATCAAAAATTCATTGCGGAGTTCAACTGTGCAGTCTAGGGGATTAAGCAGCGATGATTTTGCCAGGTTGTGAGAGCCGATAAACAATACGGAGTTGTCTATTAACACGGCCTTCGCATGTGAAGTGACCCTGGGCGGCGGTGTGCAAAACTGAAAGTTCCACTCCATAAGCCGGCGCATCATATATTTATTGCAGTGGTAGTTGGGGCGGTTTTGCTGGGGGTTGTCCAGGATGATGCGGATGTCACAACCGGCAGCATGACGGCTGCGAAGGATAGAAAAAAACAATGTAACAGGATCGCTTTGTTTACTTAGGTTTGCGTTAATGACGTAACTGAGTATCCATACCCGTTTTTTGGCGGTGCGTGTGGCGCTGATCAGTGTGTTGCTATATGATAAAAAATGGATCGCGACTTGGTCCTGGGTGATCACCTGGAAGGGGTGACTAAACATAGTCAAGCCACCTGGGGTCGTCTTTAATGTAAAGTTTTACAAAATAGTTATGCCCCTGGGTGGCTTGCTGGGTGCGCTTGGCATCGGCGTTGAGGCGGGCTTTGTTTTCGTCTGTCAGGCAGCTCCATAAAAAAGATGATTCCATGAGCTTTAGTTGCCACGGTACAATTGTTTCTTTAGCGCTACTATCATAAGGCGTATATCGCCGGCGGTGGGGTTTTCCATATTTAACACAATGGATTATTCGCTTTGCCCACGGACCGTGTAGTTGTACGCTCATATTTGGTGTTACCGGCCATGGCGACGGTGAGAGGCGCCATTCTCCCTTTTTATAATACAGAGTTTTCGGGGTCGGTGAGCCGCAATGGAGTTGAAAAACATCATTTTCGGTGTTTTTCCCTGGTATCTCTGTGCCAAAGGCACGAAGGCCGAAAATCGATTGTTGGTGGTAGGTTCGGGCATTGCCAAAATAACCCGTACCTGGAAGGGTGTATCCAAAAACATAACAACCAGCCTGAAAAGTAGGATCTTGTAGTGGGGTCTTCACTGCACTCCCATAAAATTATTATGTATTTTGGTGTGTCCTCAGGGGGACGTCAACCAAGGCTTTTAAGAAGTTCCCCCAGGTGGATTTTATTTCTCTCAATCCCCTCTACTGTCCAGGGTTTTATAATTTTTTGATCTGGAAAGCGTTTATCATCTCTATGGCACCAGTTGAGAATTTTTTTCACCAAGGCTGCTGCACCCTCTATCCCTTTTGAGTATAGCCATCGAGCGCCCTTTAGTGTAATTGAGATCATAGATGGTATTTGCTCCCATAGTCCTTGATCGTTTTTTACAAAACGTTTATGCCGCGAGATATAGCCTAATTTTTCTATATCGTGAAGGCATTGGAACAACCAACGCCGTTTTATTTGCGTTCTATGGCGGGCGATGAGTAGTTCAATAATTGTGTTAATGTTTGGGGTTGCGTAGTGTTTTTTCCCCTTGACAAGTATTCTGTGGCATGTTATAAGTATAGCTGCTTTACAGTTGTTCATGATTTATCTCCTTAAGTTGTGGGGTTGCTTCGGAAGTTGTTCTCCCGGGGTTGCCCCACGATTTTTTTGTGCGGTAGTTGCTTTTGGTAACGAAGCTAAGTAGTAGTTTTTTTATTGCCGCCGTCGTATCCCGCTGTATTGATAGCGGGTGTTATTGTCGTCCAGGGGGCAAGACCCCTGGACGATTTTATTTTGTCGGTGTTTATCCCCTCCGTTTTGGAAATCAGTACCATGGCCTTTATAGTTTTATTTTTACCTGGGCGCAACCTTTTTCTTTTTCAGTTCCGGGTTTTTTAGTTCCAATATTTCAATTATTGTGTATTTCTTTTTCATTTCCTTCGCGCATGTTGGGCAAATCTCATGGGTTACGCTTTTGTTGTTAAAAGGATCCTTTTCCCCCAGGGTTTCTTTGCACCACGCACATATTAAAATCATCGTCGTTTCTCTCCTTTCCCGCTGTGTTGATAGCGGGCATATTTGTCGTCCAGGGGGCAAAACCCCTGGCCGAAGTTGATTCTCCCTTTCTCCCCGTCTGGCCGATAGGACAGCCTCCGTGTTAATTACTCCTGTGTTTGTTCTTCTTCGGTTTCCAGCCCCGCCTCAGCTCCGGCGCTCTACCTGGCCGCCCGTGGCTTATCTTACGAAATGCCCTTTCCGCAAAATCCTAACGTTGTCAATTTCTTCCGCGTACCTGAGCTTATCAAGGTGGAGCATCCAGTCATCATCGGTCGGCATTGATCCGCCGACAATCAGGACTTTCCGGTCCGTAAGACATCCCTGATTAATGTTCCAGTTTTCGATGACTATTCCTTGTTTGCTGGCATGTGCCTTGAATCCGTTTGTGTCCCAGTCCCTTTGATATGTTTCCATTTTTCACCCTCCTCGTTATGTTATAAAATCCAGATTAAAAGCCTCAGCTCCGGCGCTCTACCTGGCCGCCCGCGAACCGTGTTGCGTCCCCTAAAAATTATTAAATGCGATGTGCCGCCCACTCGGGCATGTAATCTCGATAATTGGATTTATCGAGATTATGTACCCAGTGATCGCCCCTGGGGGCGTCTTGGCTAGCGTAGATAGAAATCCGCCCGGCATGATCACGCCAAACGGTGCAATCATACCCTAAAATACCGATGCTATGGATCAGCACCAACTTCCGCCGCCTGTCCCTTGGGTCTTTGATTTTCATTTCCTTCTCCTTTCCAGCTCCGGCGCTCTGCCTTGCCGCCTGCGAGCTGTGTTTCTTTTACCCTATACTAAGCATTCCCCGTGCCATAATTTCATTTCCCAAAAATATATTTTCATCAATAGATTCAAGTATTTGGCTATATCTGTCGTGCCATTCCTCTTTCCATAAGTTCGTTTTCTGTTAAAAGCACCATAACAATATCAGCAACTTATCCCCCGTGGCCTCATAACTATGCGAAATCATAGCGAAGCTGATTACTATTTTTCCCTGTGAAAATCCCCATTTTTCCGTTATTTTCACGGTTTTCCCCCCATTTTCATTTTTTCTGCCCTTCCCCCTGATTTCTACGGGAAGCTTGAAACCGACGCGGTTTCATTTTGAAGATTTCAGCTTGCCGGTCTTAAAACTTACCTTGTTTGCCGTTAAAAAAGCTCGGCAAGTTTCCTTTTAAGGTAGTTTATATAATAATAGATTATATAGAGTGCATGAATTATGCACTCTCGTGAAATAATAAATGATTTTTTCTTGAGAAACGCTTTTCCTCCCTCCCTAAAATCGTGGTAATAGTGGCGGAGCGGGCGGCTAAAACCGGCCGCGAAAGACGCGGAGTTTTTTTCCCGCGTCTGTAGCCCGGTGACGCCGACCGCGTAGCGGGCTTTACCTTGGAGTGAAGCGGGGTGGAACGACAGAGTATTAACTTTACCACGGACGATGCCAGGGAAAGAACAGAAGAAAAGATATTTCATTGCGCCGAAGGTGCCGCACGTTGTGCGGCAAGCGGGGTGGAGGGCGCCCTGAGGCGCCTGAAAGGGGAAGCCCCTGGGGGGGCGCGACGGGAGGGCGGCGCGGGGGGAGCCCCCTGGGGGGCGGGGGGGAATATAAAGGGGGGTGCGGGGGGAAAACAGCCCCCCGCGTTCCCCCTGGGGGGCGGAGGGGGGAGAGAGTGGAGCGGTCTGCTGAAGCCAGGCGCGGCAGACGCGGGGGTTGTTTCCCGCGTATGGAGCCTGGCTAAGCAGATTGCGGAACGGATAAAAAAAGCGCCCTGCGAAACGCGGAGCCGCCGTAGCGCCTGGAGCAAAACAAACAAAAGGGGGTTAGGGGGAATTTTGTGCAGTAGGTTTTTCCCCCCAAAATAATAGATTGGTTCCCCTTCATTATTGGGCAACTTATAGCGCAGTCCCCCCGGTGCAGTGTGAGGACAGCGGAGCGCCGTCTTTTTGGCGCGTAGCACCCGCCGCACAAACCGGGGGGCGGAGCGGTAGTAAGTTGACCGAGGGAAAAGGGGGGTTTGGGGGGAAAAACCGTTTTTTGCGGAAGGCGCGTAGGCGGTGGAAGTGTGAAGCGGGCGTCTTCCGCTTTTTTAAGCGGCGGATAGCCGTGCCTTTTTGTCCTTGCCCCGGCTAACGCCTGTCCCGGAGTCTCTTTTCCGGGACAGGCGTGCTATTACCCTGTCGTTGCTTTTTTGCCCTTTCCTCGGATGGAGCCTGTCAGCGCCTTTGCCGAAGCGGGATATGGAAAGGAGCGAAGGCAAAGGCGTCTGTCAGGCGGGCAATCCAGGAGCTTGCCCTTTCCACCGGACAACGCCTGTCCCGGAGTCTCCTTTCCGGGACAGGCGTGCCATCGGGATTATCCCTTCGCCCCGGGCTAAGCCTGTCGGCAAGGCGGCTATGATCTGTAGGGCGGCCGGTGTTTTTCCCGGTGCCCGGAAGATGATAGCCGATGAAGCCGACAGGCGGGCAAATGTCCTTTTGTTTTTGCTTCGGCTAAAGCCCCTCGTGACGGCGTGTGGGTGGGGCGTCCATGCGCCGGAAACGTGGGGCGAACTTATTTATCAGCCCGGATGCAGCCTCTCGCGAAGCCGTGTGGGTGGGGCGTCCATACGGCTGAAGCGAGGGGCGGGCAAAACCCCTTATGCCGTTTGCCCCGGACTTAGCCCGTCGGCGCGGTTCCATGCGAAGACGGGCGCCGCCACTGGAATTACTCCTTCCCCCCGGACTAAGCCTGTCAGCGAACGGCCCGGAGCCGTCAAGTCCCCTGGTGCTTTTTCGGGGGTCTTGACGGCGCAGGGCGGTGAAACTGTCAGGCGGGCAACCCAGGAGCTTGCCCTTTCCACCGGACAACGCCTGTCCCGGAGTCTCCTTTTCGGGACAGGCGTGCCATCGGGATTATCCCTTCGCCCCGGACTAAGCCTGTCGGCAAGGCGGCTATGATCTGTAGGGCGGCCGGGGTTTTTTCCGGCGCCTGGAAGATGATAGCCGATGAAGCCGACAGGCGGGCAGTAATGTTTTTGTCCTCGCCCCGGACTTAGCCTGTCAGCGCCTTTGCCGAAGCGGGATATGGGAAGGAGCGAAGGCAAAGGCGTCTGTCAGGCGGGCTATAGCTTCTTTTATTTTTTTCAATGGCTAAAGCCCCTCGTGACGGCGTGTGGGTGGGGCGTCCATGCGCCGGAAACGTGGGGCGAAGTTACCTGTCAACCCGGATGCAGCCCCTCGCGAAGCCGTGTGGGTGGGGCGTCCATACGGCTGAAGCGAGGGGCGGGCATAACCCCTTATGCTGTTCGCCCCGGACTTAGCCCGTCGGCGCGGTTCCATGCGAAGACGGGCGGTGCCACCGGGATTATCCCTTTGCTTTGGTCAGTTGGTCTAAGCACCCTGGTCAGTTGGTCTAAAGCTGCTGGTCAGTTGGTCGAAGCACCCTGGTCAGTTGGTCTAAAGCTGCTGGTCAGTTGGTCGAAGCACCCTGGTCAGTTGGTCTAAAGCTGCTGGTCAGTTGGTCTAAAGCTGCTGGTCAGT
>Ga0315296_10001730_pt1 | contig 18973 bp, 23 predicted proteins | sample YL17G14_18_MG_FD_203921 | JGI IMG/M metagenome (GOLD analysis project Ga0315296, IMG submission 203921) | Sediment microbial communities from Yellowstone Lake, YNP, Wyoming, USA - YL17G14_18 | ecosystem: Environmental > Aquatic > Freshwater > Lake > Sediment | place: USA: Wyoming | collected... | reverse complement strand
CCTCAAGTAACCCAGTGCGTGAACCCTTGAGATCATACCAGCACCGATGAAGCCGACATTGAGCTTTCTTTCCGGCATTCGTTCACCACATGTCCTTGAACTCTTATAAGTTTCAGAAGGATTTCTGCGATGTGAAGCGGGCGAACGCCTCAGGTCAGGGTGCGAACATCACCAAGACCTTTCTCATCGCCTTGAGCATCTACATGCTAGCCGATTCCTTCCTCTGGAACGGGTTCAATTCGATAATCTACCCAAAGGGGGCGAAGGAGTTGGTCCCTGCGGATCAGCTTGCGCTCGTCATGGGCACAACTGCATTCGTGGGAGTGATGATAGGTACGACGACGGGCATCATTTCTGGAACGATCAGCGACAGGGCCACGTTCAAGATGGGCCGTAGGAGGCCGTTCATAATTATCGGGGCTGTCATGGCGGCCGCCTCCCTGATGTTGGTGAGGTACGCTCAAGACTTCACGTTTCTTTTCATAGGATTCGTCCTGCTGCAGATCTCGGAGAACATCGCGACCGGAGCATACTTCGGCCTGCTTCCCGACTTGATCCCGACGGAGAAGACCGGCTTGGCCTCCGGAGTCATCAGCTTGTTCCAGTTTATTGGCAGTCTCCTGGGGTTCGTTGGGATAGGGTATCTCGTAGGGACCGGAAGCACGGACCTCGCCATACTATCTGCGTCGGCCGTGATTCTGGGAGCGATGGTCTTGACGGTGTTCGCCATAAAGGAGCAGCCCGTCGCGCTAAAGGATCAGAACCCAAGGGGCGAGGGAATCGTGGAATCGTTGAGGAAGCTACCGAAGGGCCTCCTAGTGCTGACATCGTCAAGGTTCTTCGCGCTTCTTGGCACAAATGTCCTCAACTTCTTCTCGCTCTACTACGTCTCAGATGTTCTCGGCGCACAGAACCCGGAGTTCCTTGTCGCCGCACTGGGAGCTGCTGTCCTCATTGTGGCCATGCTGTCCGGAATACCCGCGGGTCTCTTCTCTGACAGAGTTGGTAGGAAGGGGCTGACTGTACTATCGTGCATCTTGGGCGCAGTCGCAATGGTCGTGATGGCCTCTGTCTCCTCTGTCCTTGGCCTGATAGCCGCTGGTTCCTTGCTCGGCGCGTGCATGGGAGTGTTCATGACGACGAGCCTAGCTATGTCAAGCGATCTGTCTCCTCCAGGCATGGGCGGAGCAGCGATGGGGCTCTCGAACTTGGCAATGGGAGGGTCGCAGGCAGTCTCCTCGGGAATAGCGGGCCTGATACTGCAACTGACTCGAGACATCCCAGGGTCTGGCAAGGGGTACAGGCCCGTGTTCCTGTTCGCAGCTCTCTGTTTCGTGGTCAGCATAGCACTGGTCTTAAGGGTGAAGGAGAAGATCCAGCAACCTAAACCACAGTGATCTCCTGAGGGAGCTTCGTCACTCTTCTTGACGTGCCGGACTCGACCAGGAAGGTATCTTCCAGCCCCATGAATCCAGCCCCTTCGGATGCGCCGTACAGTTCCACGTTAATCACCATGTCATCATGAATCTCAAATGGAGAATCATAGGACAGGTTCGCCTCTTCCGTCTGGATGCCGATGCTGTGCCCCACATTTGGAAACACAAACGAGATGCCCGCTTCCTCATACAGGCTGGCTGCGTAGTCGTAGATGTCAGAGAACTTCTGCCCTGGCCTGAGCCTATGTCCGCATTTCGTCACCAGCTCAATCAGCTTCGTCTGCATCTCGACCGACGCTCGATTCAAGTCGCCTACTGCGAACTTCCTGTGAGTGTCGGATGAGTAGCCGGAGAAGATCGCACCCAAATCAAGGCCGACGACATCGCCCCTCTTGATCACCCTGCCATCGGGGATCTCCGGGTTGCTATCACCGATCGGTATGGTGGCATGGTCACAGGCATCCGCTCCAAGCTCCATCATGACACGCTTCGAGGCCAGTATAATGTCCAAGTCAGAAGCTCCCTCCTTGATAATCTTCGCAGTTGACTCGATGGCGCGCTCCGTGATGTCCGTGCCTTTCAGGATCCTTCTCTTCTCCTCTGCCGATTTCTTGAGCCTCAGCTTCAGTATTGGGTTCTCATCAACGACCACTCTCCCCACCTTTGGCTCTTGTATCAAAGAGCTGTAGGCAAAGGCCGGGAACCTCCTATCGACCCCCACCGTTGCATTGGAGCCTGAGGTGGCGCCCACAGCCGAGAGCAGTCCCTCGATCGCGCCCCCAGCATCAATCGTTGGCACCGTTTCCTTCACGTCGAACTCCCTGTCTCTAAGGGCGGCCATCCACGCGACCAACGTGACCTCTCCCTCGCGATCAATGACACAGAAGGCCGGGTACTGGTTCTCCAGTACGTACGGGGCGGGGTTCGCCGAGGAGTGTCTGATTGGAAACCCGCTGACGTAGAAGACGTTCTCTGGAGACCCGACTACGTATGCATCAAGCTTGTTCTCAGTGAGGACCTCTTTTGCCCTGCTCTTGCTGTAACCTGCAGACCGTATCAAGACATCATTGGACCACGGCTTGTTATTTATGAGTTGAACACAGCATATGACAAGTCTTCAAACCTTATACGCAGCTTCGTCTCTGTTTGGCAGAGATGAAGATCGCTAGGTTCATACGCGAGGGATTTGAGAGTTATGGCCTAGTGGCCGACGATAGAATTGTGCCAGCAAGCGTGTTGCTATCTGAGGACGCGGTGCCAGACGACATTGATGATCTCATCGCAGATGAACGGGCGATGCAGTCTCTCAAGCGATGCAACCTCCATGAACACAGCGATCAAGCGATTCCGCTGAATGAGATCAGACTCCTTCATCCAATAGCTAGGCCCACGAAGATCGTCTGCCTAGGCTTGAACTACAGGGATCACGCGCGAGAGGCGGGCAAGGAGCTGCCGAAGAACCCGATCATCTTCATGAAAGGAAGGAACGCTCTCACCGGCCCTTATGATCCCATCATCTATCCCAGCATCACCAGGGAACTGGACTATGAGGGCGAACTCGTCGTGGTCATGGGCAAGAGGGGAAAGAGGATAGACAAGGAGGAGGTGATGGGCTTCATTGCTGGCTGCATGATAGGTAACGATGTCTCTGCGAGAGACGTACAGATGGACGATGGGCAGTGGACGAGGGGGAAGACCCTAGACACCTTCGCCCCGACTGGACCGTGGCTTACGACTGTTGACGAGATAGACGATATCTTGGGCCTGACAATCGACACTCATGTCAATGGAGAGAGAAGACAACACGGGACGACCGGAGACATGGTGTTCGGAGTGGCTGAAACGGTGGAGTTGCTCAGTCAGAACATAACGTTCGAGGCTGGAGACCTGATTATGACCGGCACACCCGGCGGAGTCGGGCTTTACATGAAACCTACCCCGAGCTACCTTAACCCAGGCGACTCAGTAAGGGTGGAGATATCGTGTCTCGGGCACATAGAGAACAAGGTAGTGCAATTCTAGGCGACATTGGGAGGACTTATATCCCGTCCTTGTATACCATGGTATACATGAGTACGGTCGTCCCGGCTCGAGTCAATAGGAGGATGGCAAGGGAGATCAAACAACTCGTCGACTCGGGCAAGTATGTGAGCCAAAGCGACGCAATAAGGGACGCGCTGAGAAGGCTCGTTGAGTCTTCCCGCGAGGCTTCCGTCCAGCCCGTCCTGCAGACGGTCGCAAGAATCGCGTCCTACCAGATAAAGAGAAGTTTCGAGAAGAATGTCAAGGACATAGTGCTGTTCGGGTCCGTGGCGAGGGGGCGGGCAGACGAGGACAGCGACATTGACCTTCTTGTGTTGCTGGAGGGCGCTGAACCAAGAGATATGACGGACAGACTGTACGACGTGGTCTATCCGATCATGCTAGCTTCGGACACGGTCATCACGGTCATGATCCTGAGCGACAGTGAATTCCTAGCGATGGTACGCGAAGGAAGCGGTTTCGCGAGGGGTATAATAGAAGAAGGCATCCAACTTTATGGAGGGATCCTCTCTGAGTTCAGAAGCAAGAGGCCATCTCAGTAAGGCTCTGAGAAAGTTACGATCGGCCGAGAAGCTCCTCAAGGAGAAGGAGTATGACGACTCCATCTCGAGAGCGTACTACGCCATGTTGCATGCTGCTAGGGCAGCGCTGACTACCAGAGGTTCTTCTCCACGAACTCACGAAGGTGTGCTGAGGGAGTTCGGGAGGCTGTTCATCGTTACTGGGGAACTCCCAGAAGAACGAGGGAAGGATCTTTCAGTCGTCCGATATTTGAGGGAAAGGTGTGACTACGCGCCTCTATATGAGGCCAACAGGAAGGAAGCCGTTGACGCCCTCAGAAAAGCGACCATCTTGGTGGAGGCCGTGGCCAGAACGCTCAACATGGGAACGGCATAGGGAACATGCAGACTGTACTTCAAGGGCAATTGACCTCCAGATGGTCACAACACACTTTTATGCGCGAGGCTAGAAGTCTCAACACAGCCATGAAGGGCACGGGCAAATGGTTTGAATTCGACGGTTTCGCCAACTTCCATGAATTCATCGCCAAGGAGTTACACGTTCCAAAGGGGAAGTGGCAGATATCGAAGGTGTCGCGCCCGGGAACAGGCATCGAAGTCACGTCGGGCGAGGTAAGGATCTGGGGGGATGAGTACTACAACTACGCCACCATTCTGCAGCTAGCGAGAGAGCGAGAGGGCTACCTTCCTGAGATCAAGATCGATGGAGGTCCGACTTTCTCCTTCAGGGGGTACCATCTGGACATCGCAAGGGGCGGAGTCCCCACTGTCGAGACATTCAAAAGAATACTCAGGTGGCTGTTCCTACTGAGGTACAACCACTTCGCGATATACTTCGAGGATCTATTCCCTTGGAAGAAGGATCCTGATATCGGGAAGCACAGGGGAAGGCTGAGCGACGAGGAACTGAGCGAGGTCATCGAATACGGCAAGAAGCTGGGCATAGAAGTGTTCCCCTCGCTTGAGTTGGCCGGGCACATGGAGCACATTCTTTCGCTTCCGGAATACCGGAAGTACAGCGAGTGGTACAGGCCAGAGGAGGGCTGTCTGGATGTCAGCGACGAAGAGGCGGCCAAGTTCTCATATGACTTGCTGCAGGAGGTTCTGCTGAGATCCCCGTCGAAGCACATTCACATCGGTGGAGACGAAACTTGGGCAATGGGCAGAGGGAAGAGCTTGGACAAGACATGGGAGTTCAAGGGAACCGACCTCTACATGACCCACCACAAGAAGATGGTAGATATGGTGAAGCAGAGCGGCAAGATCCCGGTCCTGTGGGGGGACATGCTGACCGGCATGTACTTAGGTGGAGAAAGGGAGAGATCCAAATGGGCGGAGGTGGCCAAGAGCGACATATGGGAAGGTGCTGTGATCGCCAACTGGGACTACGCCGCAAGAGACGTCAAGGACTTTAGGGACAAGATCAACTTGTTCGGGAAGAGGAAGAGCCAACAGGTTGTCTGCCCAGGATTCGCCAACTGGAACAGATACTACCCTAACTTCGAGATGGCGACTGGGAACGTCACCAACTTCATAGAGGCCGCGAAGGAAGAGAGACTACCAGGCTATCTGGTCACCGCATGGGGAGACGACGGCGAGGAATGCTTCTTCTCCTTCCTTGAACCACTTCTCGTTGCATGCGCCGAGGCCGGCGAGGGCAACCGTAGGTGGGAGGACAGATGGATCATGCTCACGGGCGAGTCAAAGGAGGTCCTCAAGGCCAGAAAGCTCTTTGGCAAACCTGAGGTCTCGGAACAGATCAAGCACGTGCTGTTCGCAGACTCTCGATACTACAGGATGAGCGAGACCGAGAGGAAATCCCTGGCGGAGTCTTGGAAAGAGGTTCTCGACGAACTCTGTTGCGTCAACCTGCCGGAGGACCTGGAGTTCATCAGGAAGTGCCTGCGAGTTGGGTTGAGAAGGATTGGTGGAGAGATCGTCCCGTCAGATCTCATTTCTCTGGCAAACTCGTACGCGAAACTCTGGCTGAGTGAGAGAAAACCGGAGGGACTTGAGAGGATACTAGAGAGATTCTGGGGAGCTGCTGGCAGAGTCGACTCGAAGGTCAGGTAAGTCATACAAGCCAGTGGGTCCCAAGAGCCTTGCGACTGAAGCTAACCCTCATTTCTCAGTCTATCGCCAGGACTTGCTGCTCCGTGATGTGTTCGCATTCTCCCATGAACTGCGGGCGGAAACGCTTATACGCATGGCTGCATACAGCCATGTCACCATGGCACGAACCAGCATCCAACTCGATGAAGAGACGAGGAAGCTACTGGAGAAGATGAAGGCCGAGATGAGTGCTGCCAGCTATGCTGAGGTGATACGCCTCTTGATAAGACAGGCAAAATCAGTCGACAGGGGAGAGAGGGGATCCTTGCCCAAGCTTGAGGGATTTCGGAGGGAGAAGATTGACCGTTTTGATTGACAGTTGGACTTGGATAGAGTACTGGAGAGGAGGTAGACGGTCAGAGGAAGCCGCCAAGTACATTGAAGGAGAAGAGCAAGCGATCATATCGGCCATCAATCTGGCCGAGATCTACAACTGGATACTGCGATCTTACGACCAAAGAGTCGCTGAAAGGAAAAGGCCAACCGTGGAGAGGAGATGCTTTGTCGTTCCTGTCAACAAGGAGATCGCGATCGAGGCTGCGAGGATCAAGCACGACAAAGGTCTCGCAATGGCAGATAGTCTCATCTTGGCAACGGCGAGGTTGTCAGGGGCCAAGATCATAACCGGAGACAATGACTTCAAGACCCTTGGCGAAACGTTGTTCATTGGCTAACAGACGGTCATCTCATTGAGACATCAGAAGTGCCCTCAACGCATATCGCTAAGCCCGCTACAGTGAGAGCGTTTGGCGCCGAAGAGACGTTCACACGAAGCATTCTGATTGGCAAGGCTGATATATCCGCCTAGCCCACTCAGCCATGTGACGACAAACAGAGAGTGGCATGAGAAGAACAGGATGCCGAAGAATCCAACGGTCGAACAAAGAATAGAGTGGCATCTGGGGCACCAGAAGAACTGCTCGTGCCGACCGATTCCGAGGAAACTCTCTGAAGAGATGAAACGGAGAGGCATCGAAGTCTGAGACTGTCGCATCCCTTCCCCCTCCGTTTGGAGGGCTTCAATGCTTTATTATCAGTCGAAGCATCACAGAGGCATGGACGACTCCACCTTCCTCGCAGCTATCGATGCAGGAACTACTGGAGTGAGAACCCTGATTCTTGATACAAATGGCAAAACTGTCGCCTGGAAGTACATGGAGTTCCCCAGCTACTTTCCCGAACCCACCTGGGTTGAGCAGGAGGCTGCGGACTGGTGGGATAGGGCATGCAGGACTTCGCGATCTGCCCTGAATGAGGCGGCCGATAGAGGTGTGTCTCCCGACAAGATAGCTGGGATCAGCGTGACGAATCAGAGGGAGACCATTGTACCAGTTGATAACGAAGTGAGACCGGTCCACCGTGCGCTTGTGTGGCAAGACAGGAGAACCATTCCCCAGTGCAATCAGATCAAGCAGGCAATCGACGAGCGTGACATTTACCGCATCACGGGTCTGACAGTTGACCCGTACTTCTCCGCGCCCAAGATCCTTTGGACTATGGAGAACCGACCGGAGGTCTACAAGAGAACTCACAAGTTTTTGCTCGTTCACGACTATCTGATCGCGAAGCTGACGGGTTCCTTCGTCACCAGCTGGGACAATGCATCGAGGACAATGCTGTTTGACATAGCAAAGTTCGATTGGTCAGATAGCATACTGAAGAGTCTGAAGATAGACCGGGAGAGGCTGCCTGACCCTCTTCCTTCCGGGAAGCAGGTCGGAGAGATCACTGCAGAGGCCGCCAGACAGACTGGCTTTGAGAAGCGGACGCCGGTCGTGTGCGGAGGCGGAGATCAGCAGTGCAGTGCCATTGGCGTGGGCGTAGTCAGACGCGGCAGGACGAAGGCCACGACCGGAACCGGAACGTTCATACTTTCCTTCTTGGAGAAGCCAACCTTTGACCCCGAGAGAAGAGTGCTGTGCAGTTGTCATGGCGTTCCTGGTAGGTGGGTACAGGAGGCCAGCATTTTCTCGACTGGCACTATATATCGATGGTTCAGAGACCAGTTCGGCCAGTCTGAGATGGGGGCTGCGAACTCCTCAGGAGTTGATCCGTACGTAATCCTCAACAAAGAAGCAGCAGAAGCGCCTCCTGGCAGCAACGGTGTCTTGATCATTCCCCACTTTGTGGGTGCGGGTGCTCCCTACTGGGATCCGTATGCGAGAGGCGTTGTTTTCGGACTGGCCCTTGGCCACAAGAAGAACGACTTTGTGAGGGCGATCATGGAGGGAGTGGCTATGGAGATTAGGAAGAATATAGAATTGATGAAGAGTCTCGGGACTCCAATAGAGGAGATCAGAGTCACGGGCGGGATGACGAGGAACCCTGACTTCAACCAGATACAGGCGGACGTCCTTGGACTGCCGGTCCTCAGGTGCAGGATAGAGGAGTCCACGTCGTTGGGCTGTGCCATCTTGGCAGGTGTTGGGGTTGGAGCTTTCAACAACGTGCCCGAGGCTGCCGACAGAATGGTGCAAGTTGCCGAACGGTACGAACCGAATCCGAAGAACAAGGGAATCTATGACAAGATGCTCGAGGTCAACAAGAAGATCTACGTGGCGCTGAACGGGGCTGGTGTCTACAAAGATCTGGCAAGCTTGGACACTCATGAGTGATGCTGACAGATGAAAGCCGATGTGGTCGTCGTTGGAGCGGGGATTGTGGGATCTACAATAGCCCGGGAGCTCTCTAAGTACGAGGTTGACGTTGCAGTCGTAGAAAAGGAGGCAGATGTAGCCTTTGGATCCCCCACCAAAGCCAACACAGGTGTGATCCACCCCGGATTCGACGATCCGCCCGGAACCGTCAGAGCCGAGCACTGCTCACGAGGCAACGCACTCTGGCATGACATCGCCCGAGAGGTGGCGGCACCGTTTGAGGAAGTCGGATCTCTCGTAGTAGCTCTGGAAGATGAGGAGGTTGAAGTGCTCGAGGAACTGAAGCGCAGGGGGCACGCGAACGGCGTACCAGACCTAGAGATCGTAGATGACGATGATAGACTGCACAGGATGGAACCTCATCTGAACATGGGGGCTGTCTCTGCACTGCTAGCTCCCACGGCTGCTATCACCAGCCCCTATGAACTCGCGATAGCGATGATGGAGAACGCCGTTCGAAACGGGGTGAGGATCTACTTCGAGACAGAAGTCACCGGCATCACCGTGAGACAGGGCCGAGTCACAGGGATTCAGACGACCAGAGGGGAGATAGAAGCCCAGTTCGTGATCAACGCGGCAGGACTCTGGGCAGACAGAATCTCAGGTATGGTCGGACTGAGCCAGTTCATGATTCACCCTCGGAAGGGAGAGTACTACATTCTTGACAAGAAGGCGGGAGATCTCGTTCGACACGTGATCTTCCCCACCCCCTCGCCAATCAGCAAGGGCATCGTCGTCACTCCGACCGTTGAGGGCAACACGCTCATCGGACCCAACGCACAAGACATCGACGACAGAGAAGACATGACCACAACTCACAGTGGACTGGCTGAAGTGTGGGCTGGCGCCTGCAAGCTGATCCCCTCGATAGCGGACAAGAAGAACATGATAATCACCAACTTCTGTGGCCTGCGACCCGAGCCCGACACAAAGGACTTCATCGTGGGAGGCAGTCAAACCGTCAGGGGGTTCATCAATGCAGCCGGAATGAGATCTCCAGGCCTCACTGCGGCACCATCTGTAGCTCTAAGGGTGGTCGACATTCTTGTGAAATCCGGCGTCGAGTTGAAGCGGAAATTGGCATTTGACCCCAGAAGAAAACCCATCGACAAGCCGGTGAAGAGATCGGACCTGAGTTTTGCTCAGAGTCTGATCAGTCAGGATCCAGACTACGGACATGTTGTGTGTCGTTGCGAACACGTTACGAAGGGCGAGATCTTGGAAGCCATCAGGCGCGGAGCCACTACCTTGGACGGAGTGAAGTTCCGGACCAGAGCCGGAATGGGGAGATGCCAGGGCGGGTTCTGTGGCCCCCATTTGCTGAAGTTGATGTCGGAGGAACTGGCTATACCAGCCCAGGACATCACGAAAAGGGGCAGGGGGTCTAGGGTATTGCTCGGTAGGGCAAAGGAACTGTTGCGCGGAGGCGACTCGAATGGTCGAGATGACTGAGGATATCGTGGTGATCGGTGGCGGAGCTGCGGGCTTGGCCGCGGCCATCCGAGCGAAGGAGACTGGGGCGAAAAGAGTCCTAGTGCTTGATCGCAACGGTGAACTGGGCGGCATCTTGCCACAGTGTATACACACGGGGTTTGGGCTGCATTACTTCAAAGAGAATCTAACGGGACCTGAGTACATCTCCCGATTCGTGGATAGAGCAGGGTCCCTTGACGTTGAGTTCAAGTTGGACACAATGGTCCTCAGGTTGAAGCCTGAAAGAGAAGTTGTTGCCGCGAACAGTCGAGACGGACTGTTCACGATAAGGGGGAAGTCCGTGGTCCTAGCAATGGGATGCCGGGAACGCACTAGAGGGGCACTGGGCATACCTGGCACGCGACCTGCTGGCATTTTCACGGCCGGAACAGCTCAGAGGCTCATGGATGTTGAGGGGTTCATGCCTGGCAAGAGAGTGGTTGTCCTCGGCTCAGGTGATGTCGGTCTGATCATGGCGAGGCGTTTTGCCGTAGAAGGAGCCAAGGTCGAAGCCGTGATCGAGATGCTGCCCTACGCAGGAGGGCTGCCGAGAAACATCATCCAGTGTTTGGAGGACTTCGGCATACCGCTGCTGCTGAGCCACACGATTACTGCTGTGCACGGAGCCGAAAGGGTGAGCGGAGTCTCTGTGGCGAATGTGGATGAGAAGGGGAGCCCGATAAGCGGGACGGAGAGGACAATTCCGTGCGATACGTTGATCCTGTCGGTCGGGCTGATTCCGGAGAACGAATTGTCGGAGGAAGCGGGCATCATTCTCGACCCAACGACGGGAGGACCAGTCGTCGACCAACGCATGGAAACCTCAGTCAGGGGCATCTTCGCATGTGGAAACGCGGTCCATGTTCATGATCTGGTCGATCATGTCACCGAAACCGGAATGACAGCTGGATGGAGCGCTGCAAGATTCGCCCTTGATGAACTGGAGCCATTGAAGAATAGAATCAGGCTGCGACCAGGACCAGGTGTGAGGTACGTCGTGCCTCAAATCATCAGCGGAGATGAACCCGTGACCGTGTACCTGCGGGTGAGGAACCCCGTGCGCAATGCCATGATCCGGGCCGGCAACATTGCAGTTCCAGTGAGGGCAGCGCGACCCGCAGAAACAGTAACAGTGGATTTCACCGAGAAGAGGGTCGAGGAACTCAGTGGAGAAGCCGAATTGGAGATCGGCTTGGAGGAGATCGAGCACATTGACTGAGAAGATTGAACGAACCATCACGTGCATCGTCTGTCCCATGGGATGCGAAGCCACCGTGACCATGGAAGGCGGGAAGGCAGTGAAGGCCGAGGGCTTGGCATGCTCCAGAGGGGAGGAATACGTGGTCAGGGAGGTCGAAGCCCCAATGAGGGATTTCTTCTCAATAGTTGGCATCGAAGGCGGTGTGGCGCCAGTGTGCCCGGTGAGATCCACGAAACCAATCCCCAAAGATAGGATCATGGACTGCTCAAGGGAGCTCGCGAAGCTGACAGTAGCAGCACCCGTCAGAATGGGCGACATAGTCATACATAACATCTTGGGCCTAGGTGTCGACCTCGTCGCGACGCGAAGCATAGAGGCACTCCGGGACAAGGGATCCGAGTGAATGAGCCGAACCGAAGATCTCGGTTGGTTCGTTGGAGTGACTGATGCGACCCTGCCATATCTGTCAGGTGTAGACTTGGACCAGTACTACCTCAATCCTCGGTCTTGTGTGCATGCCATAAAGGAGGGCAGAAGGAAGGTTCGTGAGCTCTTCGGTAAGGAAGTCACTCTTCCCGACGTGTCCTGTCCACCCCTTTCGTACGGTCATGTGTCTTGCCTAGGGGGAGAGGTAGTCTTCCTTCATGACTCCGAGCCATACGTGAGGGCGGCCTACAAAACCTTGGATGACGCAATGGAGGCCCTAAGAAAGGCCGAGAGCTTTGAGGACAACGACCTCTTCAGACACTACCTCAGGATCTATGAACATCTAAAGCAGGAGTTCCCACAGGACAACGTGAAGTTTGCCGGCTTCAGCTGGGAAGGACCGATCACATCAGCAGTTCTCCTCCGTGGAAAGGACTTCTGTGTTGATCTCTACAGAGAGCCGGAGAAGGCGAAGGTGTTCCTAGATCTACTCACTGACAGTATCACGAGCTTCGTTCGCCTGCAGAGGAGAATGAACTCAGAACCGGAGATCAGTTCGGACTCCACGGGTCTGGCCGATGACTTCTCCAGTCTCATTCATCCGAAAATGTGGGAAGAATTCATCGTCCCGTACTGGAACCAATACTACGAGGGGTTGACCTCCGGTAGAAGGACCCTGCACTGCGAGAACCTCAGCTCTGAGCACCTGAAGTATCTCAAGATGGCGAAGGTGAGCTACTACGACCCATCGGTCTCCCGAAAGCTAAGCCCTAGAACGATCAGAGAGGAGACTGACATCGCCTTCACCTGGAGGCTTCCCTCATTCGAGCTTCTGCACATGTCGAGGGCTGAGGTTAGAGACTGGGTTACGAGAGCATCAAAAGACGGTGCAACGCACGTCCACATGTACATAGAGAGAGTGATGTGTGACGGAGACAACCCGGCGAAAGTGATCGCTTTCATTGAGGCCGCCAAGGAACTGGCTACACAATCAGGAAAAAGGGGGTGGGAGTCAGAATGCTGATAGAACAAGTGAGGGAACTCCGAGTACCACATTCGTGAATCGAGCGACCCTGAGGGGGCGTAGCTACGGACGCGGAGAGCCTTTCTGATCGTGCAGGCGTCCATCAGCATAGACTTTCCCAGAGCAGTCATAGCAGGTGTCTCGTTCGCTATCTGTCCAGAACACCCTACCGCACTGCTTGCAGGTCCGTTGTTTCAGCCCCTCAGTCCAAGCCTTGTCTTTCTTTCTCATGAACCCAGCATCCTGTGGGAACTCTATGGCGCCCTTCGGACAGAGTGGCCGGCAGGCAACGCAACCATTGACACAATTCTGCGGACTGACCACGAACGCCTTCCCATCGAGGATAGCAAAAACACCATGCGGACAGAATTGGATGCACTTTGGTGTGTCTAGGCCTTGACATCCATCGCACTTCTCGGGAAATACAACAGGATACCAAGAGGAGCGTCTGGAACTGAGCCCTGAGACGGACGGCCCGGACAATGTGCTGTTCGCCTTCTCTCTATGGGGCAGATTCAGGAGCAAGAGCGAGACTATCCCCGTTTTTCATCATTATTGAGCCCGCGTCGGTGGTTCTTATACTCTTGCCGTTGAGTATCACAAGTGCATCCTCCGCGATTTGACTCCCCTCCAAGATCCTAGTCTGGAGATCCTTCCCGAACTTGATGGCTAGTCTCCCGATGACATCCCTAAGAGTTGCTCCGTCCTCCATGTCCAAGGTGAGCTGGCGCTCGCCTGTGATCTCTCTCAGCAGCCCGATGAACTCCACTTTTACTTGGATCGTCGCGCGCGCAACACCTACCGCTAGCGGCAACCACCTGTTGAAGCGAAGCTGAGCCCGGTCTTCCAATCATACAATAGCTTTCTGAACTCCACTGAGGTTCCTCCTCTCCTCTCCCGTCTTCTCCAAGACTTCGATGACCTTGCTTAAGATTTTTCCTGTTGGAGCTAACAGGCCGACACCAAGGTCGCCGCAAACAGATCTCCCATACTCAGGTTCTATGAACTGTACACCTATCTCTTTCAGCTTCAGTATGTTTGCCTTCACAACTGCGTTAGCGTACATGTTTGGGTTCATGGCTGGGGCGATGAGCTTCGGTGCTCTGCACGCCAAGGCTGTCGTGGTGAGGAGGTCGTCGGCAATTCCGTTGGCCATCTTCCCAATGATGTTGGCCGTGGCTGGTGCTATGAGTAGGATATCAGTCAAACTGGCTAGGTTCGTATGTTGCAGGCCTTTGAACATGTCGGTGAACACTGGGTTTCGTGAGAGAGTGCTCATCGTTAGCGGAGTGATGAGCTTTGTCGCCGCTTTCGTCATTATCACGTAGACGTTAAACCCAAGTCTCACCAACTCCATAACTATCTCGCATGCCTTCCATGCTGCGATGCTTCCAGTGACGCCCAGAACGATCGTCTTCCCCACAGACATTGATTCCACAACACCTCCCATCAGCAGCAACCCCCTGTCGAAGCGAAGTTAAGCCCAGTCTTCCGACTGATTATGTCACTAATGGTATGCACGGTATTTGTTAGCTCCTGCTGGCATTGGAAGTGTTTCTTTATGGTGAGGTGTTGAAGCATTCTCTGTTGAAGCTGCCTGAGCGCTTGAACTTCATCGATACCGACCCTTCCACCTGTCTGCTGAAGCATCAAGACGGACTGTTGCCTGCGCTGGAATTCCTGGATAATTCTTTGAGCTTCTGGGTCACTATCCATCTCTCTCTGGGCTTCCTGCAACGCTTCATACTCGGGAGAGTGTATGAACGCCGTTGCTAGTCCGAGTGTCTTCTGCATGATGGTGCCTCCTAATTCCATCTAGCAGCTCCCCCCTGAAGGTGTGATATTGACACCAGTCCTTCGGCTGAACTCCTCGTTGATCTTCTGCACTAGTCTACTCAGATCCTGCTGGGCTTGGAGGTATCTGCTTATCGTCACGTTCTGCTGCAGGGAGAAGCGTAGCTGTTGAAGAGCCCCCAGCTCTGCCTGATCGACCCCCCCATACATCTGCTGGGTCAGAAGCAGAGATTGCTGCTTCTGCTGGAAGTCCTCCATTAGCTTCTGGGCCGCGAGATCGTATTGCAGCTGCCTTTGTGCTCTCTCGAAGGCGGTATATTCAGCTGATTCTAGGATTGCTTCAGCAAGCTCTTCAGCCTTATGATTGAGCGGCTCTCTCCCTCTGAGAGGCTCTTGCCGACTTCGGTTTAGCGTCTGCTCCATCTTCCTCCTCATTATCCGTTCGAGGTCATCCAATTCTACTCGCCTCCTTTCTTACCTCCTGTTCGAGCATTTCATAGTTGGGATAAGATCCTTGGAAGGCTACTCTGCCGTTCACTTTGACAATGGGCAACGCTTGAATGCCAAGCTTCCTTATTAGGGAAACAACTTCTTGATCACCCATAAATATGGCGAAATCTCTGCCCATGGAGCCTCTAAGCACTCCGATGCTCCCCTCATACTCCTTCTGGAGCTTCACTATGGCCTCCATGAAATCTATTATCCTTGTGTCTGGAGCTGGCCCGCAAACCCCTGTTGGGCAGCATAATGGAGGGTCGAAGACCTTCACTTCAATCATTCTGACCACCATACATCAGCCTCCCTACCTTCCTCAACTTGTCGACTCCTATGGCCTCCTCGTCCAGCATGGGCATCTTTATTATCGGTACGTCAAACTTCTCCTTCAGCATCTGCAAGTATCTCTCCTGCATCAACCTCCTCTTCTTGAAGTATTCGTTGGTGCAGCGCTCATTTGGCAGGACGTAGTTGGCTACTATGAGGGATGTCTTTACCCCAACACTCGCCATCTCTTCTGAGGCCCGATAGGCCTCCATGATGGGCGTGTATTCCGGATAGGTAACGAAGGAGAAGATGGTCTTACCGGTGTCTCTCATAGTGTCTATGACCCTCTCATACTTCTCTCTGGTTTCTCCGGAGGCGATGCTACCTTGGGCTGTTGCAAGGGCTGATACCTCCAGCTGCCTCGTCCAATTCACCGGGAGCATGAGAAGCCTGAGCGTGTGGCCAGTAGGTGCAGTATCAAAGACTATGTTGTCATAGCCCCTGATCTGCACATAATCAACAAATCTGTTGAAGGCTGCCAGCTCTTCGGTGCAAGGTGAGTCGAGTTGCTCTTTCATCACCCTTACCACGTCATCAGAATACTTTCTCATGGCTTCGTCTACGACCTCCTTGGCATATTCCTGCGCCTCCTTCTTCTGATCTATTCTCGCCGCAAACAGCCCTTTGACCTGCTTAAGTTCACCTACCTCTGACCCGACTTCCTCAAGGAAGACTTGTGAAAGGTGAGCTGCGGGATCAGTGGTTACGAGAAGAACTTTGTGACCTCTACCAGCCAGCCAGACAGCAGTTGCGCAGCTGACAGTAGTCTTCCCAACTCCTCCTTTCCCGGCGAAGAAGATCGTCTTGCCCTGCAAGCTGGACTCAAATAATTCTTGTGCTCCCATACAACATTCCTCCAAGTCTTTCTATGATGGGTAGACCCTTAACTTCGGTGTCCAGCAACGGCACCCTGAGAATTGGGATTCGAAACACTGACTCGATTTGCTTCATATACTTCTGCTGCATCTCGCTCTTCTTCTTGAAGAATGGGTCCGTGCACTCTTCCTCAGGAAGAATGCCATTCACCACCAGCAGGCTTGGCCTCACCATCATCTTGGCAAGCGAATCGATTGAACGCTTGGTTTCATAGATTGATGTTGAGTCAGGGGTGAGGACAAAGATAAAGCGCGATCCCTTGCCCCTCATCAACTCAATGGCTTTCTCATACTTTGCTTTGGACTCCTGTAGCGTTTGGACCGAGCCTATGCATGTCTGTCCTGAGCCCTGCTCTGAAGCCTCGATAGCCTTCTTCCAATCCAATGGCAGTTCAAGGAGCCTCAGAGTGTGTCCTGTTGGAGCTGTATCGAATATCACAACGTCGTATTCTGAATCGTTCATGAAGTCTATGAACTTGTCGAACGCTGCCACCTCCGCTGTGCAGGGCGAGTTGAGCTGCTCCTCCATGATCTTCACCACACTGTCAGGAAACAGTTGCCTAATCGGCTCCAACATTCTAGCCTTGTATTCTGCGGTAGCAGCGTCAGGAGATATCTCCATGGCAAAGAGGTCATGGACTATTTCGGTTGTCTTATGCCCTATTTCATGCTCAAAGACATCCGCTAGGTTAGAGGCCGGATCCGTAGTTACTATCAGGGTCTTGTGACCCTTCCTTGCGCATGCAAGAGCCGTCGCTGAAGCCATGGATGTCTTGCCCACGCCACCTTTACCTGCAAAGAAGATGAACTTGCTCACCGCCTACCACCTTCAAGATGTTCATCGGCGAACCGCATAAGGGCTTCCACAGCACCGGGCTTGGATATGGAGTAGAATACCCATCTGCTCTTCTTCTGATAGGTCAACAGCCCTGCTCTGACGAGTATGCTAACGTGGTGTGAGACGGTAGGCTGGGACAATCCGAGAGCTACTATGATTTCACAGCCGCACATCTCACGGATTGTTAGGAGTTCAAGTATCTTGACTCGGGTGGGGTCGGAAAGGGCTGAGAAGAACTCACTCCTCCGCCTGCCTTCTCTTTCATTCAGATTGGCTGCGAGTCCCAAGAGTTCCGTTTTGTAGCTACTTCCATCCTGAGCTGAGCAGAGTCCAGAGCAGACCAAGCGTTCGAGCGCTTCCATGGCTGCGCAAGTGGCCTAAATAGTCATATTTAAATCTGACTATGTGTGGCGGACGTGCGCAGGGTCACCCCGAAGGATCGAGGCCCGTTCAAGAAGCTTTGGGAAACTCATTCCAGTGCCCTTTTTCGCAACGGTTGTAGGCACCGCCTTAGGGGAATCGCTCCGGTATCTCCAAGTGAACCGTTCCCCCATGGTGGCGGTTAAAAGGATCACAGCAGGAACCTTCGAGCTTCAACCTTCCGAATGCCATTCCCTTGGCATCCGCTCGTACTCTAGGAAAGCGTGCACGATAGGGACTGAGACACACGCCCTGATCGTAAGAGATCTGCTCGTCGACACGCAGAAGCAGGAGTGCGAGGAGGTGAAGAGATGCCCTCACCTGAGCTGTCCTCTCAACCGCACGACAAAAGCGTCGGATGTGAAATCCAAGAAGGACGAGGGAGGCCAGAAGTTTGCGAACAGGCATTTTGGCAAGATGAAGAGCATCTCCATGTGAAAGCGACCGGGAGGGACCAATTGATGAAGCGGGGCTTTGCACGATGCAGGTAGGTAGAGAGGGTTGCTTCAGGGATTCACGAATCCGATCTCTATGGAGACGAGTCTAGTGTGCCTCTTGTATTCCAAGAACTACCAATCTTTCAGTGCTTTTTATTCCGCGTGGGACATTTGCTGGGGCGAAGACGATGTTACCTCGAGACAACTTCATTTTTTCATTGCCTACCGTGAATGTGCCGTTACCTTCCACAACGTAGAAGCATGCATCGTAGAGTTCAGGACGGGTGGGGATCTCTTGGCCGCTTTCAAGGCAGACCAACACTATGTTGAAGTTTCTTGTCTGCAGTACGTTTTTCTTCACGTGTCGCCTCTTTTCCATTGTATCTAGTACGCCTTTCTCCTGAGAAAACTCGGTGAGCCCGTGCAGGTCCACCGCCTTAACCACCGGCTACGTCACCTCCTTCTTACCGTTGCAGTTTCTCGCTTTGCCGAAGAACATTATGCTTATTCCAATTGGCTGTTCGGGGGTTCCGGCAACAAACTCCCGGTTCAACGCAATTCTGAGCAAGGCAAAGACGACAAAGGCGATTCCAAACCAGACATGCAGGCCTTCGACAACCGCAATCTTCGCTGTCTCTCCTCTCAAGTATAGAATGAAAAGGGTATAGAAGTAGCGGCTGTCACAGCAAATGCCGCGATGCATAAGACTATCAAGATTCCGTGGAACCTTCTTCTCATCTGGACTCTCACCGGAGGCTCATGTTATCATTGCGTTCTCATTATTCTCTTATGGAAACTAATGCCTATTCCAATGAACAACAAGGTATATAGCACTAGCATGGCAGTGTTAACTGGGGTTCCGAAGTAGGAGCTGCCGCCTAACCCGTATTTTAT
>Ga0315296_10001729_pt1 | contig 18975 bp, 13 predicted proteins | sample YL17G14_18_MG_FD_203921 | JGI IMG/M metagenome (GOLD analysis project Ga0315296, IMG submission 203921) | Sediment microbial communities from Yellowstone Lake, YNP, Wyoming, USA - YL17G14_18 | ecosystem: Environmental > Aquatic > Freshwater > Lake > Sediment | place: USA: Wyoming | collected... | reverse complement strand
GATTCGTTCGGCCCTTCAGACCGGTCCGCGGTCCTACTATGGCCTCGGCTGACTTCTGCCGCCCCTTCCGGCTTCCTTACGGACGCCGTAGTCCCATTCGGACAGGTCGGCAGATCTCCCCGGGTAAGAGCATCGACCTTCGTCCCGCATCCGCCGCATTTACCGAAAAGCGTCGTCATGGCTACCGATTTCGTCCAGTCACGCGAACTCATCGTCGCTTCTCGGCCTCTTTTGCGGTTCGTGTTCCTCGGATCGTGGCTTTGCCTGCGGCTTCCTTCAGACCCCACCTCGCGATGGACGCCCTTGCCGTTCGGCTAGCAGTTTCCGCCATGTGGACCTGCGGGGGACTTTCACCCCTATATCGATGCCCATGCCGGGCACACGTAAACCATCCCCGCGGCAAGCCGCGGGGCATCCTGCAAAGGTTTCGTGATGTTCGCAAACTTACATAGGAGACAGGCCAATTTTCGAACATCACTATACACTATTTCACGAGTCGTGCTTTGTAATTTTTTCCTTTTTTGCGCTCTTGCAGCAGAAAGGATATCCGGATTTCAGAACTAGCCGTCTCTTGACATTCTCCGCCCTACGGAATAATATTTCTTCCGAAAGAAAGTGGAGATTATTCAGCCGAGCCGTACAGAAGGGTCACATCAAATATTTTTTTAAATTTACGTTGTTGAGTAATTTGTTCAGTGCTCAAGAAAGCTCGGTGACAACTCGCAGCCGTAGGGCCCCCTCAGGATAGTAGGAGCATCGGATTCATGACCTTGGAGAGTATCGAAACCTACGTTGCCGGAAAGTTTCTCAAGATAGCTAGACCTAAGGACGAGTGGATCGATGATGTCGAGGACCCGGAATCAATAATCAGGGGATTAGAAGCACGTAATATCAAGGCCGATCTTTTTACCTTCTGGCAAAGATTCCCGGGTACGAAGCCTAATTTTCAATATTATATGGAATGGGATAACTGGGCGGTTCTCCCAATCACTTCATATGAAAATTGGTTCGATCATCAGATCAACCGCAAACTGAGAGCCAAAATCCGAAAAGCCCCTAAATTGGGTGTCGACGTGAAAATAGCGCCGTTTAACGATGAATATATCACAGGCGTGACAAAAATATTCAATGAAACTCCATTCAGGCAAGGAAAGAAATTCGCACACTATGGAAAAACCTTTCAACAGGTTAAAGAAGAACTCAGTAAGGAATCGGCCAGGACTGATTTTATCGGCGCTTATTACCAAGGTGAGATGATAGGATTCATTCAACAGGTCTATGTCAAAGATGGTGCTTTCCCTTTTGGAGGAGTATCATTGATCGCCCATCGCGACAAATCTCCTAACAACGCGATGTTAGCCAAGGCCGTGGAGGCATGCTCGAGCAGGGGCCTGAAATACTTGGTCTACGGACATTTTGATTACGGGACGGGTGAAGGCGGGCTCACCGAATTCAAAGTTCATAATGGCTTCCAAAAAGAGCTGGTCCCCAGATATTATGTCCCCCTAACTGCTAAAGGAAGCATTTGCCTGAGGCTGAAGCTACATCACGGCAAAAAACGGATGATCCCCAAGAAACTCATGCGGTTCCTCATAGCCATACGAAAAATATGGTATTCAAAAAGCTCCCCGGTCTGAGCTTCCCCAAATAAATAGGGTCTGCTGAAAAAGTCATTCTTGCCTTCAGTGCCCGATAGATATTACTTACTTCTATTGTGTTGTTCGCTTAACTGTCCCGGCTTTCCTCAAGCTTATTTCTACAACCCTCCCCAGCGTCGCCTTCAGGTTGATCATGTCAAGATTTTTTCGCAATTTTTGGACCATCGTAACTCTCCCCCGTTAGCTGTTTGAGCCATCAGCTCATGAAGCTTGTCCAAGGATCCAAGAACATCATCATTGATATAACTCCGCTAGTCCTCCCAATTCTCCGAATGCTCGATAAGATATCAGATCGTTAACCGTAGTACCTCGCAACGGAGGGGAACACTCCGGCCATTCGGCTCCGTCGGCGGGTCTCCATATTCAGCCGTTCTTGTCTGTTGGTCGAGGAGATCACCTTTTTATCGACCTCCGGAAAGTCTTGAAAAGAGAGCGAGTCCTCGCGGCTCTCTTTGAGATACTGGACCGCCACAGAGAACCGCTTTCCGTAATCTTCGACGAGAGCGGTTGTGGCCGTTTTGCTCTCTTCCAGTCCGGCTCGAGCCAGATCTGCTACAGAGGGGCTGCGAACCGGCCATATTCCCGGTGAGGGACTTGGCCAGGATGTTCCGCATGAATTGGACCTTGCATTATTGCCACGAGGCGCCCAGCCATTCCTTCCGCACTGCGGCCTAGATCCCGCTTTGGACGTCGGAGGTGCACAGCGCGGCCCTCTTCATGCCTCTCGCTTTGAGCTTACGGAAAAAGACTCGCCAGGAGTCCTCAGACTCGTCGAACATGGGCTCAACGGCCGGGAGGAAAAATGCCCCCTGATGACTCATCGTGTATCTTAGGAACGACCAGATAGACCGTCCCCATCCGGGTATCCACCCTCCGGGCCCGCCCGCTGGAAAAATGCGTCGTGCGGTCCTTCGAGTGCTTCCGCTTGGCCGCGCCGACCTTGGCCTCCGCCTCGATCCTCATCATCTCCGTCATCACCCAATTGAGCAGGGCCAGGAAGGGATCGGCATCCGTGATGAACTGGAATAGCGCCTTTTTTGAAGAGTACCTTACAATGCTGCTGGGCGACCGCAGTAAAAATTCTCCTCTCTTTCGGATTTGCGTTCGAAGAGAGTTTACGATGGCCTCCTCCTTACATAAATCTGCGAACATCACCATACACTACCGGCGATTCGTGCTCTCCTCTCTTTTCCCTGTTACAATAATCCCAGCTATTCCCGACTTTTTTAGGCGGCATGATAACCACTATTTTATAGTCACCCATCCCTATAATTAATATTCAGAAATGATCTGATTCGGATAATAATAGATTTTCCTTCTCGCCTTTCTCGCGTTTTCTTGGTAATGGAAGGCAAGTAAATAGCAATAGAAAAAACCACATTGGGTGCATTCGATGAAACCCAGATTCAGTGTAGTTGTAGAATAGGGTGATAATAAAAAAAGACAGCGATAGATAGCCATATTCGAAATCATATACTAAAAGGGCCGTAGATTTCTTATAAATCCACAGCAATACAAAGAGTAACAATACGATGCCCGCCAAACCTAAATAGAGGTAAATCTCTAGATAGCCATTGTGAGCTGACCGCGGTTGCCACTGCCACCTTTCCCATATCGGGACTATTCTGTCGCCAAGCCAGAAATTGTCCCAACCTGTTCCTATCCAGGGATTGATCGGCACTGCTAAAACTGCCGCCCATAAATTAGCTCTATCACTCAGTGTTGGATCTCGGCTTGCGGCCGATATTGTTGCGCTTCTAATATCGACAAATTGTTGTAGAATCAAAACGATAATAGCAAATGCGATTATATAGTTTTTCGCCCTCTTTGGGCTTTTTTGCGAGGAAGGAAGGCTAAGCCACATAAGCGAACCTATGCCTAGAAGAAGGCAGATAATCGATGTTTTACTATCTATGAAGAATAGTTGCCAAAATATCACAAGCAATAAAATCGAGTTGATATATCTAATTTTTCTCCTGTTTGGATAATCTTTTCTTCTCCAGGAATTAATTAATTCCCAGGTTAAGTAGAGGCCAAAAATCAGGAGGAGTACTCCATATCCGTTTTTATGCGTTGCCACTCCATGATAATCAGCGAAGCCACGGCGACTATAGGACCTCCCCAATCTTGGTACGAATTTGACGAAGATAATTGAAAGGGGTATTAGAATATAAGCACAACGTTTGATAAGAGAGTTTATCGCGGCCTTGGGGCTTTCGTCCGATAATATCACGAAGACCATGACAAGGCTTCCAAACCACCTGATCCATCGTTTAAGCCCAATAAAAGGGAAATCTGCCCACAATAAGCTTATTAAAGCAAAACCATAAAATATGATTAATACTTGGCTGTTTTTAATAACTCCTTTAATATCGATTTTCCTTACATACAAGATTCGAAGTCCCAAAATTACTAATATCAAGAGGAATGCCGCATCGATCGGACTTCCCTCCATTTCAGCATCCATACCGCTGAAATCACCGCGATACTCCAGCCATTGGGTCAAAGAGCGTGATAACATAAAGATCATCCACATCATTGGGACCCATAAGGGAGGGGAAAGCTTGCGGATTCCTGCTTTCTTAATAAGAAAAACTAATGAGACCATGTAGATTGAGTATATTATAAATATCTTCATTTGTTTCTGCGGTTGCGTAACGTCTGTAGTTTTAAATGAGAGAAAAGAAGAACGCGCTTACGCAAACCGGCCTCAGCGTACCAGAATTTCAGGGGCTTTTCAAGGCCGTTCATAAGTAGCCAATCGGTCTTTTGAGAATCATAAGAGAAGTGGCTATAGTAAGTTATGAACATTTTTCGTTATGGCTGCGAGCCACAAAGATAAAAAAAAGTAATTCGTTTTTCTCTACACGTTACTAAGCATAAAAATTGTAAAAGGTTTATCTGCAGGCGACCTAATAGCGGATTCCTAGCAAACTTATGACGCCTTTTTCAAGTAACAGTTGATTGTTCTTGCCGCCAGGGTCATAGGCAGAAGCCAGCAGTGTATCCCCCGCAAGGATCAACGCTCCGGGCCGAAGACAACTTCGGTTTAATTTGGCTCCGTGATGAACAGCAATAGCGCCTTTTTGAATGGCGCCTTGTAATGCAGTTGACCATCGTAGTAAAATTTCTCTTCTCATTCGATTTGCCTTTCGAAGAGAGTTTAAGATGGCCTACTTCTTTACCAAGTTGCGAAAATCACTATACACTTCTCTGTTTTCGCCTGAAGAGAAAATTCGCCTGGCGCTTTATTCGGTAATGATAATTATGATAGTCTGACAGTTAGCAAAGCAGACCTGGAATTAGCATTGGCAGTCTAGAACTATGTTTGGCTTGAGTATTGCCATGACGTTTCAGGCGCTTGGGGAGGACCCAACCCGAGGGAGCATCAAGATCTGCGAAAAGCGTCGCTGTTGAAACATGAACAATTCCGAGAACTATCTCCATAATATCGCGGACCGGTCATACATACAGAAAGAACTGAAACAGAAGGCCGTTCGAGGGGCTTCCGTCACCATTGCGTCCCGACTGGGCGAGCACGCCGTTCACATGATCAGTGTCATCGTTCTGGCTCGCCTTCTGACTCCCAAGCATTTTGGATTAGTCGCCATGGTCGCCTCCGTCGGGAGCGTTTTTAACGTCTTCAAGGATCTGGGCCTGAGCGACGCGACCATCCAAGCTCCTCAGATCGATCACAAGCAGGTCAGCACGCTTTTTTGGGTCAATTCGCTCTTCGGGCTGGGCATATCGCTCCTGTTCATTGTTTTTTCGCCCTTGATAGCGTTGTTCTTCAAGGAACCCGAGCTGGTCAATATCGCCATATTCTTCTCGCTCAGCTTCATTTTCGCGGGCCTGTCGATCCAGCATATGGCGTTGCTGAAACGCAGGATGGAATTCTCGAAGATCGCCGTGATCTCTTTGGGCAGTTCGGTCGTGAGCGTCGCGGCCGCCATTGCCGCGGCCGCACTCGGCTTCGGCTATTGGGCGATCATCGTGAGACAAGTCGTCCTGGCCGTCGTCCTGGCCGTAGGGGCGTGGGTATTTTGCAGCTGGAGACCGGGAAAGCCCTCGTCTCTCGCGGGGGTTCTTCCGATGATCAAATTCGGAGCGAACATCATCGGATTCTATGTTTTGAACTATTTCGCACAGAATTTAGACAAGACCCTGATCGGCTGGCGGAACGGCGCGAAGATGCTGGGGTTCTATGACCGGGCCTACCAGCTGTCAGGGATGCCGATCGAGACCATGACATTGCCGGTCCAAAGTGTCGCCGTAACAACGTTGAGCAAGCTGGTGAATGAACCGGACAATTTTAAGAGGTACTACCTGAATGCGCTATCCATCCTGGCATTTGTCGGGATGCCTCTCAGTGCATTCTTGGCCGTGGTCAGCAAGGATCTCGTCCTGCTCCTTTTAGGACCCCAGTGGGGATTCACGTCGGATATCTTTTTTTTCCTGAGCATGGGCATCGGCGCCCAGATCCTGTACGCAACGCAAGGATGGCTGCATATCTCGATGGGGAGAACGGATCGATGGGTCAAATGGGGGCTGGTCGCGACGCCCATTATCCTGCTTTCTTATGTCCTGGGCCTCCGATGGGGGATAACGGGCGTGGCCGTGTTCAGGACGGCCAGCTTCATGATCCTGCTCCTTCCCGGCCTATGGTACGCGGGAAAACCCATTAACCTGAAATTATCGCGTATCTTGTCTGAAATATGGCGCTATGCTCTTTGCGCGCTCGTCGCGGGCGTCCTTTGCGCCCTTTTCGTCATTCCCCGCCTGGCCCCGTTCAACATTGGGCTGCGGCTCGGCGTCTCGCTCTGCGCGTATCTTGTCATCTATTTGGCCTCTATCGTCACGATCCATAGGAGTACAGGGCCGATCAAGAGGGTCTTTTCGTTGTTGAAGTTGTTGTTGCCCGCTTATTGAATTCCGCCGCTTTCATCCAGTTCACGTTGAGTCCAATCTCGCCGCCATCCCGCGGCTCTCTCCAGCTTGCCGCCGACGCCGCCGGGAAGGCACGTTCCGGTTTCAGCCCTTCCCAGACTTTCTCCCGCCTGATAGAGCTTCGGTCCTTGGAGGCCTCCTTTTGCGGCCCCGCCCCGGTCTGCCGCCTGATAGGCAACGTCTCATCAACGAAGACATTTGCTCCCCCCCTCACCCCTAGGGGTGAGGGAGGCCAGAAAAATATCACCTCTCAAATAGCCTCTAGGGGTGATATACGGGGAGCAAGGGCATCGTCTAGTGTAGGCTCAGAAAGTTAGGTAATATGCGTGTGTCCAAGAATTGGGCACAGAAAGAAAGGAGTCATAAATCATCATGAACGTCCCGTTCGTCGACCTCAAGGCCCAATACCTGGCTCTCAAGGCCGAGATCGATCCCGCCATCCAATCCGTCATCAACGAGACCGCTTTCATCGGCGGCAAGTACGTCGAGAGCTTCGAGAAAGCCTATGCCGAGAAATACGGCATGAAACACTGCGTAAGCTGCGCCAACGGCACCGATGCCATCCACATCACCCTCAAGGCCTTGGGGATCGGCTTCGGGGACGAGGTCATCACCGTGGCGAACAGCTGGATCTCGACGTCCGAAACGATCACCCAGGCCGGGGCCAGGCCCGTCTTTGTGGACATCGACGAGTATTTCCACATCGATCCGTCCCAGATCGAAGCGAAGATCACGAAGAAGACCAAGGCCATTATCCCGGTCCATCTCTTCGGACAACCGGCGGATATCAAGGCCGTCCAAGCGATCTGCGAAAAGCACAAGCTCTATCTCATCGAGGACTGCGCCCAGTCCCATTTCGCAACGGCGCATGGGAAGAAGACGGGGACATTCGGGATCGCCGGGACCTTCAGCTTCTACCCCGGCAAGAACCTTGGCGCCTACGGAGATGCCGGGGCCATCATTACGGACGACGATGAGTTTGCCCGGAACGCCCGGCTCTATGCGAATCACGGCTCGCTCCAGAAGCACATCCACGAGATCGAGGGCATCAACAGCCGCCTGGACTCGATCCAGGCCGTTGTCCTCCACGCCAAGCTCAAACACATCGACGACTGGAACAAGGCCCGGAACAGCCACGCCCTGAAGTACAACGCCCTCCTCAGCGGCTTCGAAGGCGTGAAATGCCCGAAGCTCAGACCCGACACCTTCCACATTTTCCATCTCTACGTCATCCGGGCATCGCGGCGGGACGACCTGGCGGCCTTTCTCAAGACCAAGGGGATCTTCACGGGGATCCATTACCCGACGGCCCTCCCCTTCATGCCGGCCTACCGTTATCTGAGGCACCGGCCGACGGACTTCCCGGTCGCCTACCAATGCCAGGACGAGATCCTGTCTCTTCCGATGTATCCGGAGCTCACAGGCGAGCAAATCTCCTATGTCGCGGATTCGATTAAGGAATTCTACAAAAAATAAGCCTGTTGCTTGAGAGAAAAAAGGATGTTAAAATATTATCCACCGGCGGCCTTTCGCCAAGAGGTTCCGCCGGGGAGATCCAATAGGTTATGGGAGCGGGTATCATGATTAATGTCGGGGTTATCGGGTACGGGTATTGGGGGCCCAATGTGGCCCGCAATTTCCATGCTGCCTCAGGATTTAATCTGACGGCGGTCAGCGACATTTCTGAAAAGCGCCTGGCCATGGCCCAGGCCCACTATCCCTTCATCAAAAGCATGAGGGACCCAAAGGAGCTCATCCGGTCCAAAGATGTGGACTCCGTGGCCATCGTCACTCCGGTCTTCGCCCACTACGAAATGGCCAAGGAAGCGCTCCTCGCTGGGAAGCACATCTTCGTAGAGAAGCCTTTCACCTCGACCAGCGCCCAGGCTGAGGAGCTCATCGACCTCGCGGCTAAGAAGGGCCTCAAGATCATGGTCGACCATACCTTCCTCTTCACCGGGGCCGTGAAGAAGATCAAGGAGGTCATCAACTCCGGCCAGCTTGGGCGGCTCTTGTTTTACGATTCCGTCCGGGTCAACCTGGGGCTCTTCCAGCACGACATCAACGTCATCTGGGACCTTGCCCCCCACGACCTCTCCATCATGGACTATGTCATTCCGAGCAGGCCGGAGGCCATCTCGGCCCACGGCTCCGTCCATTTCGAGGGCGGGTTCGAGGACATCGCTTATATCGCGGTTGAGTTCAAAGGTAACGGTTTCATCGCCCATTTCCACGTCAACTGGCTCAGCCCGGTGAAGATCCGCAAGACCCTGATCAGCGGCGACAAGAAGATGCTCGTCTGGGACGACCTCGACGTCGACGAGAAGATCAAGATCTACGACCGGGGCGTAGACATCAAGACCTCGAACGAAGCGGCGAAAAACGGCATTCATGAGCTTCTAGTAAGCTACCGGTCGGGCGACGTCCATATCCCTAAGCTCGAGGGCACCGAAGCCCTCAAGGCCGAAATCGAATATTTCGCCAAGTGTCTCGAAAGAAACGAAGAGCCCTTCAATAACGGTCAGTCCGGGCTCCAAGTCGTTCGCCTCCTAGAGGCCGCGGACGAGTCCATGAAGAACGGCGGCAAGAGGATCGAACTGTAAAGGAGCACCCATGGAATTCTGCCGAGTCGCGCCCGACGTCAAGCTGGGCAAAAATGTCAAGATCATCGCCTTCGTTAACCTCTACGGCTGCACGATCGGGGACAACACCAAGGTCGGGACGTTCGTCGAAATCCAGAAAAACGCCTTTATCGGCCGGAACTGCAAGATCTCCTCGCACACCTTCATCTGCGAAGGGGTTACTATCGAAGACGACGTATTCATCGGTCATAATGTAACGTTTATCAACGACATGTATCCTAGGTCAACCGCTCCAGGCGGCGGACTCCAGACGGAGGCCGATTGGAAAGTCGTCCTGACGTTCATCAAGAAAGGGGCATCGGTTGGATCTAGCGCTACGATCCTGGCGGGGGTGACAGTCGGGGAAGGGGCTATCGTCGGGGCCGGGGCAGTTGTCACCAAAGACGTCCCGCCCTGGACGATTGTGGCCGGAAACCCGGCTAAGGTCTTGCGAAAAATCGAAAAGTAGCAGAGAATGAGAGAGCTTTCTCGGAACTATCGGGGTTGAAGCAATGCTGAAGGAAAGGGAAACTGTTCTCCGCAGGTTCCTCATCCTTGTCGATAGTATCATCATTTCCCTAGCTTGTTTCCTTGCCTTTTTACTGAAAGGCCTTGTCCGCGAGCCCGGCGCTCCGCAAGGGAGATACGCTCTAACTCTCCTTCTGGCAGTTCCCCTCTGGTGTTTAACGCTCTACGCCAACGGTATTTATCTCTCGATGCGGACACGCTCCTATCTCGAAGTCCTCTGGGCTGTCATTAAGTCCGCGGTGTTGACTTTTCTGGCCATGGGGACTTTCATCTATCTCTTAAAGCTCACCCAGATGAGCCGGCTTTTCTTCACGCTCTTCGCCGCGCTGAGCTTCGCCTTCGTCCTGCTCGAAAAATCAGCCTTATTCATGAGCGCTCATTATGTCCGCCGCCAGGGCCTCAACACGCGGCGGCTCCTCATTGTCGGCACGGGAAAGAGAGCTCAGGAGTTCGTCAAGAAGGTCGACGGCCACGCCGAGTGGGGATTTGGGATCCTTGGGGCCATAGACGACGAACCCGGACGCGGGGTCCGCCAAGTGGGCCGTTTAGACATCATCGGTAATCTCGATGATATCCCAAGAATATTCCATAAGGACGCCGTGGACGAGGTCGTCTTCGTTGTTCCGAGGTCCCGCCTGAACTCCCTCCAGGACGCGATTCATAAGTGTGAAACCGAAGGTGTTGTGGTGACGGTCGCCGTCGACCTCTTCGACACGCTGCTGGCCAAATCATCCGTCACAGAGCTCGACGGTATGCCTTTTCTCCACTTCAAAACAACCCATGCCCGGGAGTGGGAGCTCCTCGTCAAGCGAATATTCGATTTTATGGCCTCCGGGTTGGGGATTCTGGTCCTATCGCCGTTTCTTCTCGTCACCGCCATCCTTATCAAGATAACTTCGCCGGGCCCGGTGTTTTACAAGCAACCCAGATTGGGCCTCCATGGCCGCAGGTTCATTCTCTATAAGTTCCGGACAATGCGCATCGGCGCCCATGACGTCCTGTCCGAGGTCACCGACCTCAACGACATGACCACCCCGGAATTCCGCAACAAGAAGACGAATTGGATCACGCCGGTTGGCCGGTTCCTGAGGAAATTCAGCCTTGATGAGCTACCTCAACTTTTTAACGTTTTCATTGGTCACATGAGCATCGTCGGTCCGAGGCCGACGGTCCCTGACGAAGTCGAAAAGTACAAGGCTTGGCATAGGCGGCGGTTCTCGATGAAACCCGGCATCACCTGTTTATGGCAGGTCAACGGCCGGAATAACATCGCCTTCGAGGACTGGATGAAGCTCGACCTCAAATACCTGGACAATTGGTCGCTCTGGCTGGACGTGAAGATCCTGGTCAAGACCGTGCCGGTCGTCCTGTTCGGTATCGGGGCCTACTAAAACACGGGCTTGCCATCGGGCATCAAGGTGACGATAATGAGGCGGATTACGATGTTGAAAAGGATGATTGGCGCCGCTGCGGCACTGTCGGCTCTGACCGCTTTTCTCCCAGGGACCGCCTTTGCCCAAGGGAGCACATGGGCCGGCGAGAGCTTGGCCCAAGTGGTCGAATCGGCCCGGTGGAGATTCGGCATCCTGAGGATCAACGGGTCCTTCGAACTCTTGAATGCCGGCTATGACGGCGACATCTACTACGGCTACCTTGACCACCCGGTTCCCGATTTCACCTTGTCGGCCGGGGTCCCGATTCAGCTTTTTGTTCCCGCGAGCAAGAAGATCGTATTAGAATTCGTCGAAAATCCCCGATACATGTTCTTCCTGGACACTAAGAACGAACGAGCTTTGAATAATAGCTTCAGCGGCCGGGCTCATATTGCCCTGGAAAGGCTCTACATCCAGGCGGGGGGCGGCCTGAGCGACGTCCACGCCAGGTTAAGTCCGGAATTGAACGTCAATATCCGCGAGAAGACGAACAGGATCAACGGGCTCGTTCTCTGGCAGGTTTCTCGGCAGATGTCGCTGGCCATGATCTATGGAGGCTCGGACCACGACTTCGGGGAGGCCGATTTCCTCGGAACGAACATCGCCGAAGCCCTCAACAGGAAAGAGCACGTTTTCGACGTTGCGACCTACCTCCAGCCGAACCCCAGGGTCCGGTTCTTTCTGGACGGGCAATACGGGAGCTACGTTTTCCCTAATGAAACGGAGGTCTCGAGGGATGCGCGGAGTTACGGGGTTTTTGGAGGCTTCGAGCTTATCCCCCGGGAAGGAGAGATCGTGGAGGCCATGAAGGTCCAAGGAAATGCCACCTTGGGATATGTGCGGCTCGACATGAAGGACCCTCAATTCGTCGACGGGTCGGGGTTGTCGGGAGCCGTCGACCTCTCTGTCGAATTTATGAAAGGGACGGGAGCCCGGGCCTTTTTTTCAAGAGGCTTTCAATTCTCCGTTTTCTCCGGAGCCCGCTATTATTTTTGGACGGTTTTTGGCGGGGGGATCACCCGGCATCTTTCGAGGCATGCCCTTCTACGGTATGACCTTTCATTCGGGAGGATCGATTACCCGACGAATGAAACAAATGAAGGTGTACCCCAGGGCTTTTTCTCTCGATACACAACGCACACGGCCAGCTTGGAGATCCGCCTGGCCCGGAACATGAATATAGCGTTCCTGGCGACGTTGGGAAAACGCACGTTGGAAGAAACGGGGTCCGTCAGAAAACGCAACTTCTTTGGTCTCAATTTGTTATATGGATCTCCGGTTACTCGAATTTCGGCTCCGATCAGGGGAGTGGCCCGTTGAGCGTCCTGCGCTCCCTGGATTATTCAACGAGACGGATATATAATTAGCGGAGAAAGAGGAGTAGATGGCCAGCATGCAGGAGAGAGATTCGAAGTCTTCTCGGGGGTTTTTCGGCCTATGTCTTTATTTGATGATATTCTCGTGCTTTGGGGTCATCTCCCCGCCCGATATCCTCGCTTTACAGGAAATACAATCCCTTCCGGTCAACGATTACCGGATCGGCGCCAAGGATCTGATCGAGATCAAGGTTTTTGAGCTCCCTGAGCTCAACCAGACGGTTCGAGTCGCCGAGGACGGCTCCATAACCATGTCCCTGCTCGGCAAAATCGAGGTGGCCGGTCTGACAGCTCAAGAACTCGAGATGAGACTGGCCTCGCTTTTGGAAAAGACGTTCACCAAGGGTGCCGCCCATGTCACCGTGTTCATCAGGGAATTCCAGAAAGTGGCGGTCATCGGCGCGGTCGGAAGGCCCGGGATGTACGAGTTGGTCGGGCCCACGACCCTTCTCATGGTCATTGCCCAGGCCGGGGGCTTGACGGCCCAGGCCATGACGGATTTGTTCATCTACAGGCAGGGAGAGGATGGAAAGCAGACCAGGATCGTCATCCGGCTGGAAGACCTGATCATGAAAGGAAACCAGGACCTCAACATCCTGCTCCAACCGAAGGACGTGATCGCCGTCCCCCTTGACCTGACACAGAACGTTTTCGTCTACGGCGAGGTCCGGAACCCGGGAGCCATCCCTTTCCTGACCTCCAAGAAGATCACCCTTCTTCAAGCCATCGCCCAGGCCGGGGGGACCACGGAGTGGGCCAAGAAATCCGGCGTGGTCATCAAGCGCAAGGACAAAAAGACCGGCAAGGAGATGAAGATCCCGGTGAACTTGAAAAATATCATCAGCGGCCGGCTTGCCGACATCATCCTCGAGGAAGGCGATGTCGTCATCGTCCCTTGAGCGGAAGCCGGACATAGAGGAAAGCATCCATGGCTGAAATGAGCGGAGACTCGAAGAACGGGCTCCTGGCCCAGGCCCAGCATTACTGGCATGTCGTCCTGCGGTGGAAATGGACGGCCCTCCTTTTCTTCATCGTCGCGGTTTCCGCCGCGACGATTTTCAGCTTCCTGGCGACTCCCGTTTTCAAGGCCAGCGGCAGCGTTTGGATCGAGGACGAACCCAACATCCTGCCTTTTGAAGAAGTCCAGTCTCTCGGCCCCGAGACCACGGTCCAGAGCCACGCCCGGCTGTTCCAGAGCCGAACCCTCGCCGCTGACACCATTGAAAAATTGAAACTCTACGAGAATCCTGATTTCGCGGGAAAGCCGGACAGGAACGGGCTTCCCCGAGATCCCGCGGATCCGGTCTTCCGGGAAATACTCGTTCTGCGGTTTATCAGCAACGTCACCGCCTCCGTCACCATAGCCTCCGCCGAGCGGATCCGGCTCGTGAACGTGGGATTCAGCAACCGCAATCCTAAGCTCGCCGCCGAGATCTTGAACGCTCTTTTCGACGGCTACATCGATATGATCGTCCGGAAGAGGTATTCGGCCTCTGAGCAAGCCACCGAATTCCTGGACGGCCAGATCGCCACGCTCCGGACTGAGATCGAGAGCAAAGAAAGAGAGCTCAACAAGTTAGGCTCCGAGAAGGACATCCTGCCGCTCACGGCCGCGGAAGCCCCGGCGGTCAGCCGGATCGCCGAGGTCAACAGGGCGTTGACGGACGCGACCATCGACAAGATCAACAAGCTCAACGCCTACAACCAGCTCAAGGCCGCCCCCCTCGGGGATATCCCCAACGCTTCGGAGGGCAGCCTCATCCAGCGTCTCCGCGAGCAATACATCACGCTCAGCCGCCAGTATACCACCCGGCTGGCTTCGGTCAGGCCCGAGTATCCCGAGATGCGGCGCCTGAGATCGGAGCTCGACTCAGCCACGGAGGCCCTCCAGAACGAGACCCAGAACCTGATACGCACCGCTCACAACGAGTACCAGACCGCCCTCAGCAAGGAGCAGTCCCTGCAGCGGCTCCTCGACAGGGAGAAGACCGTAGCCTACGATGCCAAGAGCGATTCGGTCATCTACAACAGCCTGAGGATCGAGCTCGAGAATCGGAAATCGCTCCTCGATGTGCTCTCGAAGCGCAAGAGCGAAACCGACGTATCCTCCCGGCTCAGGGGCCTGGAAGCCCTTAACGTCTGGATCGTCGACAGGGCGAACTTACCCTTGAAGCCGGCTTTTCCGGACAAGCAAAAGAACATTTTAATAGGACTTCTGGTCGGGCTGGCGGGAGGCCTTGGATTGGTTCTTGGCCTCGAGTATTTGAACCACACGGTCAAAACTTCAAAGGACGTGGCGAATTCCGTCGGAGTCCCCACGCTCGGGGCAATTCCGGCGTTCGAAGCGGAAGCCAGGCCTAAGGGGCCGAAGGGGGAACTGGCCAATATCAAGGCCATGTTTATAGGGAAAGGCGAAAAAAAAGAAGGTAAAGCTCCAAGGAAAAAACGGGAGAAATCGGTCGGCTTATTAGGGTCCAGCGTTTTGTCGGCCGAGCCAAATGACGGCCAAGCCCAAAACCTGAAGATCGAGCTCATCGCCTTGCACGAGCCCCAATCCATTCAGGCCGAAAGTTATCGCTCCATTCGAACAACCTTGCTCGTTTCCTTCCCCCCCGGAAAAATCAAGACCATACTCTTCACGAGCCCGCTGGCGAAAGAGGGAAAATCCTCCACAATTTCCAACCTGGGCATCACGCTGGCCGAAGCCAATAAGCGGGTCATTATTGTCGATTCCGACCTGCGTAAGCCAAAGCAAGCCAGGATTTTCGGGGCGAAAAGCAGCAGCGGGCCTGGGTTGAGTAGGTATCTGAGCTCCCACATCGAGCCGGGGGAAATCATCAGGCCCACCGACATCCCGAATCTTCAGCTCATCACGAGCGGGCCGCTCCCGGCCAATCCGATCGAGATACTGACTTCGGAAAAGATGGACAACCTGGTCGCCTTCTTAAAGAGGAACTTCGATTTTGTCCTCTTCGACACGCCGCCGGTTCTGGCTGTATCTGACGCGCTGGCCATGGGGCCGATGGCCGACGCGATCATTCTGGTTGCCCGGGGAGGGCATACGCCAATCCAGGCCATCAAGCAGGCCAAGCAGAAATTCGATGCTCACAAGCTCAGGTGCCTGGGCGTTATCATAAACGGAGTGGACTTGCTCGAGCAGGACGGATATTACGCCCGGCAGTATTATCACTACGCAAAGCCGGAATAGCCGTTTCGGATTCGGGCCGGCCGGACCATCCCTATTTCAGGTCCTCCGTAAGAGAACGGGTTTCCAGGCGCCTCCCCCTCTTTCACCTTCGGGCCCCCGGCAAAACCCGTTCTTCTGTCTTTGAAGCGCCTCCCCGGCCCGGCCTTGACTTCTGTCTTCATAAGCATCGATCCTTCGGAGAAGAAATGCCTGCCCCGCTTAGCCTTTAGGGGTGAGATTTCCTCGAAAAAAATCACCCCTGGAATGCCCCCCGGGGGTGAGATACAAGGGACGAGGGGGTGATTTATCATCACCATGAAGGGAAGTTTTATCTATGCGGAAAGGGCCGGTTGGCTAGCCGAGAAAGCCGGCGTAGCCTGGAGGAATTTCAAATGGGTAAATTTTTACACCGCGCCTGCGGATCGGCTCATAGGTCTTGACAGTCATGCGATTTCGTCATATCCTATCAAGGTCAAGGGAAAATTTTAAGCTGGAGGCGGGAACCATGTTCCCATTCAAAATCGGAAAGCTATTGTCTTTTTCTCCCTGCCGCCATTTTTGGAGCAGCCTGTTCCTGATCGCGCTTCTGCTGATCAGCCCCGCCGTTTCGGACTCGCCCGTCACCTGGCGCGCAGACGCCGTAGTCCTGGTGAATTCCTCGAGTTCAAATTATGCTGATTTTCAGCGTTTCATCAAACCCTACCTTGATCATCTTGGCGTGCCCTATACCGTGCTCGATATCGCCGTTACCCAGCTTAACTCGGAGATCGGAAATCACGCCCTGATCATCATCGGCCATCGCCTCCTCGACCCGACGGGGGGTTACCTGGATTCCGGAGAACAGGCCCAGATCACGCTGGCCGTTCAGCAAGGGACCGGCCTGGTGAATTTCGATAATCGGCTCATCCTCACGGGGACAACGCCGCGCTACCAGTTCGTTCAGAGCATTTTCAACTTCACTTATGGGAATACCACACTCGGGAAAAGCGTGAATTTCCCGTCGGGGACGACGCATTTCATCACCGAAAAGCACACGCCCGGATCGACCATCACGACGGAATACATGACCTTGGCTGGGATCCTGGGAACGGGGACCGCGACCGCGATCGCAACCACGGGGACCCAGCCGTTCATGGCGACGGCGACCTATGGGAACGGCCGTGCCGTCCAATGGGGAACCTACAATTGGATGTCCCATCCCGTCAAAGGCCCGATGTATGAGCTCGACGACCTGGTCTGGAGGAGCTTCGTCTGGGTGTCGCGAAAGCCCTTCGCGATGAGGTCCATCCCGCCGTTCCTGACCATGCGGATCGATGACGTGACCGGGCCGTTCGAGTGGATCCATATCGCCAACGAGTTCAGCATCAAGCCCTGGGCTGGATTGTTTTATACCCGGATATCCCCCCCGAACGCGGCGGACCTGGCCTCCTTGGTCAATTCCGGCATGGCCACAGCAAGTCCCCACGCGAAGACCACGTCCTCCTATTTCTACCGAAACTATGGCGTCGGGGATTTCTCCGACGCCGTCGTCTACCAGAATTTCGCCGAGGCCACGGCCTGGCACGCTACGCACAACATCCCCATCTCGAAATACGTCGTGGGACATAATTATGAACTGGGGACGAACGTCTTTCAGGGGCTGGAAGACTGGGGGGTTGAGTTCATCGGAACTTGCATCAACGTCGGCGTCAGCCAGGCGGGCGCCACATGGCTGATGAAGGGCCCCTTCCGTCTCTATGAAAGCGGCTACGTCTCTGCCAGGAAGCCGATGTTCTACGCGGATTTCCTGGATATTCCCAATCACCCGGAGTTCAGCGGACAGTTCTTCAATGTCCTTACGGAGATCCGGGACGACGCGGGCTATGACTGGAACGTCGACTTGAACGACGTCGCGGGCACCACGCTGAGAGGGACAAGGCAAACCAAGCGGGCCCTCAATTCAAAAGCGCTGGCCGTTCTTTTTGCGCACGACGAGCTGATCAGCGCCAATTGGGATGCGCCGCGCGCCGCCAATTGGAGGGCGATCCTCCAGGGCGTGACGCAGAACCTGACAGCCTACAATCCCCGCTATGTCACGACGGATTACGCAGCCCAGTATTTGAGGGCCCTGAAAACGTCGACCCTTTCCTCCGTGACTTATGACCCGGGCCTTGGCGCGGCCACGGCCACGATCGGCGGCCGCTCGGACCTGCCCACGGAGTTTTCCGTTTACTTGGCGGATGACCGCTACATCGATATCGAAGTCCCCGTTTTTACGGACTCGACCGTCGTCGAGTTCCAGATCCCCAGCGCGAGCTTGGATCATTTCGAGGTGGCGGCCGTGAGCAGCCCGCAGACGGCGGCGGCGCCTTTCGCCATCACCATCCGAGCGCTGGACGATCAAGATAACGTGGTGACGAGCTACTCCGGGACGGCCGTGCTGAGCGACACGACAGAGACGGTCACGCCGGCTTCGGTAGGGCCGTTCTCGGAGGGCGTCTGGACTGGGCAGGTAAGCGTCGGCACCGCGTCGGCGTCGGTAACTCTCCACGTCAGCGACGGGACCATTAACGGCAGCAGCAATGCGTTTGCCGTGGTGGAGCCGGTGGCGGCGCTCACCTCCGTCCTCGTCGACCCGGCCACGGTGCTCGGCGGCAGCCCCTCGACGGGCACGGTCACGCTCGACCTCCCGGCGCCGGTCGGCGGGGCGATAATCGCGCTCTCGACGAGCGACCCGGCGGCCCAGGTTCCCGCGACCGTGACGGTCGAGGCGGGCGCCACGACGGCCACCTTCGCGGTGACCACGAGCCCCGTGGCAGCCGATACCCCGGTGACGATCTCGGCCACCTATAACACGGTCACGCAGACAACGATCCTTACGGTGACGGCGCCGGTGGCGGCGCTCACGTCCGTCCTCGTCGACCCGGCCACGGTGCTGGGCGGCGTGAGCTCGACGGGCACGGTGACGCTCGACCTCCCGGCGCCCGTGGGCGGCGCTCTGGTCGCGCTCTCGACGAGCGACCCGGCGGCCCAGTTGCCGACCACGGTCACGGTCGAGGCCGGACAGACGACGGCCACCTTCCCCGTGACCACGAGCCCGGTCGTCGCCGATACCCCGGTGACGATCTCGGCGACCTATAACACGGTCACGCAGACGGCCCCCCTGACGGTGACGGCGCCGGTGGCGGCGCTCGCCGCGGTGACGGTCGACCCGGTGACGGTGCTGGGCGGCGTGAGCTCGACGGT
>Ga0315296_10001728_pt1 | contig 18978 bp, 17 predicted proteins | sample YL17G14_18_MG_FD_203921 | JGI IMG/M metagenome (GOLD analysis project Ga0315296, IMG submission 203921) | Sediment microbial communities from Yellowstone Lake, YNP, Wyoming, USA - YL17G14_18 | ecosystem: Environmental > Aquatic > Freshwater > Lake > Sediment | place: USA: Wyoming | collected... | reverse complement strand
GTAGACCATATGAGTTGCGAGATAGCCAGGGCAAGCTGCTAACAAAGAAGGAGGCCATGGAACTCATCCGGTCAGCGTATAAGGTGCCTGAAGAAACAAGACAGGCTCGTCGGCGACGTAAACCTAACGAGGGGAGGCTAACCGGTCGCAGAACGCGCGAGGCAGATAAAGCTCCTCAGTCTGGACCTCTCATTCCTCCCCAGAAAATAGTTTACTGCGTTGAGGACTTACAATCAATGGCTAATTAAGGGCTTGACATCAATTAGGAAATCTGATTGTTGAATCGTCATTAAGCATCTGAGCGCTCGTAGAAAGTTTCTTTAGGTATTACAGCATAAGGCTGGCCGTAAGGGCTAGTTCAGGCTTACTATAGAGACTTGACAGCCAGCGAGCAGGGTTTTAGCATAGCTCGACGGATTAATATGGGAAATCCCTGATTAAACAATGATTAGGAATATCCTGTTCGTTTGTACTGGAAATACATGCCGGAGTCCTATGGCACGGGTTCTCTTCGAAGACACTCTGACCAAAGACCCGTCACTTCGGTCCGCGGGAGTCGAAGTGGACTCCGCTGGTGCCATTGCAGGGGGGGCTCCAGCAACACCAAATGCTATCCGGCTTATGCGGGAATATGGCTTAGATTTGAGTAATCACCAATCAAAGCTTCTTGTAGGTAGGCTAGTTAAGTGGGCGGATTTAATCTTGGTGATGCAAGCCAGGCAGAAGCAAGTAGTTGTGTCCCGATACCCAGGGGCGGCTGAGAAGACCTACGTCTTATCCGAGTATGTTGGGGAGAAGGGCGAGGTTTCCGATCCTATTGGCTGCGGAATTGGAGCATACGAGGACTGTGTGGCTGTGCTTTCGTCTTTGCTTTCAAAGCTGGCTGAGAGGCTGAGGGAAGAGGAGCGTAATAAGGGCGGGTAGGCAACTCACATTGCATCAAGACTGGGACAAGAACCTCTGAACTGGTCGTGCAGGGTCACGACGCAACCGGGCTTAATAAGACTGACAGAACTGTGTTCACGGTATTTAGTGTTCCGTTTTAACCCTCAGAGGTTGCACATTCTGACGGTTTGTGCAATGCGAAGTTAGGTGGAGGATTGTTGGAAGGTTCCAATCCAACTCGGCAGCCCAAATTGTTCAATACATAGAACTTTTAGAGCAATCTTTGCGTTCGTCTGAGTTCCAGTCCACTAGGCTCGGGCTCAGCGGACAGAAAAAAGAACTTTCAGTGCTGAATTATCTCTCCACCCATTCCTCTTTTGTGACGCCAGCGCGTCTCAAAATCTACCCTCTTGAGTTCTTCTACCCTATATTCTCCTATGGAAGGAACAGGCGGCCCTCTTTTGAGTCTTACTACGAGCCAGTCATCAACAACCTCAGCCGGATTACGCCGACACTCTTCAAGTGTTTTGTCAGTAGCCCATACCCCTTCAAGGTCCGGGATCTCTCCATAGTATAGCTCCTCATCGTCAATAATTTCGTACCTGGCTCATATCAAAGAGTAGAGCTATTGTCGTAGGCAGCAAATGAACCTCCGTGGGGCTTTGCTCGAAATGGGCAAATACGTGGTTGTCTTCCGCTAAGGTGTTTGACAAGCAGAAAGATTATGCTAAAATGTAAGTGAGCAATCACTTTGAAGCGAGGTAACACTTACATCAGGAACAGGTAATTGAATATTAGGGAGGCATACTATGACAGACTGGACTGCGGCGATGAAAATTGCTGGTACTGGTTTCGCATCAGTCTTCATTGTTCTAGCGACCCTAGCCATAAGTATCTGGATAGTAAGTTTTGTAATCCGGAAGGTAGGGCAGAAAACCACGAAATCCCCGGCTGAATCTTTGAGAGTTTCGAGCCAGTCCAGTGCCGAGCAACCGCAGTCCCCAACTCACGGTGAAACTGATTTCAAGGGCGTTGACAAGTGATAACTACACGGAAAAGGTAAGTAACCGACTACTTTCATATTATCGTGACTGATAGGAGGTACATATGGGGCTTTTCAAGAAAAAGGTAGTCAAGGAGATTCATGATGCAGCGTGGGGGCATTTAGTGTCACCACATGGGATTGACGTGGATACACTTTCTAGGGAGATAAGGTGTGTGGAGCGTGAGGGTATATTGGACGGTAAGGGACCAGTGACCTTTATGCGGGTCTTCAAACCAAAGGAAGCGGAGCAAAAAGGAGTCGTGGTTACAGGCTGGGAGACTTTTGACCAGCATCCCGATTTGATACTTTTCGAGGGCTACCTTACAAGGTCAAACGAGGCATACCTTGAGCGGAAAAAGGCATGAAAGCTGAGTCATGCCAACCCTTTTAAAGCTGCGAATCTTGCAAAAAGGAGAAAGCAATGGAGAGACCCACCAAAGACCAAAGGGAAACTCCCGTTACGGAGGAGAAAAAGGGAAAGCGAAAATGGGGAAGTCGCATTATGAACTTCTTAGCGTATGGGGGTTTCATGCTGGTCATATTTCTTATCGTGGGAATTTTTATCGCTGTTTCGATTCTCACCAAAGGTTGCTAACCCACTATTAGAGACTAAGCCCCCCAGTCCCACTGATGTGGGAAAGGAAAAAACTGCAAATCGTTACTGTAGAGCAAGAATATGCCCAAGAAATCGCGAAAACGCAGAACAAAACGTAGAATGCGGATGACCCCCAAACCCTTAGCTGTGAAAGAAGCTAGTCAGTCTCCGCAGGTGTTACCACCTTCACCAAAGCAGGCATCTGTGATCAGGTCACCGGTGACGACGTTAGAACAGGCCACTCTCCATCGGAATGTGCTTTCGGATGTGAGGCGTAGTCTTACTATTGCGACAGTTCTATTTGTACTACTTATCGTCCTCTATTTCTTCCTCCGCTAAACAGAGAGGCGATGGTATAACAGAAGGTGTGGGTTATCAGTGTAGTCGCGAGGCTTTTGACTAGCACTGCGACCTTATATAGTTCGCTTTTGACTTTTGTCAATGCTTTTTGGTCGCAGACTAAGTTACTCAGCAGTATTGATGCAGAGAATGCACACTAAAGGGGGATTAACTAGGTTAAAATGTTTGAGCAGGTATTTGGGGAACTAACTTCAAGACAAATATTGCTTTCGCTGTTAATTTTTAGCACCTTTGTTGTTCTTGCCTGGCTTTTTCACGTTTTCTTAGTGAGAGCCGCCAGGCGACTCGCACAAAAGACCAAAACGAAGTTGGACGACGCCATAGTATCATCGCTCAAAAAACCTGTTGTCGCTATCATTATCTTAGCCGGTTTGTACCTGTCGGCTCACTTACTCCCTTTGGAACCGATATTCCGTTCGTATTTATCTAAAGGGCTGTTAATTGCACTGAGCCTGCTGGGTATTTATGCAGCAGTGGCTTTACTTGACGTTGTGATAAGGTGGTCCGGGCGAGAGGCAGTGGCAAAGAGAGAAGTTGGTCTAACTAGCCGTCTTCTTGGTTTGTTCAGAATGGGCGTGCTGGTGGTTGGTGGGTTCCTGGCCTTACTCACCGTGCTAGAAATCTTGGGTATTGAATTAGCGCCAGTCACAAGCTGGTTAAGGGAGCACGGTTGGCGAATCGCTCTCATTGTTGGGCTTTCTATGGCGACTGTTCTTGCCGTAAGCCGGTTCATTCCAAAGTTAATAGTCGCGACTGTAGCTCGCCGTGCTGGCGAACCCGAAGAAGAGGTTAAGAAGAGAGCCGATACATTATCAAGGGTACTCGTCAGCGTGGGACAGGTGGTCGTACTTTTCATTGCCATCTTTATGGTGCTCTCTGAGCTGGAGATAGATATTACACCAATTCTGGCTGGCGTTGGCGTAGCCGGCATTGCTATCGGCTTCGGTGCTCAAAGTTTGATAAAGGACCTGATTGCTGGGCTGTTCATTATTCTGGAGAACCAGTACCGTGTGGGTGATGTAGTCAGAATCAGTGATGTAGCTGGACTCGTCGAGGACGTAAACTTGCGGAGGACTATACTCCGAGACCTTGACGGTATAGTCCATATTGTACCGAATGGAGAGATCCGAGTGGCCAGCAACTTTACCAAAGAGTGGTCAAGGGTGAACCTGAATGTGAGTGTCGGTTACGGCGAAGACCTGGACCATGTCATCTCGGTAATAAACCGGGTAGGCAAAGAACTCGCCGAAGACCCTGAGTGGGCACCGCTCATCTTGAAGGCACCCCAAGCACTGAGGGTAGATGATTTGGGTTCCTCGGGCATTGACATTAAGATATTGGGTGATACCAAGCCCATTCGCCAATGGGATGTAATGGGAGAACTCCGTAAGAGACTGAAGAAAGCCTTTGACGAGGAAGGCATAGAAATCCCGTGGCCTCATACTAAGGTCTATTTTGGCAATTTGCCGCCTTACCTTGGGGGTCACAAGGGTTCGGCTGGAAAGCAGTGAAGTAAAGAGCACAGGGCCGCTTCTAACCCGACAATGGATCGGACATAGTTCCTATTTTCGTTTTGGCTCCTTTGTGTTAACATACTTTAGAAATGAGTAACAGTAAACGAGGGATATTCTGGGATGGCTAGAAAACACGAAAGTACTGCGGTACGGCAGAGGCAGATAATAGATGCCGCAAGGAAGCTAATAATTAAGTATGGCAGTGAGCATGTAACTGTCAAGCGAATTGCCAAAGAGGTAGGCATCTCTGAAACCGCCATATACCGCCACTTTAAGAGTAAGAAGGATATACTATCTTTGCTGGCGGACCACATTGAGGACAGTCTGGTGGGAGATACCATAACAGCCGCTGCCGAGGGCTATGCTTCTTCTCTAGAGATTTTAGACAGCGTGCTTAGAAGTCATCTGTCGGCTATCGAACAAAGGCGAGGCGTCTCCTTCCAGGTTATTGCTGAGATTATTAGTCTGGGTGATAAGAAGCTTAATAAAAAGATAACCGACATCATAAGTAAATACATAAGTCGCCTCAAGGACCTCCTAGCTGAAGGGGTTAAGGCTGGAGAAGTGAGAGAGGATATTGACCCGGAGGCAGCAGCGACGGTTCTGTTTGGCATAATACAGGGGCTGGTCAATATTTGGGCTTTAGGCAATTATAGCTTCGACCTTCAGGAAAAGTATGTGCCGCTATGGCATATCTTTTGCGAAGCTGTTGTCAAGCGCTAAAGCCGGACACTGACCGGCTTTAGCCAAAGGAGGTGCTTTGTGTGGACGCGGGAAAGTCTCAACGACCTAGTGAAAGAGAAGCTATCAGGCTACCTTTTTGTGGTGGTATCTAACCGGGAGCCCTACATCCATACCCTCTCCGGCCGAAAGATTGTGTGCCAAGTACCCGCCAGCGGTCTCACCGTTGCCCTGGATCCGGTAATGCAAGCCTGCGGCGGCACCTGGGTTGCTCATGGCAGTGGCGATGCTGATAAGGAAGTTGTGGATAAAGACAATAAAGTCGCCGTCCCACCAGATGAGCCCCGATATTCCCTTAAGCGGGTCTGGCTTTCCAAGGAGGAGGAAGAGGGCTATTACTTCGGCTTTTCTAACGAAGCGTTGTGGCCTTTATGCCACATTGTGTACACCAGACCCGTGTTTGAGGAATCTGACTGGAAGACCTATAAGAAGGTGAATGAAACTTTCGCCCAAAGCGTCTTGGATGAGGTTGAAGATAGAAAGGCTTTTGTCTTTATCCAAGACTATCATCTGGCACTGTTATCCAGGTTGATTAAAGAGAAGAATCGAAATATTATTACTGCCCAGTTCTGGCATATTCCCTGGCCCAATCGGGAAGCTTTCCGCATCTGCCCCTGGCAGGAGGAGATTCTGCATGGGCTTCTAGGTAACGACCTTCTTGGTTTTCATATTCGCTATCACTGCAATAATTTTATGGATATGGTAGACCGAACTATTGAGGCACGTGTTGACTGGGAAAGGTACGAAGTGACCTGCGGGGGCAAGAGGACGGCAGTCCGTCCCTTCCCGATTAGCGTCGATTTTGAGGACATTAATCAAGAAGCTCAAAAAGAGGAAGTGGTTACAGAGATAGAAAGTCTGAAGAACAGGTTAGGGGTCGAGGATGAAAAGGTAGGAATTGGGCTGGACAGGATTGACTATACCAAGGGTATTCCTGATAGATTTAGAGCTATTGACCGCTTTCTGGAAAAGTATCCCGAGTATCAGCGCCGGGTGGTTTTTATTCAAGCCGGGGTTCCTAGCCGAATGCAGGTAGCAGCGTATAAGAAATTGAATGAAGAGGTAGATATCTTGCTGGAGGAGATAAACTGGAAACATGGCATGAGGCGCTGGAAACCAATAATTTATCTTCGGGAACATCTGCCTCCTCTCACACTGATGGCACTGCGCCGGATGGCAGACTTCTGTGTGGTAAGCTCCCTTCATGACGGTATGAATCTGGTGGCCAAAGAATTTGTTGCCAGCCGTTTTGACGAGGACGGCGTGCTCATTTTGAGTCGTTTTACCGGGGCGGCGAGAGAACTGACTGATGCTCTGCTGGTTAATCCGTACGCCACTGACCATTTCGCTGATGCCCTCAAAAATGCTCTGGAAATGCCTGAGGCGGAAAGACGGAAGCGAATGCGGAAGATGAGAGAGGTGGTGCTGGAGAACAACATCTACAAATGGGCTGCCGATATAATTTCGGAGTTAGTAAAATTTGAATTTGGAGAATGATACTTGGAGCATCTCCTATCTGCGTGGCCTGAAGTTATCAAGCAGCTCAAGAGCGCCAGACATATCCTGCTTCTTATTGACTATGATGGCACTCTTACTCCCATTGTGGAGAGGCCCGAATTGGCGAATCTGCCAAAGGGCATGAGGCAGTTGCTACAGGCTGTGGCACGGCAGCGGCGCTTCACATTAGGCGTAATTAGCGGCAGGGCACTGGTAGACCTCAAGGATAAAGTAGGTATCAGTGACATAATTTATGCTGGAAACCATGGACTGGAGATAGAAGGACCCGGAATCAGCTTTGTAAATCCCTTTGCCGAGGAATTCAGGCCCGTTCTCCGCCTTATGCATTATGTATTGAGCCGAACTCTGGGAACAATCAAAGGAGTTCGGGTGGAGGATAAAGGACTTACGTTAAGCGTTCATTACCGCCAGGTAGCGGGAGACCAAACCAGAGAGGTGAAAAGCGTCTTTGACCGTATTGCTCAAGGCGCTGAGACGTTAGGAAAGATAAGAATAACCTCAGGCAAGAAAGTACATGAAATCAGACCAGCAGTCGCCTGGGATAAGGGCAAAGCGATAAAGATGCTGATGAAGAAGTATGGGAAAGGTGGACGAAAGAGCGGGCTCTTGCCGATATACATTGGCGACGACCTGACCGATGAAGATGGTTTCAGAGTTATTGAGAACTATGGGAGTGGCATATCAGTCTTTGTTGGAGAAAGAGACTATCATACTTCAGCGCGCTTTTTTCTGGAGTCTCCGGCTGAAGTAGCCAAATTTCTGAGCCTATTGCTAGATCAGGCTCGGCGAGACTTTAGATAAGAGGATAGAAGGTGCGTAGCAAAGCATGGAGAGATTCCTTTGTGGTAAAATGGCAACAGAGTGGTGTCACAAATGTATTAACCAGGTGGAGTAATTGCTGAATGATTGAGTGGCTGGCTGATAACTGGCTTAAGATAGTTATCCCCGTGTTGGCTTTTCTTGCTTCCTATGTTGTTGGCTTGTGGCTGAGGCGGGTTGTCGATAATCTCTTTGGGCGCTGGACAGCAAAGACAAGATGGAGGGGAAGCCGGATAGTTGCGAGGATAGTCCGTCGTCCCTTCTTGCTCTGGTTTCTGCTGCTAGGCATTTGCATAGCTATTTTAGTCTCGGTATTGCCTCCGGAAGTCAAGAGTATCACCGGGAAAGCAATAGGGAGTTTGTTTGTTTTATCCTTTGGATGGGTAGTTATCGTCTTGAGTGAACAATTGCTCAAGCTTTATCTAGCCAGAATGAAAATTTCCCAGCCGACCACGGCATTAGCAATAAATGTAGTTAGAATCACCGTCATTGTTATTGGCGTACTAATCGTACTTGATATTTGGGGTCTGCCCACCAGTCCTCTTCTTCTCCTCATAGCCGTGGCAGTTCTGGCAGCAGCGCTGGCTTTTAGAGACGCCGTCCCCAACCTTTTTGCCGGGTTTCAACTTGGCGCTACTCAGCAGATTAAAGTGGGCGACTACATAAAGGTGGAAACAGGCGAGGAAGGCTATGTCACCGAGATAAACTGGAGTAATACACATATCAGGGCTCTGGATGAAAGCATCATTATCGTCCCCAACAGTCGGCTTCTTCGTGGCACGGTTATTAACTACGGGCATCCTTTGAAAAAAGCGAAAGAACCCTTCCATTTTGGTAGCCGAACGCACTTGACTGAGCTGACCGGACTTAAGGCAAAGAATCTTCGTGAACTTGTTGATGTTTTGAAAAGGGCGCCAGACGCCGTAATCTATTATCATACCCATCATTTCCTAGAACAACACCATTACCTCACGCCTGAACCGTCCAATGATTTCGCTATCTGGGTAGGTGATGCGCTAGGCGACGAGGTATTGGGCGAGAGGCTGGCTAGTGTCGATACCTTTGGATTTCCCAATCTGGGAGCTCTGCGTGAAAGGCTGGTTGCAATCATTGAGGAATATCTTTCCAGCGGGTCCAATTTCAGAGAGGCGATGCCAGGAAGAGAATTTCACTTCATGAAATCAGTGAGCGTGACTCTACCGACTTCTTATGTGGCTCACGACCTCAGGGAGTTTGTTGAAGCCCTGCGCAAGATAAGTTTGGGTTCCCTCTATTTCCACGTTTTCGAATCAAGACTGAGATTGGGGAGGGGGCTAAACGACTTTTCCATCTGGCTGCAGGATAGTCTGGGTGAGACCGAGCTGGGTGAGGAAATTAGCCGGCTTGACCCGTATACGTATACTCTGGAGGGACTAAGATCAGCACTGATACAACTTATCGAAAAACGCATCAAATAAGGATTTCTGACTACGAACCCATCATTGGCAGGAGTACTATTGAGGAACTCTGGTTGCTGGCTGCCAAGCTATCGGGCAAGGTCATCCAGAACATAAACTCCACTTTCAGCGGGGGAGGAGTTGCTGAGATTCTGAGCCGTATGGTACCACTCCTGCAACAGCTCGGCGTTGATGCCCGCTGGAATATCATCAAGGGGAGTGATGAGTTTTTCCAGGTGACTAAGAAATTCCACAATGCTCTCCACGGTAGGCCAGAAAGAATTAGCGCGAAGGACTTTACACTCTACCTGAAAACAACCCACAAGAATATTGCGGAGCTAGAACTCTACGGGGATATTATCTTTGTCCATGACCCTCAGCCGGCCGGTCTGGTCACTAAGAAGAAAGAGCTGGGCAGGAAGTGGGTGTGGCGGTGTCATATTGACCTGTCACATCCCAATCAGGAAGTATGGAATTTCCTTCAGCCCTTTGTGGTTCAGTATGATGCCGCGGTTTTCTCAGCGCCAGCCTTTTCCCGTGAGCTACCTATCCGCCAATTTCTTATCTCGCCATCGATAGACCCGCTCAGTGACAAGAATAAGGAGCTTGATCAGCAGACGATTGATTCAGTCCTGGCAAAATATGGCATACCTAAGGATAAACCCATTATCACCCAGGTCTCACGTTTTGACTACTTGAAAGACCCGGTGGGAGTAATCCAGGCTTTTGAACTGGTGAGGAAGAGTATAGACTGCCGACTTGTCTTCGCCGGGGGTACTGCCAGCGATGACCCAGAGTCTGATAAAGTGCTGGCTGAGGTTAGGGAGAGAGGCGGGGACAATCCTGATATACATATTCTGCTTATTCCACCAGGTAGCGATATCGAAATAAATGCTTTACAGAGGGCATCCACAGTTATTGTTCAAAAGTCACACAGGGAAGGTTTTGGGCTTACGGTAACCGAGGCTCTGTGGAAGGCAAAGCCAGTGGTGGCTTCTGCAGTTGGGGGTATTCCTCTCCAGGTGAAGAATAAGTTTACCGGCCTCCTGTCTTACGGAATAGAGGGAACTGCCTACGCGATAAGACAACTACTGACTAATCCCCAGTATGCCAGATGGCTGGGAGAGAACGGCCGGGAGCATGTCAGGTATAACTTCTTGATAACCCGCCATCTCAGAGATTATCTCCTGCTATTTCTAGCTCTAGAACATTCAGAGGACATCATTCACCTCTGACAGTCTGAGGCAGGTGACAAAGTGATTTACTGGGCGCAATTGTTCCATTTTTATCAGCCCCGACTCAGATACCGATGATACTGGAGAAAATTTGCAAAGAGTCGTACAAACCCCTTCTTGAGGTGTTTCGCTAGTATCCTCACACGAGAGTTACTGTAAATATCAGTGGTATCCTTCTTGAAATGCTGCAAGATTATGGTCACAGGAAAATCATTGCCAGCATCACTTACTTTGTTGACATTTTAGAATTGCACTTTTTAGCGCTTTGTTGCCTACAATATGCCCCATGACCCTCCGGCCTAATCAAACTCCCGCGTTCTTCGAGTAGCATTTCGCTATTCCGTATAGAAGCCCAGGCAGACATTTTGGTATTAACTAGCAAAAAGTCCCTTAAGGGTATTGACAAAGCGAAAAAACCGTGCTATTATATGGTATACGGTAACCATATACCGATTACCGTAATTTACATGACTGGGAGACAGAGGAACCTGTGGGCACACAAGGTGTAGATGCTAAAACAATTGGCAGTGGTCTTCCATCACTTGATGAACTTCTGCAAGGGTTACGCTTGGGTGATAACGTAGTCTGGCAGGTTGACCGCCTCGAGGACTATCCATACTTTGTACGAGCGTTTGCTGAGCAAGCAATTCGAGACGGTTTTGATTGTGTTTACTTACGCTTTGCTCCACACACCACAATCCTCGAGCCGCGACTTGGGCTGACGATCACCAGAATTGACCCTAGTCTCGGGTTCGATTATTTCACTGGTGAGGTGCACCGAATAATTGGGGAACGTGGTAGAAGGGTCTGTTATATCTTTGATAACCTTTCCACCCTGGTTGAAGAGTGGGCTACGGATGAGTTGCTGGCCAACTTCTTTCAGGTGACCTGTCCGTACCTTTTTGAAGTCGGCGCCGTGGCCTACTTTGCTCTCAGACGCGGGCAGCACGGTCACAGCACCATAGCCCGCATACGTAATACTACTCAGATACTCGTCGATGTTTACCTTGTTGGTGGCAATACTTACATCCAACCATTAAAAGTGCGGGATCGTTACTCCCCGCAAATGTTTTTGCCTCACCGAATAACGGGTAATGGCTGGGAACCTATCTCTCGTAGTGGCGATGCAGCCAAGATACTGACAACCGCCAGTAAACGACCGCTTAATGTTAGCTCTGAGTCTATCGCCCCTTGGGATACCGTCTATCGAAAGCTACTACAAAACCGGGAACTACACGATGATTTGCCGACGATGACTCATGAAACTATGGTGCTAAAGGAATCACTATCACGAATGATGATTGGTAATCATAAGAAGTTAATCCAGCTAGCTGACCGTTACCTGACCTTTGATGACCTGCTCCAGGTAAGAGACCGTCTCGTTGGTTCAGGACGAATCGGCGGTAAGGCAGCCGGGATGCTGCTGGCAAGGAGTGTTTTACTTTCAGACAATGGCCAGACTGACTTTTCGCGGGTGTTGGAAGAGCACGACTCCTTCTATATAGGCTCGGATGTGTTCTTTACCTTCCTGGTGAATAACGAGCTGTTCCAGCTCAGACTGGAACTATCGAAAACAGGCAAGCTCTCACGGGATGAGTTCGCCAAAGTGGAACAGAGGTTTCTCGAAGGCAAGTTCCCAGAGGAAACAATGGAACAGTTCCGCGGCATGATTGATTACTACGGACAGGCGCCTATAATTGCGCGCTCATCGAGCCTTCTTGAGGACGGCTTCACTGATGCCTTTGCCGGAAAGTATCGCAGCGAGTTCTGCGCTAATCAGGGTAGCCCCGAGGAACGTTTGACGGCCTTCTTAAGAGCAATCAAACTGGTTTATGCGAGCGCCCTGAACCCTGATGCCCTTGCCTATCGCCACCGGCGTGGTCTTGGCGAAGGTGATGAGCAAATGGCAATCCTCGTACAACGTGTCTCCGGAATGCCTTACAAGCAATACTTCTTCCCAAGCCTAGCCGGGGTAGCTTTTTCACGGAACCTGTATGCCTGGACAAACCGCATTGACCCCCAAAAGGGGATGATGCGGCTAGTGTTTGGCCTGGGAACTCGTGCTGTTAACCGTGTAAGCGGCGACTACCCCAGAATGATCGCAGTCAGCCACCCCAATATCAGGCCAGAGATTGGTATGGAAGTGGCCAAGTATTCCCAGCGAATGGTAGACGTTCTTAACCTCGAAGAAAAGACTTTTGAGACTAGACCTTTCGTTGAAATAATTAGGGGGGACAACTACCCCGCTCTAAACTTGCTGACATCTGAGATAGCTGATGGTTACCTGCGTGACTGGTTCACGACCTCAGCCGGTGGTTCTGAGAAAAACCTGGTCTTGACCTTCAATAATCTGATAAACCGAACCAAGCTGGTCAACATAATCGGGGAGATGTTAATCAAGCTGGAGGAGGCGTGGGGGCAGCCGGTAGATATTGAATTCACAGCCTATGTCGACCGTGAGAGTAATGTAAGGGTCAACTTGCTGCAATGCCGGTCATTGCGCGTGCCCACGCTAGCTGGCACAGGAGCCAGCATACCCAAAAAACTGCCTAAAGAACAAGTACTTTTCCGCTCCAATCGGGCGATAAATGCCGGGATGGTCAGCGATATTCGCTACATCATCTACATCGACCCCAGAAAATATGCCGAAGTAGCCACAATAGATACCAAGAAGTCTCTTGGGCGGGTGATCGGCAAGCTAAATAGCCAGTTGCGTCACAAGGAGGGCAAGGTCATGTCAATGGGGCCAGGCCGCTGGGGTAGCAACAACATCGACCTCGGTGTAAATGTGGGCTATGCAGACATCGACGGCACAGCGGTTCTGGTAGAGATTGCCCGCGAGGAGGCCGGCCATGTCCCAGAAGTCTCCTACGGAACCCACTTCTTCCAGGACTTGGTAGAGTCTGACATACTTTATCTTCCGGTTTATCCCGATGACGATGCCACTGATTTTAACACTGAGTTCTTTGCCCAATCACCCAACATACTGAGGGACTTACTGCCAGAACTAAGCAACTTTGAGGACATTGTACATGTGATCGACGTGCCAGTGGCAACAGGTGGCGCTTCAGCGAAAGTCATTGCTGACCCAAAGACTCGCAATGCTATTTGCTTCTTAGATAGAAGCGGAAAGTAGTGAATACTAATAAAAAATTTGGGAGGAAAGAATAATGAACTTGCAGAGACCAAATGCAAATGATGCTACCAGAACCGCCAATCGCTCTAGGAACGTTGTGCCAATGAGCGGACTTTGCAGTCGCTGCATTGACGGCTGCACCGGAAACTGCGAGGTGTTCAAGGCAACCTTTCGCAGTCGGGAGCTAATCTATCCCGGACCTTTTGGGGAAATCACTGCTGGGGGAGACAAGAACTACCCTTTAGATTACTCACACCTCAATATCCAAGGGTATGCGCTGGGAGCCAAGGGACTACCAGATGGTGTTATCGGTGACTCAGATACGGCTATTTTCCCGGCGGTAAATACCGAGACTGAATACGGCTGGAATATAAAAGTCAAAGTGAGGTTGCCGATATTCACCGGGGCACTAGGTTCTACCGAGATTGCTCGTAAGAACTGGGAGCATTTTGCTGTTGGTGCTGCCCTCAGTGGAATAACCCTTGTCTGTGGCGAAAATGTTTGTGGCATTGATCCCCAACTTGAACTCGATAGATACGGAAAGATTGTTTCTGCACCGGATATGGACCGTCGAATCGAAATCTACCGTCGCTACCACAATGGTTATGGCGAAATCTTGGTGCAGATGAACGTTGAGGATACTAGACTGGGTGTTGCTGAGTACGTAAGCCAGAAGCACGGACTGGATACCATTGAGTTGAAATGGGGGCAAGGCGCCAAATGCATTGGCGGAGAGATAAAGGTTGGCAGCTTGGACCGTGCCCTTGAACTTCAGAGGCGCGGCTATATTATTACACCCGACCCCTCACACCCCCCCAGCCAGGCAAGCTTTAGGGACGGTTCGCTAACAGAATTCGAGCGCCATAGTCGCCTCGGCTTTATTGACGAAGAAGAGTTCTATGCAGAGGTCGAGAGATTGCGGAACCTAGGCTTCAAGCGCATCACCCTGAAAACAGGCGCCTACAGTCTGCGCGAGCTAGCAATGGCCATCAAGTGGGGCTCGAAAGCCAGAATTGACCTATTGACCATAGATGGCGCTGGTGGTGGCACTGGGATGAGTCCCTGGCGCATGATGGAGGAATGGGGTATACCCAGTCTCTATCTACATTCTGCCGCCTATGAATTCTCTCAAAGGCTAGCTAGGAAGGGCGAGCGAGTACCCGATATCGCCTTTGGGGGTGGCTTCAGCAGTGAGGATGGCGTTTTCAAGGCGCTGGCCCTGGGGGCACCCTTCACCAAAGCGGTATGCATGGGACGGGCACTGATGATCCCGGGCATGGTAGGCAAAAACATCGCACGATGGCTTAATGAGGGTAAGTTGCCCAACACTGTCAATCAGTTCGGCTCAACCCCGGAAGAAATATTTGTCTGCTATGAAGAGGTTAAAGACTTGGTCGGTGCCGACGAAATGAAGAATATCCCACTGGGTGCGCTGGGAATATACAGCTACAGTGAAAAGATAAGAGTAGGATTACAGCAGCTAATGGCTGGCGCTAGGTGCTTCAGTATACCGGCAATCAGCCGTCGTGAACTGATGTCACTGACTGAGGAATGTGCTAAAGTGACCGGAATACCTTATCTAATGGATGCCTATAGGGAAGAGGCGATGGAGATCCTTTACGGTAATGACTATGCCTCAGCACTGAGTAATATCCTGGGCAGTACCGAGGATTACATTTTGATTCCTGGACGATGGAGGAGCTTCGAGTGATTGCAATAATTGGTTATAGTTACTTTTGACATATCCGGTTACAATGCAGTATGATATGGCAAATGGCGTCCATAATCCGTTCATAGTACGATGGGATTTGAGACTCAAGACGTTGAAAGAAAGATTATCTCTATTCTAAAGGTTCTTAGCGATTCTAAGATGCCTTTGGGATCTAGAGTAATTGCCCGTTGCTTGAAGGACTACGGGATTGAGCTGGGCGAAAGAGCAGTGAGATATCACCTCAAGCTTACGGACGAGCGTGGATTGACGCAGCTTGTCGGGCGAAGAGATGGTCGAGTTCTTACTGATCAAGGTATTGAGGAAATAGGGCGTGCTCTGGTCAGAGATAAAGTTGGCTTGGCTATCTCAAGGATTGAGCTACTCGCCTTTCGCACCGATTTTGATTTGGACAAGCGCACTGGTTCCATTCCAATAAATGTCTCCTTTTTCCCAAAGGCGAGATTTAGCAAGGCTCTTCAGGCAATGAAGCCAGCTTTCGCGGCCGGACTTTGCGTCAGTGAGCTGGTGGCAGTAGCCCAAGAAGGTGAAATCCTGGGTGAATTAGTCATACCGCAGGATCAAGTGGGATTAGCGACAGTCTGCAGCGTTTTAATAAATGGCACTTTGCTTAAGCTCGGCGTACCAATGGATTCTAAATTCTCCGGCATCCTTCAGATCAGAAATTCCAAGCCTCTACGATTTGTGGAACTTATTCACTATTCTGGATGCTCTCTGGATCCTTCAGATGTGTTTATCAGGGCTAAGATGACTTCAGTATCTACAGTAGCAAGGGAGGGTGAAGGGTTAATACTGGCCACTTATCGTGAGATACCAGCCCTCTGTCAACCGGTAGTAGAGAAAACGATATCCAAATTGAAAGAGGCTGGCTTAGGAGGAGTACTGACAATGGGAGGTATCAGCGAGCCAGTATGTGAAATACCGGTAGAACTTAATCGAATCGGGATAATCCTTCTCAATGGATTGAATCCCGTAGCCGCTGCTATGGAAGCTGGCGTGGAAGTCGAAAATCATGGCATGAGCACGGTCATTGAGTACAAAAACTTGATTAATTTTCAGGAGCTTATAAGTTGACATCAGTGCGTATCATACCCTGCCTCGATGTTAAGGATGGGCGGGTGGTCAAGGGGGTAAAGTTTGTTAACCTTCGGGATGCCCGCGACCCGGTGGAGGCAGCCCAGGCCTACTGCAAGGAGGGGGCTGATGAACTGGTCTTCCTTGACATCTTCGCTACCGTAGAGAATAGAAAAACAAGGCTGGAATGGGTGAAAAGGGTCGCTGATGTGGTTACTATTCCCTTCACCGTCGGTGGTGGTATCGGAAGCATTGAGGATATGGAGGCACTAATCAAACTTGGTGTGGACAAGGTCTCAATAAACACCTCGGCAGTCAAAAATCCAGAGCTTATCATGGAAGCTGCCAAAAAATTTGGCAGGGACAGGCTGGTTGTTGCTATTGATGGCAGAAAGAACCCACGGGGGAGTAACCTTCCCCGACTTGAGGTAATCATCAAAAGCGGCACAGAGTCCACCGGGCTAGACATTGTTGACTGGGCAAAGCGGGTGGAGGCACTGGGGGTGAGGGAGATTTTGCTCACCAGTAAGGATGCTGACGGGACAAAAGCTGGCTATGATCTAGAGATGACAAGGGCGGTTGCCGAGGCTGTATCTATACCAATAATAGCCTCTGGCGGTGCTGGCAAACTGGAGCACCTTTATGAAGTGGTGACTATAGGTAAAGCATCAGCAGTCTTAGTTGCTTCAATATTTCACTTCAGGGAGATATCAATAGCAGAAGCTAAGATGTACCTTAAGGGGAAGGGAATAGCGATTAAAAACTAACTGTGCTAATCCGTCTCGCTATCACGTGAGACGGCCCACCCCCAGGGAGGAATGTGTTAGACCATTACGATTATCTGAGATATAACTCTAAGGGGAGAAAAAGAGTTGAAAAAGATTAATCCATTTGATGTCGTAAAGCAACAGATAGACAGGTGTGCCGAAATTTTGGGCCTATCCCCAGACGTAACCGCAATGCTTAAAACCCCCATGCGAGAACTCCACGTATCACTGCCAGTGCGGATGGACGATGGCTCTATCAAGATATTCCAAGCGTTTAGGGTTCAATATAATGATGCCAGAGGCATCACAAAGGGGGGCATTAGATTCCATCCTGATGAAACAATCGATACTGTTCGAGCACTGGCTGCCTGGATGACATGGAAGTGTGCCTTGCTTGACTTGCCTCTGGGAGGAGCCAAAGGTGGTGTTGTCTGCAACCCCAAAGAGATGTCTCCAGGTGAACTGGAACGTCTAAGCCGGGCATATGTGCGGAGCATGTTCCAGTTCATTGGGCCTGAGAAAGACGTGCCTGCCCCTGACGTTTATACCACCCCGCAAATTATGGCTTGGATGATGGATGAGTATTCGGCCATTGCGGGGAAGCCGCAATTTGGTGTTATCACTGGCAAGCCACTGTCTATTGGTGGTTCTCCTGGACGCGGTGATGCTACGGCTCGTGGGGGGATGTATACTATCCGTGAAGCTGCCAAGACGCTTGGCATTGACTTAGGCAAAGCTACAGTCGCCGTGCAGGGTTATGGAAACGCTGGATACTATGCGGCTCGATTATGCAGCGAGCTCTTTGGCTCTAGGATAGTAGCCGTATGTGATAGCAAAGGCGGAGTATGCTGCAAAACTGGGATTGACCCAGACACGGCTTATGCGTTTAAGGCCCAGACTAGCTCAGTGTGCAATTTGCCAGGTATGGAAAGTATCTCCAAGGAGGAACTCTTGGAACTAGACGTGGATATACTTATCCCCGCCGCTATAGAAAGCGTGATAACCGACAAGAATGCTCCAAATATAAAAGCTAAGATTGTTGCCGAGCTGGCTAACGGCCCAACTACACCAGAAGCCGATGATATTCTATATGGAAATGGGGTTCATGTGATACCTGACTTCCTTTGCAACGCCGGTGGCGTGACAGTCTCATACTTTGAGATGGTTCAGGACTTCTACCTATACTTCTGGGATGAAACCGAGGTTCGCGAACGGCTAGATAAGAAGATGACCGCAGCCTATCATTCCGTGTTGAATACCAGCCGAGAATATAAGATAAACATGCGACAGGCAGCGTACATAAGGGCTGTCGAACGTGTGGTAGAAGCAATGAGACTTCGTGGCTGGGTCTAGTTCATCATTAGTGAAAGATAGAGGTGCGCAGACTATGGTTATGAAAAATCAAGGGCGCTCTTCAGGCAAGCAATTGCCACCTGAACAGGAACTCAGGCATTTCAAAGCGGTAGTCAGAAGTCTGATGATTGATGCTTCTAAGGTTCTTGCGAACATAGAATTGCTCTCTCATGGAGTCAAGTTAGAAGAGCAAATCGCTCTATTAGACCATTATTTAGACTACGCACAAAGACTATGCGAAAGCGACATGCAAGAAGTCGTTGATCAAAAAGCGGAGCAACAATAAGTCCGTTTCGTTCAATCTGAGAGCCAAATGCACTCATAAGTCCATTTAGTACAAGAACACACCTATAACGCTGACCTCTAAGGGATAGCCCAAGCCCTCAAAGCCCTCTACTTTTAACGGTAGAGGGCTTTTTGTTTTTGCCTCTCCTTCTCCTCCAAGAGGGGAATGATTATCTAGCACGGTTATCAGATATAACAAAAGAGGCTTTTGTTCAGTCAGCTCTATGGTTCGACAAAAGGGCGGAATGTTCACTCGTCTACACATTAGGATGTCCCGTTGCGAATGAAGCGAACGAACGAAGCCGTCTAGTTATCAAAACAGCACTCGGCACTCGATGCACTGCTTTGCAAAGTCAGAAGCAAGTTCCTTACCTTTTGAGGCGAAAAAGCCATCGCTCATGGTGCTTTCCAAATTATGTTTCCTATAGACCCAATCGCCATAATGGTAGTTCATTCTGTCGACCAATACGTAATCCACCTTCCCGC
>Ga0315296_10001727_pt1 | contig 18979 bp, 17 predicted proteins | sample YL17G14_18_MG_FD_203921 | JGI IMG/M metagenome (GOLD analysis project Ga0315296, IMG submission 203921) | Sediment microbial communities from Yellowstone Lake, YNP, Wyoming, USA - YL17G14_18 | ecosystem: Environmental > Aquatic > Freshwater > Lake > Sediment | place: USA: Wyoming | collected... | reverse complement strand
CTGCAAAAGCGAACCATTAAACATTTTCGGAACATTGAAGTCTAAGTTGCGATTTCAGTAAAAATATGGTGTAAGTAAACTGACAGCCGACGTAGCTCAGTTGGTAGAGCAACGGTTTCGTAAACCGAAAAGGGGTAAAAAGAAGGGTCGTAAAAAGACAGTCGAAAATTCCGAAACTCCCTGAAAAATCAAATGGTTTTCGGATTTTTTATCTTATCGGACTTTATCGGAATTTATTGCATTTTGGCGGAAATGTGGTAACAAAATGGTAACAAATTTGGGGATGGAAAAGAACCCGGGCGATCGTTCTGAATAGAATGAGTTATTGACCGGATGGAAATAATCTTGTTATACTTGAGTAAACTTTCAGTAGGAGGAGTAAATAGAGCCCAAAAAAGGCAATCCGGAAATGCGCCTAGAAATAAAGGATTTTTTGAAAGAAATGACGCGATGCCGGCAGATAAGCGCTGTTCATAGCTCACTTTGTTCACCTAGGTGCTTGCATAATTCACAGACCGCTGGATGTTATTCTCAAAATCGAACCAATCGCGATTTTGATTCAATCTTTCCATTCAAAATCTACGAGTGCTGGCCTTTCCTTATAGAGACTTGTCCTCCTGGACGCTACCAAGGGCTAACACGGTGTAAACGACTACGCTTTGCTGCCTCCAAATTCGGCTTCGCAGAACTTCTTTTACAGCGAAAACGTTAAGTGACATTTTGAAGATTAACAAGAAGAAGCTGTTATGAACCAAAACCGAATTAAAGAAATTTCATCGTGCTCTATCTACCATCTTTATAAAAACTCAAAATCTCAAAAGGAAAAAACAGAAATTCTTTGGGAGTATCTGTCAGAATGCTGCTTCTGTCATCCAAATAGATTTTACTGTGATGAATTCAGGTTTGCATATAATATTTATCAAAAAGAAAATGATAGTAATTACGATGAGGGTACGAAAGTCATCCAGAGGTGTGAACTTTGTGATAAGCTGTTAAAAATGAGGAGAGATCAACTGGCACTACTATACTCTAACTATAGCAAATTCTCTTCTGGAGAATGCCTTCAATGTGGGTTAAGATATCCAAGTGTTCTTTTTCGTTGTGATGGTTATATTTCAATGGTGCTTGCTTTTTGGGATTTGATACAGGAGGATGAAATTCAACTTGTTAAGTTGATTACCAAGTACTCCCAAAGACCGCCGGTCCCGGGATTAAGATTTATGGATTTAGAGGAAGTGAGTGTCCTTGCGGGAAGAGAATTATCGCTACCGAAAAAAGAAGTGCACAGACTTGTGAAAAGATTATTAGAGCGAGATATTCTTGAGAAAAACAGAAATGGTGTTCGTATTAAGGTATAGTAATGATTGAGTCAAAATGTCGGCTAACAGCGAATAAAAGGGAAATCAAAGATTTCCACCAAATTGCCTTGGGCAACTTCTTTTATCCGCAGAACGTTAGGCGAAATGAGTCTCTAAAGATAATTACCAAAGGATAAATCACTATGCTTTTGCGAAATAAGAAAATTGACCCTCAAAAATTGGGTATCACACTCCATGAATTGATAGTGAGAGAAGTCTTTCGTTTTCTTGAACACAGAGCTGGCAAAGAAAGTTTAAAACATTTTAATCTTGATTATAAAGGTTTGGGGAATGAGTTAACTTGGCTTGGGCATTTTGCTGCTTGGAGCATTCTTAAAAAGTCTTTCCCCGAAGGGAACGAGGATGTTATGGCCTTAATGCAAGAGGCATATTATAATGAGCTTAGAAAAGCTGGTGTTAAGGGAAGCGAACTAACGGAATTAGATTCTTATCTTCGGAAGAGATTTTTAACTTTATCGGTAGCAGAGGCTAAACTTTCAGAGGATAAATTTAGTGAGGAGTTAGGAAAGATGTCAGCCATTAGTGTTTCTGAAAGCGATCCTCCCCCTGAAGGTTTATCCGCTGTGTTTTTGATATACTACAATGTCGTAGGGCACAGACTCTCCGAGTTTCTTTATGGAGTGCAACTAGAGGATGATAGAAAAGAATCGTTTGATGATATTGCTGCGGGTCTGGCTGTACAAATTTTCAAGGAGGCAACTTCATGTGCCAATTCAGTGGACGAATTTTCCAAAGAATTTTCCAAAAAGGAAAATGGCACAAAATCTGAAATATATTGTCCACAATACACCCAACTCGTCCTTGAGTTTATATTTTTATTCGTTCATTTGACAGATAGGATTGCATTTGGGGTGTTTGGACTTGAAAGGCGTGCTCATTTTATGGATTCTTTGGCATTTTGGATTAACAAAATTATGGAAGATGCCACACTGTATTTCAGCCCTAAATTTAAAAAGGAGATGTCTGTTGGAGAAAAAATAAGAGTGAGCAATCACTACCGTACACTTTTAGCGACCAAAGGTCATGAGTTTCTAGAAACAATTATGATGGGGAGCTTTGACCATGAAGAGCTGAATGCAAGAAGCTCTGAATATAGCAATTACAAAAAGCTTTTTCCTGAAGAAAATGAGAGTTACAAAAATACGCTCTTCTGGGAATTTGGGAAGCATGTCTCTGAAGTTGTTACTGGCCATCCTACTGACATTACCTATATAACATTTGCTATTAGATTAGCCGTGAACTCGGTTAAAAATTTAGACGTTCAAGAAAAATTGAAAAGGGCCTGAATAGACTTCCATTGCTAGGGCGCGGTTTTATAGAAGTAATCCCGAATAGAAGTGCACATAGACCCCGCCTCGTCCGCATAATCAAGAGCAAGTTCGGCTTCCTTGTCGGTGAAAGTTCCGGAAATAGCGAGTTCTTCCAAATTTTCTTCTCCGTAGAAAGACGGATCACGCCAGGAAGCCAGTACTATGCTGCCCCTCAAGAGCCTGACTATATCTTCTTTTCGAAAGCCGTACTTGTTAAGTATGTTTTTCATCTTTTCATAAATTGCTCTAATCTGGGCACTCAGCTCGTGACCACGTGAACTTTTGGGATATTTTTGCTTCATAAATTTGAAGATTACTTTGAGGTAAAGTTCAAAAGCCTCCTGGGACCTTCTGACACTGAGGTCATAGTTATACTCTTTGTTCTTCAAGCGAAAGGCTTCGCGCCTTATGTCCTCGGCTTTGGAATACAACTTGTCTATATCAGATAACTGCTGGAAATTCCACTTCGGAAGTTCTTCCATATTTCCCTCGGACTAAAGTAAGTCTTAAGAAGAATTAATCGCTTTAATGCATTCCGAATTTTTCCTCAAATAATCTTCTGCTTGTGCCTTCGCTTCAACCGCAGCGTTCAAACCCTCCGATGCTCTTCCGTAAAATCGGATAGGAACTGCAATACCAGGAGCTGACAAGTAGCGCCCGTCTTCGTCAGTGACGTACGCCACATGGGAAATACCTCCGCGTCGTGCATCTGGTGGGAGGCCGTCTTTTTCTTCCCACTCTTTTATCTGAATCTTACGGATCACTTGTTCATTCTCATCCGATAACTTTACTTGATAGAGATATTCTCTCATTTTGACTACCTCCACTTATTAGTTACGAAGATTGGTGCGAAAGGAATACTGGAACCAAATTAAAAGCGAAATGTTAACTTCTCGCGATAAGCCGGAAATATTCTATCTCTTTTTATCAAACAGGTCAACAGGAAAACGCACTCACGACGGGCAAATTTTGAGAGAGGTTTCCTCATGGGGTGCAAGGGCCTTTTTTGGGTGGTGAATATTTATTTTACTTGATTTTTGTAAGAAGTTTAGATAACATAAAATTAATATTGCGCACGATTCCCAAGGTTGCGCATGGTTGGTGGCGGCGTGCCACAATAGAACATACGCAACATACTTAACAACCATAATTTTCATTGTCGAAGGCATGATTTCAAGGCTTAATAAGAATCCCAATGCATATTCAGGCTGCACAAAGCAGCCAGGCTATGTTTATCAAATGGTCAAAAGAAGAAGGCAGCTTGTTAAAGAAGGCTACAGATTCGATTCAAAGACACAAGGGAGTGGGTAAAGAGATAATACGGTGTAATTCGCAATAATAGAAGCTCAAGAACTGCCAAACACGACACGTGAGGCGGTTTTTTTATTGCCTTTTCAGACTGTTTTTTGCCATATTAAGGCAAAGAAAAGGATAAAATCGCAAAATCTGAATTCCTGGATTATTGAGGGATTTTTCTTGTATGAATTAATGAAGTTTGGTATAATTTGTCTAAATATTCTTAGTAGCATATAGTATTGTTGGCAGAAATAATATCGGAATTTTGAATCGAGAATATTCAACTTTGGTTTCTACACGGAGTTAATGTAACGCTAGCGATTTTGCTATATTCACAGCGAAAAAGTGGAAAAATGCTCCTAATATTGCAGGTGGGATACCAAATGAAAGGATGGATCCATTATTGCATTTATCGATACTCAAGTTCAATTGGGGTTGGCCCGCGTCGTGTTGCTATAAAAGGCAAAAACGTCTAAATGGACTATACTTTAACAATTAATATGAAAGACAGAATAAAAATACAACATTATGTTCCTAGATTTTATTTAAGAAATTTTTCTATAAGACAAGAGAGAGAATATTTAACAAATTGTTTTGATAAAGATAAAGGGAAAAGTTTTCCTGTAAATATTAAAGGAGTTGCAGCCGAGAAATATTTTTATGATGTCTCTAAATATCGAAATCAAATAATTGAAAAGTCCTTAGGTAGATTGGAATCAATGTTTAACACAGCATATAACAAGATAATCAGAAATGGAAATCTAACCGTTCTTTCTAAGAAAGAAAAGATGTCTTTTGCCTGCTTTATTGCAACACAAGAAATTAGAACAAGAGAGTTCAGGGAATTAATTAAGGATCTCCTTACGCAATTGACTAAGAAATTATCTAAGGAAAAACTATCCAAAGAATTAGAGAAGCAATTAAAAGAGGCAAGTACTGATAAGTTCATAAGAAGCTTACAGATTGAGATATTAATGAAAAGCATTCCAAAACTTGCAAGTATTTTATTTCGCATGAAGTGGGTTCTTCTTATAAACAGAACAAACTTATCTTACTGGACATCTGACCATCCAGTTAATCGTTATAATACTATCGATTTGGGACCGTACGGAAATATGGGATTGTTGAGTCCGGGCATTCAAGTCTATTGTCCTTTGACCTCTTATATTAGCCTAGGCGTATTCGACCCCATTGTTTATCGGTATTTTCCCGAAAAATATGAAATTACAGACAAACAAAACATAGTATTTCTAAATCATTTACAAGTAAAATCATCGACCAGACACGTTTTTTCCATTGACCGAGATTTTTCCCTTGCCAAGAAAATGATAAAGGACATTCCAGACTTAAAAGACATTAACAGAAAGAGAATTGTCATTTACTAGCTAACAAAGGGAATATTTTGAATATTAAACTGTTTTCAAAGAAATCATGAAGTCATTGCAAAAAGAATCTGTGGGAATGTTAATTGAAACAGGAGTTCCGCCCAATGAACAAAGGATAAACTATGAAGAAGAATACAGAAAAGGTTGAATGGACCTATCATGGTGAGTATTTCAAAATTGCTTTGGACAATTATGTAAACGTTGAAAAACTGAAAAAAGAACGCGAAAGCATTCAAAAAACCCTTAGGCGTAAAAAGAAGGTCTCTGACTCAGAAGTTGGTTTGTTAGCAGAAAAAAATGATGCCATTGGTCAACATGCTCTGGTTGTAATTACCTTCTCTACTTTGTCACTGGAGGCTTATATTAACCACTATGCTATTAGTCGGCTATCGAGAAATTATCTAACGAATTACTTAGATAAACTTGACTTACTATCCAAATGGATAGTGATACCGAGAATGATTACAGGCAAACAATTAGACCCTGGGTCTAAATCGGTTCAAGACTTATCATGGCTGATTACTGTACGGAACAAACTGATGCACTATAAATCACGAAAAATGCGAATTGATGAGATTAAAGAATCTGATTTCTTTTGGGAGTTTGACGCTGAAAAAGCTATAAAAACGGTAAAGAATCTACTGTTAGGACTCAAAAAGATTGACAAAAAGGTCGATATCGATTGGTCAAAATAGAGTTGTTTTTGATCACTACGCCTAACAGCGTGTTTGCGGTTCCTGGCTGGATTGAACCATGATGACATCAGACCAAATCGGAGTTTATATACCAATATCTGAGGTATTCCCTGACGTTCAGAGTGATTTCGAAACTTTCAAGTCTCTGCTCCATGGCTTGAGTCGCACTGATACGCTGTTCTGGTGTGCGCGTCTTAATCTGGTTCTTTCAAATGCATCAGAGGTTGATCATATGACTAGGCAGCAGTTTGGTCTCAAGCAGTTTTTAACAACTGAGGAAATCGCCGCGGTAAATGACTTTGTTCGAAGAGAAGGAAGTGCGCAAAGAGTCTACATATTCTTTAGAGGCCAACTCCTAGAACTCATCCGGTGGAGCAGTCTATACTGCCAAGACCAACTTGGGAACGGAACAACGTTCGAGAAGCCGGAGGTTCGACGAAAGTTTGCACAGGCAGCACTCATATCTAGCGATATATGGGCAAAACGCGTGTTTGGAAATAGGTTCTCGAGGTTCTCGGTGAAGGAAGGAATAAACATTGGTAGGAAGAAGGCTCTTGGGGCTACCAGAAAAAGCATAGAAGCAACGTCATTAGCTCCAGACCTATCTAGGTCGTTGGGACGGGGATGGTATCTTTTCAGCAACTACTTTCCACGTTACTACCGGCCTTTTGAAAATGAATTTCAATCATCGACTGGTTTATCTGTAGAACAATACTACATTTGTCTATGCGCGATCATCACGAACTTCATGACTTCGAATAAAGGAACAGGTATCTTTGATTCGAATTCGCTAGGGAAGACAGCACCATACGGACAGCTATTCCAAAAATATCTTACTCTTGAATCACAGAGCGTAGATGAACTTCGAGATGCGCTATGGGGCCATGGCAAAGTTGATATAGATGGTTGTGAAGATACTCAAACTTATAATTATCGTCCCTTAAGGGAAAGGCCGATCCTCCGCGCTAAGGATGGGCGTGCAATTATATTAGACCCGCTTTTCTATAGTGAGAAAGCATCTGTTGGCCCTTTATTTCATCTTCTTGGAGAAAAGAAATCCGGTGATAAAGCTAACGAGATCTTTGGTGCTTTTGGCAACGCATTTGAAAGCTACTCATGTGATATCCTTAGGCGCATGTTCCCTGATATGCCAGGAGGTCTGACTAAGCGCTTGTCTTGTAATATCCGTGGGACAGATCGAGCAGATAGTGAGATAGAGATAGATGCCTGTCTCAATGATGTAACGGAAGTGGTTCTGTTTGAAATGAAAGCGGTATGGCTTCGTGAAGATGAAATTCTGACTGAGGACCATAAAACGTATCTGCAACACTTACGCGAGAAGTACGGTGTTACAGAATCAACTTCGCGGGAACGTAAACTTAAAGGAGTAGGCCAGCTCGCTAGAATAATCAAGACGCTGACTTCTAAAAACTGGTTGGGACAGGATGAGGAATTCGGTCAAACTCAATTTATATATCCAGTGCTGGTCGTTCATGACCCCCTCCTAAGGGCGCCCCTGTATGGGGAGTTTCTTTCTTCAGAGTTCAAGATGTTGCTTGCACCCGATGTTGAACTCCGTTCAGGTGAATTGAAAAAGGGGCAATTTCGAATCGCCCCACTCATTCTGATGACAATTGAAGACCTGGAGGACATAGAGACTTCGATAGAACATTTTGGGCTCCGCGACCTTCTGGCTGACTACTCGCAGTACTGTCCGGACCGTGTGACGTCTCTCCACAACTTCATCGCTTTCTCAAAGTACAAGCAACAGATGTACCATAGTCGGAGTGTTGCTGCTAAGAGCCTGGAGATTCTTACTAGGACCCAAGAAGCTGTTTTCCCAACAGAGAGTGGCGAATCGGGTTGAAATTTTGCAACGCCTCATCCCTTACTACAGGGAAGAGGAACGATGTTTACCTAGTGTGACGTTAAAAAGAGAAACGGGGTAATTTTGTTAGTATCTTTAAAGAAGACTTTTCAAAAAAGATATAGTTATGTAAAGGGTGAATGAGATTAATAAGTTCCCGGATGATGGTTAACTAAAATAATGGAAAAGAGAAAAAGAACAAGGAATTATCAGAAGGAATACTACCAGTATTTTAGTGAGTTTTTTAAAGATGTAAAAAAAGAGTTTAGGGAATCAATTGGTTTTAGGGAAGAGGAATATCTTTCTTCGGGTGAGTTAGCCCTTAGAGATGCCATAAACTCCCTGCCCTGTCCGGTTAGGATTGTGAAGATAAAGGTGGATGTCAAAAAGCACAAAAGAGCTAAAGATAGTGTAGCCTATCTAATCGGATACGATTTCTCTAATTTTGGAAAGCTAGCAGTAAGATATTACGGCGAGGTAAAGCTGGATAAAGTAGAAGAACACGGTAAGTTACTCAAAAAGTATTTCGGTCTTGACAAACAAAAGGAAAAGCTACTAAAGAATTTTGAGCTAAAGGGTTATGGCGACCCTGACCGCTGGTACTGGTTCGACGTTGTCTCATATGACATAATAAACAAGCGTACAGATTATCTGAGGGAGTTTATATTTTTATTTCAGACCACTTTTATAGATAAGATTCTTCAAAAATTTGAGAAAAGAGTTGATTATGTTTCTAAATATGGGCTAAAGAGTGACCCGATACTTCCGCTATCTGAAATAATAAAAAAAGATAAGATATTAAATTACTTCATTAAAGAGAATAAGACTGGAAGAACTTCAGAATTGACAATAGAGGACCTTCAAAACCATATTTGTGGCATTCAATTAATTCCAAGTGTGCCTGAGGAGGTAAAAAAGGTCTTCAACGCCGCTAAAAAGCTTTATATTTTTGGATATTTTGAGTATTTTTTCTTCACGGTCTCATTACATTATGCACTTCTTTCTTTGGAATCTGTTTTAAGGAATAAATTTAGCAGTATATATGGTGAGCCGAAGAGATTCGTTAGCCTCGATGAAATCATTAAGAAATTAGTAGAGAAAGGCATTATTCCAAAAGGTGAGGCAAGTATTTACGACGCTGGAAGAGAGCTGAGGAATTCCCTATCTCACTTAACATCTCTATCCGTAATGTTGCCTAGTTCCAGAACACTTTACAGGATAGCGTATCAAATTAACCAGATATATGATAAGAAGTAAACCTATTTAAAGATAGAAACGGGAAATCTATTTTTCATATTCTCACGTGACTTTGTTGTTTTTTGCCGGGTGTCATCCCGTGATTCATAGATATAGGCACACACAAAAAGGAGCTTTTTCTCCTTGAGGGATATATTGAAGATTAGAAATGAAGCTAGAAAACTGTCTGTAACGAATCTACGAGGTATGGGCTGAGTAATAGAATGTCCAAACTCCAAGGCTTTTTGCCATCACAAAGGAACAAACGGCAGTTATTCAAAATGGATTGGGTTTCTCCCGCTTTTTGTTTTTGGAGCATAAGCGAAGTATTTCGCTTATTTCAAGTTGGGCGAAATAGCACCATGGATGCATTCCTAACTTTTTTTCTGCGTGTAGGGTAAACGATGAATACGGATGCTACAAAACTAATTACACAACTGGTAATTCTTGCAACAGCATTGGTAGGTCTATATAAAGTTATAAAGTTCCAACCGCAACAAAAAGCATCAAGGCAAAAGACAGAACAAGATAAAAAGAAGTCAGGTTTTATATCTTACTTTGAGCCATTTTTCGGTCTTCTTGCTGTTCTTACTTTTTTATTAGCTTTTCCGGTATTCGTATATTTATTTTCCTTGATTACGACATCAACCACTAATTTATTCGATAAGAAAGATACAACTAAAAGAAACGAGGTAATATTAGAAAAAGAAGCTGAAATAGCCAAGAAAATCGCGATAAGAGCTGAAGACCTTAGTGTTGAGCAACACAAATGCTATTACCTATATATGACAGCTTTACAAGTAGATTTTTCTAAAGAGAAAGCTAACTTACTAACCGAAACAGTCAATGACGCTTTGGAAATTGGTTTCTATGAGTTGGCTATATTGGCTGCGTCTCAAATTGAGTTCTCAAAAAGGAAGGATGATACACTGTTTCAGATAGTCAATCATGCAATAGAGAGACAGAATTACGATAACGCAATCAGCGCTTTATCTCTAATAGATTTCAGTTCAAACAGGTATAAAGCTGCGGAATTGGTTTTTAAAAAATTAGAAGAAGAACTAAAAAAATATCAGCAAACAAAAACATTACCGTATTAGCTCCTTTCATGACATGGTGCTACTTCGCTTAACTATGCGTTCCCGGCTACGCTCGCCTAACACGGGGTAAAAGGTTTGCCTTTCAGGCTCACCCAAGTTTTTGCTTCGCAAAAAATTCTTTTGCGTCCAGCCATCGGCGGAATTAGAGAGAATCTAACCGGGCCGCACCAAAAACTACCCCCTTCCGAAATCTCAAATGGAATGAAGAACTTTACCCCCCAAAGGATAAAATCCACAATTTTTCCTCCCCACACCCTCGCTGGAATGGAAATTTCTAAAATCCCGTACATAAAACCCTAAAAAAATCGTTAGATTGAGCTTGATTCTGCGGAGAGTAATTCTCTGAATTTGGCTGTCTTCAAATCTACGCTTTTAGGGACATCCAACGCGAAAACTTGTGACTTTTTCCTTGCCCTGGGTGGTTTTCTTTTGATATAATAATCTTAAGTTTGAGAGTAGTAAGACGACAGAGAGTTGCACTCATATTAGCGCACATGCCATAAGTAAGATTAAAAGTCCTTTCGATAGATTAAATATTTCCAGATAGAGTAAAGAAATGAACACTTCCGGACAGAGTCGGTATATCCGAAGTATTTCAGATATCATACCATATCGGAAGTATATCTGAACCAGTTCGGATACGAACAAGTTATATGAAATGTCAGCAATTTTTTGAGGAGGATGAAAATGAATATGCAAAATCTTTTAGAAGAACTTAAAAAACTTTTAGAGCAGGATGAACGATTAGTTGTTGACGGTAAACTCTTGAAGAACAAGATAATTGAATCGGCTCTCAAACTTGATGCTGACTTGATTAAACTTTTATTAAAAAGTGAAACCATTAAAAAACATTTCTTTCAAGAAGTTGATGGAGTGCTTGTTTTTGATAAAATAAAATTCCAAAAATTTGTCAGTAATAAGGCATTCCTGCCTGATAGTTACACTTCATTTAAAAACAAAATAGGACTTGTAACTGAAAATGAAGAATATCTTTCTGAAAGCAAAGAGGTTGTTTTAGCATGGCCATATAAGGATTGTGTTCTTGAAGGTGGTATGGAAAAAGAAGACGAGAAACGAGATGAAATATTTTACAATGAAATACTTGCACCGGATGAAATTGACCGCTTACTTGAACCTAAAGTTTTAACTAACTTCAAAAGAATAGATAAAGACGGTGAGCATAAAGTAAAGGAGATAAAGGAAAATGATAGTCTGATTATAAGAGGGAATAATTTACTTGCATTACATTCACTTAAAAAAAGATTCGCTGGTAAAGTAAAATTGATATATATTGATCCACCGTATAATACAGGGAATGATAGTTTTTTATACAATGATAGTTTTAATCATTCTTCCTGGATTACGTTTATGAAGAATAGATTAGAAGTAGCAAAGGGATTACTAAAGGAAGATGGAGCGATTTTTGTCCAGTGTGATGACAATGAACAAGCCTACTTAAAAGTACTATTGGATGAAGTATTTACTAGAGATAATTTTGTTAATACAATATCTTTAAGAGTCAGCCCACCAGAAGGTGTAAAAACATTCCATGCAGAAAGAACAATTTTAAAAGAAAAAGAGTATTTACATGTTTTTGGCAAAAATAAAAGTAAGTTATCTTTTACTCCTCAATATGTAAAAGCAGATTCTTGGGATTCACACTATGCTTCTTATATTAAAAACAAAAATCAACCAATGGAAAGATGGAAAGTTATTCCATTGAACTTAAAATTGAAAGAAGAAAATTTAAAACCAGATTTAGATAGTACAAATTTCGTTCAATGGATTATAAAAAATTCAGATAAGATTTTTCAGTTGATAGATGCAGGAAAATATAAAGAAGAGAAAAAATACAAAATAGATAAATTCCAATACAGTGATGACAAAAAAATATTGCTTTACAAGGGACGAAAAGTGCATTTTTTAGAAGAGGGATTAAAACAAACTGATGAAGGAGTTACTTTGAGTAGATTGTTATGTGATTTTTGGAAGGACATTTCATTTAACAATCTTTTTCAAGAGGGTGGAGTTACTTTAATAGGAGGTAAGAAGCCAGAAAAATTGATAAGAAGAATTTTAAGTTTATTAACCCAAGAAAACGACCTCGTTTTAGATTTTAATTTAGGTAGTGGAACAACTTGTGCAGTTGCACATAAAATGAAGAGACAATATATCGGTATTGAACAACTTGATTATGGAGAAAATGATTGTGTTGTTAGATTAAAAAATGTTATCAATGGAGACCAATCCGGTATTTCAAAATCAGTAAATTGGCAAGGTGGTGGAGATTTTATTTACTGTGAGTTAATGAAATTGAATGAAAAATACGTTGAGGAAATCAATAAAGCAAAGACCACAAAAGAACTCCTTAATATTTGGGGAACAATGAAAGAAAAAGCATTTTTAAGTTATAAGGTTGATGTTAAACAGTTTGATGAAAATGTAAATGAATTTGAACAATTGAGTTTAGAAAATCAGAAGAAATTTCTAATTGAATGTTTAGATAAAAATCAATTGTATGTTAATCTGTCTGAGATAGATGATTCTGAATATGAAATTAGTAAAGAAGATAAAGAATTGAACAAACAGTTTTACGAGGTAAAATAAAATATGCCGGGACAAACATTAGAACAAAAAATATCAGCAGCAAAAGAACTTGGATTACCTTTTCCTGAAGTCCCTGATATTATAAAAAATAACCTTAATCCTTTATTTCAATTAAGACCATATCAAATAGAATCTTTCTCTCGTTTTATATTTTATATGAACAACCCACAAATTAAACAAAAACCCACTCAACTTCTTTTTCATATGGCAACAGGCAGTGGTAAGACATTGATAATGGCAGGAGCAATACTTTACCTTTATCAACAGGGCTATCGCAATTTTATATTTTTTGTAAATAGCACTAACATAATAAACAAAACAAGGGATAATTTCTTAAACCCACTTTCTATAAAATATCTTTTTTCTAAAAATATTACTTATGGAGAAAAACAGGTTAAAATTAAAGAAGTTGATAATTTTCAGGTTGCCAACCAGGAGGATATAAATATTATTTTTTCAACAATTCAAGGTTTACACTCTCATCTGAATACTCCTCGTGAAAATTCTATTACCTATGATGATTTTTCAGATAAAAACATTGTTCTTATTTCTGATGAAGCACACCATATTAATGTTGAAACAAAGAGAGGAAAAGATTTAACAAAGGAAGAAAAAGAAGAACTTATCAGTTGGGAAAATACTGTAAACAGGATATTCAGGTCAAATCCTGATAATATCTTGCTTGAATTTACTGCGACAATAGATTTTAGTAATCAAGATATCGCTAATAAATATTTTGATAAACACATTTTTGATTATCCATTAAAACAATTCCGTTTAGATGGCTATTCCAAAGAAGTGAAGGTTTTAGAGGCTGATTTACAACCAATAGACCGTGCATTGCAAGGTATATTATTAAACCAATACAGAAGAAAGATATTTGAGAAATACAAAAAGACCATTAAACCAGTTATTTTATTAAAATCAAAAACTATAGCAGAAAGTGAAAAATTATTTGAAGAGTTTAAAGATAAGATAAAAAACCTAAAAGAAGAAGGTATTCAAAAATTTAATAGTCCTGACAACGATAAAGCAATTAAAAGGATATTTGAATATTTAGAAAAGAATAACATTTCTATTGAAAACATTGTTACCGAAATAAAAGAGGATTTCTCGGAAGATAAATGTATCATTGTAAATAGCCAATCAGAAAGTGAAGAAAAGCAAATTTATATAAATACTCTTGAAGATGAAAATAACGAATATAGAGCTGTTTTTGCTGTAAATATGCTCAATGAAGGATGGGATGTTTTAAATCTTTTTGATATTGTTCGATTATATAATACAAGAGATGCAAAAGATGGCAAACCCGGCAGAACAACAACATCAGAAGCACAACTTATTGGAAGAGGTGCAAGGTATTGTCCCTTTCAGATAGAAGAGACGCAACCAGTATATCAGCGTAAATATGACAAAGATATTGAAAACGAACTTCGTATTTGTGAAGAGTTATATTATCATAGTGCATATAATCCAAGATATATTCAGGAATTAAATACTGCTTTACAGGAAATTGGTATTAAAGCTAAAGAATCAAGGGAGATACAACTTACCTTGAAACCAGATTTCAAAGAATCTGATATTTATAAAAATGGTATTATTTTCCTGAACAAACAATTAAAAAATGACCGAACTGGGATATTAAACCTTCCAACTTCAATAATCGCACAATCATTTGAAGTTAAGTTAGAAACCGGAATTAGCTCAACGACTACAATTTTTGATGACCAAAATGTTGCTAATATAGAACTGAAAGAAAAAGAGTATTGTCTGACAGATTTTGGTATTAATATTATCAGAAAAGCATTGAATAGGTTAGAATTTTATAAGTTCAATAATTTAAAATCATTTCTACCAAACTTAAAATCTGTTTCCGAATTTATTACTTCTGACAGTTACTTAGGAAAGGTAAAAGTTAATGTCAAGGGTCTGTTGAGTCAGATTAATAATTTGTCACCAAAACAAAAGGTTGATATTACAACAAAAGTGTTAGAAAAAATTAGCCAGATAATTATATCTGAAGATGTAGAATTTAAGGGGACAAAAGAATTTAAACCTTATGAAGTAAATAAGACATTTAAAGATAAAACCTTAAATATATATGTCCGAGAAGGTGGAGACCAGGAATATGGTGTTGGACAAAATGAAACTACAAATACAGATTTGAAACTGGATTTAAGCAATAAAGAGTGGTATATCTTTAATGATAATTATGGAACATCAGAAGAAAAACATTTAATAAAATTTATAAATAAAACGTATGATAAATTAAAAACAAAGTATAGTAAAATATACCTTATCCGTAATGAGAAATATTTCCAATTATATAATTTTGATGACGGACGTGCAATGGAACCAGATTTTGTCTTGTTTTTAGAGAAGAAGGAAACCGGACAATCATTATATTATCAGATATTCATTGAGCCAAAGGGTGACCATTTGTTAAAGGAAGACGAGTGGAAAGAAAACTTTTTAAAGTCCTTAAAAGAAAAAGCAGAAGTTAAAGTCCTATGGAAAACAAAGAAATTTATTGTATGGGGTATGCCTTTTTATAATGAACAATTGCGTAAGGTTGAATTTGAAAATGAATTTATAAGAATAATTAATGATTAAAATTGGCAACACTTCATATAACACGGGCTATACGGCTCACTTGGTTCGCCTAAATTTCGGCTACGCCGAAATTTCTTTTATGCTGAAAATGTTAGATGAAATTGCTATGATATATGGGTGAAATCATGTTGGCTTTGTTTCTTGGAGCCGGCTTTTCTAAGTGGGCTGCAAATTTACCGGTGGCCAGCCAGCTGTTTGATTTTAACGTTGAACCTTGGGGGCCACATGAGCTTAAAAAACTTGAAATTGTAAAGTCGTTAAAACATAATTGGGACAAATCACACCCGTATGGGCTTAGCGAACAATTCATTGCAGATGCATTGAAATTTGAAGAGAAAAAGAAAGAGGCGGTTCTTTGGTATATTGTTCGTAGGCTTTCGGAATCATTTATTTGGAAAGAGTATCATGCACAGAAATGGCGCAGACATGTTTTGATGATTGATGAAAATCGCAAATACAATAGACCAGGAGTCGTTCAAGCACAAAAGTTTCTTATGAAATATTCGACCGCGTTTTTAGCTGGTATCATAACCACGAATTATGACATCCTTGTTGAATATGCGCTTGGGACAAAGGGATTTAACTACGGTATCCCTAATCAAACGCTTACAGGTCGAGGACCATATCCTGTTTCTCAGTGGAAAAATCCCGTTACACTAAAAGGTAAGATCCCGATAGCGAAAATACATGGTAGTATTTCATGGGATGAACATAATCAATATACAGATGGGAGGCGTGGTTTGACAGGTCATGCTTTAATTGTGGCACCAACACCCGAGAAAGAAGCATCAGAGTCTTTGAGGTTTGTTTGGAACTTGGCTAAAGAAATTCTCAGAAAAGCCACACGGATGATTGTTTTTGGGTTTGCATTTAATCCTTACGATACATCGGTTCTGAATCTCCTAAAGTCTGAAGGTAAGAACTTGGAGTCTGTTCTCTTGGTGAACATAGAATCCAACACTGAGGCGGCACGTATTCTATGGCCAAGCGCTGAAATTATATCGGCAGTGCCGCCACCAGATGGGAATAAAGAGATGCAAAATTAGGCAAGAGAAATGGATAGGAATATGAGCCCAACTTCATCTAACGGCGTGTTTGCGGTTCGCTTCACTCACCCAAATGCCTTCGGCACTTCGTAAACACGCGAACCGTTATATTAAATGGGGGTTTCAAAATTAAGGAAGATAGGTAAGATATGGGAAAAGTGGTCAGAGTCAATTTTTAAGGGTAAAAAGGTCAAATCAATTTTCCTAAAAAAATCACTCTGACCCTATTTTTCCTAGAACTGAAGCGAGAGCCGACGTAGCTCAGTTGGTAGAGCAACGGTTTCGTAAACCGTAGGTCGTCAGTTCGATCCTGACCGTCGGCTTATAAATAAAGGGTTTTTCTGAAGAGGAATTTTGGGAAAGGACAAGGGGCGGTTTAAGGGTCGGTTTTTGGTAAGGAAAAGGGTGAGAAAACTATCTGGAAAATTCTTGGAATTATAACTGCAGTTTTATTAATAGTTTTTTGTCGGAGACGAAGTGCTGTTTGGGGTGGTCTGACATTAGGAGTCATCATAGGACTTATAATTGCTATTTTCTTTGTTTTTAAGGGAAGTGGATTTAATTGGTATATTATTGGAAAAGGTGCAATAACAGGAACAATATTGGGCTTTATCGCAGAATTGTTGGGGATGGTTTCTGATTTTATTAAAAAGAAAAAGGAAGGAAGAAAGATATGAATAAAATCAAATGGTGGCAATGGATTTTGATTATTATAACGACGGGGATAGTTTTCTATGTTTGTTATCCTAAGTATAATGTTTTAGAAGATGGAATATATGCTTTTAATAAGATAACTGGTAATATTAAATTGGCGTTTGAACCTGGAAGTTCGGCATCTCAACTTAAACAAGCACAATTATTTCAAAAAGTATCTCAACTTAAACAAGCAGAACTATTTCAACAATTAAAGAAATAAAAACTGTCTCCAAGAGTTTACAAGCGGGGGGAGGCTGTTTTAAAAAAGCCAGAGGTGAATAAGAGGTGGAAGAAAGGAGGCAAGAAGGCATCTAAATAATTGATATACCCGAAATACTTCGGATATCGTTCTAAAATCGGTATATCCGAACCTATTAGGTTATGAACGAGTTACCTGCAATTACCGGCAAATTAGGGGTAAATAAAAATGAGAGATTACGAAACCGACGTCAAGGAATTTGAACTGGACTTAAATTGCCCGAGATGCGGTCATCTAGTTCGTGCAATTCCTCAAACCCAGGCGGTCTATCATATTAGTGAGAGCTCAGATACTGCCGCATATCTTGTTGTTCGGTGCCCGAGGCATCTTTGCGACTTAGCTTTTGTAATATATGACAGACTAAACAAGTGTGTGGATAGAGTTTTTCCGTATCCTGATTGTCAAGCTTCAGATTTTCACGAATCAATACCTGACCTGAAAATATTAGAGAAGATTTTGCTGAAGCCCGTAAATGTTGGTTTGCAAATTCAAACAAAGGTGTCGTTGTCCTATGTCGAAGGGTTATGCAATTGATTGCGATAGATAAAGGCGCCATAGACGATAGATTAGCTGACCAAATTGATAGTTTATTTTCAAAGGGGCTTATCACAAAGAGCCTGCATGATGCTGCTCATGAGATTAAATATTTTGGTAATTTTGGGGCACATCCTCGGGACGATGGTTTAGATAATATTTCAAATGAAGATGCTAAAATCGTGATGAGACTTACAAATGAATTTTTAACAGATTTGTATATTCGACCTTTTGAAACTGATAAGTTGACGAAAAAAAGAAAGCAGAAAAAATAGATTTGGTCCGTAACAGCAGATAACCCGGAGTTGAAGTAGTTTAAGAAAAATTTTTAACAATTGAATATTGAGAAAAAAGAAAGGAGATAACTCACATAAGTGGGTAAGTCTCCTTTTTTATTGGAGAAAGAAAGATGGATATAAATAATATAAATAGAAAATGTAAAAATTGTATAAAGAGATGCAAGCAAGTTTCCAATTGTGAAATATTAAGTTGTGCTATGTTTGAGCCAGTGAAGAAGAAGAAAAATAAAATGGCTGGAAAAGAGAGAGAATTAATTGAAAATGAAAGGGTAAGGCTTTTTTTTTTTGATACTCGTAACAAAATAAGAAGGCTCAAACAGGCAATAAACAGGCTTTAATGTGGGCTGGGAAAAGGAGCAGTGTGAAGGTAAAGGTAACTAATAAAGGTTTAACAAAGTCTTTGATATTGAAGATAGTAGAATGAAGTGAAATGAAATAAATAGAAAAAGCGTCCCTAACCATTCAGACAAAGGGAATGAAAGACACAAAGCCGAAAGCGGTTCACTAAACCGTAGGTCGTCAGTTCGACTCTGACCGTCGGCTCCAGAATAATGGAACAAAGAGCCGTGTTTTCCATTTTCATGGGAATGCGGCTTTTTAATTTAGATAGTGTAAAATTTACTGGGGGCTAGGGGAATTGTTTGGAGTGTTAAACGA
>Ga0315296_10001726_pt1 | contig 18993 bp, 24 predicted proteins | sample YL17G14_18_MG_FD_203921 | JGI IMG/M metagenome (GOLD analysis project Ga0315296, IMG submission 203921) | Sediment microbial communities from Yellowstone Lake, YNP, Wyoming, USA - YL17G14_18 | ecosystem: Environmental > Aquatic > Freshwater > Lake > Sediment | place: USA: Wyoming | collected... | reverse complement strand
TTGAAGATAAACTACCTACCGTGTAAAATAAATTATAGAAGAGGTTCAAATCCTGTTCAACAATAGTTCGCGTGGCACTCTGATTATGCGATTCGAGAGACCTAACATTATCCGTCCGCCGAGTGAATGGAGAAGCTATTTCCTGCCTCTAACCAGTGGCTGCTCCAATAATACTTGCACCTTCTGCAATTACTATGGCGCAAGACTTCAGATGAGAGAGTTGGATGATGTAAAGAAGGAGATAGATGCGCTAGCCACTTATGTCAGAAGAGGTATCTGTCTTCCTGGTGTGTCCCAGATAGTATATGAGATAGGTAGCTCGTGGGATGGCAAAAAAGTATTTCTACAGGATGGCGATGCTCTCGTCTACCCATTCCCCAGGTTGAGGGAAGCCCTTCATTATTTGAATGAAAGGTTCCCCGAGCTTGAGAGAATTGGCACCTATGCCACTCCCCAAGATATTCTGCGAAGAAGCCAGGACCAACTTAGAGAGCTCGAAGAACTCAAGTTGTCGATATTTTACATGGGGATTGAAAGCGGCGATAATAAGGTGCTCCAAAAGGTGGGAAAGGGAGTGAAACGTCAGGAGTTGGTTGAGGCGGGAAAGAAAGCAAAGGAAGCCGGCATAACCCTTTCGGTGACAGTGATTCTAGGACTTGGTGGAGTTGATGGAAGTGAAGAACATGCACTGGAGACGGCTAAAATTCTCACTGAGATCGACCCAGACTATGGCGGCGCCTTAACCCTAACCCCGGTTCCCGGCACTCCTCTTTATGAACAATGGAAGCAGGGAGAATTCCATCCTGTCTCTCCCATTCAGTCTCTAGAAGAGCTAAAGACAATTATAGAGAATTCAAACCTTACCAATTGCTTCTTCAGTTCCATGCATGCCTCAAACTATTTCTCAGTTCGGGGGATGTTGCCACGGGACAAAGAAAGAATGCTTACGGAAATAGAGGAGGTTTTGGCAGCAAGGGACCCTTCTTTACTTCGGCCCGAATTTCTCAGAGGATTGTAGAGCTGCTAGCCTCTCGTTGATGCTCAATGGAAGACATGTTACAATCTGTTTAATTTGGATAGACTAGACTGACTCTAATAACTTAAGGGGATTAATTTAGGAGGGTAGAAATCGTGAAACTAAAAGATAAAGTAGCTATTATTACCGGTGGGGGAACAGGTATAGGAAAAGCTATTAGCCTTGCCTTTGCCAATGAAGGAGCAGCAGTGGTAGTAGCCGCCCGTAACCTCTCCAGATTGGAAGAGGTAGCTAAAGACATCAAATCCAGAGGCGGTAAGGCAAAAGCGATACAAACCGATATTTCTGACCATGAGCAGGTAAAGCGGATGGTAGCTCAAACTATTGACGAGTTTGGTCAGATTGACATATTGGTAAATAATGCCGCCATGGGTACGTTCAATAATGCTGATGTCGCCGACATGAATCTGGATAACTGGCATGATACACTGGCCATAAATCTAACCGGGACTATGCTTTGTTCTAGAGAGGTACTTAAATATATGATTCCTCGTCAAAGCGGTAATATCATCAATGTTAGCAGTGTAGCTGGGATATCCGGAGTCCCCAAAGAAAGCCCGTATTCCGTCACCAAATGGGGCATAATCGGCTTTACTGAAACCCTCGCTATCGAAGCAGGAAAGCATAATATACGGGTAAATTGCATCAGCCCTGGCGCTACTCGGACTCAAGAATTTGATGATTGGGTGAAAGGTTCGGCTAAAAGTGTGGGTATCGCTTACGAGGAAGTGATGCGTAAACTCACGGACAATAATGCCTTAAAGAGAATAGCGGAGCCATCTGAAATAGCGGCTTGTATTGTGTTTCTGGCTTCAGATGATTCTAGCGCCATGACCGGCCACAATTTAATTGCTAGTTGTGGCTTTCATATAACTCACCCAAACATGATACATTGGGCATGACTGGTTTATTTTTCAGTTTCCCAATCAATATTCAGTATTTAAATTTAAGGAGGAGGGTTTTAAAAAATGGCTGAATCGAAATATGGAAAAAACCTGGTAAGGAAACCCACTTATGAAGTGAGTGCTGGTAAAATAAAAGGCCGACAATATCCCACCATGACACTCATGAGCAACAATCTTGTGCCGGGAAGCAACACCTACCTTGAAGTGGGCTGGGTATGGGAGATGCCTGAGCCAAATCCCCATATCTATGAACATTCGCATGCCAAGTATAACGAGATTGTTCTACATATAGGTAGCGACCCTAACAATCCGGAAGACCTCGGTGCCGAAATAGAGTTTACCGTTGGTGGTGAACCACTCGTATTTGACCGGACCTCAGCAATATTTGTGCCAGCGGGTGTGAAACATGGTCCTGTAATCTGGAAAAAAGTCAGACGACCACATATACAGATGGCGATAGTACTTGGTGCCGGCACCTTAGCTGAGGCAAACCCTGGGGGACACGAGAAATAATAAAATACAGAAACTATACATCCCTGAAAACGCTGACTCTGTCAATAGTGAATTAGTTTTTCCTGCTCATCCTTTGGTAGCTTAACTGCCACAATATGTCGTTAGACCGAGGCTGCCCAATCAAATTTGCGGCGAAAACCGTCTTTTGAGGCTTTTTTAAATCTGTGGAGCCAGCGGTCAGAGTCGAACTGACGACCGGCGGTTTACGAAGTCTAGTCGTGATTTTGACTGCTTTCGCCACGAAATATCTTCACAGCTCCGCCAGCAATTTAAGTGATTAGGGTATCATTCTCCGAGCCAATTACGGAGAAATTATAGCGGAAAATGGCGGGATATTCAAAGTAATTCGAGTATCAGTTCCACGGCAGGTGGGCCGAGACAGGCTTGAATTAGCGCCGACGGTTGTGGGTGGGAGAATTGGAAGGTGTGATATAATTAGAACGCATGGGGTGTTGGAAGGAAGATGAAAGTTTATAACTATACGGTAATATTTGAGCCTCTGAAAGAGGGGGGTTATAACGTTGTTATACCGGCAATCCCCGAGATCTGCACTTGTGGAGAGACTTTGGAAGAAGCGAGAGAAATGGCTGAGGATGCCATAAGATGTTACTTGGAGAGCGCCTTGAAGCAGGGGGAGCCAATCCCTGAGGATAAAGAGCCATCACTTGAGCGGATAGCAGTGCGCATTTGATATGGCAATACTTCCTAGCCTGAAGGGTAGTGAAGTTATACGCGCTCTGCTCAATGGTGGTTTTTTTGTTCATCATCAAAGGGGAAGCCACGCTCGCCTATTTCATAGGGATAGAACTGAACTTCGGGTAACTGTACCTATTCATAGCAAGGATCTTCCAGAAAAGACACTGAGGGCAATCCTCAAACAAGCTGATCTAACAGATGAGGAATTCCTAAAGCTGCTTAGGGGGTGATGGCGGAGCTTGTTTTGTCCTGGCTGTGTCTAGTGGGTGGGATTGTTTTGGTTGTGCGAGGGCTGCTGATGTTAGTTAAGGAGTAGGGTAAGGTGGGACTATGCCAAGTTTTTGGTTGGGACCATATTAGTGCTGTCCCCATACTGAAGCGGTAGCCATAATTTTTGCCATTTATGGCTACAACTATCCCCGTATATATTTCTCCTCACCCATACCGAAATATTGATTTAACATCACCTTGTTACCCGCCCGGTCCTTAATAAATCCGTTGCAGTAGCCAAATGGCCCCCTATATTTCACTTTTAATATGAGGAAATTCATGTTGATCATGCCCATCGCCACAGGCTTGAAAACTAAATCCACCATGCCGTACTGGTCACGTATTAACCACTCACCCTCAACTCCGTCAGGCCTGTTGAATTTCACCGGCGGCAGTAGCTCCAACCTTCCGTCAAGCCACAGGCAGTTCTCGTTGAACTTCTCAGGGTCTATAGACTGGTTATCGGTTAGGTTGAACCCAATTAATTGCCCCCGGTCATTGAAGCCCGCAGCAGTTACCCAGTCATACTTCATCACGTAAGGGTAAAACCCCTTGTGATCATCGATAATGGCGAAACTCTCTTGGCGTAAAAACTCGGCCTTCTCATCCCCGATGGAGAGGCTGCCCTGCATGGGCATGAGACATTTGTGAGAGTATATCCCCCTGTTCTTACCGAATGGGATGGAAACCACTATCGGTTCGACCAGTCCATCATCGTGAAATGCTTCGAAATGTGCCGCGATATCTGGCAACCCCTTGTAACCTTGTACCTGTACATTTATATAGAACCGCCCCTTACCTAGCTGGCTCACTAGCTCGATTAGGCAATCTTGGTCCCTGTAGGATTGTCTTGCATCCCACAATGAATCAGGCACCGTTATTTTCCACGAGGGCAGTACCTTTTCGAAAAGGTATTTCTTCTTACGCTCCTTATCATAGGCAATGAACTGAGCCAGTGCAGAGACCTTGGCATTGTATAGCACTGCAAGCATGAACCATCTGCTATTGCCAAGCTGGAATGCCTGCCACTCCTTTAGCCTGAGGTTGAGCAGCGGCCTGGGTAACCAGATGCCCAGGGGCCTCTCAGCGTCGAGGGGGTTCACCCTCTGAAACTGGCCGTTAAAGGTGCCGAAATTGAACTTGCCACCTGTTACCAGGCTCTCCGGAACTTGTAGCAATTCCCTCTGTCTTATTTCTGCCATATTCACACCCCCTGCTCGCGGTTATTTTCGCGCATGCGAAGTATAGCACTTATGAAGATGGAGATTAAATAGATGAGCTTGTTACGGAACTCCCCCAATAAGTGTAAAGTATAAAATGGAAAAGCTCATTGAGTTTGAGGATTATGGGGCATATAATGAGTCTACGTACAAGATGCGGGAGGTGTAGAGATGAAGAAGTTAAGTCTATTATTTGTTGTGGTAATCTCGCTCGTTTTCACAGTCTCCTGTGTGAGTAAGGAAGTGCCAGTTACTGAGACTTATTACGAAACGGAGTATAAGACTGAGTACAGGACAGAGACTTATACTGATACTGAGGATATGGTTATAGATACGTCTGAAGGCCAAACATATCCAAGTCCTGTCACTAAATGGCAGACTAACATCTATTTCAAGGCAGAGGGGTCAGGTACTGGCATGACATATTACTACGGCTATGAAATCGACACGAGTAAGCATACCAGGAGTCAGGTCAAAATTACGCTGCCGCCAATGGTAGAAGGACATATTGGGGTTTATGACCTTACCGGCGTGGGCCAAATCTCCAATATGCCGACGACACTGGCAAAGTGGAGAGACACAAACCCGAAAACCGGGGAAATGTTTATGACTCCAGAAGAGCAAACATGGTTTGATAAACTTAATGCTATATTGACAAACCCTGAACGTGTTCTAGTTTTCCAACCTATGATTGCTGGTACAGGAGACGAAATCAGCTTCGATACTAAAGGGGTAAAAGAGTTTGCGATACTTGCTAATACATGGAATGTACACGCTATAATCAGTGTTAAGTTGGTGTGGTCTGACGATATTATCGAGAAAAGGACAGTGACCAAGGAGCGGCAGGTTCCCTATGAGGTGCCTGTGCAGGTGGAAAAACAAAGAACAGTTATGCAAACCAAAAAGGTACCGTTTTGGGAAGCCATTTTTCATTAACGAAGTAGTCAAAATGTAGTTTCGCAACAATCTCCAAGGTTTTGCCTTGGGTAAAGATATCTTCTCCAATACCGCGAGCGCACCACCGTTCGCCATCGAAATAAGTCTCTATTTTCACTAGCATAACTAGCCTCCGCTCATCATCATTATACTTCATTCATGGCTGCTATTGATAGCGGTGGGATTGAACATGCTTGGGGGGGGGTGATGGCGGAGCGGCATGCCGAAAGATGGCGGTCAACTAATGTTACAATAGGAATCGAAGCCTTTTCCAGAGAGTCCCACCTCTTCTGTTTGAAAGACATTTTCTCTTAGTCTCCTTTCCTGGTCAAAAAATCATGAACTAAAATTGACCTAAAACTGACCAAGAAATAACGTGAAAGTGCCTCGCGATTAGGGTATAAGTTGTGTTGAATAACTCCCAGAGAGGTTCTTTGAATGGTTGGAGCCAGCGGTCAGAGTCGAACTGACGACCGGCGGTTTACGAATGACGAGCCCATCATACCACATGATGACTCCAGATAGGAAATGGTGTTTTTTGGTCTGGTAGTCAGAGTTGATTTCGTATCTGGCGTGGTGTCGGGTGCTGGGGCATGGTTAGCAATCCGTTAGCAAAATGTTAGCAAAAATTGGTGGCTAAGCTGGTGAACAAAACGCTAAAAAGTGCAGTAGTGGCAGGGTTTTCAGCCAATTGTCGTAACAACATATTCCATGCCGCGCCGTTTACACCACATCTCAGCGGACTTTCGCTTTCTCTTGACTTCATCAGAATCTAATCTACTTGGGTCTTTGACCTCAAGAATTACCTTGCGCCCATCAATGTATTATACGATGAAATCGGGACAATAGCGGCGCATGTGCTTTTGCACGTCAACCCAGGGAATAGTGATTCCATGTCGTTTCATCCACTTCACAACAGTTGGGTCAGAATCAAATTTCTCCATCATCCACATTTCAAGCTGGCTGTCATATCTTTCGAAATTATATGGACTCTTTTGGGGATTCCAATAGATATCATGTTTGCTTATTGGCATATTCTATTATCCCTCCCACAAGCCCGGATACCGTGCCAACCTTAGCCTTTACCTGGTATAACATTCTCCAAGCGTAGTCAAGATGCCGACGGTCAGCTAGGCCTAAGGTAGCGTTATCAAGGAATTTTGCTCTGATGTGTTGCATCAATGCGCTATAAACTTCGCCACGAAAACCGGCGGCATAGCCAGCTTGTACACATAGTTCCCCAGCAAGGTCTAATACCTGGCTTTTTATGGCTTCTCGCATAACATCATCGGTTACTTCTACCTGTGTGCCATTACTATTTAGTGGTAGGTCTGGCACGCTGTAAACTGTCTTCCACTTCTTCCCTGCTAACTCCCTGCCGGTCACCCCTGTAATCTGTTGGTCGGTTATCTCCACCGTCTCATGACTGTACTCCAGAGAGGCAAGAACTTCTGCCCAATTCTCAAGGGGCTGGGCTACACCAGTCTGTGTTACCTCAAACTCGCCATCGTCAATAAGCCCTTCAATTTCCTTTGGAACGTCAATAACAAAGTCCGGTCGAGCAATGTCTTGTCGTGCCGGAGGTTCGGGTAAATCCTCGGCTTCATCAAACATCTGCTCCGTGGTAACATTGGGACGAATTTTACAGTTGAAAATGTCCCAAAGCCAATAGTGCTCTAGCTTCGGATGGTCTACTACTGCGCAAATTTGTGGCTCATCAGGTGATACGCCTTTTGTGCGAACGCGGCGTAACCCGCGGCCAATCACCTGCTGGCCATATACTTTGCTGGTAAACTTGCGAAGAAGAAGGATGATGCCTACTTCTGGCACGTCCCATCCCTCACGTAACATAAGAACACTAACAACTGCCTTGTATGGGGTCTTAGTCTTCTGCTGACGCCCCAACTCACGTGCTTTCTTTCTATCCTCTTCGGGGCTATCCTCCGTTACTAGTAGTGTGTTGACCTTAAAGACCTTTGAAAGAGTGATGGCCGCTTTTTCTGCATCTTTCTTACAGACGGCAACGACAAACAGTATGGGTTGGTAACGTCCCTTTGCTCGCATTTCTTGCTCTTGCAGACGCTTGAGGGCAATTGCCATCTGTTGCCGCATTGGCTTATCATCAGTAACCCACTGAGTGGCAGTAAGCCCTTTGCGGTCAACCTCTTCCCAGTCAATCTCTTCAACTCTCTTTGTCACTCCTGTTAAGGCATCTGTATAAGTGAGTTCTACGGTCTTGATATCTGGCTGGTAGACTACTGGTGTAGCGATAAGAACATCAGCTAAGGCATCATTCACGTTATACTCGTAAATCATATCACTGTCAGGGGCTTTGCCGTCAGCCCTATCTGGGGTAGCAGTGGTGTCTATACGCAGCAATACCTTCTTTTCAATAGCCTGCAGTGTAGCTGTATATTCGTCTGCCGGGGAGTTGTGTGCCTCGTCATTGAAAAGGACAAAATCAGGCCCATTCATCATCGCTGACAGATTAGTTTTGCCCGCCATGTTGCTTTGATAAAACTGATGTATGTTGCCAAGTACAATGCTAGCTCCCAACAAGCTCGGCCAGCCGCTGCTTTTGCCACCGCCAAGCGTGGTCAAGTCAAAATCCACAGGACGCGCATTTGACCAATCCGGCAACAGGTCTCTAACCTTGAATACCTTACCCTTATCAAAGTCTTCTTCTAAGCGGTCGCGCACTATGAGGTTGGGACATAGGAGCAAGAATCTTTGTACGTTATGGGAGATGCGCAGCCAAGCTATTATGGCGGCAATGACTGCCGTCTTGCCACCGCCGGTTACAATATTGAGCAGCAGACCGTGCTCACCGATAGTTTGCTTGCCTAGAACCTCATAGGAGTAAATAACTCGTAGAAAGGCTTCCCACTGGTGAGGCCATAGAGTATCTTTTCGTGGTGCCTGGTCATTAGTTGGGTCACTGAGAAAATCAATGTAGCGATATGTAGCGGGGAAGGTGGTGGGGTAACCGCTTTGGCACCACGCCTTAAAATCATCTTCGTATCTGGCAAATTCGTTGAACATTAGCTACTTAACCTCTATATACCCTGTCCATAAACCCTCGCCACCAATGTCATCCTGTACCTTGCAGGCAATACGATATTGCCCAGTTGCCGGGAAGGTATAATCAACCAGAAGGGCCGGCTCTTTGGTAGCGTTACGGATGAAAGAGAAGCCCTCGGTGCTGGTGAACGTGCCATTGTAGCCAAAGTCCCACTGGACGTTGATAATCTTACCACCAGAGTTCAGGACAATGGTTTCACTTACATCGAAACGATAGGTGAACCCGGTCAACTTCTTCCAGCCAACTTCAACACGCGGTGGCATAACGAATGTCAAAAATGTGCTGTAGTCTGCCTTATCGGTAGAAAGGACACTGACGTGCTCGCGGAACGTTGGGGAGTCAATACGAATCATATCAAGGCGGATAAAGTTCAAATCAGTGGCTTCCTGCTCACGGAGTTGTTGAGCTGCCTGCACTGCATCCTCGCGGAAAGCCCAGGCAAGCATAATTCCGTCCCGGAGATTGTCCTGCTGGTAAAGAGTCGTTTTGCGCACGGCATTGGCGAAATTGACGACATCCTGCGCCGTAACCTGTGATTTCTGAGAAGGTTCACCAACCCAGACGGGTATAGCTCCCTTGTGCCCGTGGATGCCTGCTTCAGAATTGTCGGGGACTGCTCCGTAGGCACGGAGCACAAATTGACGGAACTGGTCTGGTGGTGTTTCCGAGAGACGTTTAGCCTCATAAATACCCCAATGCTCAACAGTGAAATCAGGGACGGTAAATGCTTTATTTCCTTGCTCCAAAGGGATTTGCTCTGCTAGTTTAGCTACTCTATCAGCGGTAATGGCGACGGCAACACGTGACTGGTCACAGGCTATCCAGCGACGACCAAGTCGTTGAGCCACAGCAGATGTCGTGCCTCCGCCTACAAAGAAATCCGCCACTATATCACCGGGGTCGGAAGAGCACCTGATGATTCGTTCAAGCAGAGCTTCTGGTTTCTGTGTTGGATAACCAATTGCTTCCGCTGACCGGCCCTGCACCGGGCTTATATTCAGCCAGAGGTAAGATAGAGCTACTCCCGGCATCTCATCAAGGTATCTTTTCTCCCGTGGCACATTTCCGGGCCTTGTTTGCACAATCTTACCGGCCTGATATAAGGCCTCCATTTTTCCCTTGTTGTATTTCCAGTACTTACGTATTCCTAGAAAATCATAATAGGGATTTCCCTTCTGTTCACCTCCTGGGCCTGAGAGATCACCTAGACTATAACGTCGCCCTGTACCCTCTTCAATATATCTATAGTTACGTTTCACGTAATCTGGGTTGTAATCTTCATACTGATTGAACCACTTATAAGAAGGAGTTTTTGAATATAATAGAACACTATCGTGAAGCCTTCGCAGAAAACGTGTTCCTTGCCTTGCATCACTATGAGATGTTTGGCGTTGACGATTTATCTCATTCGGGATTATATACTTGACACAATGGCGTAGATATGCTATCATATTTACATGATGAATTATTTATCGTCTTTTTCATGGGCAACCTTCTTCACCTTGTCCACTACTTTCTTGGGGAATAACTTCTTTATCACTTCTTCCGTTGGCTTGTCAGTTAATCGTTGCTTTTTCTTAGGCATAGGAGGTCTCCAATGAACAAAAAGAATAGTGTAAAACAAGACGTTGACTTAGTATCGCTAATAGAACGCTACCACAATGAAAGTAAATGCCGTGGCTACCTTGAGGAGCTAAGGTGGCCTGATGGTATAGTATGTCCTCGTTGCACATCAAGCAATGTCTCAACGATTGCAGAACGTGAGCAATATCATTGTCTGTCATGCCAATATCACTTCTCCGTAACATCGAGGACTATCTTCCATGATTCTCATCTTCCGTTGTGGAAGTGGTTCCTGGCTGCCTATATGATGATTGAATCTAAAAAGGGTGTATCGGCCAACCAAATCAAGCGAACACTCAATATCTCTTACAAGACCGCATGGTATCTTTGTCACAGGATAAGAGAGGCTATGGTTGTTGATAATCCTATACCTTTGAGCAAGATTATAGAAGTTGACGAGACCTGGGTAGGTGGCAAGCGTAAGAATGTTGGACATGGGTACAAAGGAAATAAGGTTCTTGTGGCCGGTGCTGCTCAACGTGATGGCGAGATTAGGCTTGAAGTGATTGACGACCGAAGCCGTGAAATACTTAACGAGTTTATGAAGAAATACATAGCTGATAATGCCGAGGCGATATACACCGATGATTGGCCTGCATATAAAGGCATAGCAGACGAGGATACGAGACATGAGACTGTGAATCATAGCGAGAACGAGTGGGTAAGAGGCGATGTTCACACTAACTATGTTGAGAACATTTGGAGCTTGCTTAAGCGTTCTCTCGTTGGTTCGTATCATAAAGTCTCTAAGAAACATCTTGATGCTTACCTCGACGAACTAGAATGGCGATTTAACAATCGTGATAATCCATATCTGTTTAGGGATACTTTACTCAAATTACTCAAGGCTGAGGTTTTTCCTTATCGGAAGTTAACTCATTAAGCATTATTCCGCCGAATGTAGCCGTAAATATAAGTCGTACTAATGTCATAGCCCTAGTAACAAACAAACACTGTCGTATAAAGTCTGAGGAATCCAAGGAATCTTCAAGGTATACATCAGTTACCAATCTCAGTATCCCCTGTTCCTTAAAAAACTGATAATGACAACCCAATCGAAGGATTTCTAGACTCAGACTAAATCCTATTTTATCAATGTTATCTTGGATTAACTGCTTAATCTTCTTTAATTCCTCTCGGGGTGTTTTTTGGCCTTCGGTTATATCAGGTATATCAGGGAAAAGAAGTAAGTCTGACCAAATTTGAATATAATGTGGGTCTTTTACATTACGAGTTATATTTATCGGTCGCCCCTCCGTATCAGTTAAAGTAAATACAAAATATGCTCCGTCTATACCCATGTCGGAACGCTTAAATGTGTATCCTGGTATATCTATCCATTCACGAATAGTATTCTCAATTTCCTTATCTGAAAATTTCGATAACTTCTTCTTGTGTCGTTCCCTCCAAATAGCAATTTGATTTATCACCCAGAGGACAAGACCAATTGTGCCAACAGTTAACAATATCAATTGATAAGTAGGTAGTTGCGCAAGCCAAGCGAACACTATCACTGCAATCCCCCCCGCAACCACCAAAATATTGGCAATAAGATTAGCCAATATGTCCTGAATAAATTTCCGCATATCCCTATTCTACCACAAAGGCATTGACAATTCGTTCGTGAAGTAGCATCATACGCAATGGTGGCACGGCGGCTAGCCTTATAGGTCGCCACAAACGCCGACTTAAAGGCGTTCAGTCTTTCATGGGTTTGGGCTGATGCCCAAGAAAGGAGGCGTGAATGGCTAAAACTCAAAAAGGCAAAAAGATTGTTCCCGTCAAGCCATACAGACGAAGAGTTGATGGCATGGTTAAGGTAAAGCGGCATCGCCGCTCTACCCCTAACTAGATAGGGTAATCCTGCTGCCGTGTCACCCGAATAACTTGTGTCAAGTACATAATCCCGATCTCATTTATGAAATTGTCATGCCCAAAAATCTTGTCTAGTTCTTGTTTAACGTAATGTATGGCATGCCGATCCAAATGCACCCATATGGTTCCAGTCTTCTTGAGCAAACGCTTCATTTCATATAATCTAGCGTTAAGCCATATCAAATATCCTGGCAATCCCCCCTCCCAAATATCAATGAAAGAGCGCAGCTCGTTCTGGTCACCGAATATGATGTTGTATTGCTTGCCTGAAAAAAAGGGGGGATCTAAATAAATAACGTCAATGCTCTCGGAAGGTATCTGCCGCATTACATGTATGTTATCGCCCCAGAAAAGGCGATTAGGCTCGAGTTCGGGATGCCCAAAGCTAACACGTTCCACAACCTGGGTAGGCAACAGTACTTGAGGATAGAGCTTATGGAATCCATGCCTTGAATCCCAACCCAAGGGGTTTGCTTCTACAGGTACGCTTCCAAAACGAGCTGGAGGCCGCCAGAACTCTTCCTGTTCAGGAAGAGCTTCTTCTATTTCCTCTTTGACGGATACATCAGGTGGAGGAACAAATTCACCTTTTACTGGGCCGGTAGCATCACGCACCTCACCCAGTCTTGTACCAAATAGTTCGTCACCCAAGCCCCCCTGTTCTCTCTTCGTCATGGGTGCCTCCTGTCCTGCCGTTGGCATTTTACAGGACTAGCCACATTATACTTCATGAAAAGGAAAAAAAGAACGGTGACGGTTGCACACTACGTCAGAGAGTGCTATGACTGAAGCCTTTCATAGCGTGTACCATCGATAAAAACTGCTTCCACATCCTGATGAACCGTGTCGCCTCTCTTTCTTTTGAGTTCGTGCTTGGTGCAAACATACTGGTTACCCTCGTAATAGGAAATAATAAGGCTTCTACCGTTTGGAATCCGGCGCGAAGGACTATCATCCTCGATAACCTCTGTGTAGCGCCCTTGTCTGATCCCTTCCAGAATTGAGCGGTCCATGAGCAGTTTCTTGAGTTGGTCTTTGGGCAGTCTTGCTTTTTTCGCCATAGATATCTATAATAGAAATCCTAATAAGGTAGCGCTTGTGTAATGCCGTGAGTAATAGGTACAAGCGCAGAAAGGAGTGACGTGGTTATTGACAGTAAGGTAAAGCTGCTGGAGGCTTTGCTTAGTGGTCGTATCGAAATTAACCAATTTGGGCAGGGATTGAGTGATGAACTCTTTCAATTGCGCCAAGATGCTACCCTCACTGAAGACAAGACATTGCTTTCTCGGATACAGCTCTATCTGCATGAGTTCGAGGAAGGCAACCGAGATATTCACGAGGTTTACATAGCTGCCCAAGCAGCTCTTGATTTGGCAAAACCATCTAGTATATCCATTCAGCCCAAGACGAAGATAATTGTCCCACCTAGCCAACCTGGCACCGTAGTTCCTACGAGTTCTTCACCGTCACCAGACTTTAGCGAGTTGCCTGAACTGCAATTGGTGTAAATAGGCTCTATTGGTATCCTTCAGCTCAAGCTCGCAATTTCTGGCGCTCGTATAGCACTTGGAACGGTATTCTACTTTTTACTTGGTCATTCAAGATAAACTCGATCCAGTACACCCCTGCCTTTACTATCCTTACCGGTAGCGTCACTATGATATTATGTCCCTGGTTAATTGCATCCAATGTGAACGACCACGATTGAGGGCTTCGCTGTGTCTCACCACCAGGAGAGATAATATTAAAATCTGCCTCATGATTTCCTAAACCGCCAACCCAACCCATAATGATTGTAAAGGTCTTAATAACTTGAGGTAGTTGGTCAGGTGGCTCCTTTCCAGTAATGGTAATCGTGAATTTATCCACTATGCGGATAAGAGACAAAACTCCGCCCTTCTCCTCTAAGACTAGTTCACAAATAGCACCAAACTTCAAATAAGGCTCAATTGGACCTGTCATGGTATACTCCCTTAACTGAATCTAACACAATCTTGTTTTCCATTTTACCATATTTCTTAAAGGATTAAAGCAATAGAGCTTTTAAGTACCTTAACAAAAAGCCAGAATGTGCCCTAGTTGAGGTTGTCCCGAAAAGAGGGGGGAGCTGTAGCGTTTGGTAGAGGCCGCCAATAGAACCTACTATTGGCGGGTATATCGGATGGCGATGCCTTTCCTGGTGATTCCTGCGGTTCATCTCCGAGCATAAACAAAACTATAGGGGCTGAGACGCTCAGTGTCAAGGGGGTTTTTGACATAACGGACAGGAAATTTCGCTGGTTGCGCAATCAGTACGAAGCGGTGTATAGTTTAACCAACGAAAGGAGGTGAGACAACATGAAAACAATGCCGAGAGACAAGCAACTAGCTGAAGTTCAAATAATGGCCGCACTAGCGATAGCGATAATGTTAGTAGGTGCCCAAATCGCTGCCATTGGTCCGGGCGTACTAGTCGTTACAGGATGGATAGTTATGGTAGCTGGTGTAGGTTTACTTGGTTGGAACTTCTACAAATTAGCCAAAATATAAGGCTCGGGTGGGTGGGTGAGCCAGCAGGTTCCTCCCGACGTAAAAAGGGGGCTGACTAGGCCCCCCTCCTATCGATGAGAACTCCCGCCGTCTGTATCAGATAACTACTTCTTGACTTTACCTTTGACTTTCTTTGATGCTTGTTCAAACTCATGTTTTGTAAAAACTTGTTCTTGCACCACAGTCACGAGTACGCGAGGCTCGTAAGCACTGATTATGAAATTTTTACTTACCTCAAGCCAATCCTTACTACTAGCCTTATTGGTTCTATCTGTTGAAATAATTTGTATCATATCTAATCTTCTTTATCCTCGTTCGACGCGAATAGCCTTTAATTGAATTGGCTGGAATCCTTTTGTCCTCGTGATAGTTGCTATGTCTATCGCCCCCCCAACACCTCTTACATCTACTAGCCAGCTCTGAATAGCTATTGTAATCTGAATTAGGGCCATTGACAAGTCTACACAATCCTGCAGTGGCAGAAAAGCGAAGGGAATACGAGCTGTAAGTTGACTTTTCAAATGGTCTCGTAGTGCCTGCTCTTGACTAGTGGGTAAGTTAAGGTGATTTAAGACAATTGATGGTAGTTGGTCATCGAACCCTTGGATAATTCTATCAGTGAATTGCCGCTGGCCTCCCCATACAATGCCAAATCCACTTGCATTTTGCTCCGTGGGGGATGGTCTAGATGGAATGTAGAGTTCAAACACTCTGCCGTATGGCGCACCGTCATCGTATCCACCAACAAGGAATGCCATATCGGGCCCTTGATAGTTTTGTGGCATCACCGACCGCCATTGCCGCATAAAAAAATCACTTAGCCTGTCAGCAAAATCTTTGACAGATAGGCGAGCTACTCCAGCGCTCTTTAATTCCTCCTCGAATTCGGGTATAAAACTGTGAGCCGTACGAGGTTCTTGCTGACCAAGTGCTCCTAATCCGTATGTAACTGCACCTACATAATCTTGTTCACTAACTCTAAGTAATTTGGTAGCATTATCGTATGTAGCAGGGATCAGTAGAACCTGAGGTTGAGCCTGTCCAAGCTGAGCCTGGATAGGTTGGACCTGAGCAGTTAAAGTAACACGACTATCGGCCGCTAAGACTATACCCTCTGGCCCCTTGAATGCGATACCTAAAGACATATCGCACCTCCCCTCTTGCTCTTTCAGAGAACTCAGCATATCATCCAACAAAGTCTATGTCAAATTATTGCCTAACTCAGGAAATACTTACCTTCTCCTTATTCTTGAGCGTGATAACGGATGCGCTCCCCCCCGCCTGGCTGTTTCATTTTGGCGCCCAGGTGTCGCAATGGGAGCACTTATAGCGTGACATGGCTTTCAGTGATGGCTTGTCTGTCCAGCGAACTAGCTTGCACTCTTCGCCACAGTTGAGGCATGTCGGGGCGTTAGCTCCTTGCTTTGGCGCCGGGCTTGGTGCTGGAGCTGGGGGTGCTGCTTTTCTCGCAGCGGCAGCTTGCTCCGCCCTGGCTATCTCACGCTGTGCCGCTGTTGCTGGCTTGATGTCGTGTGAGAACTGGGCGATGGCGTTTTGGATTTCCAGGTAGAGATTCTCTCTGTTGTCGTCGAAGATGTTTACCTCGATTAAGGTATCGACGACCTGCACTCTCACCTTTCCGTGAAATCTAGTCTGTGGTTGTTCACTCATGTTGCTGCTCCTTTCTTGGTGGCCGGCCTCTCACCCGGCCTTGTCCTCGCTGTCCTTCTGCCTCTGTGCAACAAGCTCGTCGATTATGGCCTGCCTTTGCTTGTAGCTCAGAGTGTTCGTGTATTTGACTATCAGCAACTCAAAGCACTCCCGACCTACCATGAAGGCTTCTCCTGCCTCATCCTGAATCACAAAGAAGGTTTTTACTTTCTGGCAGCCGCAAGCATCACAGCGAATCTTTGTGCCTGGCAGTACCACAGGGTTGACATAATAGAATATGCGACCGTCAATCCAACGGTCTACTCGTTCCTTGTATGCCTGGGAAGCTCTGGTTTGGGTGATTGTCATAACGCATCTCCTTTAGAATGGCAATGGCTCGGCTTGTATCTCCCCTTTATCGACCAGGGAGACTAGAGAGTTGCTTATCCCGGAGTGTAGCTCGTGCTCCAGGAAGTCAAGCCAAAGTTTCTGAGCATTCTCCAGAGTAACCTCTGCTGCCTGCTCCTCTAAGGTATCCAAGATTTCCTCTGCTAGTGGCTCTGTCTCAATCCACTCTGCTAGTTCCTTTAGCCAAACCTCTCTGACTTTAGGCATGATTGACCTTTCTCCTTTCGGCGTGATAACGGATGCGCTCCCCCCGGACCAGCCTATATTTTTTGAAGCATTGCCGGTAGTTGGCTCCAGTGGGTGATAGCAAAGATGATTATGACCCAGAGCAGTGCTATCACCGATGCTGCCATGGCTACGCACCCTATGGTTTCCCAATTCAGTTTCATTGTTGTCTTTTCTCCTTTCTCTCTTTTCTCTATATGCGGCAAGCAGCTGACGTCTCCTTATCAGACCGACCCGGCAATGCTGTGCCCTGATGCAGAGATACTGACAAACCTGACGACCGCAAAGTCTCCTCATCAGACCTTCACCTCAAACAGTGGCGGCTGACCTGGCAAGGCCGATGCCTTCTTTTTCCGCCTGCTTACCGCCCATAAGTCTGGCCTGTCAAGAAACATAGCCGACTGGAATCTCTTTAAGTCCAACGGCTTTGTGGTGACCTCTTCAAACTTGATAACCTCATCTTTGAAGTCTGCCTGGCTGCTCATAACCTTTCCTTTTAACCTGCCCACCGTTACCAAGAAATCGAAGCGGGCAGCTCCCACGAAGCAAGGCTTCTGAGCGTAGCGAAGAACCGCACGCCGCATTGAGTGAAGCGAAAGCGGTGGTAGCCCCGAAGGGGAACGGCGCGAAGCGGCCTAGCTGAAGTGGCGCAGGCTGTATAAGCCATGACGGCTGCCTGCTTCACCGTGTCCCTAACGGTGGGCGGTACAAAGAAGCTCTTAGCTTCTTCGCTCACGGCACGCCGTCTCTCGTTGAATTTATAGGCGTGCCCTGGGGCGGGTTCGCTGAAAGCCCGGAGCCCGCCCCCTACACGGGCTTTAGCCCCTGGCGCTCTCAAGCGCCCCCTTACGTGTACTGGCTTTGCCTGGGGTCTTGGGTGCTGGATGGCCTGCGTGATGTGAGCGAGCCGAGGGGTACGAGCGTAGCGAGCGAGGCGAACATGCCGCAGCCGATGGCGCAGCGGTTACTGCGCCTGCATGGGCTGACTGAGCGAAGCGAACCACGGTGGGAAGCCGATGCAAAGGGTAGCCAGCCAGCACAGGTGGGTTAGGAAGGCACGGAGAGAACAGGCATAGCGTCCCGCAGCGTGGCCGCCAGCAAGGGGCGCTTAGCAGGGCAGTCAACATGACGGCGAAGCCGATATTAAAAGCCCTGCGCTGGCTGTTCCGTGCCGTAGGCAAAGCTAGTGCTCCCCCCCTACCCCTCATCACAGTCTGAGCGCAGCGAAGATTCTCGCTGGGGGGGGGTGGGGTGGCGTTGACCGTGGGTGGGCTGCACCAACATTCGGAAGCCAAACCTGATTGTGGGTGGGCTTACCACGTGGGAGCGAGGGCTGGTGAGCGTAGCGAACCCCCGAAGCGACCCCCTGACGTAGCTGGCGAGCACCGGGGCGGCTGTGGGGCCGACATAAAACCTGTGCCTGGGGGCTGGTGACGCCACTGGCCGAGGGAAGGGATGCCAGCGCCGAAACGAGCGTAGCGATGCCACGGCGCCACAGAATTAGCCGAAGGCGATCCCGAAATCGAAGCTTCGAGCGCCGTGGCCACAGATGCGAGGGGTAGACGCTCTACGGTGGGGTGGCGAGCTGGCAGGGTTTCCCACACGAGCACCCAGCCCCCGGCACAGGAAAGCGAGTGAGCGAAAACAGTGTGAGCGGGCGACGACTGTGGGACGCATGCGCCGCACAGCAGAGCCAGCGAACACAGCGAACGAGCGTGAATTTTCGAGGGGTGTGGGGTTGGGTGGGGTGCTTCCTTTTTCTTCTTCGGTGAGGGGTGGGTGCTGTCGAGTCTTCGAGACAGCACGGGGTGGGGTTAGTCCTCTCTCAAGCCACCTTTGGCTTTCCTGGGTCATGGCTAGCTGAGTTGGGCTTAGATACCCCCCACCGCCTCTTAGTGGTAAGAGGGCATACTGGGTTAAAAACAGGGGGTGTCTCCCCCTTGTCTTAGAGCATCCTGGGATTTGGTTGCGGGAATGGGGGGGGTATCGGTTGCTCATAATGGCAAGCGTCCACGAGTGCGTAAC
>Ga0315296_10001725_pt1 | contig 18996 bp, 19 predicted proteins | sample YL17G14_18_MG_FD_203921 | JGI IMG/M metagenome (GOLD analysis project Ga0315296, IMG submission 203921) | Sediment microbial communities from Yellowstone Lake, YNP, Wyoming, USA - YL17G14_18 | ecosystem: Environmental > Aquatic > Freshwater > Lake > Sediment | place: USA: Wyoming | collected... | reverse complement strand
TGGGTAAAGCACAGCTTAGAGTCACCTCTGTCTATCCACGTTTTGTAGACGTGTCTTTATCCCTGCTATGCTGTGTAGTGCTTGATTCTCCGGATCAGCTTAGGCTTCTTCTGCTCTATGGCTGTGATGGCGATGGCTAGCATGGCTGTGAGGCTGAGTGCTACGTGGGTGCTCACCTGTTCCAAGCCGCGTACTCTGAGGCTGCTGAGGAGAAGCCATTCTTTGGCTCTGCTGAATAGGCGTTCTATGCTCATCCTCTTCTTGAAGAGCTTGACCAGGCGGCTGATGCCTCGTATGATGAAGTCTTTGCCTACTCGGAGCATATCCTTGAGCCGTGAGTCCTTCCGAACCGGTATGACCGGCTCTGCTCCACACTCCTCAGCCACGGTCCTCACCTGCTCTGAGCTGTACTGGGCGTCGGCGACTACTGTCTTGCATTTGATGCCTTGCTTCTGAAGCTTTTCTAGGAGAGGTTTGAAATAATTCTTATCGTTCTCGTTGCACGGAGCCACGGTGAAGGCGATGGGTAGCTCGGACTGGGTGCAGCAGGCTGTGTGCACACGGTATCCGAGTATGAAGCCTCTCTTTCCTCGCCCCACCCGGGCGTCGATCGCTTTTTCCTGTCCTGTTGTCTAGGTTTCTCTGGCTGTAGGCTTGTATGTGGGTGCTGTTTACGGCTACGACCTTTCCCTTCATCACGCCCTTCTCCAGGAGTCTTCCTAGGAGCTGGTTGAAGATGTGCTGATAGGTTTCTTCGCTGAGGCGGTGCCTGTAGTGGGTGAAGAGGCTGTGGCACGGGGTGTGCTTCCTGAATCCGCAGGCTTTAGCTGCTTTTCTGTCGTGCTTCAATCGTAGGGCTAGCCTTCTGTCGCTGGGTATGCGTAGGAGATGTTTCAAGAGCTGGGCTTTCAGAACAGATACTGGATTGTACGGTTTCCTTCCTAAGCCTTCTTCACGGTAGAGGCTTCCAAGCAAATCGCTTATGCTTCCCGAGTCTACGGAGTCAAGCACCTGCTTGACCTTCACTTCTTACTCAAAATAGGTAAACACAGTCTAATTCTTAAACATCCTAGCGCGCGTACTCGGTTGTAAATCAGCTTCAGAGTATATTTTCGATCGATCGAACGCGAAAAGAATTTTTCGAGGATTAGGAAAAAGCGTCAAAGACAGGCGAAAAGGCTGAGAAGCCGCCCTTAAATGAGCTAGCCCTTCCCCATTAGGAATTTGCGGGATATCAAACAGATGAGTTTTTCCCTTTCGTGTGCCTTGTAGGAAGCAGAGTTTTCTTTCTCTGTTTCGATCGATCGGAACTCCTAGTTAAGGAGGAAGAATAAGGATATGAGAGCTAAAGAATGGGAAAAGTTCTGGAAGAAGCTCCTCGATCATGCAAAGACTAGAGGAGACAACATAAAACCTGGAAAACTGAAAGAGTGGCTTGAATACGAACTCTGGTCTTGGAATTTGAGCCACTACGAGAAAACAGTTTTCCATGAATTAAAAGGAGTGGAAAAGGGTAGAAAATGAGTAAAATAACCATTCTAGCCTTCTTGGAGAGAGAGGAAGAAAAGCTACTGAATATACTCATCAATCAGGGAATTTCGGTGGCTACTTGTTGTGTTTGTGGAACTAGGATAATTCAATACGAGAGACCTCCGCGTAATTCGATCGATCTTGATTTGGGTGGCCAAAGCCTTGCCCGGTAGTCCCTTTCTGAATCTGGCTTTGAGGATTCCCTTTTTGCCGTGGGGCCCAACGATTTTTCCGTGGATCTTCGGGTCGTCAGCTGGCCATCCTAACCTCCATCCGATCATCTGGCATGACTCGGAGGGGTTTGCCCCTAAGACCTTTATAAGGTACATTTTCGGGTTCTCTGCCTTATTCCCGGTTCTGTAGTTCAGGATCAGCCCTGTCCTCTCATTCTGCATCATACGGCCTCCCTACGATTCATTTCGTCCTTTTGGCTGGGCATCTCGTGTCCTTTGTCCATCCCTGTAAACTGCATTGGAAGTACCTTGCACATCCATCATTGTGATCCGAGTGATGACTAGGAAAGATGGGACATCTCTTACCCAACGTATTCACTTCAACCATTCTCATCACCTGTCATCGTTTTCTTCTTTTCAATTCTTCAGCTTACGCGCGCTAGAAACATTGAGAGATTGGATCTTCCGCGTCGGTAAGAAGATGGTGATGCACGTGTATATTTTTTTCGATCGATCGATTCTTTCATGTTTGTTCAGGGACAGAAGCTTGTCGAGGCTCGGTGTCTTTAGGAGTCGTGGAGTTCTGCTTCAGGACTACACGCCTTCAGTTCTTCCTCGTAGGGAGCGAGAGCTGGGGCAGCTGAGGAATCGCTTTGAGCCTGTTCTCCGTGAGGACGTGAATGTGAAGGTTCACGTCTACGGTGGTATCGATCGATCTAGGTTGCTCTGGTTCTTGTGCACATACTCGGATGTCACCATCTTGTCTAGGAATTGCCTCTCCCAGATGTAGTAGTCGATATCGTCATAGGTTCCAGACGATCGATCGAAAAACAACCTCATTATTCACTCAAGAAAACATAAGACCATGAACATAGACCTTTCGATACCAAATCATCTTCATGATACAGGGCATGATAGTGCCGGGTTCAACCTACTGGAACATCGCGTTTGGCAGAGGCAAAGGCGAGGCCGCAAAGGACGAAGAAGGAGTGAGGACAATCAGAAACTTTGGAAGGAAACTCGCGTGGCTGGCAAAGAAGGTGAACTCATAGAGAGACTCGAATAACAAGCTTCCTTTTCTTTCTGCTCTTTCAGCTGTGTGCTCGTAGTCCCTCTGATATGAGAAGCATGTCTGAGAAGATGGCATAAGCTGTCTGAGCTATGGTCGGATTGCTCTCTATGATGGTTATCTCATTCATAAGGTCAGTCTGCAGCGTCAAAGCGCTCGAAGTGCCATCAACGGACCAGAAGGGGCTCTCGGTTCCGATGAGTTCAGGTCTAACAGAGGTCTTGACTACGCCGTTGAGCTGCTGAGCCTTGGCAATGAGCCTTATCTTTTTGCCGGATTCAGCTGCTCTTCGAACCTCCTCAAGCTTAATGTCTCTTATTCCCTCTCGCTGGACGTTCTTGGGGTTGGACTTGGCATTCATCAGTACATTTGCTAGGACGGTTATCTTTGCAGAAGCATCCCAACCGTCAATATCCATGGAGGGATCTTCCTCTGTGATGCCTCGCTTCTTAGCTTCTTCTAAGGCTTCCTCCATGGTTTTCCCCTCAGACATTCTGGTTAAGATGAGATTGGATGTGCTGTTCAGAGTACCTGTGAGTCCTGTGACTGCACATCCTGGGAGCGTCCTCTCGACTAGGCTGAATATTGGTGTGCCATCCATTATTGTGCCTTCAAACCTGAACTGAACACCCTTTCTGGTGGCCAAGGTCTTCAATTCGTCATATGCGTAGGCCAGAGGCCCTTTGTTCGCCGTGACAACGTTTATTCCTGCTTGCATGGCTGTTCTAATGTGGTCTATTGCCGGTTGACCTGATTCAATGTCAAGAGTCGTGAGCTCTGCCACGATGTCTGATTGGCTCTTCCTGATGATCTCGAGGGCTGAGAAGTCTGAGAATCCTGGTCCGTATTCAGCTAGGTCTTTCCCGCTTTCGCGAATCCTGAGAATCCTTTTCAGGTCGAGCGGTTTGTCTGAGAGCAGAGACCCCCGCGTCTTGGTAGAGATGGCAACGACTTGGACATCTAGTTCTTTGCGTTCTGAAAGCCACTCTTGTTTGGATAATAAGAGCCTTGAGAATTCCTGACCTACATTCCCGAAGCCTATTAATGCGAGACGTAGAATCATCGACATAAACCCCTGAGGTTTCTACAGCTCTTTGAGATGAGGAATGATATTCTCTCCGATAAGTCTAATCGTCTTTTCTGGATCTGGGCCAAGTGGAGGGCCGAACCTTACGTGCTTCAGACCTTTCTTGACAAGCTTCTTGATCGATCGGATTGACAATGCCTGTACCGAGGTTGATCGACTTTGTTGAGGAAGCTGCAGCTGTAAGGAATACTTATACGTCGCGCTTGAAAAGGTCTTGACATTACCATACGCATTCAAGTCCCTGTTTCTCAGCCAGAACTGCAAGTCTCACAGCTTCGGTCGTCGGCCCATGTTCGCTGTTGAGCGACAAACTGAACCTCGTTCATTGCCACCTCTCAAACCACAGACTTCCAGTAGCTCGCATTGGTGTAAAAGCTTACGTCCTCTAGTCTCCTGAAAAGCGCCCGTGTCGACCATGGACAGGGGGAGATCGATTGGACATCTCTGCCCTATGGAGTCACATGGGGTTAGGTTTACATCTGGTCAATCCACTAAATGAGCGATCTGTCACTATTTGTGGGAAGTGCTGAGTCATGAATCTCGCGAGCAGGTTCGAGTACTTGGATAGCTTGCGTGGAGTTGCGGTCATGCTGATGATGTTGCAGCATTCTGCTCTTGTTTTGATGGATCTGTCCTTGGTAGACTCTTTTCCCTATGTTCTCATGGTGTTCCTAGGGATGTTTTCCGCGCCTATGTTCCTTCTACTGGTTGGCGTGGGTCTTTACATTTCGGTTGAGAGGAGGAGGGAAGAGGGGGAGAATGAGCTCAGAGTTAGGAAGCATGTCTTGAAACGAGGATTTGTGCTTATGGTATTCGGGTTGTTGTTCATGTTTGTCTGGGAGGGGGAAATCCTCCGCTATATTGGGATATTCATCATGTTGACCTACTATTTTCTGCTCCTGCGTACAAGAACACAGTTAGTAGCTGGCCTCGTTATTGTCGCTCTGAGTTCAGCTCTAAAGTATTCTCCTCTTCTAAACTGGGGCGGATTCCCTGAAGGGTTTTTCTTTAGGAATTCGTGGGATTACTCGAAGTTCATCTACAGAATCTACGGAGATGGTTACTCGATGGTCTTCCTATGGTTTTCCTTTGTAGTATTTGGGTCTGTTCTCGGGTCAGTATTGATTCGATTCCTGCGACAAGGACGAGAGCAGGCCTTTCAGTCAATAGCATTGAAATTGGGGCTGCTTCTCAGCAGTCTAGGCGCCTTGGAGCCGTTTTTCATGATCCCTGTTGATGACTTTCCAGCTTTGCATGTCATGCTTACACTGGGCGTAAGCCTGATAGTTCTGTCTGGATTGATCTGGTGGAACAGAAAGCGAAGACATGTTTCCAGATTACCTGGTGCTCTAGCATTGTATGGCAGACTTTCGTTGAGCATCTATATCGGGCACATCATAATCTGGCTCGGCGCTCTTCAGTTGCTTGGCTTGACCTTAGACCTTTCCTTGCTTGGAGTCATAGCTGCATTGTTTTCTTGCTATGTTTTCACATGGGCATCTGGAGTCTATTGGTCGAAGAACAGAGACATGGGTCCCTTAGAGCTGATTGTTGCTCGGCTGGTAGGCTAAGACAGCTAATGGATCGATCTCTCAAAGCTCGATCGAGGTATTGCCTGTATGGTCACTTGGCTGGAGCGGCATGGGCGACTGCATGAATGGGTTTCCTTCGTATCGCGAGGATCTGATGAAGGAATATTCGCGGAGCGCCTAAGTTTTTTGTTTATAAAGGAGGTATCTATCGGGTCCTGTCTAGGACATAGCTCAGAGGACTGTGGATGGATTTCAAATTCCGTTGCCTTCACGATTTCAATGTGTCTGGCAATGGCAACTGTAATAGTAATGCCAACTGCTGTTCAATGACTTCCCAAGGAAAGAAATCGTGGAAGCTCTGGGAATGAGCAAGCTCACATTCAACAAATGCTTCAAGGACCTGGAAGACCTCGGTTTAGCTTCTCGGTTAAGATCGATTGATCAATCTGGAAAATCCAATGGTAAAAATGCTCATTGAGGCAAGACAGAACTCTGGCTCGAGTTAGCTGAACAAGAACCAGAGAAGATGAAACGACCAGTGGCTGCAAAATAGAGCTATATGCAACTTTGTTGTAGGGAATATGGTGAATCTCTATGACTGAGGTTGTAGCCATAAATGGAAGCCCTTCGATGGAGAGAGGGAATACTGCAATCCTGCTGAATGCGTTTCTTAACGGTGTGAAACAAGCGGGGGGATCTGTTAAGCTTTATTATGCGAAGCAGCTCAATGTGATGCCTTGCACCGGTGAACTGCAATGCTGGAATAAGACGTCGGGTCAGTGCTACATCCAAGACGATATGCAGATGCTCTATCCCAAGATGCGTGACGCCGATGTTCTCACCTTGGCTACGCCTGTCTATATCCCGTTCCCGGGCGAGATGCAGAACGTTGTGAATAGACTAGTTCCATTGATGAACCCTGCGCTTGAAATACGTGATGGACGCACCAGAGCCAGAGTTCGCCATGATGTCAAGCTCAGCAAGATCGTTCTGGTGGCGACAAGCGAATGGTGGGAAAAAGATAACCTTGGGACCGTGCTCAGGATCGTCGAAGAATTGGCCAAGGACATGAGCATCGAGTTCGCAGGTGCACTGTTGAGACCTCACTCCTCCCAGCTCAGAAACAAGGAAAAGGCAGAGATCGTTTTGGAGGCAGCAATGCAAGCCGGCTTACAGCTCGTGAGAGACGGACACATAGCTAAGGAAACCCTAGACATAATCAGTCGACCGCTCATATCTCTGGAGCAGTACATGGGAAAATAGGAGAGGACGAAAAATCCTTTCATAGATAGCTACCGACGGACAGAGTGACCAGAGGCTATTTCCATACTTGTCAATCTGAAAAAGGCTTCATCTCTCTTTGTTCTTTTTTCCCATTCATGGAGTGCTGGATGGGAGGTCGCCCTTTGCGTTTAGATGATAGACATATCCTCCGATCGATCCGCCACGAGGTCAATGTGCTTTGGGCGCAGGGAGTCACCGTTACAGGAAACCGTAACGCCGATACAGAATCTTGTAACAGTGAAAAAGCCCTAATTCAAGCCCCTTCGATAAATTCCCCTTTCGGATTGGTGCGGCCGCCGGGATTCGAACCCGGGTCGCCAGCGTGGCAGGCTGATATCCTAGACCAGACTAGACGTTGGCTGCTCAAATCAAGCTTCTGGACAAGGCATTGGTCTTGCCAGCTGTGCTGGATTCTTTATGAACGCTGAGACCAACCTGAACCTTACCAGAGAATTCAGCCGACGCTTACACAACAACCGGGCTATTTCGACATGATGGGCGGACCCTGTTACAGCAGGAGGAGTAACTAGCTGACTCCCTAGGATACTTTTTAAATAACTGCCCTTTCCATTGCTCTCTTGTGAGAGTCGTGGAAGATATCGTTCAGAGAGTTGAGGTTAATCCAGACATAATGGTCGGTAAGCCCGTGATTAAGGGCACACGAATACCCGTAGATCTTATTGTAAAGCTTCTTGGAGAAGGGCTTAACATTGAAGAGATCCTGAAAGACTATCCTCAGCTGAGCGAGACGGATGTCAAGGCGGCCCTTCTGTATGCTTCAAAAGTATTGAGTGGCGAACAGGTCTTTCCAATACTCCAAGGCGAAACGCGCTGAACCTTAGGTTTCTCGTTGACGAAAGCACTGGCCTCAGACTGTTTGACCACTTAAGAGAGAAAGGACTAGATGTTGTATTTGTAGGCCACGTGATGCGAGGCTCTAAGGATGTCCAAGTCTTGGATCTGGCAATAGAAGAGAACAGAATAATAATCACAAACGACGTGGAATTCGGGTCTTTCGTTTCAAAACGTAAACCACCCGGAATCCTTTTACTCAGACTTCACGATGAACATACGTTCAACAAGATTGCAATGCTGGAACACGTGTTGAGGAATTACGTTGACAGGCTATATGGCAATTTGGTTGTCGTGACGGAAAGAAGAATCAGGATACGGCCTCTGTAAGTTATCGAACTGCTATCAGCATCAAACACGGCTGGTCTTGCAAAAAAAAGACCGTAATCACGTGACAAGGCTGATTGTTTGTCATAGTCAAAGGTCTGCACTCATTCAAGTGTTGACCAAGTTGCACCTTCCATGTTTTATGAAGATGGGTTAATCTCCGGAAGACAACATCTGTAAGGCAAAGAGTTTGAGCCCATACAGCAATGGTGCGGCCGCCGGGATTCGAACCCGGGTCGCCAGCGTGGCAGGCTGATATCCTAGACCAGACTAGAATACGGCCGCGGAGGTGTGTCTACTGCTTAAGCAAAGGTTTCAAATATTAAACTTGCCATCGCAGGAGCTTCTCAGGTGTGTGCTTGCTGCGTTTTTCGTCATGCTACTGCGATGATCGTAAGCTTTTAATCTAACCTCGTTTGCTTAGGTGAACCATACGTGAATAATCTTGGTTTTAGAACCACCGAAAGCGATTGTCGGCGGCACCCTTATAGATGGTACAGGGAAGCGGCCGATTAAGGATGGCACCGTTGTCATCCTAGGACCATGGATAAGTGGAGTAGGACCTTCTGCGAAGGTTGACGTACCGAAGAATGCTGAGGTCATCAACGCTGAAGGAAAAACAGTGATGCCTGGATTCATAGACTGCCACACACACTTCACAGGGCTAGGTCTACGTAGGCTGACGACACTGGATCTCTCTCAAACAAAGTCCGTCTCAGAAGCGTTGAACCTCGTCAAGGGGAAGGTGAAGGACCTTCCAAAGGGTACTTGGCTAGTAGGCAGAGGATGGGATGAGAGCAAATGGGTAGAACGCAGGTACGTAACGAAGAAAGACTTGGACCGGATTACGCCTGACAACCCTGTAAGTCTCACCCGTGTCTGCGGCCACCTTACAACGCTGAACAGCAAGGCTCTCCTATTGGCAAAGGTAACCAAAGACACGCCAGATCCAACTGGAGGCAAGATAGACAAGGACCCGAAGACTGGTGACCCGACAGGTGTACTGAAAGATGCGAGCAGGATTCTCTCAGGCCTGACTCCTCCTGCCACATTGGAGATGCAGATAAAAGGCTTGGAGAAGTCCTGTGAGATTGCCTTAAGCCTCGGATGCACAAGCATCCATGACGCTGGAACAGGAGGCCAGGGATTCGGCATCTACCAAACTGCTCTAGAGAAGGGGACTCTGAATACTCGATGCTACGTGATGCCTAGAGGCGATTTCGTAATCCCCGTGTTCAAAGAGTTTGGAGTTAGAACTGGTTTCGGTAACGACTTCCTCAAGATAGGCCCTGTGAAGCTTATCATAGACGGCTCCATGGGTGCCCATACGGCAGCCCTCTTCGACCCCTACGCAGATGAAACCTCTACAAATGGCATCTTCACGACACCGCCTGAGAAAGTTAAGGAGATGGCGATACAAGCTCACAATCTGGGGATGCAGATCGCGATCCATGCGATAGGTGACAGAGGAATCGAGGAGACACTGAACGCTCTTGAAGCAGCCATCGAAGCGGACCCCAGACCCAACCATCGTCACAGGATTGAGCACTGCGAGGTTCTCCACGACGACCAGATCGCCAGAATAAAGCGCCTCGGCATAATAGCCTCAGTACAGCCCAACTTCGTAGGTGAATGGAGCGGACCCGGCGGAATGTACGACACACGTCTGGGATCTGAGAGGCTTAACCTCAACAATCCCTACAGGAGACTGTGGGATGAAGGCATCAAGATGTCCTTCGGCTCAGACTGCATGCCCTTCAACCCCATCTATGGCCTCTGGTCTGCTGTAAATCACCCTGTGAAAGGAAGTAGCCTCAAGCTCTTGGAAGCGGTGAAGTGCTTTACGCTTGACGCGGCGTACTCAGCATTCGAAGAAAATGTCAAAGGTTCTCTCGAGCCAGGCAAACTGGCAGACATCGCGATTCTCTCAGAAGACCTGACTGCTATACCTCCAACTAAGATCAGAGATGTCAACACGGAAGCCACAATTGTTGGAGGAAAGGTCCTCTACAGGAGAGCAGCGTAACTTCCCTTTTTTCAGGCCTGAAAGGAACCTCAAGGCTTTTGGTTTGTGACAGCATCCGCTCGGGACATTGTCCAATGTTTCTTGATTTAGGCCTTCACACCAAACTTGAGTACAAGCAAAGCTGCCAAATATGCGGCAATGCCTATGGGAAAGAGGATGGAGAGGCCTAATCGCTCACCTAGTATACCTGCAAGAGCTGGAGCAACAGACCCGATTATGCTGCCAGGGAGAAATGAGAGAGCGTAGCCCATCCCCCTTTGAGCGCTTGGCGTAAGGCGAGCGATGATAGCTGAGCCTGCAGCCATTCCGGAATGCGTCAGAAAACTGTCCATGAAATAGAAGACGACAAAGAGAATCGTGCTGGGCGATACATACGCTAGGAATAGGCAGAGTATCGCCCCGGCTAGAGTGTATAAGAGCCAGCGTTTCGTGCCCACCCTATCTGCGAAGTATCCCCCGATTGGAGCTGCAAAGACTCCGACCATGGAAATAAAGCCATATACTAGGCTGGCTTCGGAGACTGAGAGCATCCGCACATCCCTTAGATATGTCGGTAGGAATACGGATATCATCTGGCCTCCCACACTGCTCACCGCACTGTAGACAAGAAACATTACGAAGCCCACAGTTAGAAGGGACCTCACACCATTGCTCTTCGTAAGTGGCTTCTCGATAACCGGCTCGTTCTTCGGCTTTTCTGTGTCTTCCCTCTGTGTTCTCATCCTAAGGACCGCAACCAGAATCAGGACCAGCGGAGCTATCCAGAAAAGGTAGACTGTTCTCCAATCCCAGCCAAGGTATCCCACGATAATAGTCAGCGAAAGCGGTCCTAATGCCAGTCCGAGGGGACCGCCAGCGCTCTGAAGCCCCAAGGCCTTGGATCTATTTCTCTCCGAAGTGATCTTAGTTGTGTAGGTATAAGACGCTGGATGATAGAACGTTGTCACTAAGCCTAGGACAGCGATAGAAATGGCAAGCATGATAGGACCTCTGGAGACTGTTACAGCTATGGCGGAAGAGATTGAGATGAGAAAGCTCAGAGCTATGGCTCTTCGAGCCCCCATTTTGTCTGTCAAGTAGCCACTTGGAATGGAGAGTATCGCCTGGAAAAAGAAGGGAATCGAGGCTATCACGCCGAGCTCTGTAAGACTGAGGCCAAACTCGTCTCGGAACACCGGTATGAGAGTGGGAAAGATTCTGTCGTACACGTGGGCAAACATGTGAGTAACTGACATGAGAAAGACGCCATAGCCCAGAATCTCTCGCTGACCTGTGCTCTGTTTCATGAGACCACGCGTATTGGATTATCCCGACGAGGAGGAACGCCACATATAAGCTATTTGGTGAGCTGAGGAGAATGCGAAGTCTTAAAGTTGAACACATGAAAATACTTCACACATGATGCCCCGAGAAGAGGAACTCAGAGTTCTAGATAGCCACATCTCTAACCCGAATCTCAAGAAGCACATGATCGCGGTCTCAGCTATAATGAGAAAGCTCGCACAGAATCTCGGAGAAGACGAAGAGCTGTGGGAGGCAGTAGGTCTTCTCCATGATGTCGACTATGAAAAAGTTGGTGACATGAGTCGTCATGGGCTTCTTTCTGCTGAAATGCTGAAGGATTCCTTGCCAGAAGAAGGTTTGCATGCCGTGAAAGCCCATAACGAGATAACCGGCTTCAAGGCTGAGAAACCAATAGACCTCGCTCTCATAGCCTCTGACTCGGCCTCAGGGCTGGCCATCGCAACAGCTCTCATGATGCCTCATAAGACTCTCATGGAAGTAAAGGTAAGTAGCATCAAAAGCAAGTTCAACGACAGGTCCTTCGCCAGAAACGTTGACAGAAACAGGATAATGTACTGCACAAAGCTGAACATAACCCTAGAAGACTTCCTCACAATATCTCTGAATGCACTTCTGTCCGTCAGAGAAGAACTAGGACTATGAACAGCCCCTCTCAGTGATGACTATTTGCAGAAGGCTGATGCTCTTTGAGTAGAATGAGGAGTGGATGATTTCTGCTGCGTTTAAAAACGGGTTTATTCAAATACGAAGGAGAGTTCTTCAACCGAAAGCTGAGGCACAGTGTTCCGTCCAAGCTTCCTCAGATATACAAATCCCATTTGTTCGAGGCTTCTAAGGTCGTTGTAAACGTTCTTCACATCACGGCCCAGTCTCTGTGCTAGGTCATTGATAGATTCGACAGGAAATCGTGGGATCTCATAGAGAAGCTGAACTCGTTTGGGCGTAAGATTTGAGAGGAGCTCTGCTGTAAATGCCCTTTCTTCTTCCATGACACAGTCAAACTCCTCACCTTCCTTGTATGCTTCTAGAGCGTAGACCATGTAAGACCACTCAACATAATCCTTCAATAGTCCTCTGTGAGCCTCGTCGTTGACCCTTTCTTGGAACTCCTCGAAACCGCAGTTGTGTTTACTTTCGAGATCTCTTATCCGCACATTGACCTCTTCGAGAGAGAAGCGTCTGGCAACTCGGACAGGAAGATGCTTTTGCACACTGCTTCACCGGCTCTTTCTTTGGTATGGAGACCCAAAAAAGGCTTATAAACATCTCGTCAATTAGCTCTGCATGATTTGACATGTCGGTGCCCGTAAACAAGCTCGACAAATATACTTGGGAGATACCCCAAAGCTTCAATCCCAGCATGCGTGTGCCAGGCAGAATCTACGTGGACGAGGATCTGCTCACAAGCATGAAGGGTGACCGGACTCTGATGCAGTGTGCGGATGTTGCTCAGCTGCCGGGTATCCTCAAGTACTCTATTACTCTGCCTGATGGTCACCAGGGATACGGTTTTCCTATAGGAGGTGTTGCTGCATTCGATGCTGATGAAGGCATAGTGACTCCTGGCGGCGTGGGCTATGACATCAATTGTGGTGTTCTTCTACTCCGCACGGACCTCACCTTTGACGATGTGAAGCCGCATATCGGTCAGCTGATAGATCGCATCTTCAATCTTGTTCCAAGCGGCGTTGGCAGGGGCGGTTTACTTCGAATATCTACAAGTGAGATTGACCGCGCTGTTAGCGAAGGCGTGGAATGGGCGATAAAGAAAGGATACGGTTGGCCTGAGGACACAAGATTTATTGAAGAAGACGGATGCATGCAGAATGCAAATCCCGACAAAGTCTCAAGCAGAGCGAAGGAGAGAGGAATATCTCAACTAGGCACGCTGGGAGCTGGCAATCATTTCCTTGAGATCGCAAAGATCACGGATGTCTACGACGACAGAGTCGCCAAGGCCTTCGGAATCACCGGTCCGAACCAGATCGTACTCTGGATTCATACTGGTTCAAGAGCATACGGTCATCAGATAGCCAGCGACTATATCCGAGTCATGGACCACGCTTTGACAAAATACAAGATACATGTTCCGTCTAGAGAGCTGGGATGTGCTCCGATAAAGAGCAAAGAGGCAGAAGACTACTTCGATGCGATGGCCTGTGCTGTGAACTATGGCTTCCTTAATCGTCACATTATTATGCACTTGGTACGTCAAGCCTTTGAAGAGACGCTAAAGAGATCAGCTGACGAGATGGGCATGAAGCTTGTCTACAGCATGACCCATAATACTGCCAAGTTCGAGGAACATACTGTAGATGGGCAAAGAGTCAAGACCCTGGTCCACAGGAAAGGAGCTTCAAGAGCTTTAGGTCCTGGACGCAGAGAGCTTCCAGAGGAATACCGCTCAGTGGGCCAGCCCGTGCTTCTTGTAGGAACAATGGGCACTGCAAGCTATCTTCTAGTGGGCACAGAGAAGGCAGAGGAAATCTCTTTTGCTAGCACAGCTCACGGGGCTGGAAGAGTCATGTCTAGAACAGGCGCGAAGAGAAGGTATGTCGCCAGCGAGATAATGCAGTCTCTTAGACGAAAGGGAATCCTCGTGAAAGCTGCGAGCCAAGGAGTACTGGAGGAAGAAGTGCCGGAGAGCTATAAGGACATCCACCGGGTTGCGAAGATCAGCGATGAACTGGGCATAGGTAAGAAGGTGATGATGTCCGTTCCTCTAGCCGTAGCTAAGGGCTAGTCTCCCCTCTTTCAACATTTTTATGCAGGATTTTTCTTCAGATATCTAGAGTCGGGGGACATACTGGATATGAAGAAGGCCGATCAGGCTCTCAAGCCCGTTCTCTGGTTCACGCTTTACACGCTTCTCAAGATAGGCGGCGGAGCCAAGGAAGTGAAGATATCGACTACACAGCTCGCGGAGATAGTCGGCATTTCTCAGCAGTCAGCCTCGAGACACCTGAGAAGCTTGGAGAAGCAGGCAATGATCAGAAGAGAGTTCGCGGAGGATGGAACGATGATTCAGGTGACCAAGAGGGGAATGGACTCTCTGAGATCCGTGTATCAGTATCTAAGAAGAGCCTTAGAAGAAACTGTGAAAGAAGCTTTTGTATTCGAGGGAATTGTCTTCAGCGGTCTCGCTGAAGGCGCCTATTACGTCACTCAGGAAGGTTACCGTAGCCAGATAAGGCAGAACCTAGGCTTTGAACCCTATCCTGGGACACTGAACATAAGGCTTAGGACCAAAGGAGACTTGGAAAAGAGAGGAGAGTTGGAACACCTCCCCGCCCTAGAGGTGAAAAGCTTCAGAACCGAGGACAGAGCCTTCGGCGGGGCCAAGGTGTATCCCGTTCTGGTGAACGATGAGATCGAAGGAGCGGTTGTCATAGCTGACAGAACGAGTCACGACCGTTCAGTTATGGAGATCGTTGCTCCAGTCAACATTAGAAAGCGTCTCGGTCTGAAAGACGGAGATGTGGTTAGGGTCTCTTTTTCCAGTTTTCGAGAATCCGACCCATAATCTTCGAGGAGCTGTCCAAATCCTCTGAGCCGTATCTCTCAAGCTTGACCAGTCTGATAGCATAGCCCTTCGTGGCTATGAGCTGCCTCACTCGTTTCTCGATATCATTCTGGTCGTAGCCGACAGCGATGATGTCTGGCCTCAATCTCTCAATGATTTTCTCCATTTCGATGTCTTCAAAGCCTATGAATGACTCGTCTACGACTCGGAGAGAAGCGACAAGCGCTCTACGTTCCCATTCCGGGAGGACTGGTTTTCTTCCCTTACGAGCTTCAACCGTCCTGTCGCTGGCCACTATGACTATGAGTCTGCTGTTTTTGCCCCCAGCCTTCTTTGCTTCTTCAAAGAACCGAACATGACCATAATGAAGAATGTCGAAGGCCCCTGTAGCTAGGACAATCGTAGGCTTCTTCTCAGTCATCATGTCACCATTCAAACTTGACAAGTTTCATCAGCCTAAGGGCATCTAGGATTCCCTCACAGTAGCCTACTGAGGCTAGAGAAGAAGCTTTTCTCCCTGCTTCTAGATAGTACTTGGCATCCTCTAGGTACATATCAGCGTATCCTAGCAACTCCTTGACCTTTGGATCATCTCTCTGAGGAGCATCAGAGACGAATTCTAACTCGCGCAAGACTCGTTTGCAGCTCTCAATGTACTTTCTTGCTCTCCACTCGACATCCTCGACGAACCTTCTCCTTTCTCTCAGATCCTCGTCTTTGCATTGGCACAGGACTTTCAAGGCCTCCTCCTCTATGAAGTGGAGTCCGCCGGGGACGATCAGGATCTGTGGGGGAGGACCGAAGTCTAGGTCCAGCAGTTCAGAGAGTTTGCCAGCCTTGACAAGCTGCGTATCAGAGCCCAGCCTGGCAGCCCCGACCACAAGGGTGTCCTCTGTGAAAACCCCTTTGCCTTCCTCTGCTTCGACCTTCAGCATCAGATGGAAAGCATCATTCAGACTCAGTGATTCGCCTTTTTCCACATCCAAGTCTAGCAGAAGCAATGTGTGGAGTCCTTTTCCTAGGTTCTCCTCTAAGGTCAGATAGGGACTCGTTGGGAGTGATCCTTTAGATGACATTGGTATCGTTGCCGTCTTGCCGAAGTGATACAGAGACAAGCCCGTCTCAGCTATCGCTGTGAGAGCAGTTGATCCATGCACAACCTTGGTGTTGATACCTCTCTTCCTTGCTTCAAGAAGAAGAGCAATATGTGTCGTTGCTGCCAAGCTGTCTCCACCAACAAGAATACCGACTCTACTTCTCTCAGCCTCTCTCAGGATTACCTCAGCGCTCTCCTCCAAGTCTTTTCTTCTGAGCTGCGTAATGGGCTTACCGAGTAACTCACTGAGCTTCTGTAGGGTTGTGTTGAGGACCGAGGTGTAGAACTCTACATAGAGCCTGTCACACGACCTTGCCTCTTCAATCCCCCTCAGGCTTATGTCTTTCTCATCTGAGAGACCGATGCTTATGAGCGCTAACTCGCCCATCAGGTTCTACCTCCGAGCGGATACCGAGATACCCTTCCACAGTTGAAACATGTTACCGAGATATGCGGCGACCTTCTTGGTCTCACTCGGACACGGCAGTTCACTCCTGGCCTGAGCAGAGTTCTGCAATACTTGCACATCTTCCTGTTCAGAACTCTCGGAATCTTAACCCTACACCGCATTCCTATCCGTCTTGCCAGATCGACATAGCGTTGCGCATATTCAGGATCCTCTAAGACGACTTCATCAGCCAAGCTAAAGAGCATTCTAATCCTTTCAAGTGCAATTCGACGCGTCTCTCTGTCAGATACTTTCATCACCTGCCAAGTACTGCTCTGCAGAGGGGTTTAACAGCTATACCCATTAATCTTCCGCAAGTACTGGCCGGGAGGCTCTAGGTGATGAGGAAAATCTGGCTGCATCCTCTTTGCCTAGTTTGCGGAGGCTGTGTTTGGCCGCGGCTCTATTCCCACCAAGATCGTCTAGGCGCCGGGTCGATAGATCAAATCCTTCGCAAAGCTATTCTCCAAAAGCCAAGTGATCGAAATATCGAATTCGTCAAGTCGCCTACTCGGAGAGAACCCTTATAAATTGGCGACGGAAATCATGTCTTTAGAAGCGGGATGGGGCAGCCAGGTTAGCCCGTGGGGCTCATAACCCCAAGGTCGGAAGTTCAAATCTTCCTCCCGCTACTATTCGAATTTGCAGGCGATAGTGCTTCTGTAGGAGTTGTTCTACTCTATGATTGATTGATCTGGGGGATGGACTCGCTTTCTCTTTGTGATGTGCGCCGGGACAGGACGGTTCAGGTTCTTTTTGATCGATCGATGGAGAATACGTATTCGAGTTATCACATCCACTGAATTCCAACGATGATACTCATGATTTTAGCTTGTCCTTTGGTGATGTAGTTGGCTTCTATTTTGAGTTCTACAAGGGTCACCCTGCAGGATTCCCTCCAAGATCGATCGGTTTCAACAGGTTTGATTGGAGGGGTCGCAACCGGGGTTATAGTTCGAAAAATGTCGAACTCGTAAGTCCAATCGAAAGCATTCCTAGGATAACTACCTCGGGTCTCATATCTATGTTGATTGTCTTGATCGATCTAGTCGATCGCCTGACCTTCTGAAATGCTTGGTTCACACTTAGACGTGTTGTCAAATCGCATAGAGAGAATCTGATGTTTGTCAGTGGATAGCAAGGCGTGAAAGGAATGACTAGGAAATAACTCTGCAGTCTGTTTCTCCTTCGAAGTCTGTGTCGAAGGTCAGGATCTTTTGCTTGACTGAGCGTGCGGTGGCTAGGACGATTCCATCTAAGAGACCAAAGTCTTTGTATCCGGATTCTCGTCTTCGGTATTTGATTTCTGCTGCGTCGAGACATATCTTCTGGCTAAGAGGTACTATAAGTGCGATTTCCTTCACTGAATCCACTCTGTCCTTTGCTGGGATTCCATTCCTCACAGCCCAGTCAGCTATTTCTCCTAACTGAATTATGGAGACGAATGCCTCTTCATCACCCATCTCTTCCACTATTTTTCTGAAAAGGCTTGATGTACCTGGGCTCCTAAAGATCTCAACCAAGACAGTTGTGTCTAGCAACACTAAAGTCGATCACCCTTCTCACGGGCAAATGGCTTCGCCTGGGAATCAATCCCTGCTATCTTGGCGAGAACCTCTGTCCGTTTCGCCTTGGGGATCGGGAGCGAGAGTGTGATGACATCTCCTTCCTTTGCTCCAGCCTTCTTGAGAACTTCTTTTGGAATTATCACTGCCATTGAGTTTCCTAGTCTTCTTACCCTTCCTTCGAAAATCTTGGACATCGCTGGAGGTTATAACGTCATAACCATTTAAAGTTGCCTCCTTATGCAGCTATCAATATGCATCAGGACCGCGGCGGGAAGGAGCAGATCACGGAATTATACCATTCATTCGATCGGGTTCGGGTGAAATCTTACGGATCTAATAGGAATTCTTGATGAACGATCCTCAGAAGGTCTGTATGTTCGGGTGCGAGGTCATTGCGTCACCCAGGTTGATCGATGATCGGTCAAAGACCGACTCATTCCTATCCAGATCGATCGGAAGGTGCTCTTGCCGCTTTGCCTGTTCCAGCGGAGGACTATGCGTTTTGAGGTGTCTCTGAGGAAGGCTGTTTGATACCGTGTTGGTCTGAGGTCGAAGAAGCCTTTGCAGAACAACGCGGGATCAGCTGCGATTCTCTGGAGCTCTTCCCGCAGCTCAGGTTCGATGGTTGACATTTATCTGGTCTCTGGCAGCTATTAGCGCCTGTCTGTAGCGTCTAGGCACTGCCTCGGTAACACGGCTTATGATCGTGAGGATTCCATCCTTCGTGACCTGTTCAGGCTCAAGCGACAGGATCTCTGAAGGCTTTTGCTCAGCAGCCGCAGTGTCAGCCTCAATCGCTGTCTCTGCCTGTCTCCAACCCTTTCCTCACGTTCATCAAGCTCTGTCTTAACCTGGACGAACTCAGCGTAGAGCGTGTCAATCACGAATTGTAGGAGTTCCTCTCTACTCTTCTCCGGGAAAACGATGCCCCCTCTGTGTGTGAAAACGATGAAATTTAGTTTATATACTAACCTGCTGAAGGCTGCCTTCTCCACGGCTATCGATCAAGACTTCGCCCCGCTCCAAGCCTACACAGGGCTCAATTGCTAGGCCACTATGGGCCAAGAGAAACAGGAATTCCGTGGGACTAAGCATGTTAACCAGCTCACACCGCTCGGAATCCCAGAAGCCGTTGTTCATCAGCAGCCTAAGGGCTAACCTCCTCCTCATAGCGTA
>Ga0315296_10001724_pt1 | contig 19006 bp, 16 predicted proteins | sample YL17G14_18_MG_FD_203921 | JGI IMG/M metagenome (GOLD analysis project Ga0315296, IMG submission 203921) | Sediment microbial communities from Yellowstone Lake, YNP, Wyoming, USA - YL17G14_18 | ecosystem: Environmental > Aquatic > Freshwater > Lake > Sediment | place: USA: Wyoming | collected... | reverse complement strand
AAGGAGTATCTGGACGAGCTGATGGAGAAGCGGCTCCTCGAATCCGACGGCGCAATATACCAAACAACAGATCAGGGCCTAGAGTTCCTGGAGGAGTACAAGAACTTCAAGAAGTTCAGAGTGGTCGTCACAGCCTGATGGACTCTCTCTTTCACCTAGTCTTCAGAGGACGGGTGGTCTACCCAGTCCATTTCTCGTATCCCTATTAAGCGTTATATTGGACTACATGACCACCCCCCCTTTCCCTCACCATCCTCGTCCTTCCACAACCAAAAATATCTTGGAAGAATCGATGTACCGCCCATAGCCTCTCGACCCTTTCTGGGCGTGGTGAATAACTCGCTAGTTCTCTTAGGCATCTTTCAAGGATTGGTGAAAGCCTTATCTCTCCATCACAAACCAGTCTTTTCATGTAGCTTAACCATGAAATATCGCACATTTATGAGATAAAGATAAATATTATAAGTAAGAATTATATTTATATATGATAAAATCCCCATTACACTTACTGAGCGCTTGGTCCACGTGGTTTCGGTATCCCACTCCTTGGAGTTCTCGTTTAAGAGCAATCATCTATTACTGTTGGTTCATATCCATAGGTCTTTTTTTCACGAGTCAGGGAATCCCTCCGTTGATTATTGCTTTTAAGGCTTATGGGGTGATGGCTTCAATTACGATCTTTGTATACGCCCTAAATGATACTATGGACGCGGATCTGGATAAGTTTAGCTCGATCAAGTCTAAGCGACCTATTCCTTCTGGAAGGCTGACAAAGAGGCAGGCGCTACTCTTGAGCGCTGTCGGCGGCATTGCGGGTTTTGTCCTCAGCCTTACTATAAATTTCTGGACTACAATATTCGTCCTAATATTCATGGGCCTAGGGTTCTCCTATTCTGTTCCGCCAATGCGGTTTAAGCGTAGGTTTCTCCTGAAAGAAACAACCCTATCGGCAGGAGTAATTGTCTCTGTATTGGTCGGGAGCGCCGCTCTGGGAAGGATACCTAGTTCTCTCTTCCTTCCAGGGCTTTTTTTCGCCATTGGTGGGATGACAATATATCCAGTATTATACGACCCCTTAGATATTAAGGAAGATAGAAGGGAAGGATGTAGGACGATTGCGTCAATTCTAAGTCAGAAGAGGAGGTTGGAGTTATCGACGTTTGGCTTGCTTGTGATCACGATCACTACAACCCTGACCTACGGCTATTTTGATTTCAACATCATTTGTCCGATCTTGACAGTTTTTGCGTGTCTTCTATTTCTAAGGTATATCTTTCCACTTCTACTTAAGCCCGAGGAGACATATAATGAAGAAGTTATGGTGAAGACCAATTCGATCTGCAGAACTTTTGGCTTTATTACTACATTAGGGTTTATCATTGGTTCTCTGCAGCTATAGAAGTTAAATATTATTTGCTTTTTCCCACATATCATTAAACATTGAGCACAATCTTTTACAGATGTTCGCATTCTGGAAGATGAAACCTAAATAAAAGCTATCCTTGACGGGATGGGGTATTTCGAAGACAGCCCATTTCTCATCTATTACAATGAAGCTGCATGATATATCAGTCTTTCTTACCAGAGCCGAAACTTCCGTAATGGCCTTAAGAAAAGTGCCTGCCATCTTAGGAGAGAGAAGCGCTCGCAAGATGTTAATTCGATCAGTTATGTTCACCCTTGGACCCAAAGCCCTAAACTTAACGCCCCGCTGAAATGCCCTCATCATGGCCTCTACAACTCTAACATCACTATACTTCGATGCAAGGTATGCAGACTCTTCGGCCTGATCGACCGAATCAATAATATTTTTTATAAGCTCTTCATAATCATCTACCAATCTCACCGGACCGATCATGTCTTGTATGTTTAAGAGTCCTTCAGACTCGGTTGGTGCGATGAGTTTCATCAGGTTCTTCTTCTCCTCCTCGGAGAGGCTCTTCGTCTTCCTGAGTTTATTTGCCAGTTCCAGTCGATCCTTTTGTTCGAGGATGGCCGTGAAGGAGCCGCTCATCTGGTGTAGGACTTCGCCTAGGAAGGTGTATCTGTATCCCTGATCGCACTTCTCCAGTATACCCGCGTCGAGGAGAAGCTTCAGTCTCGTGTAATACCTTTTCTGGGTGAGCCCCAGCTCCCTGATAGCCACGGTAGAGTTGGTTATCTCATCCTTGGCATAATTAAAGATCTTGATGGCGTCCTCGTGGGCGAGGGCGTCGAGGATATTCTTCATCATAGCGAGCGTCTGCGGAGAGACCTCCGAGGAGATCCCAAGCTGCTCAACTGGAATCTGGTTCTCCGTCTCGGCCGATTCTTCTGCCCTGTCCGCTGCTATAACTGTCTCCCCTCCTGTAGCTATAAAAGGGACAACCAATCATAATCCAGCAGTATATATAAAAACAAAATGAAGACTTCATCCATATATCAGATAGAGAAATCCTTCATATTATGCCAAGATCCATGACAAATCTCTATAAAAAAGGGGAGGGTGGTTCTTCAGTAATTCTCTTCTGAAGGGATCTGCCGACCATATTTATAGCCGAGAGAGGCGGATTAATCTCCTGTGTCCAAGATGAAGCTCTGGTCCTGTAAAGGCTGTTCCTATCATGTTGCCGGAAAGGGATGTACGAAGCCGCATGGATGCGACTTCATCCCCGCGATAGCGAGGCTCGAAAAGCTTCTCAGCCGTTGACTTCACACCATTCCGCCTCTTCAGCTACCGAATCTGGAGGTTAGGATCTGAAGCCTTTCAGAGGATTGAGGCTTCTTTGTCCTTCCTTCTGTATCGAGCTCTCCACACCTGTCAGGATCACCATTACGTGGGCGCGTCCCTCTAAAGCTGGGTTTATCCTGGCGCCCCAGATGATCTTGGCCGCCGGTGAGAGGTAGCGTGTGACCATTTCTCCAGCCTTCATCACTTCCTCAAGCCTCATATCTTCTCCGCCTGAGACGTGGATCAGGGCACCATAGGACTTCGTCACATCGCTCACATCTAGGAGCTGCGAATCTATAGCGTTCTTCACAGCCTTTCCAACCCTATCCTCACCCTCGCCGTACCCTACGCCGATGCAAGCCAAGCCACGTTTCTCGATGATTACCTTCAGGTCTGCGTAGTCTATGTTTATGAGGCTGGCAGTTGTGATAGTTTCCGTAGTATCTTTCACGAAAAGCCCAATGAGCTCGTTGGCGACCCCCAACGCCTGCTTGACCGGAAGGTTTCCCGCCACCCTTGCCAGCTTCGTGTTGTCTATCGCCACAACCGTGTCACAGGTATGAACCAGTGATTCGATGGCGTCTCGCGCCGTCTTTCTTCGAACCCTCTCTATATCGAAGGGAAGGGTCACCACGCCTATGACAAGCTTATCCGTTCCCTGCAGGGCTTCGGAAAGCTTGACGATGCCTCCAGTTCCAGTGCCTCCTCCGAGGCCCGCCGCGATGAAGACGATCCTCGCGTTCCCCAGTTCCTTTAAAACGTCCTTAGCGTTCTCCGCGAGTGCCTGTTCTCCTTTCTTGACGTAGCCTCCGCAGCCGAGACCTCCACAGATTTTCTCCCCGATCAGTATCCGTCTGTCCGCCTTCGAGATGGCCAGATGGTTTGCGTCTGTATTGAGACTTAGTAGTCTACCCCCGATCATCCCCCGCTCTTTGACCCAAGAGACTATGTTGCAGCCAGCTCCTCCGATGCCGACGAGAGCGATCCTAGGCATGCTCAGCCTAGCGTACTGCTCAATCTTCTCATCCTCCAGTTTCCTGCTTAAGTCCAGTTGTTGTTCCTCCATGCTTATCATTTCACCACCTGAACCTACAGAATCACTATGTTAATAAAATACTTATGAATCTGGACTAAATATGAAAAACAGGAAACTAAAATACTCTTCTCTATGTCTAGATTTAAAATATTGATGATTATAGAATTATATAAGAAAATATCGGAGATATGTATATTAAATATTTACTAGCAGTTCATCTCATCGAGAGGTAATCCAGCTCTTTCAGCCCTTGTTGAAGGCTCGGGAGGAGAGGCGAGAAAGCCCTTGGAAAAGATTTAGTTAATGTTAAAAGGGCGTAGTGTGCCCTCCTTTTCCTCCTGAAACATTCACCAGACGCTATCCAGCAAGCATCTCATGTACAGAGAAATCAGTGTTATCAATATATATCTCAGAGGGCTCGAAAAAATGGTTTATAGATATTTATCTGTGATAAAATAGTATCTCTTCATAATTCATTTATTACCAGAGGTTTCTTAATGGCTCAGGAAAAGGGAGGTTAGACAGAGTGAAAACCGTAATCAAGAATAAGAGAGCAATAAGCCCAGTCATCGCCACAGTCATACTCGTCGCCGTGGCCATAACAGTGTCCGTAGCCGTAGCCTACTGGATGAGCGGCATAGCAGGAATGTACACAAAATTCGAAAAAGTCGAGATAATGAGCGCCTATGCACCCAAGACTGGTAACTGGTGGAATGTTACGATGCTCCTGAAGAACACCGGTTCGGCAGACGCTACCCTGTTGGAGGTCTACGTGAACAACGTTCCAAGGTTGTCTTGGACGCCCTCTATCCTTTGGTGGAACGCAACTGGTACTCCCGCTAGCATTGCAGGCGCAGGTCTTACTCTAAAGAGTGGTCAATCGGTCACTCTCAGAGTGGATATTTCAACTCTTTGCACTAGCCCAACAACCTTAACCTCTGGAACGACCATTAACATCAAGATCCACAGCGCCGGCGGCATGGACTACATCAAGCTAGTGGAACTGGTCTAAGATGCTCTCTTTGTCCACTTTCCCTTTTTTCCCATTTTTCTCAAAGAGGAATGAACTTTGAAACTCTTCCGGTCCCTCAAGATAAAGAAGAAGACCAAGAAGGTGAAGGCGAAAAGCGAGCCCCAGAAGAGGGCTGAAGTAGACCAGGGTATAATGATCCGGAGATTGGAAGAGGACTACAAGGTCGCGGACACCTACATAATTTACAATCCTCTAGCCCAAGTCAAGATCGTCGAATCGCCAAAGCTTGGGGCCGGATATCACTACTTTGCTGAGGAAGTTCCCCTTACCAAGAGGGAGAAGGGGGTATACGAGACGCTGGTCTCAATCCTCAGCAAGGAGCTCCAGCCCCCGACGGATGAAAACGTCGACGCACGGGAATACCTCAAGGAGGAGGCTCTGAGAATCGGGAATAAGTACAAGCGCTCCCTGGGCAAGTTCAGTGACGAGGGCTGGAAGAAGATCTTCTACTACGTCGTGAGGAACATCGCCGGATATGGACCCCTGGACATCGTGATGGCGGACCCGAACATAGAGGACATCTCCAGCAACGGCCTCAACAGCCCCATCTACATCTGGCACAGGAAGTACGAGAGCATACCGACGAATCTGATGTTCGTGGACGAACAGGCGACAAACGACTTCATAGTGAAGCTGGCTCATAAAGGAGCCAAGCACGTCTCGAGCGCCCATCCGCTCCTCGACACTATGCTGCCCGAGAAGCATAGGCTCGCCGCCACCTTCATGAAGGAAGTCTCCACCCATGGCAGCACGTTCACCATCCGAAAGTTCAGAGCCGACCCGATCTCCATCATCGACCAGATAAAGTTTGGCACTCTCGACGAGACCATTGCGGCTTACTTCTGGATGCTCCTCGAGAACAAGATGAGCTTCCTAGTCATCGGCGGCACCGGTGCTGGGAAGACAAGCCTGCTCAATGCTCTGCTGAGCCTCCTCTCCGAGAACGATAAGGTGATCACCGTGGAGGAGGTTGCCGAGCTCAATCCGCCCCACGAAAACTGGGTGCAGCTCGTCAGTCGCCAGGGCTTCCAGTTCGGCTCCACCGTCACGACGAGCATCGAGACCTTTGACCTGGTGAGGCTGAGCCTGAGATATAGGCCGGACTACATAATCGTCGGTGAGGTGAGGGGGGAGGAAGCCTACGTCCTCTTCCAGGCGGTCGCCACAGGCCACGGGGGCCTCTGCACGATGCACGGAGACAGCCTCGACAGCGCCATCAAGCGCCTGACCTCGCCGCCGATGAATGTTGCTGAGGTCTACATACCACTGATGAACGTCGCCCTCCACATCGGTAGGGTTGAGCTCCCGAAGAGTCGGGAGGGTCTCCGCTTCGGGCGGCGTGTTAGAAATATCACTGAAATCTTAGACTACGGGAAATACAACCCGATATCTCGCTGGAACCCTGCCAAGGACTCCTTCAGGATGGATATCGAGAAGAGTGTCCTCCTGCAGCGGGTGGCTGAGGCAAAGGGAATGAGCGTCGGGGAGGTGCGGGAGGAGGTGAAGAGACGTGCGGAGGTTCTTCACCAGCTAGTTGAGGAGGGTGTCAGAGACCAGCGCGAGGTAGCTAACAGGGTTCTGGCTTACTATGGAGATCAGAGGAAGCAGCGAGAGGGAGAGGCGCCTAAAGATGGCGGCCGAAAGGTACGCAAGGTTGACGAGACAAAGCCGAATGAAACAAAGTCGGACGAGTTCAAGCTGGTTAAGTCGGTTAAGATAAACAAGGACGGAAAAAAGATCACGGTCTGGCGATACCCGAAGGGATTGATTGATCCCGTTACTGGAGCGAAGATCGGGGGAAGAATTGCGAGGCGCGAGGAATGAACTTCAAAGATTTCTGCTACAGTAACTTTGGTTGGATTGGACATAGGCTCTTCAAGTTCTTCAAAGACCTAGATAAGGACTTAGACGCCGCGAACATGAAGATAGCCCCAGAGGTTTACCTCAGTGTCGTCGGCTTCTGGGCTGTATGCTCCTCCGTGATTCCTCTCTCTTTCCTCCTACTGTTTCTCTTGGGGAACGCAGGGGTAGGTCTACCCTTTCCCTTAAGCCTACTCTTTAGTTCGGGAAGTCTTGCCGCGCCGATCTTCCTGAGCATCAGTTGCACGATTCCCCTCCTAGTCATATTGATTGGGGTAATTATGCCGAAGTTTTCGGCGTCCAACCGTGTCACATGGCTGAAGATCGAGATACCCTATGCCTCCATGTACATGAGCGTGATGTCGAGCGGAGGGCTCTCCCCCTACGAGAGCCTCCTGAGGATGAGGAAGATCGACCTTCTCCCGCACTTAAGGGATGAGGTCTCCAGAATCCAGGCGCTCACAGTCTCCACGGGATCGGACCCGGTCTCGGCGATGGAGAAGGCAGCGAGGGTTGTGGACGTTAAGGATTATAAGGATCTTATCCTGGGATACGCCTCGACGATGAGGACAGGGGGAGACGTTCTCCACTACCTCTATAACCAGACGACCAACATGTTCAGAGGCCTTTCAACGAGAATCAAGGCTTTAGGGGAGACTATGGGGATGCTGATGGAGGCCTACACCATAGTGGCGATCCTCGGTGCCCTCGGCCTTTTCCTGATCTTCGTCGTCTCCATGAGCATGCCGTCGATGGGGATGTCATTCTCTCCTGAGATGTTCTTCCTCTTCTCCTTCGTGGTCCTGCCCATTCTCTCCTTCGTGTTCATCTTCTTCGCGGATGTCGCCCAGATTAGCTATCCTCTCTCAAACTGGAAGACGTACATGATCTTCTTGGCCTTTCTCCCAGTCGGCATCTTCCTCGTTCTTCAGATGAGTTTCTCCTTCCTTTTTCCCCAGCTCTTGCTCGTTCAGGGACTCCAGGATTTTACCGTCTACCTCCAAAAACTGCTGGGGTTCTCCGAGGGCTGTGATGCTGCTCTCGGGCTGGGCCTTGCGCTCATCCTCACAGCGGTTCCGGGCTATTGGGCGGATAAGAGATACGCTGGCCAGGAGAGCCGTATCCTCCAAGGGGTCACGACCTTCCTGAGGGACATTGTGGAGACTCGTAAGACTGGTCTGAGTCCCGAGAGGTGCATACAGGCCCTTGGGAAAAAGGATTACGGCGCCTTCTCTAAGCACCTTGAGAGGATCAGCATGAAGCTCAGCTGGGGATACCCCATCAGGTCCATCTACGAGGATTTCCGCAGCCGGGTGAGGGATTGGCTCTCCTTGATCAACATCTACCTGCTCGTCGACACAATCGAGGTTGGAGGAGGAACTGAGGAAAGCCTCGAGATCCTCGCAGACTTCGCCGAGAACACGATGATGATGGAGAAGGAGAAGAGGGCGCTCCTCATGCCTCTTCTGGTCGTCCCGTACATGGGCGCGGCTATGCTCACGGGGACAACCATCCTCTTCCTCCAGTTCTTCACCAGCATGGCCCTCTCTGGCACGTCCATCGCTCTTGTCAGCCTAAGCCGAACGCTTCTTACACCGCTCATCCTTCACTCCTTCCTCCTGGGACTTGTAACAGGGAAGCTCATCTCTGGAAGAATCTCAGCGGGCTTCAAGCAGGGCATCTTCCTCACCTTAATCGCCTTGATCGGCATCTGGCTTGTCCCACACCTGTCCCTGTCAACAGGGTTTGGAGGGGCTTGAGTTGCCGTCTAAGATCAAGCGAAATCGAAGGGGGATATCTCCGGTCATATCGAGCATAATCCTCGCAGCCACAGTAATCACCATAGGCGGAACGGTCTGGTCCTTCACACAGAGTGCTACAACGGTCATCGCGGAGGACTATGTGGATGGCGTCATGAGCTTGATGAATGAAGGCACTGAACGCTTCGTCATCGAGCACGTGAGTTACTATACTCCGAACAATACCCTACAGGTCTGGATATACAACTACGGCGACAACGATATCACCGTGGATGTCTACGTCAACGTCATAGGAGGCTTCTTCGAGTCAAAGATGGAGAACAATGTATCGTCAAAAGCGATCATTAAAGTCCCTATATCCATCACAATTGCAAGCGGGAGTGAGGTAGCCATTAAGGCAGCTAGTAGGAGGGGAAATAATGCGTACTACACGTATCTCAAGACTTAGGAACAGGAGAGGTATCTCCACCATACTCGGCGTGATCATCTTCGTCGGGTTACTCTTCTCCACAGTTGTCCCCATGTATCTCGTCATGAATCAGGCGGACACCATCTACGACCAGAAAATGTTCGAGATGAAACGCCTAGAGGATGAGCGCAGCAGAGAGAGTCTGGTTGTTGATGTCTCTGCAATGAGCCAGTATTCGAATATTCTCAATATAAACGTGAGCAACGAATGTGTGTTAGTCGTTAAAATTGTTCGAATATGGATCAATGATACTTACTCCACAGCAAGTGCGGTTCTGCAATCGATGAGTGTTTTATCTATGAACTTAACGGTCGTACCAAGCCTCAACTGTTCCTATAGCATCATGGTAGCTACAGAGCGAGGGAACGTGTTCGTAGCTGATAGTCTCTTCTATGGAGAGGATGGTTGGGTGAAAGAACCGCCTCCGGAGGTCCAAGAAAGTGGAGTTTTCAAATTAGATTGGTTTTACTTCAAATACACTTCATATCAGAAACAATCACGAACAGATGCAAATATAATCCCCAAATCCTCAACCTATGTTGCTGTCTATTTCAAGATAACGAACAATTGGATTTATCCAATGACGATAAAGGCAGAGACCTTCGTTACATGGGTTGTTCCATATGTAGAAGTTACCATGTCCATTGTCGACCACGTTACATATCCCGCAAAAACAATCACAGCCTATACGAATGAGAAAGTCGTTCAACCAGGACAAGATGCAGAGATAGTATTTGCTGCAACGACCAGAAAAGGCACTTCATGGGTATGGGGTTCGAGCATACCCAGCAACTTAATCACTCAGAACCCTGGAAGCACAGCTTACGTGCAACTTACATTATTCTACATATTGCTTGGCAAAACATACTGTCAAACAATGACGGCTCAAGGAACTTACTTCTCTAGCTAGCTCGCTTTTCCCTCATATTTCCATTCTTAACAAATTTCTTAGGTACTAAGGAAATATAAGTTTAGAACCTGGGCGTACTCGTGAAGCGGGTTTTGGGCGCTTCTGTCTTTGGGCGTGGTAGCACCCCAAGAGTGGTTGGGATACAGATATGCTTGCAATAAACGTGCAGATTTCAACTCCAGGTACAACCTTTAAGGTAAGGATCGAAAAGGGACAGTACGAATATATGTTACTGACTTAGATGCCCCAAAGAAATAAAGTTTAATAAACCTACTCTCGTTATTTCTAGAGCTGTGCCGCCGTAGCTCAGTCCGGTAGAGCATCTGGCTGTTAACCAGTTGGTCAACGGTTCAAGTCCGTTCGGCGGCGCCACAACACCTTAACAACTCTCGGAGGAGAAGCTTTGAGTCCGATCAGGGTCCACCTCTACATCCACGGTCTTGTTCAAGGGGTCTTCTACAGGGACACCATGAGACGGGTTGCGCAGAGCCTCGACCTAACAGGCTGGGTGAGAAACCTCCCGGATGGAAGGGTGGAGGCAGTTGTGGAAGGAGAGGAGGAAAAAGTGGATCAACTGGTCTCTTGGTGTCACGAGGGCCCGCCCTCGGCTCAGGTCTCAAAGGTCGATCTGAGCCGGGAACCCTGCACTGGGGAATATGGGTTTTTCACCATAGTATGGTGAAAGGCTCTGTAATCACTTAAGAGACTTCAGCGTCTCTCCGAGGGCCTCCAGCATCAGGTCTATGTCCTGGAGCTCTATGTACCCCATGTTGCCTATTCTGAAGGTCCTGTCCCTGACGGACCCGTAGCCCTGGGCGAGTTCAAAGCCCTTCTCACGCATCTTCTGGTAGATCGTTGTCCCGTCTGTGCCCTTTGGAACGTTGACGCAGGACACTGTTGGGCTCTCGTAGCCCTTCTCGGGGAAGAGGCTGAGACCCAGTTTCTCCAAGCCTCTCCTGATCCTGTTGTTCCTGTCCAGGTAGAGGTTGAAGTACCATTCTTTTCCTCCCCACTCCCCTATGAGCTTCAGTATTCTGTTCAGCCCCGCTATCTGCGGTATCACCGAGGTCACCGGTGTGCCTCTGCCCTCCTTCTGATCCTTCTCCCAGAGCTTGAAGTCGAAGTACCATCCCTTGTTCTTAGCTGTCTCAGACCTCTTCAGAGCCCCCTCGCTGACGCTTCCTATGGCCAGGCCAGGTGGAACCCCGAAGCACTTCTGCGAACTAGAGAAGCAGACGTCTAAGCCCCATTCGTCAACCTTGACCTCGGTGCCACCCATAGAGCTCACCGCATCTACGAAGACGAGTTTCCCATGCTTCTTCGCCACAGCAGCGAGTTCCTTCAGCGGGTTGATGATGCCGAGGCTTGTCTCGTTGTGGGTTATCGCAACGGCCTCGACGCCTGGGTTTTTAGACAGTGTCTCTTCGAGCATCGCCGGCGTGATGGGCTTTCCCAGAGGCGGCTCAATCTTCACGACCTCTTTTCCGTTGGCTGTGGCGACTTCGGAGAAGCGTCTGCCGAACTCCCCGTTTACGCAGCACAGTAGGCTCTTCTCCACGCAGTTTCGGACAGAGGCCTCCATGAATCCGGTTCCCGTGCTTGAGAAGAGGAAGACCTGGCTCTTTGTCTCCAGGAAATCTTGGAGGATCTTCACGGTCTCGTAGTGGAGCTTCTTGTATTCATCGCTCCTGTGGCTATACATCTGTCCCGCCATCTCCTTCAGGACATCAGGATAGCAAGCGACTGGACCTACCGTGAAAAGTTTCACATTTTACACCTCATAACCATTGGAGCCGAAGATCAAATAAAGATTACCTAAACGATGAAGACTTCTTTCGTCCTGTTCAAGGTTTATATCCTTGGCTTAACCAAGTTCCTCTTGGGAAAGTCAATTTGAGCTCTGAAATCCGTTCTGAAGTAGACCCCGAAGAGTTCATTATCTCAATCCTTAAAAAGGCTGGAAAACCCTTAACGACCCGAGAGATCCAAGAGTCCATTCAGAAGGCCCTAGTTCGGTGCCCGGACTCCACTGTCGTCTTCTTGAACAAGATGCGGCTTAATGGGCTCATAAAGGGAGAACTCTCAAGGGAGAGGCGGAGCTGGGTCTGGTGGATTGAGAACCCCTAAATCCAAGAAAAGACCTTTTCGCATTCCTCAAGGAGCCTAATCCAACCCTCATAGTCCACAATCTCCACGCTCTTGACTACTTGCTCGAGCAATCCTCGAGCCTCGAAGTCTTCCTTGAGGACGCAGAGATTCACACCATGGCGCTGTGTATCCTCGCAGAAGGGCTTAGTCGCAGCGAACTCACAGGCCTCCTGGACAAGCAGTAATATGGTCTTCTCTCCTGCCTGGGCAATTTTTTCAACCAAGTTAAGGAGGTCTTTAGCCTCCTTAGGACTTCCGCTGAACACTATTAGCTGTGGCACTGCCCCTCTCTCCTAGAGTGCGAAGACCGTGACGCTCTTGGAGATAATCTGCGAGGCTTCTTCCAGCGAGATGATGTGGGGGGCAAGCGTCTTCTCGAGGTCGCTGAGGTTCAGTCCCCTTTCCTTGAGCGAGTCGGATAGAACGTGGACGCCAGCTAAGTCGGCCACAGACCTGAGATATTCGTTGTATTCCTGAGACCTCTTTTTTCCTCTTGTGATGAGGCAGTAGACTCCGTCGCAACAGAAGAGGATGTTGGGCATAATGTCCATGCCTATCATGGCTACCGCGATTCTGAGGGCCTCCGAGACCTTGGAGGGGCTTGAAGGAGGGGACTTGAAAATGATTGTAACGTCCTTTGTCATCCGTCGTCTCTCCTAGCCGAAGACGAGGGTTTTATCGCAGGAGTCCATGAGCTCAACCATCTCCGCCAGGCTGCTCATCTCCACCCCCTCCATCAAACCATCATCTGCGGAGAAACCTCTGCTTCTAGTGCTCTCTCTACATACCAAGAGCCTCACCCTCGCTTCTATGAGTCTCTTTAAAGGTTGTGCCAGGGGGTTTGATGAGTTCTTCTTCAGGTTCTCTACCCCGTCGCCTGTGCCGAAGATCGTGATCTCGTGTCCTCTCCTCAGAGCTGCCTCAGCGAGCTTGATCGCCGTCTGGAAACCCAGAGTCTCAGCAGGGGATATGAGGATCAGGAGTAGCCTCAACGAACAGGCCTCACATGTCTTCGTTCATAAGAGAACCAGATTTCTTATCGAATTAAGGCTTTCGAGCCGCTGAACAATGGGTTTGTGGAGATGAAGCTTTATTAATTTACTCGAAATCAATACTTAGAAGGATGGCTTGGGGTGTTGGTGGTGGAGAAGCAGATCTACTCCTTTGAGGAAGGAAACAAGGACATGAAGGATCTCCTCGGGGGGAAGGGAGCTGGCTTAGCTGAGATGACGAGGATTGGTCTTCGCGTCCCCCCTGGATTCATAATCACTACAGCGACCTGCAAAGCTTTCTTTGAGGCTAAGGGGAAGTTCCCAGAAGGACTTTGGGAGCAGATACTCGAGCATGTTCGCAGCATCGAGAAGACAACAGGGAAAACATTCGGCGACCCTGCGAATCCCCTCCTCTTCTCAGTCAGATCTGGAGCTCCTATCTCAATGCCTGGAATGATGGATACTGTCCTGAACTTGGGCCTTAACGATCAGGTAGCTGAGGGATTCGCAAAGCTGACTGGTGACAAGCGCTTCGTCTTCGACGCCTATCGCCGGCTGATCACCATGTTCGCTGATGTTGTCATGCACGCTGAACGACAGAAGTTTGACGCTGTTCTAGAGGAAGAGAAGCGGAAGAGAGGCGTAGAAAAGGACTCTGATCTGGGCGCGGAGGCGTTAATGGAAGTTGCGAATCGGCAGAAAGGACTTCTCAAGGAAGAGTTGGGGAAGGAGTTTCCCCAAGATCCTCTTGAGCAGCTTAGGCTATCTGTTGCCGCCGTCTTCAACTCCTGGAACACCCCTAGGGCGATCGCCTACCGGCAGATAGAGCACATCCCGGAGGACATGGGTACGGCCTGCGCCATTCAGACGATGGTCTTCGGGAACCGTGACTGGAACTCGGGAAGCGGGGTCCTCTTCACGCGAAACCCCGCGAACGGCGAGAAGGCTCTCTACGGGGAGCTACTCTTCAACGCCCAGGGGGAGGACGTGGTGGCTGGTATAAGAACCCCTATCTCAGTGGAGGATCTGAAGAGGGTCAATCCAAGACTCTACGATGAACTGGCGGGAATCTCGAGGAAGCTGGAAGAGCATTACAGAGACATGCAAGACATCGAGTTCACGATCGAGAGCGGAATTCTCTACATCCTTCAGACGAGGAGTGGGAAGAGAACAATACGTGCGGCGGTGAAGGTAGCCGTCGACATGACTAATGAGGGGCTGATCACCGAGAAGGAGGCTATACTGAGCATAGACCCAAATCGGGCTGAAGAACTCCTACATAAGACCGTTGACCCGAGTGCTGAGAAGAGGGTAATCGCCAAGGGGCTTCCAGCCTCGCCGGGTGCCGCCGTAGGGAGAGTAGTCTTCGAACCTGTGGAGGCCGAGGAATGGACAGCTGAGGGGATGAAAGTTATTCTTGTGAGACCTGAGACGACGCCTGAGGACATAAAGGGGATGGCTGCTGCGCAGGGAATCCTCACCTCTCGAGGAGGGATGACCTCCCACGCCGCCATCGTCGCCAGAGGCATGGGGAAACCAGCCGTGGTCGGATGCGAGGAACTTAATATTGACATGGAAAAAGAAATAGCCATGTCCAGGGGCGTCACGATTAGAAAGGGAGATAAAATCACCATCGACGGCCTCACGGGCGAGGTAATAGTCGGGGAAGCCCCCCTCATAGAGCCACAGGTCAGGGGAGAATTTGTGGATCTCCTCTCCTTGGCCGACAAATATCGGCGCCTAGGTGTCTGGGCGAACGCCAACGACGAGAATGACGCGCGGAAGGCTCTGGAGAATGGGGCGGAGGGCATTGGCCTAGCCAGGAGCGAGAGGATGTTCCTCGGCGTGGAGCGGGTCGCCTTGGTCAGAGCGATGGTCATGGCTGAGACGGCGGAGGAGAGGAGGAAGGTCCTGGAGAAGCTCCTGCCGATGCAGAAGGAGGACTTCAAGGGAATCCTGAGGGTGATGAACGGCAAGCCTGTTCAGATACGTCTGCTCGACCCGCCGCTCCATGAGTTCATGCCGAAGGTCGAGGAGATCTTGGAGAGGGTCTACGAGATGGAGAAGAGCGGAGCCGACCCAAAGGAGATAGCGGAGGAGAAGGTGCTTCTCACAAAGGTGAGGAAGATCACGGAGGCTAACCCAATGCTCGGGCTGAGGATGTGCAGAATCGGCATCGTTTATCCCGAGATCTACGAGGCACAAGCCAGAGCGATCTTCGAGTCCGCATCCGAGCTCGTGAAGGAGGGGTTAAACCCGAGGCCCGAGATCATGATACCGGGCAGCATCATTTGGACGGAGCTGGCCTTCATAAAGGAGCTGGTGGAGAGGGCGAGGAAGGAGGCGACGGAGAGCTACGGCTTCGAGATACCCTATAAGTACGGAACCATGATCGAGACGCCGCGGGCAGCGTTGACAGGAGATGAAATAGCGAAGCAGGTGGATTTCTTCAGCTTCGGCACAAACGACCTCACGCAGACGGCTATGGCCCTGAGCAGGGACGACGCCCAGGGAACCTTTCTGCCGATCTACCTGAAGAGGCAGATCCTTGAGAGGGACCCCTTCCAGACCTTGGACATCAAGGGCGTGGGGAAGCTCGTGGAGATCGGAACCAGGCTCGGCAGAAGCGGCAACAAGACGCTGAAGATAGGGATCTGCGGGGAGCACGGTGGTGACCCCGATTCCATCTACTTCTGCCACAAGGTGGGACTCGACTACGTCAGCTGTTCGCCATTCAGGATTCCTATAGCCCGCCTAGCCGCCGCCGTCGCCGCGCTGAGGGAGGAATCCACCTCTCAGTAGGTCCCCTAAACCTTTCAGTAATCTCTTTTTTTAGTGTGGAACGTTCTTGTGACTGGTATCAGTCATGAGGAATCCGTTTTCTGGTTTAGCGCTGATTGGACTTGTTTTAGATGGCTCATAAAAACTATTGATAAGGAACTTGACGAGGCACTAGGGTCGGTGTGTGAATTGGGGCTTGCCAAGCTCTCTTCTTATCAGAACTAGACTAATCACTCCGTAAGAAGCAGATTCAACTCAGTTTTTGGCGAGTCCTGATTACCGCTGCAGTAATGTTTGATTTTCGGCGGAGCTTAAGCCAAACCCGAGGCATGAGGAAGAATATTGCATAGCTTTTAAGTAGATTTTGGTATCTGAGCTTTACCCTTGGAGAAAGACTAAGCTATAGGCTACTTAAGTGAAACAGGATTTATATTTAATGTGATCAAGGGGAATAAAGCTTTTTTCTATTCATAGAAGCTGTGAGAGATACAAATCATCGACATCGATACTATATTAGTTATGATCCTCTAGTATGAAATTCATCCGTTCCTCAATGACTTGATTTTTTCATCAGCTATTGATGCTAGGATTTCAATGAGTTTTAATACTCTATTTTTATCGGTTTCAAACATCAATTCATCCATAAAATCATGAAAGAAGTTGGCGTGAAGTCGTTCTGCCGAAGCTAGCTGTTCGAAAATCTCATTTTGTTGCTTGATTATTGCCAACTCTTTAATGAAACTTACAACTTCATCATGGTGACTTATTTTTCTATTGGAAAACAAACCGAGGATATAGACTAGATTATTTATGGTTCCCCAGAGAAATTCAGATGCCTTCGAATACTCTTTTGCTAAATAGTGCTTGAAATAGTTATCATAGTAAAAATCAGCTAATTTCCTACTTTTTTGAATTTCTTCCGAATCTATGCTCATAAAACAACATCTCTTTTGGGGTAAATTTCTATAGTTTTATCTTTTAATATCGCTTTTGTTATTTTTACGCTGAGGGTATACTGCTCTGATATGAGCCCAAAATCTCTTATCCTCGCCCATGAATCTGCGGCTATTATTAAGAAATCGTAGGTACCAACAGAAGACGTGAATAAAACAAAGGAAATGGGATTCTTTTTTAATTCTTCTAGTATATCACTCAGTGTTTGACGGAATCTTATTGATTTATCTGGATCAACATATTCGATATCAAGAATCTCTCCTTCAAGGTTTGTCAAACTAGGTAGGTCATAAGACTTTGATAAGAACCTCTTATCTATCATTATGTAAATATTCGATGCCCCTTTTAAGTCTGACAAGGAACTGGAACGGAGCTCCATGTGATTCAAAATTAGACCCATTTCATACTCCCTTTAGTATATCACCTTTTCAGATTTATTAATACTTTTGCAGAGATATAATTTCATTTTATGAATAGTTATTGCTTAATCTATCGATCTTTAGGTGCTCTATTCACTTGGGCTTCTTCATCAGAAATAACGGTCTCGACAGAGATTAAGATCGAGGATCTTAAGCTTAGAGCCTTTTCCGAAATATAAAATGTTTAAGTAATCGTTGTTTTGTTATTGTGGATATTGGTGAAAGAACTCAGAACTGAAAGTGTTTCAAGTAAGCATAAGTTCCCACAGGAACAACCGATCCTGGTTACCTGTGGTCTTCCCTACGCGAATGGTCCCTGCCACATAGCCCATCTGAGGACCTATGTGCCAGGCGACGTCTTCGTGCGCTACCTCAGGAAGCTGGGACAGAAGGTTGTCTTCATCTGCGGCTCAGACACGCATGGGACACCCATCACCGTGAACGCCGAAGCCCTCGGCATTACCCCGACGGAGCTGGTCGCCCAGTACCACAAGCACTTCCAGGAGGTCTTCCGTAAGCTCAACATAGCCTTCGACAACTACGGCAGCACCGACGACCCCAAGAACCACCACAGAACCCAGCAGATCGTGAAAGCCCTCATCGACAACGGCTACGTCTACCCCAAGGAGACCGAGCAGCCCTACTGCCCCAAGGACCAGCGGTTCCTGCCAGACCGATACGTGAAGGGAACCTGCCCCCACTGCGGAGCAGAAGCCAGAGGCGACGAATGCGACCAGGGATGCGGAAGATACCTGGAGCCAGGAGAACTCCTCAACCCCAGATGCATCCTCTGCGGCACACCCGCCATCATGAAGACAACCAGACAATACTTCCTAAAGCTCACGCCCTTCGAACCCTTCCTCAAGGAGTACATACCGAAGCTCGAGGGCACCACCATAGCCCGCAACTACGCCCTCGGATGGCTCGAAAAGGGGCTGAGAGACTGGTGCATAACCAGAAACCTCGACTGGGGCGTCAAGTTCCCCGGCGAGGAGAACCTCGTCCTCTACGTCTGGGTAGACGCACCCGTGGGCTACATAAGTTCAACCGAGGAATGGGCTGAAAGGGAGAAAGGCGACTGGGAAACCTTCTGGAAAGGGGACGGCCGCATCATCCACTTCATAGGCGGCGACATCATCTACCACCACTGCATCTTCTGGCCCTCCATGCTCAAAGGCAGCAACTACAACGTCCCCTGGGCGATAGTGGCGTCAGGCATGGTCCGAGTGGAGGGGAAGAAGTTCTCCAAGAGCCGAGGCTACGTCATGTGGGTGGAAGACGACTACCTAGACCTCGGCCTAGACCCCGACGCCCTCAGATACTACATCCTCTCCTACACGGGTCACACAAAGGACCTCGACTTCGCCTGGAAGGACTACGGAGAAAAGGTGAACAAGGAACTCGTCGGAACCCTGGGCAACTTCCTCTACAGGGTCCTCATCTTCGCCCAGAGAAACTTCAACACCATACCCCAGGGAACACCTAACAACGAAGTGAAAAAAGCCATCGAGGAGACCATCGAGGGAGTCCTCCAAGGACTCGACGAGTACGAGTTCAAGAAGATCGCCGACTCCGTCCTCAACCTCTCAGCCTTCGGAAACAGGCACTTCCAGAGCCAGGAGCCCTGGAAGACCCTGGAGACCGACAGGAAGGCGTGCTCGGAGGCCGTCTACAACTGCCTCTGGATCGCCAGAGCCCTCAGCGTCCTCATGTCGCCCCTCATACCCGGGAAGGCGCAGAGACTCTGGGAGTACCTCGCAGAGGATGGACAAGTGGAAGACGTTCCCATATCGGAGGCCCTCAACCCTCCTACAACAGGTAAGACTCTGATGAAACCCGCACCGCTCTTCAGCGGCATCCCCGACGACAAGATCGCTGACCTAACCGAGAGAGTCAAGGAACGCATCGCCAAGGCAAAGGGCTGACCCCCAGCC
>Ga0315296_10001723_pt1 | contig 19012 bp, 20 predicted proteins | sample YL17G14_18_MG_FD_203921 | JGI IMG/M metagenome (GOLD analysis project Ga0315296, IMG submission 203921) | Sediment microbial communities from Yellowstone Lake, YNP, Wyoming, USA - YL17G14_18 | ecosystem: Environmental > Aquatic > Freshwater > Lake > Sediment | place: USA: Wyoming | collected... | reverse complement strand
AAGAGATGGACCATTCATATCGCAGATTCGAATCCGGACACACGGCTGAACTCCTAGAGGAAGCAAGACGACTCTGCTCCACGCTCGGAAGGAAAGTGCGAGTCACAACAACTGAAGGACGGTTCATTTGCGAGGCTCTGGATCTCGGAGATGACGGACAACTCATGGCACGTCTGAATAGCGGTGCCGTAATCCCATTGTATGCAGCTGACGTTGCACATCTTCGTTAGGCTTTCGACTCGACTAGTTGACCGTTAGATACAAATCAAGGCTAACCTATCACGCGGTGATCCACATTGGTTCTAATAGAGGACAAAAGGTCAAAGAAGGTCGCGATAGTCGCTCACTGTCTGCTTAATCAGAACGCAAAGGTGAATGGTTTCGCCTTCTTCCCAGACATGATAAAGCCGCTGATCGACATTCTGCATGCCAACGACTTTGGAGTAGTCCAACTTCCTTGTCCCGAGACAACCTTTTCCGGGACGAGGAGATGGTGGTACGTAAGAGAGCAATACGACACACCAGGCTTCCGAAACCACTGCAGAAGAATACTCGAACCCATTGTGTCGCAGATAGTGGAGTACCAAAAGGAAGGATACAAAGTGGTTATCATCGGCCTAGACGGCAGCCCATCTTGTGGAGTGAGATGGTCGGGAACGAGCAAGAACTGGGGCGGTCCACCAAAGATCCCAGAAGAGGAAATGACGAACTATCCGCTGACAAAGAAGCCGGGCATCTTCATGGAAGAACTGATCTCAATGATCAAGGAAACTGGGACCAAAGCGCCTCGCATGATTGGCGCGGGCTTCGACATGCCTGGGTTCAAACTGGAGAAGATCGCAGAAGAGATCAACAGCTTCCTCAGAAAAGCATAGATAGAGATCATACCATCAACCGCCACGTCAATTCTGTCAATACTTCATAGAGCAATGCGTGCAGACATCACGACGTAGGAACGAGTCTGTCTCAATTCCCTCAGTTCTGAGACAGCTCCGGTTATGTTTCGGGTTCTCAAAGCAGAAGGAGAAGTCTCTCGCAACTCTGGCCCAAACGCGACGGTTCCGTTGGACGAGCATCAGAGTCTCTAGTGAAGTTGGCGAGCTAGCAAAGCTTTTAATGCAATCAGGGCGCCTTCCAATGTCGATGAAAAATGAATCAAACAACAGCAGCGGTCGGAATGATCGTAACACTCATCATCGGACTTGTCATCGGCATCGGAGCTGCGCCAATGGTGATGCCTCCAGCACCAACTGGACAAGTCACCACGACAGTAACGACAACAGTCACAGCCGAAATGGCTACTGCGTTCTCGAAACTGAAGGTCGGTCTGATAATGCCGATCACACCTGAGGACTACTCATGGAACTACCAAGCTGACTACTCGATCAAACTGCTGAAGGAACAGTTCGGATTCGAACTTTCCACAGCAGAGAATCTCTTCGACGGAACCAAGGCAGAGCCAGTCGCTACTGACTGGGCATCAAAGGGATTCAACATAATCATCGGGCAAGGCATACAGTACCAGGACATGTTCCTCAAGATTGCCCCACAGTTCCCCAAGACACTGTTCGTATGCGTTGACTGCTTCAAAGGAGCAGAGAACGTGTACGATGTCTGGTGGTACATGGCCGACGGCGGATACCTAATGGGCCTTCTTGCAGGAAAGATGACGCAGAGCAACAAGCTTGGCTTGATCGGTGGAGGCAGAGTGCCATCCATATGGGGTGCACACGAGGCCTTCAAGAGAGGAGCAAAGCAAGTCAACCCGAAGGTCACGTTCCTCGAGACATGGATGCCATTCTCGTGGGCTGACGTCGCCGGAGCCAAGAAATCAGCAGAACAGATGGTCGACCAAGGCGTTGATTTCCTCTTCAGCAGTGGAGACGGAGTTGACGTTGGTGTCAGGCAAGCAGCCAAAGAGAAGAACGTCCAGATGACAGGAGTCTACGCTGATGCGGCTCACTTGGACCCAGCTCACATCGCTCAGAACATTGTCGTGCGTTGGGACATATGCTACCTAACAGCGATGTTTGACTACGTCCGAGGGGACTACAAGAACAAGTGGCTACAAGCAGATGTCTTCTCTGGCATAGTCTCTCTAGGCGCATTCGGCAGTGCTGTGTCCGCAGATCTGCAAACTTGGCTACTGCAGGAGGAGTACAACCTACGAAATGGCGTGTCAATGCCATTCACACTCGACATCGCTTGCTTCGACAACCCGGACAAACCAGAGTGCAAAGTCTAGCTAGACTGCGTGGCGTGGGCTTCAACGCCCTCGCCTTAGCCGTAGGCATATTGGCGGGCCTAGGTCTAATCGCCGTGATCGGCGGAAACCTGAGACTCGCCACAATCTCCCTTTTGTTGAGTCCGATATCAAGTACGTATGGTTTTGCCGAGATATTCGTCCGAGTTACCGTTCTTCTCATAATGGGTTTGGGAATAGCCCTTGGACTGAGAGCAGGGCTTTGGAACGTGGGCGCAGAAGGACAGTACATTGTTGGAAGCGTAATGGCAATAGCAGCTGCGTTCTACTTGACCTCGGTTCCACCGCTACTGAGAATCGTGCTTATGATGCTGGCTGGGGCAGCAGGCGGCCTCATTTGGATGGTTGTTCCCGCGGTTCTCAAGGCAAGATTTGGAGCGAACGAGATCATAGTCACGCTATTGCTGAATCTCATTGCATCCAACTTCCTGCTTTACGCTCTGGATGGACCAATTCGTGGAAAAGCATCGTTTGGATATCTGATATCTGACATACTGCCTCCAGAGTTGCGAATCCCCAAGATCCTCCCTCAGACAAGACTTGGGCTTGGAATCGTGATCGCCGCCGGTTTGGTTGTAGTTTTCTACCTACTCACTGAAAGAACGTCCTTTGGGCTTCAAGTGAGAACTGTGGGTAGAAACCTGCAGGCCGCGAGATACGCGGGGATTAGGATCCCAAGAATCATCATGCTCACATTGCTCCTCAGTGGCGCGATGGCGGGACTTGCAGGAGCAGTGCATGTGAGCGGAGTGATTTTCACTCTCGACCCGGGATATCCGTCGGGTTATGGGTTCATTGCGATAATAGTTGCAATGTTAGGTGGGGCCTCTGTGATAGGCACCACGATAGCAGCTGTGGTGATCAGTTACTTCGTCGTTGGCGCAGAGGCAATGCAGAGCGCAGCAGGAGTGCCTTTTGCGCTCGTGTACACGATAGAAGGCATCATCCTCTTCAGTCTAGCAGCCGGCCAGTATCTCATGACGATTAGGAAAAAGTGACACAACCATGGTCGATGTTCTATTCGTGGAAGCGATTCTGTATCAGACTCTGAAACTCGTACCGGCGATCCTCTTTGCCAGCTTGGGCGAGTTGGTCGCAGAGAAGTCTGGGGTGCTAAACCTCGGTGTCGAGGGGATAATGCTCATGGCGGCTTTCACAGCCTTTGATGTGACTTACATGACTGGAAACCCGTGGTTGGGAATACTTGGCGCGATAGGGGTCTCTCTTATCCTGGGATTGGTTTTTTCGTTTTTCGCGGTCAATCTGCGCGTTAACCAGGTTGTCATTGGACTCGGACTCTGGCTCTTCGGCCTAGGCCTCTCGGATACGCTCTATCGGGCCTTCTTTGCCGTTGGCACAACACCCACTGTGCCAATAATTGGCGACATGAACATCCCGGTTCTTACATCAATTCCGGTGATTGGCAGGATATTCTTTGACCAAAACCCACTTGTCTACATCTCTATTGCACTCATTCCCGTTGTGGCCTTCTTCCTGAGCAAGACGAATTTGGGCATGAAAATCACAGCTGTGGGCGAGAACCCTAGAGCAGCAGAGACAATGGGAGTTGACGTCTACAAGATCAGATATCTCGCGGTGCTTATCGGCGCTGCGTTTGCCGGGGTAGGGGGTGCGTACTTCACGATATCACTGCTAAGTACCTTCATTTTGAATGTAACGTTTGGCAAGGGCTTCATCGCACTTGCGATGATCTACTTTGGCAAATGGAAGCCCTACCGTATCTTCCTGCCGTTGATAATCTTCAGCTTCGTAGATTCTCTGCAGCTTGGCGTGCAAGCCATAGGAGTCCCGATCAAGTACTTCTTCCTGAACATGATTCCCTACATTACCATCATTGCCTTGATCCCGATCCTAGGTAGGCGTGCAGAGGCTCCCGCTGCTCTGATGGAACCGTACAAGAAAGGCGGATAGACGCAGGCTCCGGTCCTAGGACGAATGCGACCTACTCTGCGTCATGAGAGTCGCTATTTCTTGCACTTTTGCTTTCTCAATGGGGAACGTGTCTGAAATCTGGCCGTTGCATATTACCGCGATCCTGTCGCTCATGTCTAAGAGTTCATCGAGTTCGCTTGAGATCAAGAGAACAGCCTTACCTTTCTTCTTCTGTTTCATCAAGAGTCTTCTTGTATATTCGGTTGCAGCCACATCCAAGCCTTTCGTAGGATTGTGGGCTATGATGACCTTCGGCTCCCAGAACAGCTCCCTCGACAGTAGGAACTTCTGTTTGTTGCCACCTGAAAGGGTCCAAGCCTGTACTTGCGGTGACTGAGCTCTCACATCGTACTCTGACATGAGCTTCGTCAACTCGTTCCGGATGGACTTCAAATCAAGCAAGCCTCCCTTCGTGAACATTCGCGCTACATGTGGCTCTATGATCAGGTTATCCGCCAGCAAGAAGTCGAATACCAATCCCGCTTTCTGATCCTCCGGAATATGAGCCACACCAAGCTTTCTAATATCATCAGGGTGCCAACCAGTGACATCCTTGCCCATCGCCAAGACTTTGCCAGTTGTCGGCTTGCGAATGCCAGTTGCCACTTCGACTAGCTCTCTCTGCCCATTTCCAGCAATACCTGCGATGCCCAGGATCTCTCCGCCCTTGACCGAGATTGAGACTCTGTCAAGAACCGGGAATCCCATTGTATTGACCGCAGATACATCTTGAAGGTCAAGGTATGTTTCTGTGACCTGAGATGCCAGTCTGTCCACTCGAAGGAGAACGTCGCGGCCTATAATCATCCTGGCCAGGTCAGCTCTGCTCACATTCTTAGTGGCTTCGGTTGCAACGACCATGCCCTGTCTCAGAACAGTCACGTTGTCGGTCACTGCCAAGATCTCATCGATCTTGTGCGAGACGAAGATGATGGACTTGCCTGAAGCTGCCATCTGGCGTAGAGCAGAGAAGAGGTCATGGGTCTCCAGCGGTGTGAGTACCGATGTGGGTTCATCAAGAATAAGTATAGTGGCGCCTTTGAACAGGGCCTTGACGATCTCCACGCACTGTCTTTGGCCAGCAGATAGGTCGCGAATCGTTGCATTAGGGTCAACAGCAAGGCCATGTTGTTTCGCGACATCTAGGATCTGTTTCTCTAGACCAGCGCGATCAATGAGTGGTTTCTTCCATCCCTCGTTCAGCATGATCGAGATGTTTTCGATGACCGTCATCGTGGGTATTAACATGAATTCCTGATGAACCATCGCAATTCCGACGTTCATGGCATCACGCGGGGAATGAAAGTGAACCTCCTTCCCATTGACCAAGATCCTTCCGCAGTCGGGACGCATGAGGCCATAGAGCACGTTGCACAGGGTTGTCTTGCCCGCCCCGTTCTCTCCTAGAAGGGCATGCACTTCTCCCCATTTGAGCTTGAAGTCCACATTGTTGTTTGCCAAGAGTGTACCGAACTGCTTCGTAACACCCTCCGCCACGACCGCGTAGTCTTCTGGGTTTGCTGCATTAGTTCGCATAACCTGCCGAGTAGCAAGATATGCTAAAGAGCCTTGCGGCATTCCTGTCCAACACTTCTCGTAGCCTCCGACTGAAACGCTGGAAATTCTTATTAGCTGGCGGCAATCGCGCGTTGCCGGACCAGAGAGCCATAAGACGATCAGAATGTGGGAGCTATCCGTGTTTGACTCAGGTTCTACGCTTTTGGCCAGACTTAAGACTCAGCTGGAGTTTCCTTAGGCAGTATGAGTGGAGTTCACATGTCTACTAACTTGGCTAGGAACTCAAGAGCACGGAGCGAGATACTGTTTCTGATCTTCATTGTCTGCATGCTTGCGTACTCCCAAGCATATGTCCCGGCTCATGCCGGTCCACAAGGCGCCGAGATAGAACTCTCACTCAGCCAATTGGTTCTGCGCGGCGATATCATGGTCGTCTCCGGTCGTCTTTCAACGACCCTCGACAATCGTCCTATACCCTTGGTCAAGGTTCATCTCCAGTACCACCGGTCTGAGGATAGCTACTTCACTCGTGAAGTGACGATATTCACTTCCAACCCTGGCGGCCTCTTCGAGGACAGGTTTAACACGACTTCCCTGTTGAGGATCGGAACGTGGTTTGTGAACGCGTCCTTCCCGAGCCAGACAGGATATGAAAACACATCCGCCCTGGCATCATTCACGATAGTTGTACAGCCAGCGCTCTCCTTGTACGTCTCAAGTCACGACATCGAGCTTGGACAAAAGGTCGTTTTCAATGGTCTCCTTTTCGCATGCATACCGTGTATCCAGGATCAAGTCGCCGTGATCTTCACACGCCCAGATAACACCTCAGTCACGATGGATCTGCGCGTGACTCCGATTGGCGGACCATACCCGGGAGGATTCTACAACGGCACATTCTCACCAGACACTCGAGGCCGATGGCAAGTCAGAGCCATCTGGAAGGGCAACGACGTGATGCTCCCTACCCACTCGCAGACAGAAGAGTTCAACGTCGGGACGCTTGCTACTGGATTTGATTTGCGCACAGTCTTCGCGTTTGCGGCTATCGCACTCGTTTCGATCGTCTCAATAGCGTTGCTGCGACTACGAATTTCGCACAAGAAGCCCGTATCGTAGCAAAGCAAGCACCAGTGGTGGGCCGGGAGAGATTTGAACTCTCGACCACCTGCGTTTCCTGGATGTGTCTGTCAGGCAGGTATCCTAACCAGACTAGACGACCGGCCCATGCGTGCGGTGAATGGGATCAGGCAACATAAAGATTCTTCGAGAACTACGAGAATGAGAGGTGCAGGTGTTCGCCTGTTCTCTCTAGACAAGTCTTACTCGGTTCACATTCTTGTTCATCCAGGAATAGCGTCGAATCTTGGCTGACGCACCGAAACCACAAGCCGCGCATCTCTTCTTTCTAATATGATACGCATGGCGTCCGCACCTGCGGCATTTGATGTGAGTCTTTGATCGGCCCCGAAGCCCAAAGGAGGGTGTGCCCTTTCCCAATGCGTTTCACCTGGATGAGCAAAAGAGGACAGGTATTTATGTCAACCTTAGCGGCTTGGCGGTGGACTTACGAGCACGACATTGTCTCCTCTCACAATGATCGTGCCAATCTTCTTTGCGTTGTCAGGGTTTGTGATGTCGTCAGCATCTTCCAGCACCAAGTTCATGTGTTGATCGTAACTGTAGAGTCTTCCTCTAACCGTACGACCGCCTTTGAGTTCTACTAGCACAACCTTGCCTAGGCTATCCTCGAAGATCTTTGAGGCGACATCAGAAGACATTGTAGTGGTGTCTCCGGCTGGAATCGAAGTCTAAGCATGAACCCACACAATTTAAGGGTTAGGGTCTTCAACCTACTTCCAAACGCTGAATTCTTGCGAACTCCATATCGGACACAACAACGTGTAACGACAGGAGACGATGACCTCGAAGAGAACAACCCTGAAGTCGAGTGAGGCGAAACTACTGCTTCACGATTTCAAGCACAAGTTTCCAGGATTTGTGGATGACATTCAAGGCAAGCAAATGGTCGAAGAAGTCCTTGTCGATGGTGGAAAGCTGTTCCTGTTGGGCGGTAGGCCCTTCGCTATTTCTACCGAGAACGGGCTCTTTCCCAGTCTAGCTAACGACGAATTGCTGAGGAGTCTCCCGTCGATTGTGGTGGACATGGGAGCGATCCCGCACGTTTGCAGCGGAGCCGACATCATGAGGCCTGGCATCAAAGAGATGCATGGTGAATTTGGGAAAGGTGACGTTCTCCTGGTGAAGGACATCAGATTCGGCAAATCGATTGGCATTTGTGTTGCAGAAGTTTCGTCAGAGTCAATGCGCACGATGTCGAAGGGCAAGGCCGCGAAGAACGTGCACTATGTCGGGGATCAGTTCTGGCAGGCGTTGAAGAGTTCGAGATAGTGCACATTATGTCAAATTCTAGTAGATTTTCCCCGTTCTGGCCGCTTCACTTGTACGCGAGGTTGCACACGTTCCTGCTAGAAATGGTGCCAATGCCTGAAGGTTTAAACTTGCGCTCTGGGCGCTAGTACCCGAGCTTACATCTTGCCGGTGTCCTCAATGATCAAGCGGGGAACAGATGGCGCTGTCGACTCTCCATATGTTCGGGCTATGCCCCTGAGTCACTTGAAGGATCTTGACTTGATCGAGCGTGCCCTATCCGCTGGCAACGTATTGATAGTCAAGATCACACCCATCGCGAAGAGGAGCGTCGAAGAGACTAAGATCGCTATCAATCAGCTCTCGAACTATGTCGAACGCGAGGGTGGAGACATCGCAAGGCTTGGAGAAGAACGAGTTGTGCTGACTCCGCCTGGAATCAGGATTTGGAGAGTAAAAGGTCAGGCAAACGCCCCTCAGACAGCCACAGAGCACAGCAGCTAAGGCAGAACTCGGGCGATTCATTCTACTTGAGTTTGATCGTCTCAAGTAGGTCAGGCGCGATGGTTCTGACCTTGAATGTTCGAGAGACAGCATGAGCGAAGCTATCCACTTTGTGTCGCTCACCGTGTCCAACGACGACTTTGGAAGGTTTCGGTGAGATTCTTCGAAGGAAGGCGAGCAGCTGATTCCTGTCCGAATGGCCTGAGAATCCTTCTACACTCTCTATCTTCAGGTCCACCTTGATCGCCTCGATCTTCCCGTTTCTCCCCATCATCGAGACTTCTTTGACTCCGTTCTTCAGTCGGCTGCCGAGTGTTCCTTCAATCTGGTAGCTGACGAATAGGAGAACGTTCTTGGGATCTGAGGCCATTTGCTTGAAGTAGTCTATCGCAGGTCCACCTTCGAGCATACCCGAAGTGGCCATGATTATTGCCGGCTGCCCGGCGACTATCTGTTCTCGATCGCTTGGATGACTGACAACCGAGAAGTAGTCCGATTGAAACGGATTGATGTCTTTGTGGAGCATCTGGTCACGCAGTTCCCTGACCAAATACTCCGGAAAGGCCGTGTGAATCGCGGTAGCCTCCAAGATCATTCCTTCGAGGTAGATTGGCATCTCTTTGATGAGTCCGTTCTTCATGTAGCTGTCGAGGACAAGCATGACTTCTTGAGAGCGTCCTACTGCTGGGACCGGGATCAAGACCTTGCCGCCTTTCTCAGCTGCTTCATTCACGATGCTTGCGAGTTTGCCTTCTACACTTGTTCTCTCGGGCATGACATCTTCTTGTCCACCGTAGGTGCTCTCTATGACGAGCGTTTCCGCTCGTGGAAAAACGCATGATGCAGGCTCCAGTAGCATCGTCCGGCCGAACTTGAAGTCGCCGGTGTAGACGATGTTGTGGTATCCTTCACCAATGTGCAAGTGGATGATTGAGGAACCAAGTATGTGGCCTGCGTTGTGAAGGGTCAATTTGACGTCGGGTGCCACGTCGGTGACTACGCCATACTTCAGTGGGATTGTGTGCATTACTGTTTCGCGGACATCTTTCTGATCGTATGGTGCATGTGCACCTTCTCTATTGTACACGTCAAGGTAGTCCAATTGCAGGAGTGTCATGAGAATTCCAGTGGGTTCAGAGCAGTAGACGGGTCCGTCGTAACCGTACTTGTAGAGGAATGGAACGAAACCACAGTGGTCTAGATGAGCATGTGAGATTATCACAGCATCGAGTCTGTCAATGTCGAACTCACTTGCGCCAATCTTGGGATAGGCATGAACCGGATCATTCGAACCAGGATTTATTCCCAAGTCCAATAGGACGCTGCTCTCACTCGTTTGGACGAGCAAGGCGGAACGGCCCACTTCGTGGAATGCTCCGAGTGGAGTAATGAAGACGCCATCTCCAGTTCCAATCCTTGGTCGGAAGATGCGCTCTCCCACATCTCGCAGTATCCGATTCCTTGCCTCACTTTCTGAATGAAGAATGTGTCTTGTGCTGGTGACTATCTTTGATGGCATTGGCGGTGCTCTGAGCACTCTGGGCCGCCAACTCGTTGTCTTGATGACTTCTTGAAGTGTCGAACCATCTTTCCCAATCGCGAGCCCAGGCTTCTTTGCTTCGATAGTCACTTCTCCCAATGACGGGTCAAAGGTGATGTTCGTGATCTCTGCATCTTGCGGAATCGCAGATTTGATCAGTTTCTCAGCTTCGGCCTCGGTTACTCTGATGGAAGGGTCTGAGCGTATCACGACGCGTTTGTGGAGCAGATTGACGATGTCTGTTACCACATAGCTCTGTTCAAGAAGGAGAACGACATTCTTGACGTAGATCGCCAGTCGTGGGCCCTCAAACTCGATCCTTGTGATCTCGGCTTCTTTCGGCATATTGGAGAGTATGGTCTCACGTATCCTTGCGTGGGAATCATCGATGGGTCTAGCCATTGAGGACACCTTGAATGACAGGAAAGGAATGTGATATTGTCTAGCTTAGGGCGGAAAGGATTTTCTTCTTCTCGTCCTCACTCAATTCCTCGTATCCTTTACTTGTGACGAGGGCCACGTCAAAGCTGTCTCCGCTCGCTGAATCTCTCTTCATGGCGGAGTTCACGGCCTTCACGACGACTGGAATCGCGTCTTTCACGGTTATTCCATCCTTGTAGTCGTTCTCGAGGACGCCGTATGCGACCGGGGAACCTGACCCTGTCGAGACGCATTTCTCCTCTGTCACGCTGCCCAGTGGATCAAGGGCAAATATGTGAGGTCCGGAAGTATCAACTCCTCCCAGCAAGGCCTGAAGGATCAACGGGTAGTATCTATTAGCGAAGAGGAGATTCGATGTCAGGCTCGCGGCTGCGCTCACAGGCATGATGACGCCTTTCTCGTACTTGTACAGTTTCGAATTTGCTTTTACGATCTCGACAACATTCTGAGCGTCAGCAACTCCACCGGCTATGGTCATTGCGAGGTGGTCATCAATCTGGTAGACCTTCTTGGCATGCTTGTGTGCGACGAAATAACCCATCGTCGCGCGGGTGTCAGTGCCAAGAACTACTCCGTCGCGACAAACGACGCCTACGGTAGTGGTTCCTTTCAGCACATACTTCGATATCTTGTCTGTTGGTTGATTGTACATCTTGTTCACTTGCTCTCTCAGAGTTTCCCTGGGAGGACGTGAGAACCGCGCTTGGTAAGAACGCGTGGACCTATGAGACGCTGGAACCCTTAAAAATGTTTCCGGAGCGCCTAGGACCCCATTCTATGCTTTATTCTTCTCGGCTTCCTCTGCTGTCTTTGTCTCTTCGATTTTCGGTGCTGCGGGCCTCTTGTACGTTTCAAGGAACGAAATCTTGGAGATGTCCGGAAAGAACTTCTCGATGTCAGCCGACATAGCCTTCTTTGCCAGCTGGAGATCCTCAAGGAAGAACGCTTCTTCCGGCACTTCTATTGTGAGGTCTTTCGCAACTGACTGGAGCCCAAACTTCGCCTGATCCACTATAGGCAGACGCTTGTGTATCAGGTTTCGGATCTTGTCCTCCGAAGCTTCGACGACGCTTTGAACCGACACTTCGTAGACAAGTGTTCGACCTGCCAATGGGTGGTTGTAGTCCATTTGTACCCTGCCTGCGCCCACAGAACGAATCAGTCCGACCTTGCCGTCCAAGGTCACTTGAATGCCTGGCACTGGAGTGATTCCTTCGTTTCTGAACCTTCTCAACGGGACGAGTCTCACTTTGGATGGGTCTCTTGTCCCGAATCCCTTGTCAGGAGGGACCTCAACTGCTGAAGACTGTCCGGCCTCGAGACCTAAGAGTCCCTCATCGAGACCCTTTGGAACCCATCCTTCCCCTACAACCACGAAGAAAGGCTCGTATCTATGGGTCTCTGTACCCTCAGCACCTTCTCCATGCTCGTGGTGGATTCCTTTCTCTTTGGCAACTGATTCTATCGTGGTATCTACTACGTCGCCGCTTTCTTTCACTTTCAGCGTGTAGTTGAGCAGGACGAAATCTCCGTTTTTGATCGGCACTGGATGTACCCCGACGGCTCCAACATTCAACGGGTCTGATTTAACTTTTTGACGTGACGCGCTAGTCAGACTGCTATTGTAGGTCTTGTGATTTCCATCAGCTCTGCGTTCCGAAAACGTCGCGCGCTGCTCTTGAGCCAATACCGTATTCAAACTCGTGACCCAGATCAACGAGTGTTGATTCTATAGCTCCGATGGTCGTGAGTATTTCGAACCGGGAGACTGTTCCCATTACTCCAACTCTGAACATCGCGCCTTTCAGTTTGCCCATGCCACCTGCGACCACAACGTGATATTGTTCTCTGAGCAGGTCTCTGAACTTCTTGTCGTCAATCCCGGGCATATGCTTGGCGGCAACGACGGTTTGCGATCTAAATTCCTTATGCGGATAGATTTCGAAACTAAGCGCTTCGAGACCTTCATAGAGCGATCTTGCACACAGGTTGTGACGATCATAGCGAGCCTGCAATCCTTCCTCTTTGATCATCAATAGGGCCTCGTCAAGCGCGTAGAACAGTGTCACAGCTGGAGTATACGGAGTCTCGTAGTTCTGGATGAATTTCCTATGTTCGAGGAGATTGAAATAGTAGGACCTTCGTGCAGTCTCCACAGTCTTCCAAGCTCGGTCATTGACCGAGAGAATCACCAACCCTGGGGGAGTCATCAAACACTTCTGGCTCCCTGCTATGCAAATGTCCACGCCCCATTCGTCGACTGGCAAGGCGTCTCCGCCCAAGATTGAGATCGCGTCCACAATAAACAGTGCGCCGTGATCGTGGCAGATCTTTCCAATCTCTTTGAGGTTCCTCGTCGTGGCGCCGGTGGAAGTCTCGTTGTAGACAACGGCGAAAGCTTTGATGTCTTTCTCTCTCTTGAAGAGGTCTTCAACCTGCGAAGGAGTGATCGCCTTACCCCATTCGATGGGAATCTCGATGCCTTTTCCACCAAAAGCGGTGACGGCGTTTCTGAGTCTCTCGCTGAAGACTCCGTTGACAGGAACAGCAACCTTGTCCCCGTTGGAGAGAATGTTCCTGATCGCGCATTCGACTCCTCCGGTCCCGGATGCTGTTAGGACGAATATGTCCCCCTTGGTCTCGAAGGCGAACTTCAGATTATCGAGTATTCTTCTATAGAGCTCACGGAACTCTGGGCCTCTATGATTGATTATGGGCTTGGCCATAGCCCGCATGACTCGTGACGGAACATTCGTCGGCCCCGGCAGCATCAGAAGTTGCGAACCTTCCAACCTGTTCACTCCTCAACACGTAGCGGCATAACGGAGAAGCAGGGTCCCTCTAAACCCTTTCCACGCACAAGTGCGTTCTTGGTACTGTTCTTCCCGACGATGTTCTGGAAACGTTTTCTAAGTTGGAGCGCCACTTGGACCGGCATGCGCGTCATCACACTACTCTCGGATTTCGGAAGCCGAGACCAGTATGTCTCTGAGATGAAGGGAACAATACTCACCGTTTGTCCTTCGGCTACGATTGTGGACATCAGCCACGAGATCGAGAAGTTCAACATTCGAATGGGAGCGTTCGTGCTCGCTGCAGCTTCAAGCCACTTCCCTGCCGGCTCTATTCACGTCGCGGTCGTGGACCCAGATGTCGGTGGACAAAGGCGTGGTATCTTGATAGAAAGCCAGAGAGCCGTGTATGTGGGTCCTGACAATGGTCTACTTCTCCAAGCAGCTTTGAAAGATGGAATCAGGGAGGTCTACTCGATTGAGAATCAATCCTTCATGAAGACTCCCGTTTCATCGACCTTCCATGGGAGAGACGTGTTTGCGTACACAGCTGCAAGGGTAGCATGTGGCGCCGAGCCATCTGAGGTTGGACCAAGGATTTCGGATCCGGTTTCAGCCAATAATGTCGAGTCGGTAGTCTCCCATGGCAGAATCAAATGCGAGGTGCTTTCTGTCGACACCTTCGGGAACATAGCGACAACCGCTAGCGAGAAGGATCTCGAAGTCGCGGGTATCCAAGTCGGGCGAAAGATTGTAATGCAAACGAAGAGGCGACCCTACAATCTGGAGACTGTGAGAAGCTACTCAGCCGCCCCTGAAGGCAAGCCAGTCCTTCTGATCGGAAGTCACGGCTTCCTCGAGGTCGCAGTCAACAAGGGGAATGCGGCAAAGAGATTCCGCGTGCGTTCCGGCGACAAGCTCATCTTCGCAAGAGGCCGGGGTTATCGGTCATAGCAAGCTCCCTGATCCTTTCAACTCCCCCAAAACTCACCAGTAATTCCGCCACACTCTTGGGGACCAAGGATTCCCAGTTCTTTCCCTTAAGGATCCTTTGACGGATCTCAGTGGCGGAGTAGATGGTTCGGTCGAAGAACGGAATTCGCTCGACTCTATATCCACGCTCGTTGAAGAGACGCGATGTAAGCGGCTCATTTGTGAACACGATATCGAATCTGGGGACCTGAGACACGATGAAGGGCACCCATGTCGCATGAATGTGAACGTCTCTGATTGGGATGATAACGTAAGTGGCAGGATCTATGTTCGCTTCTTTCAGAGCAGTGCGTACCATCTCAACGCGTTCTCCTGCTGTGAACGGGTTCTTGTCTGAATGACTGTACTCCGCGCTTCCGACAACTATAATGAGTTCTTCCGCCTGTTCAAGTGCAGCTTTGATCCCGCTCAGGTGTCCTAGGTGGAATGGCTGGAATCTCCCAACGAATAGACCTCGCTTCAATTTGTGCGTCAAGTCATTTCTCCTCAGGATGGGTCCCAGACACAACCCTACGAGATTCTCTGCCCGTCGAATCGCATTCCCGAACAGGCCGGAGATGTTCTAAAGGGTAAATAAACTAGAGGCATTTTTGTTTCGCGAATCGGGTCAGTTAATCCAGATCTGGCGAGAGGAAAGAAAGTGATCGAGGTAGACGGCAGTTTCGGGGAGGGTGGAGGCCAAGTCCTGAGAACCACAGTAGGCCTCTCGGCTCTGCTCGGAAAAGAAGTACATGTCAAGAACATCCGCGCCAAACGGCCGAACCCTGGTCTCCGTGCACAACATATGACTGCCATCAAGGCAGTCGCAGCTCTCTCCGATGCGGAGACGAAAGGCCTTGAGATCGGATCGACTGATCTGTTCTTTGCTCCGAGGAAAAAAGCGTCCGGATCGTTCAAGTTCGATGTTGGCACTGCAGGAAGCATCTCGCTGGTGCTTCAGGCTTTGATGCCCACCGCCGCTTTCTCAGCAGGCGGAGCGGAATTCGAGATAACTGGTGGCACAGATGTGCGGTGGAGTCCAACGATCGACTACGTTCGATTCGTTATCCTTCCCATCCTATCGAGACTCGGCTATTCTGCAGAGTTGAAGCTCCTCAGACGAGGGCACTATCCGAAGGGCGGAGGGAGAGTATGGATGAAGATCCAGGCCTGTAAGGGGCTAGCCCATCTCGTTCTGAATGAACGATCAGAGATCAAGAAGGTTCACGGGATCAGTCATTGCGTGAGGCTTCCCGGTCATGTTGCACAGAGACAGGCAACTGCGGCTCAGGACACGTTGAAAGAACTGCAACAAGTAGATGTCTCAATGAAACTGGAGGTATATCCTCCCCAGACTGACCCGCACATCGCGCCCGGAAGTGGAATCGTTCTCTACACGGACGAAGGGTGCGGCACTGTTCTTGGAGCAGACAGCGTGGGGGAACGAGGAAAACCTGCAGAAGAAGTAGGTCATCAGGCAGCGAAGCTACTTTTAGAAGAGATCAAGAGCTGTGCCCCAATCGACAGGCACATGTCCGACATCCTGATTCCCTACCTGGCAGTTGCGGAGGGAAAGTCGGAATTTCGGGCCTCCCAAATCACTATGCACACGATCACAAACGCCAAGATGGCCGAACTTGTATCGGGCGCTGAGATCAAGATAGAAGGCGAACTCGGAAACCCGGGAACAATCAAAGTGAAAGGAATTGACCTGAGACCCTAGTCAGTCGTCCGCATTCTCTTGGTCCAGACAGGCTTCCCGGTTCGAACGTTGACGATCTGCCGTACTCGATGGAAGGGAATCAATGTCTCATCTGATTCTCCTGTAGCGTAGGTGAACCAAGATGGGCCCACCTTTGTTATGTGCGAGGCGTTGATCTTGCGTGTATCTCCTGGGGCTCCCCGGTGAATGAAGTAGACGATGTAGTACTCTGCGCGTTCTCTCTTATCCCATGTCATCTTGTTGAAGACGTTCTTCAACGGGTGCATGCTTGATCATCCGGGTTACAGGAAATGATAGACATCAACCTTAATAGAGTGGCCATTTTCATGCGAAGACTGCAACTGGTTTCTGGTGACTTGAATGAGCGAACCCTTCATGCCCGGAGCCACTACGATCGGGGTGGTCTGCAAGGATGGAGTAGTGCTGGCTTCCGAGAGACGAGTCTCGTACGGATATTTTGTGATGAGTAAGAGTGGAAGGAAAGTCTTCCGGATAGCGGGCACAATTGGTGCCGCATGCGCGGGTCTCATGGCTGACATGCAGGTTCTGACAAAGGAAGTTGGGGCACAACTTCAGTTGTATTCTTTCGAGCGAGACAGGCTCGCATCTGTGCGATCTGCAGCGAAGGTCATGGCTGCGCTCCTCTTTGAGAGGAGGATGTACCCCTATCTGGCGCAGACCATAGTTGGTGGAATTGACGACGAAGGCCCAAGCCTTTTCGTGCTCGACCCAATAGGCTCCGTCATTGATGACAAGTACGCGTCCGTAGGTTCGGGATCCGAAATCGCCGTAGGTGTCCTAGAGGCAGAGTACAAAGAAGGCATGACTGTCGAACAGGGCAAAGAGCTCGTGAAGAAGGCTGCCAAGGCCGCATTGGCTCGCGACATAGGAAGCGGGAACGGCCTTGACATAATGACAATCACCAAGACCGGAATCAAAGAAGAAGGCGATCCGCTCGCATAGCAACGCAACTGTGAGCCACGCGCGGCACGGGCCTCGTTCATAGGCCAACTCATTTATCCACCGAAGGAAAGGTAAGCAACGAACTTCCTTGCTTCCCAAGACCGAACTGACTAAACTGCAGCAGAAGCTCACCGAGTACGATAGAACAAGAGAGAGACTCCTCGAGCTTACGAGAAAGACCACCCGGCTGGCCGGTTGGGCGATCATCCAAACTCATAGAGGACAGACTTCCAAAGCCAAGGCCACTCTAAGGGACGCTGAAGAGAACATCGCACAGATGCGAGATCTTCTAGACCAGAACTCCGAGTTCAAACAGGTCGGATATGTGATCGTTGCATTCCAAGAGTTCGCAGAGGCCAAGCTTCTCTACAACTTCGTGAATCGTCGAAAGCTGCTGTCACAACGTGAGGTCGGCGTTGGTTGGATGCCATATCTCCTGGGTCTACTAGATTTCGTCGGCGAGCTTCGCAGAATGACGATGGATCAGTTGAAGGCTGGCAAGCTGAAGGATGCACAGGGTACGTTCGAATCGATGGAGGCCATATTCGAGGATTTGCTCATGCTCGATCGCACATCAATTGTCCCGACGTTCCGGAGAAAGATGGATGTCGCCAAGAAGCTGATTGAGGCTACACGTACAGACGTGATCGCCGACATTCGGAAGGTTTCTCTAGAGAAGGCGATAAGGAATCTCGAGAAGCGCATGCGCTGAACTCATTTGACCCCAAAGAGAATCAGCATACCTAGACGTCTGACCACTCAAGATGCAATCCTTCTCCAGAAGGAGCTGGCACCGCTTGTCTCGGCAAAGAGCGATCTCCCTAAGACGATTCGATACATCGCAGGCGCTGACGGTGCATATGGTGACGAGAGAGCTGTCGGTGCAGTCGTGGTAATTGACTATGATTCGTTGCGGCCAATCGAAACCACAGCTGCGAAGGTTCGAGTGACTTTCCCATACATCCCCGGGCTGTTGTCTCTTAGAGAGGGGCCAGTGGTCGTTCGTACTCTTAGGAAGCTCAGACACAAGCCTGATGTCTGCATAGTGGATGGCCATGGACTTGCTCATCCTAGGAGGTTTGGTCTGGCTTGCTATGTTGGCGTCGTCATGGATCTTCCAACGATTGGTGTGGCGAAGAGTAGACTTTTCGGAACTGAGGTCGAGGAAACGCTCGTGGACGAGGATGGAAGCATGATCGCTAGGATTCTGCGATTCAAGAAGAAAAGCCTCTATGTCAGTGTCGGTCACAAGATATCACTTGACGATGCGACAAGGATCGTGAAGCATTGCATCAGCGAGCGTGGCCTTGAGCCTGTTCTGATGGCGCACCAGGAGGCGAAGAGACGGATATGGTCACTCAAGATCTGAGCCCTGTGCTTCTGTTTACATTGTTCAGGCTGGCTGAACTTGGAGCCTATCCGAACGAGCTCCTGATCACTACCGCGAAGCTGGCGAAGGCCCTCAATGTGTCACAGCAGACAGCTTCGAGACACCTGATCGAGCTTCAGTCGCTAGGCCTGATCCGAAGGACTCGGGTCGCTCGTGGAGAAGCGATCAGAGTGACCGCGAGAGGGTCGGAAGAGCTGAGTGGGATTCACGTCCGTCTCAAGGCGATGTTCGAGATGAAACCAAAGGAGATAGTCCTCGAGGGAGTTCTGTTCTCCGGAATAGGTGAGGGCGCATGGTACGTGAGCCAACAGGGATACTGCAGACAGTTCTTGGAGAAGTTAGGATTCAGCCCTTTTCCGGGTACACTCAACCTCAGGCTCAAACCAGAATACGAGGACGAGAGGAAACTGCTCGAGACCTTTCCGCATATTCAGATCGATGGTTTTCGCGATGGTGAGAGGAGTTTTGGGCCGGTCACCTGTTACAGAGCCAAGATCAATGATACTGAAGACGGAGTGCTCCTCTCGGCCGTCAGAACGCACTATACGCCAAATGTGATCGA
>Ga0315296_10001722_pt1 | contig 19022 bp, 22 predicted proteins | sample YL17G14_18_MG_FD_203921 | JGI IMG/M metagenome (GOLD analysis project Ga0315296, IMG submission 203921) | Sediment microbial communities from Yellowstone Lake, YNP, Wyoming, USA - YL17G14_18 | ecosystem: Environmental > Aquatic > Freshwater > Lake > Sediment | place: USA: Wyoming | collected... | reverse complement strand
CCAGGGATTTGAGGCTAGGGGTCTATAAACGTTTGGGCAGCTGAATAGAAACGGTCTGACGACGAGAACCATACGCTAGCTATTCCGCCGTCGCTTGATACGGGGCAACCTTAACCGGTTAAACAATGCGCTATCTTGTAACCTTCGAAAATGTGTAAGGGAAATGCAACACTTCATTTACCGGTTAATAATGTCCGCCGCTTTAGTCCTAGGACTAAACCTCATTCTTTTTATGACTAACCAGTATAGGTTTACGTTCTTTGCGAGACATAAGGGTAGCATAAGGGCCCAGCAAACGCTCATATTGGCGGTGATAAAATTCCGGTAAAACATCCGTCTCATGTTCGTGAAAAGCCCTGAATTGTTTATTAGTATTTAATGAATTCAATATATTGCGAAGTCTCCCAATCGTTTGCCTGTTACCCAGAGTTTTAACTAAGTTGTATCCGGATGGTAATGGGGCAGGAGCGTTCTTTAGTCTTTTTAGGAGCATACTTCCGGAAGAAATGTAAGAAACCATATCAATAAGTTTCTCATAAAAGACCACCGGACTATAATTCTTTAACGTGTATACCAGGTATGGCATGTAATAAAAAGTAAACGGCATGGCTGTCAAAATACGGCCTTCGCTTAAATATCTTTCATATAGCGGAGTATTGCCAAAGGGGACGGGAATATTAAAATTCGGCATAACGAAGGGAACTCGAGATGCGAATTCCTTGGTCAACTCTATAGGTTCATCCCCTATATCCACATCCAGTCCGAACATGAAATTGGCTTGAATTCCGGTAACGTAAGGTCGAATGATATTAAACTGCTCTATTACTTTATCCAGTTTTTGTCGAGGAGCTATTTTGGTGCCAGCTCCAACTTTGTTTGAATAAGCTGTCCATGATTCGATGCCGGGAATTATATAGAAGTTACCCATGTTTTTCAGCCGCTCCAATCTGGAACCTCGTAGGATGGAGAGTGAAGTCTCCATTATATAAGTGCTACGCCTGCGATTGGGTATCTTTTCCAGTACATTGAAGACTTGCTCGAATTTCACGGCAAAGTTGGGGTCATGTAAACCGATTATCACCCTTGATAAGTGTTGAAAGATATAGCGCATATCTGCTTCTAGCTGGTCCAAAGATAAAAGTACATAGGGATTATTCCAATCAATACAGAAATCACAAGAATTAGGACAGCCAATGCTGGTTAACAACGGAATTGAAGTAAAAGGAAAGGGTTTACCCCTCAGGAAAGTGGATGCGCGGATTTCCGGCATCCGTTCTTGTACACCAGGAATACTGTTGAGGGTACGCCCGCTGGTGATAATTTCGCCACGGGGTCTATCCCTTAAAATCTCAGTTATTAGAGTTTCATCACAATCACCGACAACGATGTCAAAGAAACGCAGACAATCCTCGGGAAATTGTTTAGCATGAGGACCGCCTATCACGGTAAGTGTTTTCTCATGACGATACAGTTTTGCCAGGGCGTATGCCAGTGCACTTGCTTGAGTATAAGTTGAGATGAACACAATATCGAGATCGTTTGGTAGCAGATGCTTGGGATCCTTGTTGCCAAAATAGGTGGCATAGAAAACTTCGTGGCCCAGATTACGGCACCAGACGCTTATAGCCTGAGGCATGATACTGGCATATTGCTTGGTAACCAGATAGTTATATGCTGCATGATCCCATCTTCTGGTGGCTCCGGCACTCAATAGCTCAAGGATTCCTATTCTCATATCTCACTTTCCCCGTGTATTTTACCGCAAATCGGGGTTTCTATGCGTTGCGGCTTTGACATTAATTTAAAGCGCCAAAAAACCAACCCATCAACCAAAAAGGGATACCAAGCCTTCTCTTTATAGTAGAATAGCCTCTAATTCTTCGCACTGGCTTAGACCTTAACGGTCTTCACGTATTCGATAATCCCACTTGGTTTGAAGTCATTATTCTCTAAGAAAGTCTTTAGCTGCCAATTCTTTTCGTCAAGGAAGGCGCGCACTGTGCTAACTCCTTCGACATAGCAGCGTTCTACTACAGCATCAACTAACCTGGAGCCAATATGTTGTCGGTGGTAGTCAGGGTCAACAACCATAACTTGAACCGAGCACACTTCGGCAATCGGTATGCCCAGAAAGGTGAACCGTGCCAGAACAAAACCGACTATCTGCCCACCAATTTCGGCGACAAAACTCGCATCCCGCTGCTGCCCCAAACTCCAGCTAACCAAATCCCTATGGGTCAGTGCGCCTCGCGAATCGGGCATTTTCTTAAAGATGGCTAAGACAGGGAAAATATCTTTGCGTTCCATAGGTCGAACCTTAATGTCACTCTTTTCTACAGCGCTCACGATAGCCCCTCCTTTGCCGTGCAGATTGGATTAGGACACCTCAAAGCTGATGCCGTTTCTGGCGACCTTATCTAACGTTCAAAGGTCTTGTCGTAATTAACAATACGGCTGCGACGAAAGCCCAGCCCCTGGACGAATTGCTGCAGCTCCTCGTTACGTTCTTCAACGAGGGCACGTATTGTGTTAATCCCTTGAGAGTGGCAATGTTCGAAAAGCTTCTCAAATAGTTTGGTGCCGATACCGCGTCCCTGATAGTCGGGGTCAACAAGCATACCCTGAACGATGCACACTTCAGTAAATGGTATCATTAGATAGGCTAACCGGGTTAGGACAAAGCCGAGTATCTTACCGCTAACCTCAGCGACAAAGCTCACGTTAAGTGACTCTCCAAGGTTAAGAGCAACCATGTCTTTGTAGCTAAGAAGACTACCCGTCCTTCCGGCTTTCCAGTCAAGCGCCAGAACCGCATGAATATCGTCTTTCGTCATGGGCCGAATATTTACTGCCTCTTGTTCCGTCTTGTTCATTTTAGGCCTCCTATACTACTATTATCTGCTCAGGCTATTGATTAGTTTCCCCTGGCTATCGTAGACGTATATCGGCACCGGCGAGCGACCGCCTAACGTGTGACTCGCGCAAGCAAGGCACAGGTCGTAGGGGCGCCACGCCATTTCAATACGGTTAAGCAGCCCTTCAGTTATTTCTCTGCCCGGCTTAATTAAAGCCCTAGCCGCTTTGTTAACCGACATATTGACCGCGGCCGCATTATTAACCGTAGCCACAATCAGGTTGGCTTTCTTGATTACGCCCTTTTCGTCGGTGATGTAATGATGTGTCAGAGTACCTCGGGGAGCCTCTACAATGCCCACACCTTCATCTGGAGTAGCTGTCGGGATGGTGCGGATATTGGGGCTGGTGATTTCTTTGTCCTGGCTGAGCTCGAGCATTCTTTCTGCGGCATACAGGAGTTCTACCAGGCGCGCCCAGTGCATGGCTAATGTATGATGGACTGGCTTGCCACCGAGGATAGCGTACATCTTCTCGTAGGCCTCCTGGGCTAGCGGAGTAGCCATGCCATCGGCAGCGTTTAGCCGGGCTAACGGCGCAACACGAAAAACACCGCTGCTCTTGCCATCGACAAATCCCTTCCAGCCGACATTTTTCAGGAAGGGGAACTTGACATAAGTCCATGGTTCAACATGTTCAGCGACATGGTCGAGATATTGGCGGGGCGAATACTTGGCAAACTCCTTACCTTCCGGGTCAACCACTCTGACTTTACCGTCATAGAAGTTGACCTTGTTTTTCTTGTCAACGACGCCCATGTAATAAGTACGATGAGTGTAGGCATCGCTGGTAATCATATCCACATACTCTTTGTTCTTGAGGACAATATCATCAAAGACCTTAAGCGAGAGCTTGGCGAATTCCACCGAGTCCTTGGCTATTTGCTCAACCTCTTTTCTTTCCTCTTCACTAAGGCCTTTACTGACGCCACCCGGCTGACCGAACACGGGATGGACAGCTCTGCCGGCGAGCATATGGATAATGTGGTGGTTCTGCTTACGAGTCTTGATTACGGCGCCACCAAGCTCTAACCCTACCTTGGCGATGACGCCCAGTATGTTGCGCTCGGCGACGGGAGCATCCGGTCCCATGATGAAGTCAGGACCACCGAGGATATAGAAATGGGTGGTATGGTCGGTGACATAGAAGGCGCTGTACATAAGCTCCCGCAGTTTCTTCGCTGGGCCCGGGGGCTCAACATGGAACAGGTCATCTAGAGCTTTGGTTGATGCCAAATGATGGGCTTCAGGGCAGACACCGCAGATTCTCTGGGTTATCTGGGGCATATCCTCCGCCAGCCGGCCTTCGGCAAACTTCTCAAAGCCCCTCAGTTCCGGGACTTGAAAGTAACTGTTTTCCACTTCGCCAGCATCGTTGAGGAAAATCTCTATCTTGCCATGACCTTCCAGCCGGGTGACGGGGTCTATGGTTATCCTTCTCATTTTATTCTTGCCCTCCTTAATAGCGAATCAGGCAGACTGTAGCGGTAGAAAGTACCTACGGGGTCATGGATGTCATCAATAATTTTCTGGATTTCCCTGGGGTCATTGGAGTCAATCACTGAAGCCACGGCACTCAAGAAATGAGCCCCCTGGTCAATGACGCCGTCTACCGGGCCATAGCAACCAGTGCAGGGCATGTTAGCCTGCGGACACGGAGCGCCGCAGCCGCCACGGGTAGCAATACCAGCACAGAAGAGCCCCTGTTCCAGAAGACATATTTCTGGCTCGGGGATAATCTCAAAGGTACGGTAGAACTTTTTGACCTTCTTTACATCTCTCTTACGCGGGCAATCATCACATACTGCCTTGGCATTATGGGTAATCACGGTGCCCTTGGGTGGTAGTTTCCCCTCAAGCAAAGCCTCCAAAGCCAGCCAGGTTGTCCTTTCTTCGGGAGGGCACCCAGGGATGATATAATCAACATCTACAGTCTGGCGGAGGGTTTTCACGGTATCGTAAAACTCGGGGATAGTAAGCTCACCCTCGGGTGCCTGATACCTTGTTTGGGGCATGACCTTGTCCTTATTATCGGTTGACGGCGTTTCCAGGTAAACCCGTTCAAAAATCGTCTGGCGATTATAAAGATTGGCCAGACCGGGGATGCCACCTTCATAGGCGCAGGAACCGTAGGCAATCATGACTCGGGATTTGTTTCGGAGCATTTTGGCGATGTGCTCCTGCTCTGAATTCCTGATAGCACCGTTGAACAGGCAAACATCGATGCTCTGAGCCGGCATGGCTTCAACATCTTTGTATTTGACATCAATGGCCACCGGCCAAAAAATAATATCGGCGGCTTCAACCAGTTTGAGTATTTTGTCACCAATCTCCAGTTGAGCGATTTCACAGCCGCCACAACTAGCTGCCCAGTAGAGAGCCAGCTTTAACTTAGCCATTATTGCCTCCGTTCCTAGGAAAAGGCCCCAACTTCCTGACTTGCTCTGTCATCTCACCGACAATAGTGGCAAAGCGGTCACCTTCGGACGCCGAGACCCATTCCAGACGTACCCGCTCATCCTCAACCCCCATTTGAGTCAGCATCTTCTTCAGTAACAGAAAACGCCGAAGAGTCTTGTAATTACCCTCAACATAGTGACAATCACCAGGGTGGCAACCGGCGATAAGAACACCATCGGCCCCTTTCTCAAGGGCTTTGAGGACAAAGGTGGGTTCCACCCTTCCGGTACACATAACACGCACCACTCTTACATTTGGGGCATACTTCTTTCGCGAAGTCCCAGCAAGGTCAGCCCCAGCGTAAGAACACCACCGGCACAGAAGGCCCACTATCTTTGGTTCAAAACTCATACCAGTACCCCCTCAATCTCAGCTACAATTTGTTCAGTAGTGAAGTGCTTGCCAGTAATAGCACTGCTAGCACAGGCAGCGACACAGACACCACAACCCTTGCACAATACCTCGTTGATGCGGGAGACTTTCTTATCCTCATCAAAGGTAATAGCACTGAACGGGCAAAGGTTATTGCATACTCTGCAACCAGAGCAAAGCTCTTCGTTAATTTCGGCAGTGGCCGCTTCAATCTCAACTTTGCCCCGGCTAATCATCGCCAGAGCTCGAGCCGCCGCGGCTGATGCCTGGGCTACAGTGTCCGGGATGTCTTTTGGCCCCTGACAGCAACCGGCGACAAAGATACCATCGGTCATGGTGGCTATTGGGTCGAGCTTGGGATGTCTCTCTAAGAAGAAACCATCGGCGCTGCGGCTGATGTTGAATAGCCGGGCGACAGCTTCGACATCTGGTTGCGGCTCCAGGGCAACACACAGGATAACCATATCCATGGGTAACCTTACTATGTTGAGCATCAATGTATCCTCGGCGACGACGACTAGCTTCCCTTTTTCGTCATCGGTTATGGCGCGGTCAGTAACTTCGGCTACCTTCCCACGTATGAAGTTTACCTCTTCTTCAGCAAGACGTTTATAGAATTCCTCGTAGCCTTTACCGAAGCAGCGCATATCAATATACATCTGGTATACTTCAGCTCCGATTTTCTCCTTTATCAGGTGGGAATACTTAAGAGCATACATGCAACAAACTCGTGAGCAGTACCGATGGTAGTTCTCATCACGGCTACCAACACAGTGAAGAATGGCAATGCTCTTCGGGGTAGAACCATCCTTAAGCACAATATTTCCCCCAGTCGGCCCAGAGGCGCTGACCAGCCGTTCAAACTCAAGGCTGGTGATGACGTTATCCAGCTGCTTATAGCCATAGTGGTAAATGGGTGTCGGGTCAAAAGTATTAAAACCAGTGGTGACGATTACGGAGCCCACCTCCACTTCAACAATTTCATCCTGCTGCTGGAAATCAATGGCTCCGGCTTCACAGAATTTCTCGCAGGCACGGCATTTGCCCTTTAAGAAATAGGCACAATGCTTGGTATCGATAACTGGGATATTAGGTACTGCCTGTGGGAAAGGAGTGTAGATAGCCTTTCTCTTGCTGATGCCAGCCTCAAACTCGCTGTCCACTTTGTAAGGGCACTTTGTCTGGCAGACACCACAGCCGGTGCACTTATCTTCGTCAACATACCGTGCCTTCTTCCTAACCTTGACCTTGAAATTGCCAATGTATCCGGTAACCTCCTCGACCTCGCTGTAGGTCATCAACTCGATATAGGGATGAGAGCCAACCAGTGTCATCTTCGGAGTGAGAATACACGAAGAACAATCCAGCGTCGGGAAGGTTTTGTCCAGCTGGGACATATGACCGCCGATGCTCGGCGTTCTCTCAACCAGATAGACGTGGTGGTGGGCATCGGCAACCTCCAGAGCCGCCTGGATACCGGCGATGCCCCCCCCGACAACCAGAGTATTGGGATTAACTGTGACCTCCTTGGTCTCCAAGGGCTGCTGGTAATAGACTCGCCGTACTGCGGCACTGACTAGCGCCTTGGCCTTATCGGTAGCCATGGCACCATCTTCGGTTACCCAGGAGCATTGTTCCCTGATATTGGCCTGCTCGAAGAGGTAAGGATTAAGTCCAGCTTCCTGACAGGCGCGGCGAAAGGTAGTCTCGTGCAGCGTGGGGGAACAAGAGGCAACAACCACGCGATTCAGCTTGAGCTTCTTAATATCCTCCTTGATCATACTCTGTCCTGGCTCGGAACACATATAGACATAATCTTTGGCCACCACCACTGAAGGTAACTTTTGAGCGAACCGCCCCAGTTCTTCTATGTCTACCGTCCCGGCGATATTGCTGCCGCAGTGGCAGATATAAACTCCTATTCTGACTTCTTTATCTTCCATAGCTAGATTGCCTCCTGAACTAGTTCAACGATGTCCCTGATTTCGATGATATCACCCTTGTCCTGAGTTAATATGCTATCTTGAAAGTTCGCCATACAGTAAGGACAGGCAATGGCTAACAAGCTGGCTCCGGTCTTAAGAGCCTGCTCTATCCGAAGGTCAGAGAGTCTTTCCCCCTTTTTGGTTTCCATCCACAGCCTACCGGCACAACCACCGCAGCACAGGGCGTATTGGCGAGTGTCCTCCATTTCAACCAGCTCGGCACCGAGGCTTTCCAGAATCTGCCGCGGTTCATCATATATTCCGGAATAACGGCCCAAACAACAGGAATCATGGTAGGTAACCTTCTTATTCAGTTTCTTAGTGTACTTTAGCTTCCCCTCTCTGAGGAGTTCGTTTAAATATTGAACAAAATGAATCACCTCAAAATTGCCACCAAGCTCTGGGTATTCATCCTTGAAGGTATGATAGCAGTGGGGAGAGGTGACAACGATTTTCTTAACTCCAGCCTCTTTGAAGATGTTAATGTTGGTTTGGGCCAGATTCTGGAACAGGCTCTCAGCACCTGCCTTCCGTATGCTTTCACCACAACAGACTAGACTCCCATCCAGGATACCAAAATCCGCGTCCACTTTTTGCAGGATGTTGATGGCCGCCCGGGCAACTCTCTGCTGAGATGGGTCGTATATTTGATAACAGCACGGGAAGTATAATATCTCTGTTCCTTTGGTAAAGGTCTTGACCCCGAGGTCCTTTGCCCAATCTGGTCGCTTCTCCGGTGGCTCTCCCATCGGGTTACCGACCGCCGAGATATTCTTGACCGTGATTCGGAGGGCGTGAGGGACTACGCCGGCACCAACTTCCAAGACGACCCGACGCAGGGCTCTCATGATGTGCGGCACTTCCACACCGCGGGGGCAACGCTGAACGCACAGTCTACAGCCGACGCACCTCCATACATCTTCGTCTTCAAAGTCAATCAAACCCAGCTGTCCCTGGTGAATAAACTTGCGCAGCATAAAGCTTCTCACCAAATTCCAGGGGCAGGTGGCAGTGCATGTCCCGCACTGATAGCACAACTTAAGGATGTCACCACCATGCTCTTTTATGATTTCGACTACTTCTGTGGACGGTGTTATTGCTTGCATAATAAACTGTACCTCCTATCTGCCTAATCGGCTATGATTCTTTCCTGCGGTTGAGGTTCGTGCCGCGGTATTAGAAATGTCTTTAGGTATCTGACCGAACTAATTAAACAATTTCCCGGCAGAGCCATGTGCCGTAGCACCTTACAACACAAAAGCGGGCTTCCGCCCGCCTATTGTTTACCTTTGCTTTCAAGGAGGGTTGCCCGGATAAGCCTCTCCAGGTCATCAGGCGCAACCGGCTTCACCAGATAATCAACGGCACCCAGTTTCATTGCCTCAACTGCCATCTCTACTGAGGGATAGGCCGTTATAACGATGGACTCAATGTACGGCTTTACCTCCTTCATCTCTCTGAGTACCTGAATCCCGTTTTTCCCAGGAAGCCTCACATCCACGATCAGAATATCGAAGTCCTCCTTCTCTATCAGCTCCAGTGCTTCTTCACCCGTCTCCGCCGTTGCTACCTGGTAAGTGTCCTTGAGCCAATCCCCGAGCGACTCCCTTACAATTGCCTCGTCATCTACAATTAGAACTGCCTTCTCCTCGGCAGGATACCCTCCTAGGCTTTGCGCTACGAGCTTGGCTAAGTACTCCTGTATAGAGGTATCTTCGGATACACACCTCACCTTTAGCTTTTTGTAGACCCCTTCTGGTATTCTCACGTGAAGCTGTTTTGCTTTCATTGTCTAATCTCGCCTGTTGTATTTGGGATAAATGTACCAAAGTACCATCCCATTGTCAAGAGCTTTCGTTTGAGGTTGAACAATTCATCATCTTATAGAACGGCATCACGCTTTACCCAATGTTGAAGACCTTGGGGACTGAGGTAACAAAATGAGTCTTTGTGCAACGACAACCCTGGTGCATCACGCAGCGTGTTCTTTTATAGAGTGCTACGTATAAGAACAGTAGAGAAGAGAGCCAGCGCTTATAGACGAGGATTCTAAGGTCTGCAGCGCACGGCTCGCATGTCGAGGATTACTACAGGGCTCCAAGATGGATATTGACGACCAGGTGCCATGAATATATTATTGGTGACAAGAGCAATGAGGGATCAGGATACTTCATTACGAGTTGAAATGGGAAATGCCAATAGGGATGGGCGAGCAATAGCCTACGAGGCAGGAGCTGCCGCAGATATCGGCCGGTGTGCGGACATAAGTGGTTTATGCAACTGATCCTAATTTGGCGACGGGGTTGTGACCAGTGCAAAATGAATCTTGCCAACCAACAAAACCAGCAAAAAGAGGGTGGTAGCTTTCAAGAAATATTGGTTAAGATTTCGGAGGCGATCCATGGTGTGTGATTAGCCTCTGTAGAAAAAGTTTTTAGGTCGGCAATAATAAAGCTAATAGGAGGCAACAAAGTGGTAGATTTTGAATTGACTGAAGAGCAAAAGCAGATCAAGGCATTAATAAAGGAGTTCTGCGAAAGAGAAGTAGATTTCAAAGAGCTGCAATGGATTGCAGACCAGTGTCGTTTGGCGAGGACTGTCGAGGAAGTGAGAGCCCTTTTCCCTAAGGAGTTGATGAAGAAAACACATGAAGTAGGCTTGCACCAGTTCTGTGTTCCGGAGAAATATGGTGGTGGGGGTTTTGGTCGCTATGCTAGCGTAACCCGGGCTATAGCCTGTGAAGAACTGGGTTACTACATGGGAATAGGCGCCAGGCTGCTATGCGTACCTTGGATGATCTTGTGTGAAATGTCTTACCCTTACCACACTGAGGAACAACAGGATTGGTTTTTTACGCAATTTATGAACGATCCCACTATGTGCGTGTCCGATACGCAAAGTGAGCCAGAAGGCTCGTCCATGGGCCTATATGAGGGGATTGGGGAGGGGTACCCCCTCAAAACCTTTGCCTATAGGGATGGGGACGAATGGGTTATCAACGGCGGTAAAATGTTCTCTAGTGGTGGTGGAAATTCTGCATTGCTTCGCTGCAGTTGTAGAACGGATAAGACGGCACCCGTTGGTCGGGCAAAGGTCAATATCTTTGTACCAAAAGATACACCAGGGATGTCGTATTCTGTAAACCGGCTGCTTATGGGGGAGTGTGCTGGGAACTGTCAAATTTCGTATGACAATGTTAGAGTTCCTGTCAGCCACCAAGCGGAGGCGGTGGGTATGCCCAATTCAAATATGGCTTTTTTGGCGGCAAAGACAATGGTTTTCATGGACTGGCTTGGCCATATTCGGAGAGTATATGAGCAAATCGTAGACTATGCCAAGCAGAGAATGGGGGGTGGGGTACCTATTATCCAGCATTCTAGTATTGCCGCTATGCTAGGAGACGTAGCTCTCCATATAGATGCAACCAGGGATTTCGCATATAGAGTCTGCTGGGAAAATGACCAACGGGAGAAAGCTGGAAAGCCACTTATCGGGTATATGGAGAATGGAGTTAGTTACTGGGTTGGGAAAACGTCATTACTATGTTGCGAAGTAGGGCATGAGGTCTATGCGGGTCTAGGTGGATCGGTTGATTTGGACCTTGAGGGACTTGTTCGCCGCACGTTTACTTGGCCCCAGAAAAATAAGACCATACACGCGATCAAGTACTCAATGCAACATAATAATCATATAATGGCGTGCCAGAGGGCACACATTGCCAAACTAAAAGAACTAGGACTAGAAGAGCTAGTCCCGCCCGCTGCACGCTGATGCCGAGAGAATGGGCAGTAGAAAAGTGGGCAGAGTTTGGGGATTTAGACCGGATGGCAGAAATTTTTGCTGTTCCCAAGTTAGCCGTGTGCATCAGGCTGAGACAACTGGGCTTAATTTAGCAATCTGGCAACCGTATCCCATTGACCAACGGCATAATCAAGTACCGCACAGGGAAGCCGGCGGTTGCGGTGTTAGCTCATCAATAGGGCTATTATTTGTAACTTGCCTGTAGATTAAACTTTTCGTCAAATAGTGCAATGTTAGCTGCGGCGAGTTCCCAATCGAGTTTAATTCTCTAGAAGTTACAAAGGCTATTGACAATCTTTCCACTTTATAGTATAGTATACTAAGTTGATAATATTAGTAGACAAAGGAGCAAAGCCAATGAAACTTTCCACTAGAGGGCGCTATGGAACCAGAGCGCTCCTGGACTTAGCTCTCCATCAAGGAGAAGAACCGATCCTACTGAAAGACATTGCCCAGAGGCAGCAGATTTCAGTACGCTATCTAGAGCATTTGATTGCTCCTCTCATCGCCGGTAGTGTAGTAAGAACTACCCGTGGGGCAAAGGGGGGAGTTTCGCTGGCTAAACCTCCTAAGGAGATAAAGTTGAGCGAGATCATCCAACTTCTTGAGGGTTCGATTGCTCCAGCGGAGTGTGTTAACAGTCCAGGAATATGTAGCCGCTCTAAATTATGTGTGACCCGTGATATCTGGGGTGAACTGAAACAGGCAATGGATGGGATTCTAAAGTCTACCACCTTACAGGACTTAGTCGAGCGGCAAAAAAGGAAAGAGCAGCCGGAAGAGGTGATGTACTATATATGACTTCAGCCACATAAGTGTGAGGGAAATTTAGCATGGCAAAGATAGATATGTTCTGTCCATTCAGCTATAAGTTGTGTGCCGAGTGTCCGCTTTATCGGGGCAGACATTACTACCTATGTTTCTGCAAGAAATACCGGGGCTACATCGGCGAGTCAAAGGGGGACACTAAGCCTGGTATTAACCATCGTTCGGTTGACTTTCAGGCTCTGGAGAAGCTGATGAAGCCATGGGCAGGTCGTCGGACAGAGGTTAAGCCAAAGGTCAGGCTAAAGGTTATTGATATGGAAAGTGGGGAGGTGAGGGTTTGCCCGCTTGACGAAGCTAGAACTTGGGACTGGAGCAACACAGAAATATGGAGGGTGGTTGATGGTTTCCAGGTCACCAGCTGGGATAAGCTGGTTGAGATCGCCTCGTTTAAGGCGGAGAAAGGCTACCAGGAAGTAGTGGTTTATGAAGGCCCGCGATTCATGATGTTAGGGGGAGGATAAAATCAAGATGGTCAAGACACAAAAAGTAGACACCCTTCAGTACAAGACAATAGAGATACCCAAGGTAACCAGGGGTATAGCCAGGGATTCTACCGAGCTAATCGGGAATACGCCACTGGTCAGATTGAACCGGATAACGAAGGGGGCGAAGGCAGAGGTGGTAGCAAAGCTTGAGTCCTTCAACCCCATAGGCAGTGTGAAAGACAGGATTGGCGTAGCCATGATTGCTGACGCTGAAGAAAGAGGGCTTATTAACAAAGACACAGTTATTGTTGAGTCCACCAGCGGCAATACTGGTATTGCTCTTGCTTTTGTCTGCGCTGCTCGGGGATATAAGCTCATCCTCACCATGCCTGATACTATGTCCGTTGAACGGAGACAACTCCTTTCCGTTTTCGGCGCTGAGCTGGTGCTGACTCCCGGGGCTGAAGGGATGTCGGGGGCAGTGAGAAAAGCTGAGCAACTGGTGGCAGAGAACCCCAACTACTTTATGCCCCAGCAGTTCAAAAACCCGGCAAACCCGGAGATACACCGGCTGACCACTGCTGAGGAGATATGGCGAGATACCGATGGCAAAGTAGACATTCTGGTCGCTGGGGTAGGCACCGGTGGAACAATTACCGGGGTGGCTGAGGTTATAAAGTCCAGAAAGCCTGAGTTTAAGGCTATTGCCATTGAGCCATTTGATTCCCCGATCCTTTCCGGAGGAAAGCTTGGCTCTCATAAGATTCAGGGCATCGGCGCTGGTTTCGTACCTGATGTTCTCAGGATGGATTTGATTGACGAAATTATCAAGGTAACCAATGAAGATGCTGGAATAATGGCGAGAAGATTAGCCAAGGAGGAAGGCATCTTGGCTGGCATATCCTCGGGAGCAGCAACCTGGGCAGCACTAGAGGTAGCGGGAAGGCAGGAAAACGAAGGTAAGCTTATAGTAGTGGTTTTGCCTGACACTGGCGAACGTTATCTATCTACCTGGCTATTTCAGGAACAAAAACAGGATTAAATAAAAGGGCAAGGATAATATCTTGTTTAAGACCTTAAAAGAGGATATTCAAACGGTATTTGCTAAAGACCCGGCAGCGAGGAGTACGCTAGAGGTTATTTTCTGTTACCCAGGGCTACATGCCCTATGGCTTCATCGTTTGGCTCATTACCTGTGGCGGCATAAGCTTCGGTTTCTAGCCCGTCTCCTGTCACATATCAGTCGCTTCTTGACTGGTATTGAAATCCACCCCGGAGCCAAAATTGGTCGGCGTTTCTTCATCGACCATGGAGCAGGGGTGGTCATTGGCGAGACGGCAGAAATAGGGGATGATGTGCTGCTGTATCAGGGGGTGGTTCTAGGTGGGACCACCTTAAAGAAGGAGAAGCGCCATCCTACAGTCGGCAATAACGTAGTAATAGGAACCGGAGCAGTAGCTTTGGGTGCCATTACCATCGGCGATGGCGCCAGAATCGGCTCCGGTTCGGTAGTAGCAAAGTCAGTGCCACCTGGGGCTACGGTAGTGGGAATTCCGGGGAGGATAGTGGAGGATAAGAAAAAGCCACTCATGGACCTAGAGCACGGGAAGCTGCCCGACCCGGTGGCAGAGGCGATAAGGCTTGTTCTAAGAGAGCAGGAAAGTCAAGGAGAAAGATTAAGGAAGCTGGAGAGCTTAGCCGGGATAGCAACCCCAGCAGATGAATCAGAAGAGAGAAGGAGAGAAATTGAGCGAGAGTTCAGCCAGGGAGGAGGAATATGAAAGATGAGAAGAATATACCTTGATTATGCTGCTACCACACCAACACATCCTGAAGTAGTAAAGGCAATGCTTCCCTATTTTACTGAGGAATTTGGTAACCCTTCGAGCATCCATTCCTATGGGCAGGAGGCAAAGGGGGCTATAGAGGAGGCAAGAGCTAAGGTTGCCCACCTCATTGGTGCCCGGGATGAGGAAATAGTCTTTACCAGTGGTGGTACTGAGGCAGATAACTTTGCCCTAAAAGGGGTGGCTTACGTCAGCGAGAGCAAGGGCGACCACATTATTACCAGCTCCATTGAGCACCATGCAGTTATAGAGTCATGCAAGTTTCTGGAGAGACGAGGGTTTAAGGTAACCTACCTCCCGGTAGATGGGTATGGCTTGGTTGACCCTGAGGATGTAAGGAAGGCTATCACTGGTAAGACTATCCTCATTTCGGTGATGCACGCCAATAATGAAGTGGGTACTATAGAGCCGATAGCTGAAATAGGCAAGATTGCCCAAGAAGCGGGAATCTATTTTCACACTGACGCCGTGCAAACAACGGGGCACATTCCGGTGGATGTGAATGAGCTTGGGGTGGATTTGCTCTCTATTTCAGCCCACAAGCTCTACGGTCCCAAGGGGATTGGGGCACTGTATATCAGAAAAGGGACTAAGCTAGTCTCCTTTATGCACGGGGGTGAGCAGGAGAGAAGACGCCGAGCCAGCACCGAGAATGTTCCTGGGATTGCTGGCTTTGGCAAAGCGGTAGAACTTGCCCAACAGGAAATGAGTGAAGAGGCAAAACGGCTAACCTATCTTCGTGACCAGCTCATTAGAGGTCTGCTGGAGCGGATTGACCATACCCGTTTAAACGGTCACCCCGCAATGAGGCTACCCAACAATGTTAATGATAGCGTTGACTTTGTTGAAGGAGAGTCAATGCTTCTAAATCTTGACTTGGAGGGTATTTGTGTTTCTACCGGCTCAGCCTGTAGTTCTCAAAGCCTTGAGCCATCCCATGTGCTCCTGGCAATGGGGCTTTCTCATGAGCAGGCACATGGTTCGTTGAGGTTTAGTCTAGGGAAATGGACCACAGGGGAGGAGATAGACCGTGTTTTAGACGTCCTGCCCAGAATTGTTGCCAAGCTCAGAGCTATGTCGCCGCTTTTGAAGAGCCAGATATAGGAGAGGAAAAGATGGGTGATGTATGGTCACTATATAGTGAAAAGGTGATGGAGCACTTCAGGAACCCGCGGAATGTAGGCGAGATAGAAAATCCCGATGGCATCGGACATGTCGGGAACCCGGTATGCGGCGACATCATGGAGCTTTACATCAAGGTAAATGATGGCACCATTGTTGATGCCAAATTCAAGACCTTTGGTTGTGGTGCGGCCATTGCTACCAGCTCGATGGTTACTGAAATGGTAAAAGGTAAGAGTATAGAAGAGGCACTGGAAATCTCCAATCGAGCGGTAGCCGAAGCCCTAGATGGGCTGCCCCCGATTAAGATGCACTGCTCAGTTCTAGCTGAGGAAGCGCTTAAATCAGCTATTGAGGACTACCTTGCCAAAAGCAAGGAGAGGGGCAACAATGGAAGTAAATCAAATACCTGAGATCGGCAAAATCTCGCCGACAATCTTCAACGAGCTGATATTCCCCCGCTTGGGGGTGAAGAGTGAGAAGGTCTTGGTTGGACCCCAGCATGGGGTGGACGTGGGGATAGTGGATATTGGAGACAAAGCGGTCTCATTTACCTGCGACCCGGTGTTTATCGTCCCCGAGTATGGCTGGGAGAGGGCAGCCTGGTTTGCCATTCACATCCTTGTTTCTGACGCTGTGACCTGTGGGCTTAAGCCTAAGTTTCTATCCATAGATTTGAACCTACCTATGGAGATGACCAAAGAGCAGCTGGAGGTAATGTGGGACACCATGCACCGGGAGTGTGAGCGGCTGGGAATCTCCATCATTTGTGGTCACACTGCCAGATATGAGAACTGCCATTATCCCATGGTGGGCGGGGCTACCGTAATCGGGGTTGGCGAAAAAGATGAGTATGTCACTCCCAGGATGGCAAGAGCCGGGGATAAGGTGATTATCACTAAGGGTCCAGCTATAGAGGCAACTGGCATCTTTGCTGCCATGTTCCCACAACTAATCGAAAAGGAATTCGGCAAAGAGTTCAGCAAAAAAGCCAAGCAGATATTCTATAAGATGTCAGTGGTGGAGGACGCTATGACCGCGGTAAGCGTTGGCACTAGAGACAGTGGTGTTACGGCGATGCATGATGCCACTGAGTGCGGGATATTGGGTGGTCTATATGAGTTAGCTCAGGCGGCTGGTCTGGGAGTGAGGATAGAGAAAGAGCAGATTGTAGTCGAGGACTGTGTTGAAGAAATATGCCGCTATTTTGGCATCGACCCTTATGCCTCTATCAGCGAAGGGACACTAATTATCGCCTGTAAGGAACACAAAGCGCAGGAGGTGGTGGAGGTTTTGACTCAAAAGGGTATTAAATCTTCAATCGTCGGAGAATTGACAAAGCCAGAAAAGGGGATGGCTTTAGTAGAAGGAGGGAAGGAGAGGAGGCTTGAGCACCCTATCGTTGACCCCTTCTGGAAGGCTTTCTACGGTGCCCTAGAAAAATACAAATCATAGGGTGATACGTGGCGAAGATAATTGCTGTCTGCACCAGTGAGAAAAAGGGGACTAAAAAGGAAGCGGTGAAGGAAGGATTCCTTCAAGAAGGCTTTGGTCTTATTGGCGATGCTCATGCTGATTGCTGCACCCATCGTCAAGTAAGCCTGCTGGCTATTGAGAGTATTAATAAGATGCGGGAGCTAGGTTTTGATGTCGGTCCCGGAGATTTTGCCGAGAACCTTACTACTAAAGGAATACACTTTCTTTCTTTACCTATCGGTACACATATCTCTATAGGGCAAGAGGTCATCTTAAAAATTACCCAAATTGGCAAAGAGTGCCATACCGGCTGTGCCATCTTCCAACAGATAGGCAAATGCATCATGCCCAGAGAAGGGGTGTTTGCCAAGGTAATTCGTGGTGGACTTGTCAAAGCTGGAGACCAGATAAAGAGGATAAGAAAAGATGGAGAATGAGGTAGAGAGAGTTTCTATATTACGGTTTAGCGAAGAGGGTAGGAGCAACATTGAGGAGATAGTGGCTAAAGAATTCCCGGTTACCATTATCTTAAACAACCAAGAATTGGTGACCATGCTCTGTTCTCCTAAAGATTTGAAGTATTTGGCTGTTGGCTTTCTTTCCTCTGAAGGGTTACTCAAAAGCAAGGATGAAATCAAGAAGATAATGGTTGATGACCAGAGAGGTGTGGTTCGGGTGGAAACTGGGGAAATTAAAGAATTCGCTCAAGACGTCTTGTTCAAGCGGCTTATAACTTCAGGGTGTGGAAGGGGAGCTTCTTTTTATAGCGCCGCCAATTCTGGCAGCCAAAAAGTAGAGTCCCAGGTGGAAATATCCACTGATGAAATTTTTACCCTGGTAAACGAATTTCAACACGCCTCCGATGTATATTTGGCAACTCATGGTGTTCATAGTGCTGCCTTATGTGATAGGAAAAGCATACTAGTCTTTAGCGATGACATAGGCCGGCATAATGCTATTGATAAAATCTTCGGGAAGTGCCTTTGGGAAGATATTCCCACCATCGACCGGTTAGTAATAACTAGTGGCCGAATATCCTCAGAGATATTACACAAGGTGGCTAAAAGAAACATTCCCATAATCGTCTCTATTTCTGTGCCGACTAACCTGGGAGTGAGGATAGCTGACGACCTAGGTATCACTCTAATCGGCTCCGTCAGGGGAAGGCGAAAGATGAATGTGTACAGTAGTGGGTGGAGGATAGTTAAGGTAGAGAAGAAGGGGAATGGTAAGAAAACTATCTGAGCTTACAGTGCTAATCAACAGGGGGAGAAGTAGCCAGTGGCATAGCTCACCGGTTATACCGGAGCCATTTCCGGGTGTGCCATCTATCGCCAGATAGGCAAGTGTGTCATGCCTAAAGAGGGTGTTTTTGCTAGGGTAATCCGCGGTGGGCTGGTTAAGATTGAATACACAATAGAGGTAAGTGAAGCTAGGTTATATAAAAGAGGGGATTAAAGCTTAACTTCCATCCAACAAAAAGCCACAATGTTCAGCCGACTGGCAGGTAGTTCTGCGTAATATAAATAGGGGCCACGTCAAGTGGCCCCTATTCTAGTCTTTCTGGATTTAGGACTTGCCTATTCGGAAGACTTTGGTTCCGCAGCTTGGACAAACACCCTGAGTAGCAGGACGCTTGTTCTTCATTGTGATAGCCCTCGGATTCTTGATCTCAACCTTCTTTTTGCACTTCATGCAATATGCCTGCATTTTCACCTCCTCGTTTGTAAGATTCTGAGCAGAGAGTATCATGTAGCGCATTACTAGTCAATAGGTTTTCTAAACATTTCATCG
>Ga0315296_10001720_pt1 | contig 19030 bp, 21 predicted proteins | sample YL17G14_18_MG_FD_203921 | JGI IMG/M metagenome (GOLD analysis project Ga0315296, IMG submission 203921) | Sediment microbial communities from Yellowstone Lake, YNP, Wyoming, USA - YL17G14_18 | ecosystem: Environmental > Aquatic > Freshwater > Lake > Sediment | place: USA: Wyoming | collected... | reverse complement strand
TCACCGCCGTGACCGACGATATCGGTAGCATGTAACTCGTCAAACACAGCCATGAAAGCCGCCTTCCCCTTGTTACACTCCTCAAACCAACGGCGCATGAGCGCCTTGATTTCTTTCGTTGACATCATGGGTCACCGCACTATTCGACTTTGTCTATGCCACTATATATAAAATCAAACTGTGAATGAGTGAGCGCTCAATTATGGTGATTTTTTCGCGGAATAGCGTATACTTGATGGTGGACCGGGTGGGATTTGAACCCGCGAACAGTGGAGATAAAACCCGCAACTCCCTTTTTACAATAAATCCTTTTATTTTATAGTCAGTAATGGGTTTTCGAGTTTATTTAATGGTGGGAAATGATGAACCAGAAAGTGATAGTAAATCCTTTTATGTTGTAGATGTCTGAGAAAATGTATCGGTAAATGAGGGGCAGGCATTTGGTTGATGCTGTTGTTGACTTGGAAAAAAGGGGAATCCGGTACTATTGGATCCTCTGCATAGTAGGCCTGTTTGCTATCCTGAGTTCAACCATGTCTAAAAACCCCGTCTTAAACCTCTATTCCACGAGCCTCGGAACACCGAATGCTTGGACGGGGTTCATAGCTGCCGCCTCCACGATACCCGGTATCCTGATCAGCCTCCCAGCAGGCTCGCTGTCCGACGTCTTCGGGAGAAGAAAGATGCTCCTCATCTCAGGGATAATCTTCGCATCCGCCCCCTTCCTTTACCTGTTCATAAACTCCTGGTGGGAACTGATCCCCATAAGGTTTTACCATGGCTTCGCGACCGCCATCTTCGTGCCCGTCGCCAACGCCGCAATAGTCGATCTCTTCCCTGCCAAGAAGGGGGCGCGCATATCGACCTTCTCATCAATGACGTTGGTGGGCCGCGGGATTGCCCCGTTCATGGGCGGTTACATCCTTTTGGTGACGAACAATAGTTATAACGATCTTTACCTCGCCGTGGGCGTAGCAGGGGTCACGGCACTGCTCGTCGGCTTGCCCTTCCTGCTCAAGAAGGACCTCTCACCCGCGGCGACTGCCGGTGATGGTTCTGCGAAAGCCATGGTAAGGGGCTGGGGGAACGTCGCAAGGAACAAGAGCGTGCAGATCGTGGCCTTCGTCGAGTCTGTGCAGTACTACGTCTATGGCGCTGTCGAGTACTTCCTCGTTGGCTACCTGAAGGATGTTGTCGGTCTGGATTCATTTTTGATAGGAGTTATCTCGGGCGGATACATCATAATGGTCATGCTATCGAAGCCCTTCATGGGCACGCTCTCCGACAGGATCGGGAGGAGACCTCCGATAGCCTTCGGCGCCGTAGTGATGGGGCTGCCCCTTATTGCGATACCGTTCACGACGAACTATATAGCAATCATAGCCCTGACCCTTGTCTACGGCCTCGGGTTTGCCATAGTGACCTCTTCCACCCCAGCCCTTGCCAGCGAGGTTGTGCCAAAGGCATTCGTGGGGACGTCAATGGGATTCCTCAGCACCGTCATGGATGTGGGCCAGACCATCGGTCCTATAATCAGCGGCTTCATCCTGTCTTCACTCTTTGGGTACACGGGGCTCTTCCTGTCGCTGACAGTTCTCCTTGTCTTCTCAAGCGCAGTCTTCCTTCTCTCGGGGGTTGGCAAGGGCATTCCCAAAGAAGAATGATTGTTGTGCGCGCCTAATGGTCGTTTTCTTTGAGCTCTTCAAAGCGCATAGGGCACAAAAAATGCTTGTGGGTCCTTTATTCATCCAGCTTCTTCTTCAGAAAAACCCTTCTCTGCCCTCGATCCATTTTCCCGAGTTCAGTTTTGTAATTCTCCTTAATCCGTTTTAACCTGCAATTATTGTAAAGGGCGTCATAAACTGGAGCCGCATTACTTATCGCCTCGTTGTCGTCTCTCGCGGCGATCGAGATCCCAGTCATTATCGCGTCCAACCCTGCAGCCTCCGGGGCGGCTTCGAGCTTTCCTGTGTCAGCTGCCCTGACTATCTTTGCGAGCTCGAGAACAGCCGGGTCCAAGATCTCATACTTATCAACAATAGCATCGAAGCTGCACTTTTCCCCGTGGTGCCCGAGCTCAGCGCCCGGCGCATCGTAGGGAATTGCCCCCTCTTTATCCACTACCTCGCTGATCTTCTCCGTTGGCACGAAGATGAATTCTGCATGCTTGTCAACAAAATTCTTAACTAGCCATGGAATGGCCGTCCTGTCAACGTGCACAAACTCCCTTGTTACCCATTTCATTTGGTTCAACCAGCCTTCGTACAAACATTTACCATCTTCTTTTTAAATACTCGGGCATAAACAAGCGCTGGAGCCGAAAAATACACTATTATATGGTAGATGTCTGAGAAATATTGATTGTTTCGCGTATACTTGAAGTGGACCGGGTGGGATTTGAACTCGAGGACGTTAGAGATATCACCAGCAATCTGTTTTCGAAAAAATTTATTTGCCGCCAAAACAGATTGCCGATTATGTCATCTTGTCCCTTCTGCAACCATAAAGGATTTCCAGTCGAAAAAGTGACTGTTATAATACACTCCAAAGAGGATGTATGGCCGATCTCCGATGAAAAATATTACTACTGCCCCCAACCCACATGCAGGGTTGTATATTACACCAAGACCGGCAAAGCCATTAAAAAAGATATGATGAAATCGAGGGTTACATTTAAGGAAAATGAAGACCCGAGACCACTCTGCTATTGTAAGATGGTAACCGAGGAAGACGTAATAAAAGCAATTGAAAAGGGGGCTAAGACCTTTGATGAGGTCGTAGAGGCTACAGGCATAGGCGGTGGCGGATTTTGCACTTACACTAACCCGCAGGGACGCTGTTGCAGCAGGAATTATGTGCCCTTCATAGAGAATAAGTTGAAAGAGTTTTCTAAACAAAGTAAAAGTTCAATAATGGATGGACCGGGTGGGATTTGAACTCTGGACCGACGGTCGAAGAACATACATTTGAGTTTTTCATATATTCCTACGTTGTTTTTGGGAAATAGAGGCACTCACTCTCTCTGCATCCATGGGGATGTCGTTTGGAGTAGAAACAGGAAATCCTTTCCCGATGAATTGGCAAATTAACGTTAAAGTATTCCTTCGCCGCGTTGTAGCCTACGCCGAGGGCGGTCCTCACGAAACTCTTGCAACACATTGGGCCAACATCGTTGGCGATCGTATCGATCGTCCTTGCTACAACGTGCATGGTAATAGCTGATTCCCTGTCCTTGGGACAAGCTGCACCTAAAATGACGCTGAAAGCGGCACCGATCCCTATGGGTACGCCACAGACGCCTGTTAGGGCACAGTACGGAGGCATGGATTGCTTTTGCGTTCGTTTCATTGCCTCAACGATTTGTCCATCGGATATACTCAAGGTCCCTTCATTCCTCAACGCCGCCAAGAGTGATGCTGTGGCTATCAGACCATGTTCACATCCCAAAAAAGGTATCTTAGGATGAGCCATAAGCAGCTCGGCTATCACCAAGGGGTCCTTCTCTTTCGTTGCAAGGGAGATATCCTTGATAAGATCAAACGCCCCTTTGCCGTGACATTCGTCGCAGACATAATGCCCCTTGGGACAGCGCACATATCCTGCTTCTTCCTTGCCGCAGTAATTACAGGTAACACTAGCCGCTCTCTCCAAGTATTCTAGGGTAGCACCGCAAACCATGCAGTTTTCTGCTCTTTTTATTTCTTGTTGGCAACATTCTTTATCCATCAAAATTCTCCTTCCTTTAATTAAAGGCATAATTGCGTATAACTTTGATCCTTAGGCCGGTGAGGTATCGCCCCGATCCCTTTTTTTTTAACTTTTTCCCATAAAGTGGTGGACCGGTAGGATGGGGGTTCGAGCCTTAGATCTTTGAGGGTGAGGGCTGCTATCTTCGTCTTAGAAAGATAACAAAAACTACCCTAGTATAACATCTATAAGCAGAGCAAATATGATACCTAACAACAGGCCTACCGAAACCGTATGCTTATACCCATACTCGTGTGCAACAGGTATCAACTCGTCTGCCGTTATATAGACCATCACTCCAGCTGCCAGCGCAAGGGAATATCCAACCACCGCCGCATTATTTATTTCGATGAAAGAGAAGATCAAAACCCCAATTAGGGCGGCAACTGGCTCAGCCAACCCCGACAGAAAAGTAATACCTGCAATTTTTCTGGGCTTCATTCCTGCTGCCTTCAGAGGTATGGCAGTGGCAAGACCTTCGGGTATGTTGTGGAGAAGTATCGAGATGGCAATAATTAGACCCAAACCTGGGAGGTATGCATACCCTGCGGTGACGACCAATCCCTCAGGAAAGTTATGGAGCGTAATACCGATGGCGATAAGTATACCAGCATTGTAAATTTTCGTCTTCTGGTCTGTTACCTTTTTTGTGGTCAATTCAATATGAGGAAGAATCAGGTCAAGCGCAATCATGATTAGCGCCCCCGCAGAAAATGCGATTATTAACTCTAAATGAGCGAGAAGTTTCGCGGCTTCAAGGAAAAGACTGTTGAATGCGACAAGTAACATCACGCCGGAAGCCAATCCCATGGAGAAGCTTACCACTCGATCGCTAACCTTACCTAATGCAAGGACAATCAGCCCACCAAATCCTGTAGCTAATCCGGCGATAAGACTGAAAAGAACTGGCTGGAATGATAAATCCATAGAGCACATTCCACATTTTTGTTTTTACTTTGAGAAGTAATATATTACGGTACTTTCCATAATAAGGTTCTTGTTTTAGTATTTTCAAGAATATTAAACAACAAAGGTCAAAATAAGCAGTATCATCCACCCTGCCTCAAGTCATTACCTGACATAAATTTCCGAATTTTTGCGATGGTAGAACCATACAATAAATCATTTTATTTTTTAATAAAATATTAAAAACGAAAGGGTTTTATACGCTATAAAGAGAAGCATAATCCATGAAAAAATTGTTGTTGGCAGGACTATTAATAAGCCTTTTTGCCATTTTTGCGTTCCCAACAAGTATGGCTTTGAATAACAATGGCGGTCTTGGCAGTTTTGGTGGACCCGATAAAACCTTCCAAACTACCGATATTACGCCTACTGAACTACCAGTGTTCATCAGTTGTACTTGGACGGACGACCCCCATCTCACGTGGGATGACGTCAGTACCTTACCTCCGCTGCCCGGCTCTGGATGGGCATACTACATCGTATCTCTCACTGTGAACGGGCCCACAGAAGTTAATCTATATGTTACCGATGCATGGCTCCAAGGCGACTATTTCGAGGTCTACGAGGTAGACGGAGTTGCTCCCACACAAGCTACATTGATAGGAGCGACACCTTATGTACCACCAAATGGCTCAGGAACAATAGAGGATCCTGATCTGGCATTCAATGACCCAAGCTATAGCCACGGCATATTCCGTCTGAGTCTATCCACCGGGACACATTATTTTGCGTTCAGAGAGGTAGGGCATAATTGGGAAGGCGGAGGGTTCTACGTGAAATTCTGCTCTCCTCCGGTGGGAGGGGTTGTGGAGTCAGCAAATTCATTTGCACTTCTTGCGCCATACCTTGCCTTTATCATAGCTGCACTTGCAGCATCAACTATCCTTGCATTGAAGATCAGGTACAGATACTAATACCACTTTTTTTCTTTTTTCAGTTATAATGCGGAAATACCCATTTTGGGAAATCTGATTGATGAGGAGGCGCTGATCCTAGGAGCGCTAGTTCTTTTGGATATCAGTCTGCTATCTACGGGTTTGGAAGCCAGTTGACTTCTAGAATTTGTCTGAATCAATGTTTTTTGTTCTTTCATCATCTTTGACTGGTATTTTTATTGTGAGATCGCCAAAATGGACGATTTCCTGATAGTTAATACGAAACAATTTTTATCGGCAATCACCCAATACAGACTGTGAACAGAGTTGCCGGACCTGCTTTCGCTCAGCCCCAACACCATACTCAGGGCTGAGCCCCAATACTACGGGGTTTATGCAGTTTTCGACTGGCAAAGAACGAAAACGGCCTTCCTGACTGAGGACGAGGAGCACATCCTGGAGCAGCTCTACGGAAGGGCCGCAAGCATCATGGAGGTTTCCGAGGCAACTGGCATAAATCATGGCGCGTGCAAAGACTTTCTGGAAAAAATGTTAAGGGAGGGGTACGTTCAAAGGCTGGATAGCCCGCCCAAAGTGCCCCAGAGATACAGGGTTGATCCCGAACGCTTTCTTGGTTTCTCGGTTCCCTTCCTGTCTGCCCCGAATTCTGTCGATATTTTCATTACCAACAGGTGCAACCTCAAGTGCCTTCATTGTTATTCGGCAAGGGATGAGGCCGGCACAGACCTTCCTCTCCGTGATTTGAAGCGCATATTCGATGAGTTGGAGATGATGGGGGTTTTCGAGGTCAGGTTCAATGGCGGCGAGCCCATGCTGCACCCTGAGATAGAGGAGATCCTTCTCGATTTAAAGCATAGGCGGTTCCGCAGGGTGGTGCTGACCAATGGAACACTGTTGGATGAGGGAGCTGTTTCCCTTTTAAAGGAGTCCATGACCATACCTACGGTCTCCCTGGATGACAGTTTGGAGGACGAGCATAACAGGTTCAGGGGAAAAGCCGGCTCATTTGAGGCGACCCTAAGCGGAATGAGGCTACTCAAGGACAATGGTATAGAATACGGGGTAAATGCCTGCCTAAATAAAAGGAGCTTGAGGCGTGCCAGGGAGCTGATAGATTTGGCCTGCAGGTACGGCGCCAGCAGGATTTCATTTCTCTCGCTGAAGCCGGGAGGGAGGATGAGGGAAAATATGGATCTCGCCCCGTCCTACAGGGACTATGAGAGGTTGATGATAAGGCTTCTCGTGGAAAGACAAAGGTTGAAGGGCAGGATCGATGTTGCGGTCGACACCCTTCTGTACTGCTACACCCCGGAGGAGACAAAACAGGAGGCACTGCGGGGATATGTCTGTTGCCAGGCTGGGATCGATTCCCTTTCCATAGACTGCAAAGGGGTCGTCTACCCCTGCAATACCGTAATCTATGACCCGCGCTGGGCAATTGGCAGCACCAAAGGGGAGGGGTTGCGGGATATATGGTTCTCTCCAAAATGGGCCTTCTTCCGGGGCGGCGTGAGGATGAGCGACCTTAAGAAATGCGTGGCGTGCAAAGAATTGAGCAGGTGTCTTGATTATAACTGCAGGTTGGGTGCCTATGTACAAACCGGCGATCCATTGGAAGCCCCGTTGAGGTGCAGCAAATAATTTGCTTCTTGTTACGGTGGCGTTGGTAAAAGGCCAGGTTGCCGCATCAGGCCCATGGCATCATGCCCTTCTCATTGTTTCCTTGATCTTGCGTCGCAACTTAAGTAATAGTTGCCATTCTGGCGATTTTAACTAAAGCTTAAAATTATTGCTTATATAAAATGTACCAGTGAGCAATATGGTCGTAACACCAAAATTCGTAAAAGCGGTATGGACGCGGACTACCTCGGAAGACTGCGTTTCTTGCTCCGGGCAGCTCGAGATATCCATAAGAAACAGTGGGAGTACAGGACCCGTAAGGGTACTTGTTGAAGGGACGGGGCTCCAGATACCTTCAAAGGTCTACGATGCGCCCCATAATCTTGCACAAGGATCAACTGACAACTGGGTTTTCAAGATCCCGTACTGGTCGAATCAAAAACCGTCTGTAACTGTAAAGACGGGGCCAGCTAGCAGCGAAGCCTGGATGGACCAAAAGACTTTGACGCCAACAGCCTAATCCTTTCCTTTTTAAAAGGAAGATAAAAAATTATAAAGTCGAACGTTTTGACCTGGATTTTAACTCCTAATCACCAAAATATATGGTTAGATGACACTATCACTCCTAATATCAATTTGACTACTAATTGTAAATTGTATGCGAAGGGAAAAACGGACGGTTAACGATAGGAGTAACACCTGCTGTAGCTGCTATAGCTTTTCTTGCCATGAATCAGGATAGCCTTATTATATGTAAAGTAGAGTTGAATAATTATGAGCCCTGAGTTTCTGACCGCATTGCTGCTTTGGTTTGTCCGTGCCTTCATCTCGAGTCTCATCTGCCTGTTCCTTGGGTATCTCGGGATAAGAATCTTGGACTACATAACTACAGACATAAATGAGTTCAGGAAGATAAGGGGAGACCCGATAGCGACAAGCCTTTTTGTAAGTGGATTCCTTGTCTTCGCTGGACTCGTAGTGTACGGATCAATGATCAATCCGTTTTTCTTGGGGCAGAATGTGCTTTTCGGCTCCTACTTCAACGTGGAAAGGCTATTGATCGTTGTCTTGAGTTTTGGTGTGAGCCTTTTTTTCGGATGGCTCTTCTACGTTATCTTTGCGAAATTGAAGCCTTTTGGGATAAACCTGGATGACGTCAACAGGTCTCCGGTCGCTGTCGGTGTTTTTATGTTTAGCTACGAAGTTTTTCTGGGGTTAATTATCCTTGCCAGCCTGATATTGCCATTGGGCTAGAAGATGAAAAGAATGAGCCTTTTATCAAGGAGGAGCCTACTGGCAGCAGCGATCCTGCTTTTGGCAGTGTTTTCATCGAGAGTTAGCGGTTTTCCGAGCGGGCTGAGTTATCCAGCAACGTTCACGCTAAAACATGGGGAATGGTATGATAGCTGGGGGTTCAATAGGAACTACTACGGCGACGAGGACGGGTACATGCCCAACATCGCATACGAAACACTGGGGACCAACCGGGAACTGGCCTACAATATAGGAGAAAGTTTCAAAACCAGTTATTCAAGCGATGTCCAGAGAGCCGTGGCCATTCTGAAATATGTTCAGAGATGGACCAGCTATGGCTATGATGAGGATAATGTGTTCATTGATGGGGAGTCTCAGATCGAGTGGGCATGGAACGCCGATGAGATGGCACACATGTTCAATGAGACAACCAACACCGTTGCGGTCGGCGACTGCGAGGACATGGCCTTCCTGTGTGCCACCATTTACATTGCTGCAGGATTTGATGTGGCATTGGTGCTTGCGCCTGAGCATGTCGCCCTGTTAATTTGGCTCCCAGAGTATGCAAACGCCAACTACTATTGGGACATACTTGACGGAAGAGGAGAGGGATGGATATGGGTTGAGGCCACTGGCGCGAACAATCCTTTGGGCTGGACACCGCCAGACTTCAACGATGGTGATTGGACTGCTTACCCACTCAACTCAATAATATCCAAAGTCAACTATGTCCCACGAGCACCGCAGGCAGAAGATGATGTGACAGTAACCGCCTCAATAGCAACTGAAAGCGGTCAGGTTAGCCAGGTCATACTGAAATATTCAACAAACGGAGATATTTACAGAATACTTCCGATGGCACTTGAGGGATCCCTATACAAAGCGACCATACCAAAACAACCAACAGGCACGTTGGTGGAGTTTCTCATATCTGTAACGGATACGGAGGGAAACGTTTCAGAATCGGGCAAATTCTCCTATACGGTGGGGGGACTGGAGATTCCAGGTTTCCCATTTGAATCCATCATTATTGGCCTGATTACCGGACTCGCAGTGTTATATTTTCTCGCAAGAAAAAGACCTGCATTGCCCAGACCTATGCATCCATAATTACCAAGCCCTCAAGCGGGTAGCACGAAATAGGAAGTTTCCGAATTCCGGCAATAGGCGATCCGCAACAAGGACGAGCACAAACACCCCTATAATTCCGAGCAAGAGGCTCAGGGGATAATGTGCCAGATACCAAGGCAATACGCTAAGATATACCAGCCAAAACTCAAGAGCTATTCGCAGAACGTTTGCGGCATAAAGAATTGCAGATACAACCACAAGGGTGAATAGCTTCTTTTTCAGTGGGGCATTTGGAAGAGGAATGAGCATGCCCAGGAAAACTGCTATAACTTGCACCCCTGTGCATTCCTTCACTATCCGGATGTCGGCAAGAAAGACGCTACCGCCGATAATCCTCTCCTGCACCTGCATCCCAAGGGAGTTCAGCAAAGACGCGGCGTGATCCGCGGTTGCTTTTTCAAGAAAGAAATAATTAGGCAGGTAATATACCGTCATAACAATGATCGCCGCGGCAACTAGGTAAGGAATGATCTTTCTGGGAGGATTGTTTTTGGTTTCAGGTGCTTTGCTGCTGGGCATCTTGCTTCTATCTATGGGGGCGTCCTTATATCTATTGAATCTCGCTGAGGCTGCACAGATCTGTGTTTTGATAGGCCTGGCACTGCTCATAACAGGCGGAATCCTGAGCAAGAGAAATTTTCATGCCAAATAGTATTCGGTATCATGTGCATGGCATCTAAGGACTGCCATATTGAAATCATGTGCGCATTCTAATTCATTGGTACCGACCATCTTCATAGACAGCCTGTTATCCAATCTCCTGAAGGCATCACCGGGTAACTTAACGCCCAAATGCCAGCGCCGCCTCATTCATTTTGGCTATTATGTCGACCCCGAAGGGGCACCTGTCCAAGCACTCTCCGCATCTTGTGCATCCTGATACCAGTGCCCCCATCTTCGAGTAAGCGGCCTTCACATCCTCAGTCATCCCGCCCTTCGCGGTCTCTACAAGCCGGATCACCTGCCCTATCTCTATCCCCGCGGGGCAGGGGAGGCAGTGGTCGCAGTAAGTGCACTCCCCTTGGGCGTACTCCTCGAACTGCTTGAGCAGCCCGGAGTAGTCCCTTTCCTCTTGGGAAGCCTCCAGGTAGTGCAGAACCCCCTCAATCTCAGCTATCTTTGAGACCCCTGTGACCGCCGTGCAGACCCCTACCTGGGAGAGGGTGTAGCTGAGGCACTGGACCGGTGTGACGAAGGCGGGTGCATCCTTCTTCACGGCAGGCCCTCCTGTCTGCCATTTATTGAACTTTATCGATCTGTTGTGCATGAGCAGCTTGCCCCCGGCAAAGGGTTTCATGGCAAGCACCCCTACCCTGTTCCTGGCGCAGGAAGCGAGGGCCTCTCCCCTGCCGGGTACCGCGTTGCCTGCCATGTTAACCTGGTACATGATCACGTCAAACCTTCCGTCCTCGGCCGCCCTTTTCACCAGATATGCCTCATGGGTGCTTATGCCGACCAGCCTGGCGAGTCCTTCCTCCTTCAGGTTGGTAGCGAGGTCGAGGATGCTGCCGGGCCTTGTGACCTCCTCGTACTCCTCGGTGTTCCTGATGAAGTGGACATTTGCGACATCTATGTAATCAGTCTTCATGGCCTTTAGGAAGCGCTCCAAATTCATCTCGCACTCCTCCACGGAGCGGGTTTTACAGTACCGCCTGTTCCTCTCTGAGGATCCTAGGTGGTGGGCCAGCATAACATCCCCCCCTCCCCTCGATGGCGGCGGAGTATGCAGCCAGCTGCTCGGTGAGGTTGAAGACCATGTCTATGTAGTTCACCCCGGCGTCCAGCGCCTTAGCCACTACCTTCTTCACCTTGCTAGGAGGCCTTCTTAGATGCTCGGTGCCCAGGGAGATCGCGCTCACATTCATGCTAGATCTTCCAAGCGTGCGGAACTTCATTGACATTGGATACAAATATGCAGGGAGTGAGATAAATTGTGTGTGGGTTCGGGTTTAGGGGGTTAAATTTTAAACTCAAAGACCGCCGTACTTATTGTTTTGTGTATCTGGCAGAGAGGGTTAGAGAAAGAAAAAAGAGGTCTCGTATTATTTATAGCGCAAATGGTGTTACTTCTCATAAAAAAGCATATTATTGCTGGATCTCTTGATTTTCAGGAGAATAAATGACTCATCATTGGGGATATCTTGGTGCAATAACATCGGCAGTTCTGTTTGGGATGAGCTCAACGTTTAACAAGATAGCCCTCGCAAACGTGCCCCCATTGGTTGTTGCAGGAATGATATACTTCATTGGTGGGGTTGTTCTTTTTATTTTGCGATTTTCCCCTTTAAATGAACGGATTCTAAAACTGCTTGAAACCTCAACACGGACAGAGAAAAAGATCACAAGAAGCGATTATGGGGTTCTTGCATTGGTCATACTATTCGGCTCGATAGCAGCCCCTCTTCTGCTGTTATATGGGTTGAGTCAAACAACAGCAGTTAATGCGTCGTTGCTCCTGAATACCGAGGTGGTCCTTACGGTAATTATAGCATTTTCATTCTATAAAGAACGAGGATCCGCCAAGGATTATCTCGCAATTTTTGTGATCCTTATCGGAGTATTGTTCTTGACTACAAATGGGCAGTTACAGAATGCTACCTTTACAGAGGTAACCGGTAACTTGTTGATAATTGGCGCCTGTTTGTTCTGGGGTATCGATAACAATCTCAGTAAAAGACTAAGCAAGAAGCGAGATCTCCCCCTCATTACAGGCCTGAAATGCCTCATTGGAGGGACGGCCTTATTAATTTTGGCGCTCGTAATCGGAATAAATCTGTATTTTCCAATCATCGCTCTGCCATATTTATTATCAGTCGGCGCATTCAGCATAGCTCTATCAATACTGCTCTTTACCTTTGCCTTACGGGAACTAGGGGTAATGCGCACTGGGGTGGTTTATTCTACATCAGCGTTGTTTGGTGCCATTCTTGCCTTCTTCGTGCTGGGCGAAGCCTTTACAATTATCCAGCTATTTGCTGGGCTTATAATGGTGCTTGGCGTGTTCTTGTTATATAAGAGGTAAAGGGTTAGCGTTGAACCTTCTTCCTTTTCTTACCCGCAGATAATTGAATTGGTTTAATGGGTGGCTGAAGAGAGGTCAGCTCTCACTCTTGTGAGTGTTTGAGGTTAAATTTTAACCCCCCCCACACACACAACGCGCGCACAACTAAGAGACTGAAGATAGATAGACTATTGCGTCATTCTTGCGCACTATTTCTTACCTTTATTATATTCTGCAGGGAGTTCAACGTTCCGTTTCTCTTTCTTTTTCATTTCCTTTTCTCTCTGCGATTTCATGTGGTGGTTATGATCAATAGCTTTCTTTTTCTTGCCTTTGGGCACAATTCACCCTCCTTAAGATTAGACTCTGCTCTTGCGTCTATTAAAAGTGCGCGTGCTTTGCCGTGGTAGAAACTGATGGATCGATCAATGAGAGTAGTGGTTGAACAATGATATCGTAGCAGAGAGATTACAAAGAACAAAGAGGTTTTGAAAGAGGTTAGTCGCTGTGTGCTCGATAGAGCACGTTAAGAATGAATATGAGATAACTGGAACTATTTCTTTAATTTTTCCTTATGTTTTTTCCTTCTCTCTTCTCGTTCTTTCTTGGTCAATGGTTTCTTCTTAGGACTTCTCATACCCAAAACAATCACCACTTAAGAATAGATAGAACAATGAATAAGGTTTTGCACATTGAGAACTAAGAGGTTAGAAAGAGGTAGGCTCGTCGTGTGCACGAAGTGCACGTTACTTAATTTTTCTTATTTTTTCTTTTTTGCTTCCTCAGCGTTTTGATTCTCTTCGTTCGACTTCTTGCCATCCTTACTCACCTCAGACATAATTCTCTCTGATCGCTGTTTTATTTCTTTAGATTCCTGAGTCTTTAATGTGCATTTAATATTCTTTCCGTCTTGCGTTTCAATCATACCGCCTTAAACATCGTTTTCATTCACCCTCAGTATGCTCGTCAATGCGTGTCTTGAGCTATATTCGGACTCATCAATTAAGTCCAATATCCAATAACCCCAAATATTGCCCATCAAGTTAAATTTTAACCCCCACACACAATAAGATTTTAAATGAAATGGATTAGTTAGTAAGCGGCGTGTATAAGATGGAATTCAAAGATGAGACCATTTTGTCAATAGGCATGATGTCTTTGGCTATTGGAGTTCTAGTCGGGCAATTTACAAATTTTGAGTATTCTGGCTTCTCAATATCAGCTTTCACCGAGGGTGTTCTAATGGGTGTCTCCTTAGTGATGAATCTTTTCTATTTGGCAAAAAAATCAAAGAAGCAGAGAAATAAATTCTAGCATTTATAATGGGTCGTCCACATCGGATCCTTCGACTCGATAATTGGGTTGCTTTTTCTTCTATTACAAAGCAACCATTAAAATTTCAACTGCCCTTTTATAAGAATGCGACGAATTATTTTCAATGGTAGACCGGAATTGATTTTCAGGCAGATCAAGCACAGCAGCGACAACTTCTCCTACGTTGTGGCAGATGATGCCACCAAGGAGGCTGCGGTTGTGGATCCGGGCTTCAACGCGGACATGATAATCCCGTTCCTAAAGGATCACGGATTGAGGGCAAAATATGTTATAGCAACCCACCACCACGGAGACCACACGGCGGATAATGAAAAGATTAAGGCATTTTCTGGCTCGGTGATTGTGGCGCACAGGCTCTCCAGTATCGACAGGGACATCGAGGTCGTTGACGGAGACGTTTTGGAACTGGGCGATCTGCGTATCAAGGTGATCCATACGCCTGGGCACACCCGCGACGGAATAAGCCTCCTCGTCGATGGGAAGCTCCTTACCGGGGACACCCTCTTCGTCGGCGAGTGCGGAAGGACCGATCTCTCCGACAGCAGCGCGGAGGACATGTACAACAGCCTGTTCAACAGGCTGATGAGGCTCGAGGATGATGTGGAGGTTTACCCGGGGCATGACTACGGCCCGCGGCCATTTTCGACCATCGGGGAGGAGAGGCGGACAAACTATACCCTGAAGGGGCGCTCCCTCAAGGAGTTCGTGGAGTTCATGAGGACGCCCTGATCCGGGTGCTCAAAGAACCCATATAGGCGTGCGGCGGCAGGCTCATTCCTTCCTTTTATCACTGACGCGGCGGTACATGTCGTTGTACCTTCTCCGCAGCTCCTCCTCAGGGACCAGGGGCTGGGCTATGATATCCAGCAGCTCCTCCGAAATCCTCCCCTCCTCAATGAGCTGGCGGCCCGCCTTCCTGAGCGCCCCGGTGATCTCCCTCGCCTTTTCCTCGTGCTCATGCATGAGGAATGCGTGCGGGCGAAGGACGGCCCCGGAGAACTCCATGCCCGCCTTTTCAGCCACCTCCCGCGCGATCCTTAGAACGGTGAGGAGGTTCTCCCTCTCCCACCAGCCCCCAGCCGAGAGAAGAACCACCCTTTTTAATTTAACGCCGCTGTGGAGCCTGGCGCGCGTGTGCCCTTCCCCCAAGCTCAGGATGGGCTCGATGAGCGGCATGAACCTATTGAGGAAGTTCTGCATCTCCCCGGGAAGCGGGAGGTAGACTGGGGTGGCCAATACCAGTATATCCGATTCGCGCAGTATGGGGTAGATGGACTGCATGCCGTCGGATATTTGGCACTGGCCCGGCTTCTTGTACCAGCAGTGGAACTCCCCATTACAGGGCTTGATATTCAGGCGCCGGGCGTACCTAAGCTCGACCTCTGCCTGTGCGTCCCTAAGGCCCTCGAGAAATGGCTCCAAGATCTCGGCAGTACTGCCTTCTTCCATGCTCGCGCTCCCGTTTATGGCAAATACCTTTGTCAAGCGCCCTCCCCGCAATAGTTATGGCAACCATCGTTTATCAATCTGGCGCCCCTTGAGGAGTTCATGGAATTCATGCGAGCTCTCGGGTTGAAAAGTGATCGTGCCATGATTTAAATCCTGCATCGGACAACTAGAATTAGAGGTATAGGTGGAGGCAGATTCAGAGGCAGAGGGAGCAGAAGCGGGAGGAAAATCGATGTCATACGCCTTTAACATACCGTTCAAGGACAATGTGAAGCTGAAGAATATCATCGATCAGGTCGTTAAGGACGAGAAGCTGAACACTTATTGGAAGTGCTCGAACGTGACGGCCATCGAACGGCTGGGCTACACCGACCACGGTCCCACGCATGTAAAGATAGTTGCCAACCTGGCGCTCAAGCTCCTCAGGGTCCTCGTCGGGAGCGGGATCTCGCCCAGCGTCGTCAAGAACTACGGCATGAAGAACGAGGACGCTGAGGTCGTGGTGGTCCTCGGCGCGATCTTCCACGACCTGGGCATGGTGGTCGGAAGGCCAAACCACGAGGTATTCGGGGTGCTGCTCGCCAAGGATTTTCTCGAGAGGTACCTGCAGCCTATTTACAACGAGGAGGAGCGCGCGATAGTCTGCTCCGAGGTGCTGCATTCCATTGTCTCCCACGAGGAGCCGAACAGGCCGCTGACGGTTGAGGCAGGGATCGTGAGGATCGCCGACGCTCTGGACATGGAGAAGGGTAGGGCCAGGATCCCGTTCGATACTGGGAATATCGACATCCACAGCGTCTCGGCCCTCGCGATCGAGAAGGTGGGCATAGAGAAGGGCGAGCCTGGCAAGAAGCCGGTAACGGTCAGGATAACGATGTCCAACTCCGCCGGTATCTTCCAGATAGATGAGTTGCTCAAGCCCAGAATTGAGAACTCGAGGCTTAAGGACTACTTCCATGTCGTTGCTGAGATAACCGGGAAGACGGAGAGGAAGATAATAGGGAAGTTCGAGATCTAACGGCTGTACATTCTTTTTCATGAAACGGATAAAAGCTTCGACGAAGAGACACGTCAGCATTTTGAAATCTTCTGACCATAAAAGGTTGCTGAAATTTTTTTAAAAAAAATGAAAAAAGACAAGGTGGGTCTGAAGAAGCTGGAGTTCATTTCTATCTCTTTAAGCATATTTAAGGAGGTGGAAAGCCCCATTCTTCAATATATTGGTCCCGGTATTTCGTACTTTTTTCGTCTAACCCAAGATAATCAATCCATGGTTTTAATTCTTTTATAGATTGGTCAATATTCTTGATGTAGTCAATGATTATCAATTCCTTGAAGTTTAATTCGCTCAACTTTTCGTCTATTTTTTGTTCGATTCTCTTGTTGTTAACCTCTTGTTCCAGCTCCTTTTTTCCAGCCTCAGCATCCTGTATTAGCCTTTGGTTTTCCTTTATAGACAACAATATGGGATTTAGTTCCTCCTGTAGTTTCTGTTTTGAGGATTGTAACAGTTCCACTGACTTTCTCTGAAATATTTGCCATAAACCCTTTTTGATGCGATCCTCCTCCTTCTGGAGGGAATTCATTTTTTCATCAATGAGCGTCTTTTTTTGTTCAATTGCCTCATTTTGCTGCGCCAGCATGTTGATCTTCTCATCCAGCTTTGCGATATCTTCCATAATTTTCCTTCCGTCAGGGAAGAGATCATTTATCTCGGTTTTAATTTGTAATAATTGCTTTTCCATAACTTCATGCTCTTTTTCTAATTTCTTTTTTTTGTTAACAGTGGAGGGGTCTATGATGCAGCCGGCAACCATTAAACTTAGTTTATAGGAGAAATTTAGATCGATAACTGGGTCACTCCACCCATAAGTTATTGCGTCCTCAGGCCTACCTTTACACGAAAATGTCAAGACCTCATCCAGAGCATTATTTGTAAACTTTTGGTTGTTTATCTCATTTAATAATGAGAGGTATTGTGTTATGCCCCTTGTCGGTATAGCTACTTTTTTGAGATACTCTTCAAATTTACCCTCTTCCATTATCTGGGCATCATTAGTTTGAGTTTCCCATTCTGTATGCTTATCCTCCAATCTAGGGTGGAGCGTCCACATATCCTGAACATAATGTAAGGCTATACCAAGATGTTCAAGCCAGGAATCATCCTTTTCTATGAACTCCGCTCTTGCCCTTATTAGATGATATCTTATTTCGTCCTGCTTGTTTTCATGATGGGGAAAATCCTTCCAGCTGTCAGGTTTTATTGATCCTTTGACAAACAAGGCTATGTCGTGCTTGTCTTGTATCCCAAGATCTGCTGCAATTTTCTTTGCAATTTTCTCATGTGTTTTTTGCAGCATTGCTCAATCCCTTGGAGAAGAATGTTTATACGATTATTTATTAATATATTGTTGTATATTTAACAATAAGATCAAAGGGGTTTATAATTGCTGGGACAGTTTCGAGATAAAAAGATACTGAACCTATGCGAGGTGGAATTGGCAAGACGAGACCAGTTGAGTTATAAAGAGAAGCTGGAGGAGGAACTGGCAAGAACATACCTCGAACTGAGTCCTTTTCTTGAAAATGCAGACGAGGAGGAAAAAATTAAGAATAAGTTCAGAGTTTTGACAGGCAAAAACTATGATATTGTGAAGTCTTCATGTATGATTTTGCCTGGTAATCTTAGCTCCTATCCTGAATACTTAAAGTATGATATGGGTAATGAAGAATTGCGCAACTATATCAACGAATTTTATGTACCTGTTCCAAGAAACAAGGATATTAGAATTTGGATGGAGGAACGGCTTAATCTCCACATGAATTTATTCAAACCTGACCCAATAGTATTAAGGCGCAAGGCAAGACGATTTGAAAGACTCCTTAAACTAGGATGAGTTTTGTTCGTATTGTGAGTCCGAGATGAAAGCCGAAATATTGGAATATTTTCGTCCATACTTTCTCTTACTAACTCTCGTGTAAAACGGCGCAAACAACAATTAAAATGCCGTATCTTCCTTAGTCCACAATAACAAAATCGCATACTTCTTTCCAGTTCTCGTTTAACCCATTTATGAACAATCAATTTTGCCCATGATAAAAAGACCGGGCGGCAACATCCAAACACCTCCTCACTATATTGAGGAGGTGCCGCATGCCAGAGGATAAAACAGAGCCTTGGGCAGACCGTTAAGGATAATAGTTACAAAATAAGATTGGGATAGATGTCGGTGGTACTGAGTGCTCAAAAACACCCGCTCCAAATTCGGGGATGGTCTCTCTAGACTCAGAGACATCTTCTCAAGAAGAGTGATAACCATCCTTGCAGTGTTCTTTATGATCTTCCTGACAAGCGGTGGCGTTTATTTGATCGTTATGCAGCCCGGAGCAATATTGTCCTCCTCCTCAGGAGCCACCAGTTTTATGGCGAGATCAGCCACGAGCCAGACCTCCACGGAGTCCTTTGTGGCTATCTTCCTAACGGTTGCTGGGATGATAGGGTTTCTGTTGCTTGAGGGAGCCCTTAAAAAATCGTTCGACCTGCACGCCTCAAGAATGAAGTATTTGATGGCGCTGGCTCTCATCATCCTATCCATAGGGCTGATGGAGTTCCTCTTCTACGCAAAGCTCC
>Ga0315296_10001719_pt1 | contig 19034 bp, 23 predicted proteins | sample YL17G14_18_MG_FD_203921 | JGI IMG/M metagenome (GOLD analysis project Ga0315296, IMG submission 203921) | Sediment microbial communities from Yellowstone Lake, YNP, Wyoming, USA - YL17G14_18 | ecosystem: Environmental > Aquatic > Freshwater > Lake > Sediment | place: USA: Wyoming | collected... | reverse complement strand
GCTACGGTGCTCGAATAGATGGTTGATCGCGACTCGGCAATTGCCTGTCGCAGATCTCAACCGACGAGGAAGGCAAATTCAGAACGACCCGATGCTGAACGGCATCTTTCCACTTGCTCGTCGGTGGTTCTGCGCCGCTTCGAGGAAAGTGTGCCCAAGAAAGGTCTTGACACCGGCGCGCACCTCATAGATGGGGAATTAGGGCGGGATCCCGGGGCCTGGGATCTCGCAGGGATAATTAACGACTGCAGCCTTCGGACACTCCTACTCCCTTCAGGCTGCGTGCGGGGCTGGTTGGTTCTCAGGCAAAAAAGAGACGACGGCTTTTTCCATCTCACGAGCGGTCGCGATATGCTCGGGGTAATTTACCACTCGGATGTCAAATGAGAAGCACTCACTGGCACCCGAGGCAGCCCGCAAACGATCTGCGATCCGATCCGCCACGCGGTAGGCGTCGGCTGCGGATACGCCGGGCAGCAGGATTCCGAACACACCGGGCCGGAACTGATAAATGGAGTCTTCCCGGCGCAGTGTGTGCATAAGCGCTTTGGCACCGTCACCAAAAGCCGAGGTAATCTCCACGGGCTCGGATAGTTCCCTCGCAGGCCTCAATTGCACAACCAGCAGCGAGAGGGGCTCTTGGGTGTTGGACGCACGGCGAAACTCCATGGTCAACCGATCCTGAAAACGGCTGATCCCGGGCAGAGATTCCAATAACTCGGCGCTGGCCTCGTGGCGAATCTGCATCATTTGGTTCTGCTCCTCGACAAGCTGCCTCCGGAGCTGGCGAATCGTCAATTGCCGATCCAGAAAGTAGCCGGCGAGCAGGATGGAGAGCACGCAGAAGCCGAAGAACGTTTTTCGCAAAGTCGGGCCGCTCAGTATGATTGGGTTGGAAAAGACCGTCGGGTACATCAGCAATGCCGTACCCGTGGCCAAGATCGAAATGACCGTGATGGCCAGCAGCCACAGGTGCAGTTCGCGGCGGTCCAACGTCGTCGGATCAATTCGGTCGAAAACTCGCATGACTCAGCTGCTCCTGCCGCATTCCCCGGCCTCCCCGGTGCTACGACCCTCTCAGAATACCCGTGCGGGCTGCCCGCTACGCTGTTGGTTGCGGCGCCTCCAGCACCTCGCGAACTTTGCGGGTCAGCGAATCCCGCGTGAAGGGCTTCTGAAGAAATTGGACGCCTTCCTCCAAAATGCCATGAGGCACGATCGCGTTGTCCGTGTAGCCGGATATATAAAGAACCTTCAGCCCCGGACGCAAAAACGCCACATGTTCGGCCAACTGCGGCCCGCTCATCGTCGGCATGACCACGTCGGTCAGTAAGAGGTGGATGGGTCCTTCGTACCGCTCACAGACTTGCGCGGCTTCCGTGGGATTCGAGGCCGTAATCACCTTGTACCCCTTCAATTCCAGAATCCTTCTTGCCAGGTCCCGCACTCCCTCCTCGTCTTCTACTAGCAGGATGGTCTCGGAACCCCCGGCCAGCGGCGCGCCCGGGGAAATAGCCTCCACCGGTTGGGCGGCCTCTTCGAGTCGCGGCAGATAGATCTTGAACGTCGTTCCATGGTTAGGCTCGCTATAAAGCCCGATGTGGCCCCCGCTCTGCTTGACGATCCCATAGACCGTGGCCAGTCCCAAACCGGTTCCTTTGCCCTCCTCCTTGGTGGTGAAGAAGGGCTCGAAGATGTGGGCTTGCGTTTCGGCATCCATCCCCATGCCGGAATCGCTCACCGCGAGCATCACATAGCGACCCGGCAACACGCTCACGCGGGTGCGCGTGTCGCCTTCGTTGAGCTCCACGTTCGCCGTTTCAAGGGTCAGTTGGCCGCCCTGAGGCATGGCGTCGCGCGCATTGAGGGCCAAGTTCAGAATGACCTGCTCGATTTGTCCCGGGTCAGCTTTCACCCATCCCAATTCCGGCTCGAGCACCGTACCCAACTGGATGTTTTCCCCAATCAGGCGGCGCAACATCTTGTCGACGTTGGTGACGACGGCGTTCAAATCCAGCGCCCGCGGTGCTAGTATTTGGCGGCGGCCAAAGGCCAGGAGCTGGCACGTCAGGGAGGCGGCTCGTTCTCCAGCTTTCTTGATCTCCTCCACGTAGGCGCGCATCGCGTCTGTAGCACCGAGCCTCTCCAGGACGAGATCGCTATAGCCCGTCACGATGGTCAGCAAGTTGTTGAAGTCGTGGGCCACGCCGCCCGCCAGGCGACCCACCGCTTCTATTTTCTGGGCTTGCCGTAGCTGCTCTTCGAGGTGCCAGCGCTCGCTCACGTTCTCGGCGATGACCTCGTACCCCTCCAAGGCTCCGTACTCGTCCAAAACCGTCCGCCCGCTGAGCCGGACCGGGACGGGTGTACCATCCTTCCGCCGCCACTGGGCTTCGAGACCATCGAGCCGGCCCTTTTGCCGGTACTGCTGGAGCAACCGTGCACCCTCCTCAGGGTCCCGAATGACATCGTGGACGAGGTTCGCCGCCAGCAGATCGGCCTCGGACTCGTAGCCCAGCATCGCCACGAGCGCCGGATTGACGGCCAGAAATTTTCCGTTCACGTCGCACCGAAAGATGCCATAGGTGGCGCCCAGGATGAGGGAGCGATGGCTTGCCTCCGAACGGCGCAGCGCTTCCTCCTCTCGCTTCCGGTCGGTGATATCGCGCAGCACGTGCACGGAACCATACGCAGTTCCGGAAGAGTCGAAGAGGGGCGAAACGGTGACGTCAAAAACCTTGCCCAGCCGGGCCACCTCGATATCGCATCGCTCCTCCTTCCCGGTCCTCAGCAGGCGTCGGAACGGGGAGCCGGGGAGAGGTCCGGCCGTGTCGCCGAGCACTTCGTAGCAATACTTGTCGATCAACTGGCTGGGTTCCAATCCAAGAAGCGCCGAGGCAGCGCGGTTGGCGCGCTGGATGCGGTCCTGGTTGTCCACAAGGAAGACCGGGTCGGGGACCACGTCAAACGTCAGCTCCCATTCCTTCTTGCCACGGTGGATTTGCTCCTGGAGCCGGGCGGCATCCTCGCGGTGGGCCTTGTCGCGCAGCACGCGCTCGACGACCACCGGCAGACGCTGCAGGCGATTCTTGAGGACATAGTCAGCCGCGCCCTGCTTGATGCATTCGACGGCTGCTAGACCGCCCAACGTCCCGGCGACCACCACGAACGGAATATCTTTCCTGGACTTCTTCAGGATCTCCAGGGCGTCCATCGCCGTCCAGGCACGCAGATTGTGGGCGGCGAGGATAATGTCATAATCGGTCCGCGCCAACTGCTGTCGGAGGTGCGCGAGCGAGTCCACAACCTCAAAACTCAGGGCATAACCCACCTGCTTCAGGAGCGCCACCATCAGTTCCACGTCCTGACGGTTATCCTCGAGAATCAGCGCCCGCAGCGACCGCGGCGAGGGAGAGGGCCTGTTGGCCTGCACTTTCTTCATCATTGCCTCGCTCTACCTTGGCCGGAAGGCACTCGCCGGCGGGGGCTCGTTCACGGTTCCCTCCTTCATGAGCGAGGCTTCCAGTTTTGCCATCCTTTCCTCGATGCTGGCGAGGGTTCCATGATCTTCTCCCCGTTGAAATATCGGGTTGTTCACCCACCAATCCATCCCCATTTCCTTTGCTTTGTCGACCGAGCAGATGACCAGGCGGATCTGAATCGACAGGAGTTCGATATCGACCAATTTCACTCGGATATCGCCGGCGATGACGATCCCTTTGTCCAGAACACGCTCCAGCACGTCCGCCAAAGTTGAACTTTCCACCGCGTGTAACATCCTGCGTTGCTGCGCCATGAGATCTCCTTTTATAGAAGCTTGCCGAGCGGCCCGAGATCCAAGTTGAGATCGTCTTCTTCCAGGCCAAATTCATTTCGGAGACGTTCAATTTCCTGAGCTTGCCTCATCAGCGTCAATCCGAGCCTTTCAATCTCCTGGTCAGTCAGCGAGCCGGCCTCGATGCGGCGGATGGCTTGGCGCTCCAGTAATTCGTGAAGGAGCTTGACCAGAGTCAGCACCAGTTGTCCGAGCCCGTTCTTGGCATTGTTCGCATCGAGGTTCAAGCGGGCGGTTCGCCCCTGCCGACCTTTGGACGGTCGAGCGCGAGGAAAAGGGTCTACTTGCATCACCCGGACGAAGTCACTCAGGGCTTCAGACTCGACCCGCGCCAGCTCCGGTGAATCCATTCGCCTTCTCCTTTCCAATGCCCAGGCCGGCGCCCAATTCCACCGGCGCTTGGCAAAGGCTTTGGCGCGCCGTCTCCATGGACGTGAGCACGATTTGCAGTCCGAGGTAAATGAGGTCAACATCGGCGACCGAGATCGTTACATCCCCGGTCACCACAACCCCCTTGTTCAGCACTCGGTCGAGCACCTCGCACAAAGAGACCCGCTCCCTGTCATCCAGCGCGAGTTCTGAAACCCGGGGTGGCCGGTTTCCTGTGTGGCTTTCAACGGACATAGACACTCGATTCTGCGCGGGCGCCTTGGTAAAGGGCCTTCCCCAGTTCTCCCAGCCGGCCAAGACCTCGGATCTCTCCGCGACGATAAACCACGGCGACGTCCCTACCCGAAAGACTCTGTTGAAACTTATTTTGGACCAGGGACTCCCTGCGATACAGGGCGGAACACAAGTCGCAATCACTGAGGGGCGTGACGAGGTTGAGAAACACTCCGGGCACACTGATGCGTAAGCGCTCGCAGGCAGCCACTAAATCCCGCGTTTCCTCCAAGGCCATATCCGTTGGAATGCTGACCGCATAGAGAGCGGCCCTGGCCGGATTCCTCAACAGTTCTCGCAATCTCTTGAGATTCTTGGACATCGTCACCAGTTCCTGAGAGAACTTGGTCAGTCGAAAGATCTGCCGGTATTTCAAGAAGAGGTCGAAGAAAACCTTTAGCCACTGGTCAATGATTTCCGGGAGCTCCAGCAGCCGAATCAGGTGACCCGTCGCCGCGCAGTCAAGAACCAAAACGTCGTGGCGGCCCGAGGCGAGCAGCGCCATGACGCGGGTCAGGGCCATCACCTCGTCCAAACCGGGAGGAGAGAGATCCAGAATCCTCTCGAGCACCTCGCGGTCGAAGGTCAAATCAAAATTGCTCGACACCGATTCCAGGAATTTCTCAATGTCCCCCGCGTATTGTTTTTTCAAAGCCTCAAATTCCGCCTGCGAATCGATCTCCATGGCCGTGAGGCCGGACATCACGACCCTCGGCTGGGAGTCGATTTCCATCTCGAGACACGCTGACAACGAGTGAGCAGGCCCCGTCGAGAACAGAAGGACATCCTTCCCGGAATTGTTGCGCGCTAGTTGCAGGGCCGTAGCGCAGGCCAGCGTCGTCTTTCCCACGCCACCTTTGCCCGCAAAAATCAGCAGGGTCGCCTCGGGCGGAGGCCCCTGGACGGATGCCTCCACCCTGAGCGCCTGGACTGCCGACGGCGCGCGCTCCGCGGGAGGGGCTTGGGTGATTTGCCCGACCCCATCCCAGAACGACTCGAGAGCTTTCCGCCCACGGACCTCCTCGGCGTAAAGCGGGACAGTCCAAAGCGCAAACCTGGACAACTGGGTTTGGCTGAAAAGATTCCGCAGTTCCCGGATCTGGCGGAGGCGTTCATCCCGACATACCGCGCAGGGATTATCGGGATAGAGCCGGTTGATCACGATATCGCTCATCGGCAGCTGGAGACGGTCCACTTCCTTCACGATCGAGACGGTCTCGCGGATGCTCATCGCTTCGGCAAGCATCACCGGAACAAAGCGGCAACGAGCCGAATCCCGGAGCAGCTCTTCCATCCGTCTCACCGATGCCGCCAACTCCTCGACGAAGGTATCGAGCTCGTCGCGATAGTGGGAGCGGGTGAAGGCCCACTTCATGTAGCGGTGCTTGGCCAGCAGCGTTTCCAGCATGGCCAGCCATTTACGGAGGAATTCCGGCATGGCGAGCAAGCGGAGCGTGTGACCGCTGGGGGCGGTATCGACGATAATGCAATCGTAGCTGCGATTCTCCACCCAGGCGGAGATCTCCAGAAAGGCCATGAGTTCATCCAGGCCGGGCAAGGACAGGTCCAGAAAGCGGTTGATTTCGTCGTCATCGAGGAAGGTTCCGCGTGACGCGATTTCCCGGAGTTTGTCGCTGTGTTTGTCCTTGAAGGTGGCGAGGTATTCCCGGGCGTCCAGTTCGGAAACCTTCAAATTGTCGGGCGGGAGCAAGCCCGCCAGGCTATCGGCGAGAGAGTGAGCAGGGTCTGTGGAAACCAGTAGAAAAGATGACTCTGGTGAGCGTTGGGCCGATCGTAGTGCCACTGCGGCAGCGCAAGTGGTTTTTCCGACGCCTCCTTTCCCACCGAAGATCAGTAGTTGTAGGCCTCGGGAGTCCAAAAACGAGGGAGTGGCCATAGTCTCCACGCATCTGATGCGCCCCTCACGCGACTCTTCTCTCTACACTTTGGTCCTTTTCTTCTTCCTCGCCGTTTTTCCGTTCGATGGTCCTGCCACGCTTTTGTATTCTGTCCAGCCGTTCGAGTAATGTCTTTTCTTCCGCTGCGAACTCCTCCTCTGAGATCTTGCCGGTTTCCAGCCTCATGTAGAGACTGCTCAGCTCCGCGGTGATGGAGTCAGCCTCGTTGGCAAGCTCCTCCTGGGCGGCGTGGTGAATCTCACGGAAGATCCAGAGCACACTGCGGATCGGAAACATCAAGAGGTCGTCCACAAGCAGCATTGCCTCCTCCCCTATCGTCCGTCTCACAGCTCGAGGTCGATGTCGACAAAGTTGTGGGGGGCCCACGGCCCGTTGTAGTCGAAGGCAAAGTTGTTATCAAACTCCTTTGCGGCCTCGAAAACGCTGCTTTCGAACTGTGGCATCGCCGCCCGCTCCACCAGACAGGCCAGATTCATTACCTCGCGTTCATTGCGGCATTTCTTTCGCTCGAGCTCAGAACAGTGCGGCGCCAGAATTCCTTCCACCTTGTCGGTGTACTCATCCCGGTCCTCGCTGAGGAGACGGTCGAACATCCTTCCCACTTCGATCTTTTGCTCCTGCGAAGGCTCCCGTTGACCTCCCAGCAAGCGGTCACGAGCAAGCCTAAGCTCCGGATGGGTATTCACGAAATACTCGAAGATGTTGGGCACGTCCCAGGTGACTCGCAAACCCAGCTCAACTTTGCCCGCCACGCGCCGAAGTTGCTCCAGCAGCGCAGGCTGGTTCCGGGAAAGCATCTTTCGAACTGCCTCCGGACTGTCCGCAAGGATCCCGAAGGACATAGGCAGCGGAGTGGTCTCCGCCATCAGCTTCTTGAGGACTTCCTGATGGGCCGCGAGATGGGAGCGTTCCGGGCGGATCTTCTCACCGGACACGTCGCTGACAACGGCCGCCACTCGCCCGACAGGAATGGAATACACCTTACGTCCATCGATGCCGAAGTCACCGTATGTCCGGCCTTGAGCGTCGGTTATGACCGCGTAAAGGTACGTCCTGCCCCTGGCGGCAGTTTGACTCGGCAGGCGCTTCTCAGCCGCTTTCGGAGTCGATGTTTGGCCCACACTCACTGATTTTCCTCTTCCGGAAAGCGGCGGGCGTAGTGAAGGATGATCTCCACCAGCATCGCAGCACGGAACATGGCGTTTTCGGGCTCGGTGGTAAGAACCTGCGCGGCGATTTCGTCCGCTGTGCGGCCCGACGCATGGAGCTCCAAGATACGAGCGAGCAAGGTCTGGGAGGCTTGAGCGTGGTTGCGATCCATGAGCTCGGGTTCCTGTCGATCCCCGCGGGTAACTCTTTCTCCAGGGTTTTCTCCGCCCAAGGCCCCTCGCTCCTTTCCCGAAGTCGATCTCCGAGGATATCTATCGTCTGTTTCCTGGCTCTCCTTTACCCGATGTGGCGAGGCCCCGAAGCCCCCGCCCCCCGGGCAGCCGCGTTCATCGGGTTGAGAACGCGCTCGAAGACCTCCTCGGCCGAAGGGTGCTGTACGCTATTCACTTGCTTGACCGCTTTGATACTGCCCTGTTCCGTGCGGATCTCAAGGATCGCCCGGCACGCGAAGCACTTGACCGGACCCTCGTAGTCGTCGTAGGCGTCGTCCAGATCCACCTTGTGCCCGCAAGCCAAGCAGTTAATTCGCATATCTACTCCTCCGAGTCCCCAGGACAGCCATGTGCGGGCGAAGCCCACCGGGCGGCCCGGGCTAGGTGACCTGCACTGGCTCCCCGTTCAGCTTCCTCACCGCCCGCTTGACCGTCCTCTTGGCTCTGATTTCCAGGACCACACCCCCAAGATACGCGGCGATCCGATAGATCGGCTGCCATGGCAAGATTAGAAGAACTAGCAGGAGCGCCAGTATCGGAAAGCCCCAACAACCCAGTGCCGTGGCGACGGCAATCTGCAGGACCTGCCGGAACTCCTTTTCGCTTTCCAGAATCATGTCATCTCGCCCCCTCCGACGATTTCAATGATTCCAGATGGCGGGTCTCTTCAAGGTCAACACCGCGTTCCCTCGCCTCAGTACCTGATCCTAAACGCGCCAGCACTCCCCCGCGGTGTGGGCCTCATCCCGGCCCCAGGTAGACCAAGGCGTCTGCGTTCGGCCAGACCCTGCAAGAGGGCCGCCTCTTCGGCCTCGATTGCGTGGAGACGGGCATCGAGCTCTGCCACCCGCTGGCTCGCGCCTCTTCTCTCGCTGACGCGCCGGGCCTTCTCGATTTCCAGGCACGCGATTTGCAGGTGCGCCCGGTGGGGAACACCGAGGCGATCCACTCTACCGGCCAACGTCCGAATGGTCCTCAGACCCCTTAGCGGTATAGGCATCCTTAAGCTCCCTTCACGCCGCAGCGCCCCGGGGGTGATTCTTCCGGCGCTTCGCATGGTTCCCGCAGACTTTCCCGATTACCTCTTCCACCTTTTGCAGCATGAGCGACTGGCCGTCGTGCGTAACCTTTGCCGTGTCCGTCTTGAGAACGTCGCAGCAGACCCACCAAAAGGTGGGATCCTCGATCCGGGCGCGGCTGTTGCGGTGGGAGAGGATCTTGGCGATGGCGATACAGGCCCGAATGGTGGGGCGGTGGTTGTTAACACCCACACCGCGAAGTTCCCTGACAATATCCACGATCCTTTCCGCATCGGAGCGCGGAAGGCCTGACTTTGCCTGCGTGATTTGAATCTCCGTTTCGCGATCGAAATGTCCGAGGTTGATGGTAATCAGCCTGTCCACCAGCGCGTCCTGCGTCTTGTGGACGCCGGCATATTCTTCAGGGTTCGACGTCAGGATTGCCCGGAAGTCCTCGTGCACGCGCAGGTAGCCCTCGCCGGACCGGCGCACGTTGGGCAGATTGAGAATCCTTCCCTCCAGGATGCTGAGGAGCACGTTGTTGGCCTCGGGCCTGGAACGGTTGAATTCATCGTAAATGAGCGTGTATCCGTTGAGACAGGCGGTGGTAAGCCGGTGGTCCTCCCAAAGGGTGCTCAGGCTCTCTTCGGTCTTCACCACGGAGTGGATGTAATTATCGATGAGCTTGTACTTACGGTAGCCCGAATCCCTGCCAATCAGGTCGGAGCTGCCAAACTCGTCGTCGCCATGGATGAGGACGACTGGCCGACCAAGCTGGGCGGCAACGTGCAGGGCAAGAGTCGTCTTCCCCGTTCCTGCCAGGCCGGCAAAATGGACTGGGTATCCAACATTGAGATAGCTCAGCGCCCGGGCGGTCAAGGCCCCAATATGCGGGGTCAAGACAAACTCCTCGCTGGGCTCAGGTATAACGCTGTGTCCTTCGGGTTTGATTACTTCGCTAGCTACCGACACACACTTCCCGTCGTCGCCATTCATTCGTGGTCTTTTCCTTTCTCTGAGCTTTTAGGCCCAGTTGGAGCTTCGCCCGGGTCATGGCGCGAGCTTAGTGTTTCCGCTTCTTTCGTACGGGCTTCTCTCCGCCGACGGCGCGCGGGCGCTTGCCGCCTGTTTCGCTCCGCCTTCCTTCCGCATGGGCTCCCGCACCCAGCCTCGGGTGGCCAGTTAATTCCTCCACAGTCCTGCGCGATGGAGTGCCCAGAGCAAGCCACGCTTGCCGCACGCCGCCGAGGTCCGTGCGGACCTCCGTCAGGAGGTCGGTGACCGTACGCTTGAGGTCCGAGATGGAGCCCAAACGATCGGCTTTTGTTCTCCTGGCGACGGCACCGAAGTTTTTGGAAAAGCCGGCAAGCATCTGAGACACATCAGCCCGTCGATCCTCGGTCTCTCGCTCCAAATCATGGATCAGTCCCTGGCGCGCGCTTCGCAAAGCCAGGATGTCATACCGCAACCGAGTCAGGTCGTCGGTCAGCACACCCATGGTGATCCTCCCTCCTCGTTTCTAATGTTGTTACTGTCGTTGCCGGTCTCTTCCGTTCGGGGCCGGCTCCCGTTTGATGCGGCGGGGCAGACACCGCCGGGTGGCCACCCGCCACTGAGCACGACGCGGGCTTCGACAGGCAACGGTTCAATCCCCACTCCTGAGGGCTTGCCGACCGCCAGGCTGCTATGCGCCCCTGCCGGCCCGAGCACGGCGCGGGGCAGTATGCTCAGCCCTCATTTCCGGTTGCTGCCCGTGCCCGGCCCAAGCACGGCGCGCGGCAGCAATATCAGCCCTCATTTCCCGTTGCTGCCCGCCGACGGTTCGCTTCAGGTTTTTGCAGAAAGCCAGACGCTCCTCTTTGGTCCGCTTTGCCATGCGAGCGTGCGTGTCCGCAAAATCCGCACACATTTCAAAAACATCCATCTGGCGATCATGGTTGCCATCCGCGAGTTCCTTGCGGAGCGCTCGACGGCTTCCGCGTAGCGTCTGGATCTCCCCGGACAATCGAGTCATGTCTTCCGTCAATCTCCCCACGGTTCTCCTCCTTTGGTTTCTTGCAGCCTTCTACTTCTTCACCTTCTGCCAAGAGGAGGGCCACACGGTGGCCCCCCACTTGACCGTGGTCGGTCTCCAACCAAGCATCAGGCAGGAGCCGCAGCACTGGCTGTCAGACCGATAGCCTCGGCATACTTCAGGTAGGTCTCGACCGAGGCGATCACGACGCGGGCCTCGACCGACAGCAGCTCGATCCCGACCAGCGACACCTTCACCCAGGCGTCGATCACGATTCCCTTGTCGAGAATCCGATCAACTACTTCCGCCAGGCTTGAGGAGTCGGTCGACTTTTGGACCTTTGCCATGGCCGTTCTCCTTCCGGGTAACAAGTTACCCAAGTTATGATTAGGGCACGCCTCGCGCACACGAGACTTACCCCGCCCGCCTTGCGTGCAGAACTGATGCCACGCCCTAGAGTTATCGGCGGGTTTCACGAAGACCTTGATTCAAAAGAGAAAGCCCCCATCGCGGGGAGAATTGTCGCACCTGGAAGGGGCCATTAAGGAATTCACTCCATAGAATGCAGGCGCTAGTTGCGAGGCATGTAATCCCGATAGGTGACGTCGAGAGGGCCACGTCGTTTTCGGGGTTCGCGCGGAGCAGGACTCAGCGGTCGAATCGGCCATTCCCAATCGAGTCCAGCCGTCTCCGGCTTGATCACCGACCTGTCCCGAAACGGGAAAGGTCAGCGAAGTTCCTTCCGAGGGTGGAAAGGATTTCAACCCTGACTGAGTAAGGGCAGGTGGTTTCCGCCTCGGGACTTCCCAGACCGAGAACCACGCTCTGGAAGGGTAGGCTTACGTTCAGGCATCCCCAACCTACTAAGGCCTCCAAATGTCTGGGACGGACATCTTCGTTTCGAGGGAATCAACAAAGTTGTACGGTGGCCACGGGCCGCTCAAGAGCAGCTTGACAGAATCCTTCAGATGGAGGTGACGAGCGGCTTGGCGAAATGATTCTACGGAACCTCTTGGCACGAGGAAGTAGAGGGACAAGAGACGGCTCCTGGCCGAATCCGGGAATTCCACCTTGCGGCGAACGTAGAGGCCGGCCAGGGAACCCCAAAGCTCCTCTACCAACAAGCGCTCGTGCCGGCCTGCGCGGTCCAGGCCCAGATAACGTTCTCGCTTTGCTGCAAGGTAAGCAGCGCCGGAATTAACCAGAAGGGGAAAGGATTTTGGAGGGACAGGCCGTGCATCGCTCTCCGTTCCCGCTCCGGAACTGTCGAGGAGAACATGGATACCCATCTCCCCCAGGCCCTCGAGTTCGTCGAGAAGCGCGCCGTATTCATCGCGGTGGCTTTCCAGCAGGCAGACGGCCTCGGATGCGTCTTCAAGCTGACATCCATACCGCATGGGGATTACGGTCTGGTCGCGATACAAATGTTCGACGACCGCTTCGTAGGCGAGAATTTGTGAGATATCAGGAACCAGATCCGATTCCACAAGCTCAGAAAGCCCCGCGCTCAAACCATTCTGAGCCAGCACGAATACCGGTTTCCCTCCGACTCCCAGAGGTATTCCGGGTCTTGGTTGTGCCGGGCTGCGGAAGATGCAGTAAAGCAGGTAACTCATGGGGCCGTTCCCATCGATAGAGGAGGAACAAAGCGATAAGGGGGCCAGGGCCCAGAAAGTTCGAAGACCAGCCCCCTGGTGGCATGGTTCTGGTTCACCTGATCGATTCGCAAGCGAAATGCCGCGCTCGCGCCTCTCGGCAGCAGGAAGGCCCAATTCAGCACAACCTCGATTCCGCTTTCTGGGGGCTCGCGAGGTACAACTTGACATTCGCGGAAATCCGAAGCCTGCTTCCTCAGGTCGCTCGCGACTTGCTGGCAGGTTTCATTTAGCCAGAGGCTCAATTCTTTCTCCGCAGCCGATCGGATCTGCTGTTCCTGAAAGTAACGGGTTCCCGGAGGCAGCGTGGCAAGCTGCTCCTGTTGTGCCGCCAGACGCGCGGACATCAAAGCCCGGCCGGCTTGCTTTCGGTCGAGCAGGCCCTTGATTGACCATTCTTCTTGATCGGCCACCCGCTCGAGAAACTGCGAAATGGTCTGGCGATGTGTATCGAGAAATTCCGTCAAGCTTTTCTGCGACGAGAAGAGAGTCCCGAAGCGGACGGGCAGCACGGGAGAATGACGCATCACCTGCTCGACTACCTCCTCGTGGCGCAGGGCGCGCGGCCCCACCCAAGCTAGCTGTTGCATTTGGAGTTCTGCCGCCGGGCCGCAGAAATCTTCTCGGGCCACCTCGCTCACGACTGCACAGACATCCGGGAAGCGCCGAAGTACAAAAAGGGGATGCCGACCATCCACACCGCTCCCCTGAAGCTCCCCGACGAGGTCGGAGCGAGCAAAGCAAAACAGATAGAGCGCTGTCTGGCTCTTCTCCATCTACTCTTCACCAATGTCTTTGAGAGTCTGCTGACGAATCTCTTCGAGCGCCGCCTCCAGGTCGCTGGCCTCAATGGTGACCCGCACCTGGTCAGCGAGTGCCTTTTCGCCCGCCTGAACGGCGCGTCGTATGGCGCGCCGGGCGGCGCGGGTGCAAGCCGAACTGATATCAGCGCCGCTAAAGCCGTCGGTTCGGGAGGCCAAGTCCTTGAAACTGATCCCCAGGCCGAGAGGTTTGTCCCGCAAATGGATGGCGAAAATTTCGCTGCGCCCGTTCTCGTCGGGAAGCGGAATTTCCACGACCTCGTCAAAGCGGCCCGGCCGGAGAATGGCGGGATCAAGTAAGTCTGCCCGGTTGGTGGCGCCGAGGACCAGAACCCCTTTCAGCTCTTCCACCCCATCAAGTTCCGCGAGAAACTGGCTCAAGACGCGCTCCGCAACGTGCGAATCCGACGAGCCGGCACCTCGGCTGGGCACCAGCGCGTCGATTTCATCGAAGAAGACGATGCAGGGTGCGGCCTGGCGCGCTTTGCGAAAGACCTCCCGCACGCCTCTCTCGGATTCCCCCACATACTTGGAGAGCAACTCCGGCCCTTTGACCGAGATGAAGTTCACTTCGGTCTCGCTGGCAACTGCTTTGGCGAGGAGGGTCTTTCCGCAGCCGGGGGGACCCGATAGCAGAATTCCCTTGGGCGGGCGGATCCCCGCCTGAGTGAACAGGTCAGGGTGCTGGAGAGGCCACTCGACCGCTTCCACGAGGCGCTGTCTGGTCTCGGCCAGACCACCGACGTCCTGCCAGCGCACGTTGGGGACTTCCACAAATACCTCGCGCAGCGCGGAAGGCTCAATATCCCGCAAGGCCTCCAGGAAATCGTCCATTTCCACCTCGAGCTTGGCCAGTTGGTCATAAGGAATCTGCGCCAGGCCAAAGTCCACGTCGGGCATGATGCGCCGCAGGCAAATCATCGCGGCCTCCCGGCAAAGGGCTTCCAGGTCGGCCCCCACAAAACCGTGCGTGATCTCCGCCAAGTGATTCAGGTCTACTTTTTCGGCCAGAGGCATGCCCCGGCTATGGATCTCCAGGATCTGCTTGCGTCCGTGGCGGTCGGGAATGGGGATGCTGATCTCTCGGTCAAACCGCCCCGGCCGCCGCAGGGCCGGGTCGAGGACATTAGGGAGGTTAGTCGCCGCGATGACAATGACCTTGCGCCGCTTGGCGAGCCCGTCCATCAACGCCAAGAGCTGGGCGACGACCCGTTTCTCCACCTCGCCCACCACCTGCTCGCGTCGGGGGGCAATGGCGTCGATCTCATCCAGGAAGATAATGCTCGGCGCCTTGCGACTGCCCTCTTCGAAGATCTTGCGCAAATGGGCTTCACTCTCCCCGTAGAACTTGTGGATGACTTCGGGCCCGCTGACGGCAAAGAAGCTCGCCTGGGTCTCATGCGCAATAGCACGGGCGATCAGCGTCTTGCCGCATCCGGGAGGTCCGTGCAGGAGCACGCCTTTCGGCGCATCAATCCCCAGGCGCTCGAAGACCTCGGGATAGCGCAGGGGTAGTTCGATCATTTCCCGGATGCGCAGGAGTTGGGGCTTCAGGCCGCCGATGTCCTCATAGGAAATCGCGCGGGCGGCCACTTCCTCGGGTTGGGCCCCCTTGGAGATCACGAGCTGGGTCGTTGGGTTAATGAGCACGGGACCTTTGGGCACCGTGCTTTCCACCTTGAAATCGGCCCAGCGGGCTCCAAAGAGGATGGCCCGGATGCGGTTCTCGGCCAAAACCGGCAGGCCATCGAGGCGGCTGCCGATGTAATCCAAATCGCGCTCGGAAGGAGTGATGTTGGTGGGGGCCAACACGACCCGCTCGGCGGGCGGGCAAGCGATCTTGCGCACTTGCACGAACTCATCGAGCCCTGTCCCGGCATTCTCGCGGGTGATTCCGTCCAGTTGAATCCGGGACTGACCGCGCATCTCCTTGTAAGCCGGCATCGCTTTGCACACGGTCCTGCCCTTCCCTGCAACTTCCACGATGTCGCCTACGTCGACCTGCAAGCGGGCGAGATCCTCTGGTCCCACGCGGGCGTACGCACGACTCACGTCCTTGCTGATCGCCTCGCTGACTTTGAGCTTGAGCGACTTCTCACCGGTTTCGATGGTGGCTCCTCCGAAGGGGGCTACTTAAGGCACTTGATTTCCAAGACCCCGTTGTTACACGAGACCTGCATCTTCTCCTTGGAAACGATCCAGGGCAGGAGAACCTCCTTGCGGTACTTCTTGTCGCCTCTCTCAGCGGAAATCGTCAGCACATCGTCCTTGACGTCAATCCGCACATCCTCTTTGCCGATGCCGGGCAACTCTGCCAAAAGCAGCAGGTGGTCCTCTTCCTCAAAAATATCGACCATGGGTTCACGCACCTCCTGAACCTCGGTTCGTCCGGATTTGATGTCCCGGCGAATATTCCCAAAGGGCTCGATGCGCGGCCCCTCATCCCCCAGCCCCACCTTAACCGTAAATCCGTAGATGCCCCTGAGCTGTTTTTCTGGGCCGCGAATCTCTCCCGTTCTGGAGAGCTCTCGCCCGGTTTCGGCCAAGTCGCTGAGCTTTTCCAACAGGTCTCCCAAGCCCTTGAGTATCCCTCCGACGCCGCCTTCAATCCCGCCGTGCGAGTTCCTGTCTTTTTTCTTCTCTGCCATAAGCTCTTTATTCCTTTCGGTCTGTAATAATGCCATATTGTCTGATTTTGGAATGGATGGTTTTATAATCGATGTGAAGCAGGCGAGCGGCTTTCGCTTTATTGCCTGCCGTTTCCCGCAGCACGTGAGCTAAGATCTCCCGCTCCATGGCGACGATCTTGCGGTGCTTGATTTCTTTGAGCGAAAGGCCTCCCTGGGGCGTGTCCTGAGTCTCCTGATCGCCTCCCAGGCGCGGAAGCGTCTGCTTGTGGGATACCCGCTCCATCCCCAAGTGGTGCTCGGCGATTATATCGTCCGCCAGAAGCACGGCCCGGCGGATCATGGAACGGAGCTGCCGAACATTTCCGGGCCAATTGTAAGAGAGCAAAGCATCGACCGCCGATTGCGTAAAGCTCTTCACGTTCTTCTGCAACTCGAGATTGGTGAGATCAACGAACCGCTTAGCCAGATATAGGATGTCCTCCTGGCGCTCCCGCAAAGGCGAAACCCAGATCGTGAATTCGTTCAACCGAAAATAGACGTCGCGGCGAAATAAATCCGATTCCCCCAAGCGGTGCAGGTCCTGGTTGCTGGCCGCCAGAACCCGGACATCCACGCTGATGGGCTGTGCGCCGCCGATGCGGTAGATCGTCTTCTCTTGAAGCACGCGCAGCAATTTGGCCTGGGAGCCCAAAGGCATGTTGGAGATTTCGTCCAGAAAGAGTGTCCCGCCTTGGGCCATTTCGATTTTGCCGATCTTCTGTTTGTCCGCGCCGGTGTAAGCTCCCTTTTCGTGTCCGAACAGCTCGCTTTCCAAAAGGGTCTCAGGGATGGCCCCACAATCCACCACCATAAAAGGAGCCTCGCATCGAGGGCTGAGTTGATGGATGGCGTGCGCCACGACCTCTTTCCCCGATCCGGTTTCCCCCAGAATCAAGATGCTGAAGTTGGTTTTGGCTACCCGGGTCACATCGGAGATCAACCGGCTCACGGCATCGCTGGGTCCCATGGATTCCCGGAGCGAAGACTCGTCCTGGATCTGGCAGGACAGACGCCGGAGCTTACGCTTGAGAGCGCGTTCGTTCAGCGCGCGGAAGACCACTCGGAGCACCTCGTGGTGTTTGAGAGGTTTCGCCAGGTAATCGTGAGCGCCTGCCCTCATCGCCGCCACCGCGCCCCGAATTTCCGGGAAGCCCGTGACCAGGATAACGGGGAGGTCCTCGTCCAGGGCTTTCGCTCCTTTCATGATCTGCATCCCGTCCATATCGGGCGGCTTCAGATCCACGATCAGCGCATCTGGGTGTTCCGAGCGGATCTTTTCCAAGGCCGCTTCCCCAGTGTGGGCCACTACTGGGGTTAGTCCCTCATGCTCCATGTACTCGGAAAGGACGGCGCAAATCTCTTTTGTGCCGTCCACAATGAGAATCTTGCTTCCCACGGGTGTCACGTCTCCTTCTCTCCACGATTCAAGGGTTGATGAATCGGGTAGACGATCCGAATATCCTTATCGAGCCAGGGCCTCACGGAGTGAAGCATCCCCAGGAAGATCAGGCCCGTTTCCCCCGCGAGAAGCGTGTCGTTGATCCGACGGGCGATGTATTGATCGCGCCGTTTGAGCAAGGAATCCCTCAAGGCTTTCTGGCGCGCTTCCCCCCGGGTGGCGACTTTGGGCTTCCCGGAAGCGAAAACCTCCTTGACGAGTTGATACTCCTCCACCAGGAGCTCGGAAGATTCCGTGCCCATGATCGTGGCGCCCTTCTCCCTTAAGCGAAGAAGCAGCCGATGGTTCCGGCTGCCCGCTTCTGCGAGCTCCGCAACAATCGCCACCTCGCGACCACAAACCGGCAGCCCATCCTGATAAAGACGAACCCGTTCGTAGGGAAGGATCAGACTCTCGATGGCCTGTTCGATCCGGGCCCACAATTTGTCCACTAAGTTCACGGTGCGCTCCCAGCCTTTTCGACCCAGCCTCTTGACTTTCAAACGCTGTATTGACTCGCTCAGCGCCCCCATATCGGCTTGGGTGTGGATAATCGGAATGTAGATCAGAGTCCTCCCACCAGATTCGGGATCCTTGGCTCCGGCAGCGCACGTCCTGGTTTCTCCACCCATGGTACGTATGGTAACGGCTCTGCCGAACTGAATCTATGGAAATCAGGTGGAGCTTCCTATGTTTTCGGGAAGCAAGTCACTTCATGTTATCAGATCGCCTCCAGAAATGGGCCGCCGAAGTCTGTCGCACCTGGAGAAGTAATTGACCGTGGATCAAGGCATTACCCCAGTTTTGGCATAAGAATTTCGCGCTCAAGAGACAGTCACAAGGCTGGGGATCCACATCACCCCGATCCTAACCGCTAAATCCGAAGGCTCCCTTCCACCTACATCAACTCGAACGCCTCGTGCCCACTTGGAGCAGTTCTGTACTCATGCCCTTCTTGAAAGAGTTTCTCGCTGGGCGACTTGCAGGCTGCTGGCTCGTCATCCACGAGCCAAACGCGCGGCGTTGGCCCAGGTTCCTCCGTGAGCAATCCCCCTTCCATCTATCGGCTTCCTGGAGGCAAAGATTTAGCCCTTTTGTGAAGTCAATCTACCGCAAATATCAGGACCAGATTTGGTTATTTTGTCGTCCGCAACAATCTCGGCTCTTAGTCGATCAAGCGACAACCCCGGGTGGCCGAAAGCCTTTGTCCGGTGTGATGGAACAATTTCGGAGGACCGCGGTTAGCGTCCTTACTGCTGGTTGCTTCGATTAGGTTTGGAACTTCTCGCCGAGGCTAAGAGCGGCCAGAAATGCTTGTCCCCTGGCCCGGTCATTTGTCAGTCCCAATTCCAGCTCCGGGTCAGGTCCAATGACCACCCCCAACCACGCAAATCCGTAAGGCGAACCCCTGCCCCCCCCAAGCGGATCCGCAGACAAACAGCGAACTCACCAGGCAGGCTCACAAGGCTGCTGGGACATTTGAAGGAAATGGGAGAAATCAACGGTCTCATTTGCGCTGAAGTCGGACACCGCAAGGCCCGTGCCGGTTCGATTCCGGCCCTCCGCACCAATCATTTCCCTGAGAACGAAGCCATCGAGCCCTATCGGCAGGCTCTCCA
>Ga0315296_10001718_pt1 | contig 19040 bp, 18 predicted proteins | sample YL17G14_18_MG_FD_203921 | JGI IMG/M metagenome (GOLD analysis project Ga0315296, IMG submission 203921) | Sediment microbial communities from Yellowstone Lake, YNP, Wyoming, USA - YL17G14_18 | ecosystem: Environmental > Aquatic > Freshwater > Lake > Sediment | place: USA: Wyoming | collected... | reverse complement strand
CGTCGTATTCGTGGTCGAGAATCTGGCGCTTGATGTTGGTCAGACCTACGACCTTTGCCCTGACGACCTTCTGCACCTGCATCACAGCCACCATTTCTTTATTTCTCGCTTTCGCTTAAGCGATTTTTGGGGAGGTCGCCGAAAGTATTCGGTCTCAATTCATCCACCGTTTGAAAACGGTGGTCTTCTTGAGGTGGTTTTATAAAACCATGGTTGGGGGGCGCTGGATACCTAAACTGGCACACAATCTGGCTCCGGACCTTTTAGCTTGCTGGCTGGCCGACACTTTTTGGGCCGAGTATTATTGAAGGATTTCGATAACTTTCCTTCTGAAACTGCTCCCATACTTCTTCAGGTATCTTTCCAGCTTCTCGCGATCAATCCTTTTTCTAAACTCCTTTACTATATCTCGCTTCATCTGCCGGAAGTATACCATGTCTATCAGCGTCTTCTCCAAATCGCTTACTGGTAGGAGGAACTCGCCGCTTGCAATGTAGTCGTAGCCGAAGAAGTGCTCGGGGGAGATCCTCCTGACCCACACGTTTTGCCCGAGGACTTCCCTAACGCCAGGTCGGACTTTCCTCGTGGTTATGATGACCGGATTCGTTTCCTGTTCCCAGATGTCATGAAAGCTCATCGCATCCTGCAGGCCGATGTACGCGGGCCTCAGGCAGTAAACTAAGAGAGAGGGATCCTCATGTATAGTATAGTAACTCCTCGTTATCCTCCGTAGTTCCCCTCTCTTTATGAGGTGATTCACGATGACGTGCGCGTAGTTTCGATCGGGGGCGAGCGCCGATATTGAATCCACACTCGCGACTGGTGTCCTTTTGAGATAATCCCTGATTTTCTCGATGTACTTGCCCCTCATCCTGCCCACCTCTTCACGTATCCAACTATGTCTTCCTTGGTTGGAACTGCTCCGAACAATATCAGTGCCTTGAGTTCCGCTTCGTCCACTGGCTCCTTGAAGTTTCGTAAAAACTTCGTGAGTTCCTGTCTCACTCTTTCGGCCTCTTTCACGTGCCTAAGCATGAAGAAAATATCATACAAGTCCCGAATCTTCCTCCTCTTAAGATAGGCGTTGATCTTTTCGATTATCATCTCCTCCGGGGTCAACGTGAAAACATTGAACAAAATCCCCTCATAAGTTTCGTACTCCATCACCACACCCCTAAAGCTTCTGAATAGGGCCTCGAACCTCGCCTCTGTCCCGCCGAAGCTCAGCACGGAATAAAGGGAGTTTTTCGTCACCCTTCTTTTAACGACCCTGAACCCTGCTCTCCTCATCTCTTCAAAAAAGCTGTCGATTTTTTCGGTGTTTTTTTCGATGTAGGCATCCACATCCTCCGAGAACCTGTTTCCCGAATAACAGCGCCAGATCGCGGTTCCGCCATGCAGCACGCCCCTCGGGAACACCCTGTACAGAGTTTCCACTATTATATCCTGCAACCTCGCGATTTTCTTGTGCCTTTCGCGCCTCATTCTCAAATGCAACGGAACTCTTTTTTCTTCCATTAGCATCCCAGATAACGATTAACCTAACTTATAAATAAATATAATTTTGGTTAATTAACACTTTCTGGTCTAAAAGGTCCGAATTCATCAGAACTCGGGTTCCGTCCGGGCTGTTGAGCGCCGGCTAGATGCGCTAGGTAGATATACTTCTAGAACTTAAGTCGGGAAAAAAATCGCCTTAAGAAATCAGGGGCTAAACTCCCCGAACCTGTAGCTTCTCCTCTGGCTTGAGCGTCTTGATGTCGATACCCTTCATGGGCAGTGGGAGATTTTTACATGCTTCTAGAACCATCTTTGGGTCGTCGTAGCATCTGGTCGCTTCGACAATAGCTTTAGCCATCTTCTGTGGATCACCTGACTTGAAGACGCCTGAACCAACGAAAACACCGTCAACACCCAACTGCATCACAAGCGCGGCATCCGCGGGCGTGGCGATTCCTCCTGCGCAGAACCAGACGACCGGCAGCCGCTGCAGCTTCGCCGTTTCTTCAACAAGTTCAATTGGTACCCGATATTCTCGTGCATTTCCCTCAAGCCCCTCACGCCTGAGTTCAGCCAGCTCTGCTATCTGCCGCTTCGTTAGCTTTATGTGGCGGACGGCTTCGACGATGTTCCCAGTGCCCGCCTCGCCCTTAGTCCTTATCATCGCCGCACCCTCATCTATCCGCCGAAGGGCCTCACCAAGGTCCCGGGAACCGCAGACGAAAGGTACTTTGAACTTGTGCTTGTCCACGTGTGCTTCTTCGTCTGCAACCGTGAGCACTTCCGATTCATCTATCATGTCCACACCCAAGGCTTCGAGCACCTGGGCCTCGGCGAAGTGACCTATCCTGCACTTGGCCATGACTGGGATGGTGACCGCGTTCATTATCGCTTCTATCACCGCCGGGTCAGCCATGCGAGCGACACCGCCAGCTGCGCGGATATCTGCGGGAACGGCTTGAAGCGCCATTACTGCCACCGCTCCAGCTTCCTCAGCGATTATTGCCTGCTCGGGAGTCGTTACGTCCATTATCACGCCCCCCTTACACATGCTTGCAAATCCTCGCTTCAGGCGTTCGGTGCCGAATGCGATGACTTTTTCCTCTGTTCTTCGTTGCAAGTTTCCACCTATCCTTCTATGATCATCCCCGCTTAAAAAAGAAAATGGTGGCATGTTGTTTTCGATGCGTGCGAATGGTTGGAGAGCTAGCCATAAACCAAGCGCGGGGACGCCGGGCGATACCTAAGAATTTGCTATGAGGAAGGAATTCAGAAGGTGGGAATCGGGAATCCCTGGCTACTTTCTTAATTACGTGGGGTGAACAAGAAAAAAATTATTAAACTTCAGCCAATCAATGGAATGCGGTGAACAATTGGAAAAGATAACACCGAAGGAGGGACTGAAACCGAAGGGCTTGGCGGGGATATCCGATAAACAGGTCGACTTCCACTTTGATATCCACTACAAGGGTTATGTGACAAAGCTGAATGAAGTTTTGGAGAAACTGGAAACCGCCGACCGCAGCAAGGCCAACCAGAACTACAGCGAGTACAGGGCCCTGAAGGTCGAAGAGACTTTCAACCGCATGGGCGTTGTGCTCCACGAACTCTACTTCGAAAACCTCAAGGACGGAAAAAGCAAGAAACCAGACGCCAAACTGATGGAGCAGATTGAAAAGAACTTTGGGTCGTTCGAGAGGTGGAAGGATGATTTTAAGGCCTGCGGAATGGCGTTGAGGGGCTGGGCCGTACTGGTCTTTGACCTCAGCACAGGGAGACTTATCAACAACGGCCTGGACGCGCACAACGTCTACACGCTGACGAACACAATCCCGCTGTTGGTCCTGGATGTCTACGAGCACGCCTACTACCTAGATTACGGGCCGAAAAGGGTACCATACATAGACGCCTTCTTCGAAAACATCAACTGGGATACAGTCAACAAGAGATTGGACAAAGCAATTCAGGCTTACTAAGCAATCAAAACGACCCATCACAAACGTGCCAGCCAGAGAAGTATTATAGATGGCGGGGAAAGTTGAGCCAGATAGCTATGCCTACACATATCGCGGAATGTGTGCTCGGGGTCTTCGCTTTCGACGATGAAGGCAAAATGATAGCTTTCAAGCGGTTCCCTTCCGACTCAATCGAGGTCGCTGGCCGGCTCGCGAGCATCCAGATTGGTACCCTCACAGGTGAGCACAGAGAGCTCATTGGGGAATTGATAGAGAAGGGCAACCACGAGTTCACCTTGGAGTCGAAACCGCTCGTGAACGGGCTCCGAAAAGAGTTCAGACGTGCGAAGTTTGAGACGAACATGCCGAATAAAGCCGGCTCGATCCTCAGGGGCAGGCGCAGGGACATCGCGGAGGAGGTGGGTTTCAAGGATGTCGACAAATTCGCTCGGGAAGTTAACTTCATGCTGACGCGCCACAAGCTCCGCACGGAGGCCGCGCAGCGCGACAGGCTCATCATCCAGTCCATAAGCGTGCTTGACGAGGTCGACAAATCTTCCAACATCTTGGTGGGGCTTGTCCGAGAGTGGTACTCCACACACTTCCCGGAACTCGATCGCTTGGTTCTCGACCATGAACTTTACCTGAAGCTTGTGCTCTCGCTGGGAAACCGCGAGCAATTCACCTCTACAGCGCTCAAGGATATCGCGGAATTGCCCGATGACAGGGCGAACAGGATCGTCGAAGCCGCGCAGACCTCGCTCGGGGCTGAATTCGATGAGATCGACATCGAAGTTCTGCAGGCTTGCGCTCAAATGATCTCCGACCTGTACGAACTCAGAGGGCGGATTGCTGAATACATCGACGGGCTGATGGCACAGATAGCACCAAATCTTCGCGCGGTGGTTGGCGGCTTGATCGGCGCCCGGTTGATCTCGCTCGCTGGGGGGCTGGAGAGGCTCGCCCGCCTACCCTCGAGCACGATTCAGGTGCTAGGTGCTGAAAAAGCCCTCTTCAGAGCGTTGAAGACGCGAGCGAGGCCACCAAAGCACGGGGTGATCTACCAGTACCCAGATGTGCGGGGAAGTCCCAGACAGCTGCGCGGAAAAATTGCAAGGGCACTCGCGGGTAAAATGGCGATTGCCGCGCGAGTTGACGCGATGTCGGGCGAGTTCGTCGGGGACCGGCTGGCCGCGAACCTGAAGGCGCGAATCGCAAATATAAGGGCACAGGGCGAGAGGCGAGATATATGAAAGCCACCGAACACGAACGATTCAAGTCTGTATACTGGGTCGAGCTCGACGACGGGGCACGTAAGCTAGCCACGGTAAACCTGGTTCGGGGAAACCAAGTCTACGGGGAAAGGCTTGTGGAGATAGATGGGGTGGAATATCGGCTCTGGGATCCATACCGGAGCAAGCTCGCAGCCGCCATCCTGAAGAACGTGAAGGAAAACCCCATAAATCCGGGCAAAATTGTGCTTTACCTCGGCGCTGCTAGTGGGACCACGTCCTCGCATGTGTCGGACGTTGTCGGCTCGAGCGGTTCCATCTATTGTGTTGAAATCTCCTCCCGCCCTCTCCGAGACCTGCTCGTGGTCTGCAGCAAGAGGCCGAACATGACGCCGATTTTAGCGGACGCCCGACAACCGTCCAACTACTGTGCGTTGGTGGAGAAGGCAGATGTAATTTATCAGGACGTGGCCCAGCCAGACCAGACTGACATCCTGCTAGCAAATGTGAGGACCTTTCTCCAAGAAGGTGGGTTTGCCGTGCTCGCGCTGAAGGCCCGAAGCATCGACGTGACCAAGGAGCCGCGGGACATTTTCGAGGATGAGATGGGGAAAATCGAGAGAGAGATGGAAATTCTAGACATGAAAATCCTTGACCCTTACGAGAAAGACCATGCTATGCTAGTGCTGCGAAAATGAGTTTACTGAAAACTATATTCAACTACCAGAATTTCTGTTCACCATCTTTTGGTCTCACTTTACATTCCCAAATTTTTCAACGCGTCGTCACTTCACATCCCTGTTCAGTCACGATGACAGTGTGCTCCGCCTGCGCCACCTTTCCCTTTGCCCTTTCCGCTAGCACGTAATACGGCCAAAGAGCCCCGATGCCCGTGAGTTCGCGCAACGTGAGTTCGAGCCTCAGCTTCGACATGCGCTTCGCCAGCCACCGCTCGGCAAACGGCAGCTCGTTGTACTCGCGCTTGACATCCCTTAGGAGTTCCCGGGACATGCGCAGCCGTGTCGGCATGTCGCGCAGGTAGCGGAAGATGTAGACCTTCTTTTGGTCCTCAACATAGCCAGCGCCATCCGTCACGAAGGGCTCCAGCGCCACCACATCCCCCACGCTCAGTTGCTGCCCAGTTTCCCCCTTCACGTTTGGAACCGTGAACCCTGCGTGCAGCTCCCACCGGGCCAAGCTGTGTCCAGTGAGGTTCCGAATCGGCTTCAGGCCCGCCGCGGTGGCCACTTCCTCGACGACTTTTCCGATCTCACCCACATCAATTCCAGGTTTGATCGCGCCGATAGCTGCTTCGAGTGCTTGTTCAACTACTTGGACCATCTCAGCCTTCTCACCCGTGGCTACTGTGAAAGCGGTGTCGGCGATGTATCCGTCGAGGTGGGCCCCAATATCCACCTTGACCATATCGCCCTCCTTGATCACCGTTTCGTCGTTGACTGGGGGGCTGTAGTGGGCCGCGACCTCGTTGACCGAAACGTTGCAGGGAAAGGCTGGTTTCGCGCCTTTCTGCTTTATAAGCTCCTCCGCAGACTCGGCAATCTCCAGCAACTTTACGCCGGGTTTCACCGTTGGGCGCACCTGCTCGCGCACCTCAGCTAGAAGCTTACCGACCTTCCTATACGCCTGGAGTTCCTCTTCGCTTAACATTGCAATCACCGAAAATGGGGCCCTAGGTAAATAAAACCTATCTTTTCTCAACAACACAAAACATCAGAAATTTGTACCGAGCAGGAGATTTTCATCGCATAAATTTTTCAATCCCGGTCTGTTTTTCTCGCTCGAACCGCAAATCCCCCTCCCGGTAGCTCAAGACTTCCATTATCCGCATCACGGCTGGCAAAACCTGATGCCCCACATAGTAATCAGGGTCGTACTCCTTGCCCTTGAAATCCTCCACCGGAACGGCGCGATCGCTTATACTCCCTAGCCCCTTGACCTCGATGTACGCGATCATCATTCCTGGCTCTATCTCGTGGCCCAACTCCCGCAAGCGCTTCGCCGCGACCACATGAGGACCAATCGCTCGGTAACTCTCGATTGGCATTCTGAGTTGAGTGTATATGATAAGGTCGTCCAAGCTCACCTTTCCTTCAAGCACGTCCTTTGTCGTCTTGCGCACGATTTCCGCAGCTTTCTCCGGGGAGCCGTCTCGCAATATCGCCTTCAGCACCTCCTCCTGCGTGCGCTTGGCGATAGCTGCCCAATCCCGACGCACGAACTCTAAACCCTTGACAACCATTCGTCCCTCTTCATCTATCATGGCGTAGCGCTTTTTTGTGATGAAGACCCCGCGCGGGTAAAAGCCCTCGAGATCAAGTTCAATTATGCCTGGGATACTCTCGTTGACCTTTTTCAAAAATCTATTCGCATCCTCGTGGCTTTTGCCATTCAGTTTACAGTGCAAACTGTCGGTGTCTCCATAGACCACATCGAACCCAAAATCCTTCGCCATCTCGATTGTCTTGTGGATGTAGTGGCGACCGAAACTCGTGACGCTTTCAGCACACTCTTTAAAGTACCAACGTGCCCGGGGGTAGCCCAACATTCCGTAGAACGCGTTGCTGATGATCTTGAACGCCGTTTGCTGCGTATTTAACGCGGGATACTCTTTACTTTCCCGTTTATGCCGTTTCATTTCCTGTTTTAATCGCACTCGTTCTCGGATAAGTCGCTCGAGAGTCGATGGAATAAATCCCTTACGCTTTGTACAAAAATAGTAACTCAGCTCAGGCACTCGCGTCGCCTCGCTTGGTTTACAACATTTGCAGTTGAGCGCCGATGGGTCGATGTTGTGGGTGACGATGATCGAAGGGTAAAGGGATCGAAAGTCGAACACAACCAAGTCCTCATGCAAACCCTTCACTGGCTCCATCACGTATGCTCCAACATAAGTCTCTTCCAGCCTCTCCTCGAACTCCTCTCCCACAGGCCTCGCCGGAATCAGCTCGCCTCGCCGGTGAGCCTCGGCAATCAGCAGCCACTCCACCAACTGCCCGGGGGTCATGCGGCTCACGTCGAAAAGAGTCTGTCCGACCACACGGGTGAGTTCCACGAACAACGGGAGCAATTCGAGCCCCAGCTTGAGGGTGGCGTCTGCATCTGATATCGAGTACTCGAGCAGCTTTCGCCCGAGCTCCCCTCCCTTTTCCCATGCGTTGACTATCTGGGTGAACTCGAAGTCCGGCTTCTCCTTTCCAATCATGTGGCGGTAGACATCCTCGAGAGTGTAGTGAATGAGTTTTATCGTCCCTATCGTCGCGAGGAAGTTCACCATCGCGAAGACATCCACATGCACCCGCCCGCGAATCCTAGTCGCCGTGGCGAACCGTCGCTTGCGAGCTATCACTTCAGACCTATCACGCCCGAGGTCAAGCTCAAGCCTCAATTGCTTTGCCCGCTCGCGCATGTATGGGAAGTCGAAAAGATCTGTGTTGTACCCGAGCAGAATATCAACGTCTCGTTCCTCCACCAGCTCGACGAACCGCTCGAGCATCTCGCGCTCGCTACTCACAATATCGACGTAGTCAAGCTTTGTTCCCAGATTTTTCCAAGTTATAACCTTACGGAACCCGCGGTTGTCCGCTAGGCTTACCATCAGAATCGGGTCCTTGTCGGGGCGGGGGCTCCCCGTTGGATTGTAGACCTCGATATCGAAACTCATCACATTCAGCTTTGGCTCGGGTATGGATATCGTCTTGGGGGTAGCATCGATGAGGAGTGTCTTCAATCCTTCGCGCTCCTCAACATTCCCGGTTACCTCAACGCCGGCCATCGGAGTCAGTCCACGGTCGACCAAGTAACGTCTCGCCGATGGGATATCAAACTCGTAAATTTCTTTGACCCCGGGAAGCTCACGCATAGCGTGCCTGAGGAGGGGCACGTGCTTTGGGTGGTGGAATGAAACTTTTATCGCTTCAACCTCGCGGTCCAGGAGAGTACGTCTCATAACTTTGACCGACTTAGGTTTGACCGTCTGTCCGTGCTCGGTCAGCTCAAGCTTAGAAATGAGCTTCGCGGTCCTTTCCGGATCGTTGGCAACCACATAGAGGTATTGCTCAAAAGAAGGGTCGATTGCCGCCACCGTCTCGGACCCATCCTTAATGAACAGCCTTACGCAGGGCTGCGCCTCCTCCTCTGCGTAATCAACATCTAACAGCAGACCCTTCATGTCAATCATGAGAAAGATTGCTGGTTGTTGGAATAAAAGTTGACTTAAACAAAAATGGCGGGGATTTCAACCCTTCCGTTAATCGTCCGCCGAGCTTTGGACCTCGACCACTTCCGTAGCTCGCCGAGTTTTACCGTTGGGGTCTTTTTCCCCCAGTCGCTGCCTTGCACCCTTCTTCCAGGCGCTTAACCACAGCATTCCGCGGTTTTTCGTCCACGTTTTTCCGCGGTTCCCCGTTGTCCTTAGACTCCGGTTTGGCCGCTCCTGTGGGCTTCCATCCCCGCCATACTATATCTTTGAGAGAGCCTCTATTTATTGTTTTGCCCCACCGTGTTTTCGCCTAAGTGAACCAATTAATACATTCTAAACATTTTAACAAATTACCAGATTTCTCGTCAACTAAAATCTAATCGCCCGCGTTGGGCACACCGAGACGCAAAGCCCGCACTCGTAGCACCTGACGGGGTCTACCTTAGCTAATCTTCCTATCACATGTATCGCGTCGTATGGACAGTGACGCTCACATAAACCGCACGCGGTACACTTCGAAGCGACCACCTCGACAGGCTTTGCCGTCGTGCGGAACGGTTCTTCGGGTAGGTGAGGAAGGGCTATTCCTTTGATGTCATTTATAGTGTTATACCCCTTCGCGCGCATGAATTTTGCCATCTCGTCAGCCATAAGTCCGTAAATCTTATGTCCTCGGATAATCGCAGCGGTGGATATCTGCACCGCTGATGCCCCTGCCATGATGAACTCTATTACATCTCGTCCAGTAGTGACACCACCAGACCCGATTATCGGTATCTTCACGGCGCGTGCGATGTCCGCCACACACCTGACTGCGAACGGCTTGACTGATGGCCCTGAGAGCCAGCCGTAACCTCGGGAGCTTCCAAGCATCGGCATCGCGTTCTCTATGTCTACGGCCAGGCAGGGCCCGATGGCGTTTATCGCAACTATGCCGTCCGCGCCTGCCTTCTCTACCATCTGAGCGAGCTGAGCCAAGTCAACCGCGTTGGGGTTGAGTTTCACAAAAACCGGGATATTTACCGCTTCCTTCGCAGCTTTTGTTGCCTCAATGACGGAAGCTGGATCGCTCAAGTGGTGTGTCGAGAGTTCGAGCGCATCTGCCCCCGCTGCGGCAACTTTTGGCGCGACTTTTTGAATCTCCTCTACGCTGTATCCTATGCTCGCTATCAAAGGTAATTTTGTTCTCTTCGCTTTGGGATATTCATATTTGAGCCACTGTTCGAGAGGAAGGTCGCTCCACAACTCGGCGCTCATCAGGCTATCCTTTACCTTAATGAGACATGGGCGAGGCACGCGAGCAGGCGCAACGCTTACTGTCTTCGCTACCAACCCGCCTGCGCCTCCCTCCGCAGCTTTTACTAGACCATCGCCATCCCGCACGGTTGGCCCAGCTGCCGGCATGATTGGGATCCTGAACTTCAAACCACAAATTTCAACCGAAAGGTCTACCGTTTCTTCACCTCCTTATTAGGCCGAGTTTTTGCCAGAGTTTTTCCGCCGCCTTCCTCGCAACCTTTACTACCTCGGCTTCGTCAATCGCCTGCACTTTTCGATCACGCATGAGCACATTTCCTCCGACGATTACCGTCTCCACATCATCACCGTCCACTGCGTTCACAATATGCCAGACTACGCTCTCAGGGCGTAAGGGTGTTGGGGTAAGCGCGGGATCCACAATGATTATGTCGGCCAATTTCCCGTGCTCGATGGAACCGAGCTCGTTCTGAAGGCCGTACAACTCCGCTCCCCGAATGGTCGCCATCTCCAGCGCCTCAATCGGCGATACGGCTCGGGGGTCATGAGAGGCAACCTTTTGTAGAAGGTAGGCTGCTCGGATATTCTCGAACCCGTCAAATACATATCCATCGTTGCCCAGCCCCACCGGAATCCCCATCGAAAGCATCTTCATCACCGGCGCGACCCCAACTGCGGTTAACATGTTGCTCATTGGGTTATGCGCCACCTTCGCGCCTGTATTCTTGATTATCTTCAACTCATCATCGTTGACATGGACGCAGTGCGCTAGCACAACATCCGGCGCGAGTATGCGGGCTTCATTCAATCGCTCGACAGTTCGCTTGCCATGATGCTCATAATTGTGATAAACATCGCCCAATCCCTCCGAGGTGTGAATGCTCACTGGAACCTTGTAGCGGCTTGCAAGCTCCCTGACATAGTGGAAGAGTTCATCGGAAACTGTGAAGGAAGCGTGAATGCTGAACATCCCTTGCACACGACTCATCCGCTCCTTCTTGATATTGCGGATGAAGCGCTCGTTCTCCTTCGTGCCCCTTGCTCCTTCAGCATGAGTACGGCGCTCGGTTGCCTCAAACGCTATGATGCCGCGGATCCCAGACCGCCCGACCGCGGAGGCTATTTTGTCCAGTATCCCTGGTATAGTATCCGGGCCCGAGAAAGTATCCGCAAATAGCGTAGTTCCCGTCTTTATGAACTCAAGGCAGGAGATGAGAGCGCTTGCGTACGCGTCCTCCTTTGTTATCGCCTCTTCCATCGGCCACCGCACATGTTGCAGAATCTGCGAGAAATCAGTGGGAGATTCTGTCTTCAGCGGGGCATCTCGCAAGAACATGCGGTAGAGATGAGTGTGGGAACAAATCAGGCCGGGTATGACGATTTTGCCGCGGGCGTCGATGACTTCTTCGGGCTTGCTCTTTCCTACCAAACCGCGCTTCACAGAAACTATGCGGCCGTCTTCAACAACCACCGAGCCATCAGAAATAATTCGACGATCTTTATCCATGGTTACAATCAAACCGTTTTTTATCAACAGGCTTACCATGTGTACCCCCGTGAACGAAACTGCTGGAGCGGATTTAAACTTAGCTAAATCTCGGCGCACACAAAACCAAATAAATCACTTTAATAACTGGAGTATGGTGAAATATGCCTGAATTTTCCGCGATGGCGATGGCCAAACTTATCCGAAAAGCTGCCAAAGTTCGCGTTTCGCGCAGCGCTGCTTTGGAACTCGATGCCGTGCTCGAGGAGCATGCCCTCAAAATATCAAGCGAAGCCCTGAAACTCGCAAAACACCGCGGAGCTAAAACTGTAAGTGAAAGAGATATCCGAGTAGCTGCGGCGGGAATACGTAAGTAATTCTGAATTTGTTTTGTGATACTCTTAGCTTAGTCATACTAAACGCTAGATCTTTCTTTCGACCTTCTCCAGTATTTTTCCACGCATACCGAGCAACTTCATAACCCGAGCCGCCTTTTCTGGTTGGTCGTAGACGGGAAGTTCTGTATCTGCCAAGACCTCGCGAACGTGCAAATTATCCTCTCCGCCCGGGGCCAAGTCGACTACTGGTTTCTCTTTGGATTTCTTTGCTATGGCCGAGATCTCCCGAACGTCCTTTGGCTCTAGGAGAGTTGATTTAATCGCGTTTACCACTACCACGCCATCGACGGCTTTGTCCGAAAGTAACTGCTCCCCCACGAATTTGTATAGGTCTGCTTTGGCTCCAATCCCCAAGTCGATGAAGCCCAAGATACTCACGTGAGGGTGTTTGTTTAGAATTTTCTTCGTAGTCTCAGCTGAAAGTTCAGCGGGCACCAAGCCTTCTTTTACAAGAGATTTTACCAAGAGCCTCGCCTGCCCAGCGACATTTGTGATTACCGCAACTCGGTTCCCGTGCATAGGTGGCTGCTTCGCCAACCCCTCAGCGACGGCGAAAATCTCCTCGATACCTTGCACTTGAAGCGCCTTGGCCTGCTTAAGCGCGGCCTCAAATATCCTCTCATCCTCCGAGCCCCCTTTTAATACGACAACGGGTTTAGTTTTGGTAGCCTCACTGATTGCCCCGATAAGCTTTCTTCCCTCCTTAACTGTCTCGAGGTAGACGCAAATGACCTTGGTTTTCTTATCCTGCGCCAGATAGCGAATCAGCTCTGCCGCATCGACGCCTAAACCATCCCCAACGCATGCAAATTTGCTTATCCCAACGCCGTGAAAACAGACCCAATCGAGCATAGCAGCTGCGAGCCCCCCATCCTGTGAGATCACGGCGATATTCCCTTGCCTGGGTGCGAGAGCTTGATATGGTGCGGCCACTAAACCGTTCCCCGTGTTGATTATGCCCATCGTAGCTTTCGGCCCGAGCAAGAGAAGTTTCCCTTTTTTCGCCAAGTTACCAAGTTCTTCCTTCTGTTTTGGCTCTAACTCGCCTGATATCAGAACCAACGCCTTAGTCCTTTTAGCAAGCAGGATTGACAAATTTTTCTTAAGAAGATCTTTTGGCAATGACACAACCGCTAGGTCGAGGCCCTTAGGTACTTTGGTAAGCTTTTTCTCGTATTTCTCAAGCTTCCCGCTGAGGTCCACGCCGTAAACCTTGCCGCTTTTAAATTTGGAAATATTGTAAGCCAGCGAGCGGAAGAACGCGGCAGAAACAGCTCCCTCACCGCTTAACTCCGATGCGCCTACAAGCACGACCGATTTCGGCTCGAAGAAAGCCTTGAGTTCCGGCGGTGTCACTTACTCCCTCCAAGGAATACCCGAGCGTTTGCGACAACTGCACCCTTGCCCGCCTCAAACGCGAAGATTGGGTCAATGTTCAGCTTGGATATATCCGGGAACTCGTGCGCGAGCTGGCCGACCTTTTGAATGATGTCCACGAGTGCACCTACATCCGCTGATGGCTCGCCTCTGATACCCTGAAGCACTGGATAACCCTTAACTTCCTGAATCATCTCTCGCGCATCCTCCGCGCTGAGAGGGGCAAGTCTGAAACTGATGTCGCCAAGCAGCTCGACCCAGAACCCCAACAAACCAAACCATACAGTGGGGCCGAATGATTGATCCTGTAGAGCACCGACGACAACCTCGCGCGATGACGGAAGGTACTCCTGAACTGTCACGCCCAGGATTTTTGCATCGGGTTTGTACTCCCGAGCGTTGTTAACTATTTCACTGAAGGCTTGGCGGAGTTCTAACTCAGAACCGACCCCGACCTTCACGCACTTTGCCTCGCTCCTGCGCGGGATATCTGGGGAAGCTATCTTAATGACCAGTGGGTATCGTATCTCGCGCGCGAGTCTAACTGCCTCATCTGGATCCTTAGCTAACTCCGTCCGTTTTACTGGCAACCCCCACACCGCGAGCACCTGTTTGGACTCCAGCTCGAGAAGCTCGCTCCTGCCCTCCTTCCTAGCCAAACTTATAATTTCGGCCACTTTTTTCTTCGCAGCTGACAACCTATCACCAGAAACACGCTAAATTATCGTAAGTGATATAAAAATTTTCCTTTTAATCAATAAAATCCCGTAAATAATAACAATAATTTATTTTTAAGGATGAATAATGCTCTAATTTTACATTAACTCAATTATCTTAAAGCAAACTAGAAACAAAGAGCGCTTTTACCCACTTTAATTGCTAGATTCTAGATGCCCAAACACATGTAAAACAAATTTAAAATTTTCCATGCTTCATCGCCACGTTGCAGGCTCCCTCGCTAGTCACCGCGCACGGCCCCACTGGGTGCTCCTGAGTGCAAGCCTTGCCGAAAAGCGGGCATTCGCTCGGATAAATCAATCCTCTCAGGACTTCCCCGCACCTGCACCCCTCTGCGAATTCCACGAAATCTTTGACTTGGACGCCAAACTTTTTGCGTGCGTCATAATTTCGAAACTCCCGTCTAAGCTCAAATGCTGAACTCGGCACTACTGGGAACCCGCGCCACCGCTTGTCCACGACTTCGAACACCTTCTGCATCTTCTCCTGTGCAATCAAATTTCCCTCAGGTCGAACCGAACGGGTGTATTCGATCTCGACCTCGTGCCTTCCCCCGCGTAGCTGCTTCAACAACATCCATATCCCTAATAGAACATCGACGGGCTCAAATCCCGCAATTACTTGGGGCACCTTGTAGTGCTCCGAGAGCGACTCGTAGGGCTTAGAACCAATCACGGTCGAAACATGTCCGGGGCAGATGAAGCCGTCTATAGTCGTTTCACCCGATGCCAGCAAAAACTCCATTGCCGGGGGAATAAGGCGATGGCAGGTGAGAAAGCTAAAGTTCTCGGGCGGTTTTCGGAGTACCTCGGCTGCGGTCGAGGGGGCCGTGGTTTCGAAACCTATTGCGACATGTACAACCTCCTGCTTGGGATTTCGACGTGCTATCTCAACAGCGTCCGCCACACCATAGACTATTCTAACATCAGCACCGTCGGTCTTCGCCATCGCCAGCGAGTTCTTAGTGCCGGGCACGCGAAACATGTCACCAAAAGTCGTGATTAAAATGCCTTGCCTCGCGAGTTCAATAGCTTCATCAATTTCAGCGGCTGGTGTGCAACATACTGGGCATCCTGGCCCGCTGAACACTTCTAAATTATCGGGAAGTAACGACCTGAGCCCAAAACGGGCGATCGTCTGTTCGTGCGAGCCGCATACATGAACAAACTTCACATGTCTGCTGGGCATGAGTTCCCGCACGGCGCTGACGATTTTAGTGACCAATTCCTTATCTCGGTATTTTTCGAGCAATGCGCTGACCATTTCTCAACCCCAAAACATTTTAATTAGCGACACATCCTATAACCACGGTGTATTATTGAAGATTTTAGCCGCGGCCGATTTCCACGGGGCCTCCAACGCTGAACACAACCTTTCCAAATTCCTTGAGCAGGGCTACGACTGCCTCGTGCTGATCGGAGACCTGACCCAATTCGGCCCTCCCGAAGTGGCCCAGAGCCTGCTCGAAAAGGCCAAGGCAGCGAATGTGCCCACATTTGCTGTGCCGGGGAACTGCGACCCAAAACAAATCCTGCAGGTGCTTGACAAATATGGAGTAAACCTCCACGGAAAGTGTGAAAAATTTATGGACATCGCCTTTGCCGGGCTTGGTGGTTCCAACCTGACTCCATTCAATACACCTTTCGAACTTACCGAAGTAGAAATCCAAGAAGAGTTAGCAGCTCTCCCCCTTTGCGAGGGCAGAAAATGGGTACTTGTGACCCATGCCCCGCCCTACGAAACAAAACTCGACAATATCCAGGCGGGCATCCACGTTGGAAGCAAAAGTATCAGACAATATATCGAGCAAAAACAACCTACAGTCCATCTGTGTGCCCATGTACACGAAGCTCGCGGTATCGACGAACTTGGGCGAACATTGATGGTCAACCCGGGGCCGATCTGCAAGGGGTTTGCGGCTGAGATAATCATCACCGAAGATGAGAAAGCCAGCGCCCAGCTCCTCCAACTTTGATCTCGTTTTGGGGTGGAAGACGTGGAAGCCCAGAAGGGTCAAAAACACTGCCCGAGATGCGGTTCGGCCTCGCTGAGGTGGGCATCGGGGCTTCCCCAGCTCTGGTCAATCTACGACTGCCAAGAATGCGGATACCGTGGTAGTTTAATCATTGAAGACGGGAAGCTCGCTCAAAAGATAAGAAAGCAATGGCTCAAAGAACAAGAAGAAAAGCAAAGCTGAAAGATGCCAACCATACTTCTAAAATTTTGTAGCTGTAAATGCCAAGTCCAAAACTACATGATAGCACCGAGTCGCATATGAACGTATCTTTCTCGCTCCCAGCAAGGTGACCTTGAAGCCCCTCGAAGCCACCGCTGACCGAGCGAACTCGAGCGACGGGCCAAAGATATCCGGTTCTTGGCCGAAATCATAAAAATGAATGACACCGCCAGCGGGTTTCAGCGCTTTCAGCGCCACGTCGAAGAAATCACGGGCGAGTTCTGGGAGCGGCATGAGTACGCGGTCAGCTTGTCCCGCAAGCCTGTTTTCAACCACGTCACGCGCATCACCGAGGATCGGCACCACAATATCTCCCACTTTGTTGATGCGGATGTTCTCGCGCATGTACTCGAAAGCTGAGGGGTTCTTGTCGATGGAATAAACCCTACTAGCTTTACTGTACTTGGCAATGAGCACAGAATAACAACCGACCCCTGCAAACAAATTTATCACGACCTCACCGGGTTTGACGAGCTTGGCCATGCGAAGGCGCTCGGTGGCCAGCCTTGGGGAAAAATAAGCCTTGGCGAGGTCGACCTTGAAGCTGCAGCCCCCTTCGCGGTAGATTGTCCCCGTTCGTGGTTCACCGGCTATCACCTCAAGCTCCCGCGTCCTGAATTCTCCACGCACAGGAGAGATTTGGTTAAGGACGGTCCGCACGTTGCTGTGAACCTCTATCAGCGCCTGACCTATCAGGTGTTTTTTCGGCAACAGTTTCTCGGGCAGCTTGACGACCGCGATGTCGCCAACTACATCGAATGCTCGGAACTGTCTGAGCTCCTCGTCAGACAGCTGCCCCTTCAATTCTTCGCGCAGGTCTCTCGGCATGTAACCCAAACACAGTTTAACGTTGGGGCAAAAGGTTTTGCGGCTAAATCATTTCCCTGCGCTTCGTCACCCAGATGCTTACTCCAAGCAGGGCAATCGCGTACCCTAACAGCACAAAAAAGCTCAGGGTTGGGTTTTGGCTGGCCCGTAACATTCCGGCCATCATTTGCCCTCCGCCCATCATTCCTCCAGATACATCTCCAAAGGAAACCCCGTAGGTAGCGGCCATCGCATCTCCAGCTCGATCGGGCATGAACCAGGGATCGTAGCCAGCGTAGGACAGACTCATCGAAATGACCGAGAAGATCACCATATAGGTCAAGAGCGTGGCTATCGTCGCACCCATCCCCCCCTTCAACACTGAACTGAAAATGAATGCCAAGCTTATCACTGTGCATGATAGCATCAGCGCGAGGCCTAACGAACCCACTATTCCGCCCGGTATTTGTCCATAGAAAACAAGCAGGGCACCAGCCGATATCATGTACGCTACTAGTATTATCGTAGCGGTTGCGATGAAGCAGGCGAGGTATTTCCCAACCACTATTGTGATCCTATTCACAGGATTTGGGAATAAGATGTAACCAGTTTTGCGCTCGAACTCGGATGCGATGGTGTCCCCTGCGAAGAACACCGCGCTAAAGACGGCCAGCGAACCCATTGATGTCACGAATACTGCAAATAGATCGGCGCTGTCCGAGATGCGCATCGTCACTGGGATATTTTGTTGCATCTTCTCAGGTAAATTCAGCCCCTTGTAAAGGCCAATCGTCAAAACCACGGCGAGAACTGTAAGCGCCAATGCACCGTAGAACCTCTTCCTCCGTATCTGCTTCAGCAGCTCGTATTTCGTAACCACTTTTAGTTTCTCGAACTCGCTCAAATAGATCCCTCCGTGAGTTTGAGATACGCACGCTCAAACGACCTGTATTTTTTCTTCAAACGGGCGATATCGTCATATGCGCGCAATTTTCCGCGGTCGATTATCGCCACTTTCTTGCAGATTTGTTCGACCTCGGTGAGCAGGTGGGAGGCGAAGAACACTGTTTTCTTTTTTCGTGCTTCTTTCAGGATATTTCTTATTTCCACCATCCCTCTAGGATCAAGGCCCAACGAAGGCTCGTCGAGGATTAGGATGGGAGGGTCGTGAAGCAGTGCTTGGGCGAGCGCCAGACGTTGCTTCATTCCCCGGGAGAACTTCTCTATTTTGACATTCACCCAGTCCTCAAGCCTAATAAGTTTGAGAACTTCCATTATCCTATCATCCAGCTCTCGTTCGCTCATTCCACGGAGCCGCCCAAGATATCTGAGTGTTTCATTTGGGGTTAAGAACGGGTAGAATTCAGGGGTTTCCAGGATGGCTCCCACTTGTGAAATTGCTCTCTCGCGCTCTTCCATGACGTTGATACCCGCGAGATAGGCTGTGCCCTTGGATGGGCGGATGAGGCCGCAAAGAATTTTTAGGGCGGTAGTTTTTCCGGCGCCATTTGGGCCCAGCAGCGCGACATCTTCGTTCCATTTCACCCTAAGTGAAAGGTTGTCCAAGGCTAGGAAGCCGTTGTAATACCTAGTCAGCCCCTTGACGAGTATAGAATCTGGCATGGTTCTCCCTTGAACTCGAAATAAAGCCCGATATAAGGATTATGATAACACTCATTATTCGTTATTTCCAACCACTCGCCCCAAATCGAGTTTGTCGAATAAATCCAAAGGATAATTAAAAATCCAGCTTCCTTCATCGCGCGGACGCGCGCCAAGGTGCGCAGGTTGTGCGCCACGGCCATGAGCAGGACGCTGGCCGCCTTCGTGGTTGG
>Ga0315296_10001717_pt1 | contig 19047 bp, 12 predicted proteins | sample YL17G14_18_MG_FD_203921 | JGI IMG/M metagenome (GOLD analysis project Ga0315296, IMG submission 203921) | Sediment microbial communities from Yellowstone Lake, YNP, Wyoming, USA - YL17G14_18 | ecosystem: Environmental > Aquatic > Freshwater > Lake > Sediment | place: USA: Wyoming | collected... | reverse complement strand
CCGGTCGATTCGTGCGAGCACGACCAAGGGAGAAGGCATATGAATCCCAAAGTCCCCGACCAGACGGGAGCGACCTCATACGTAGACTACCGACCCTCGAACTGCAAATGCGGCGCGAAGATACAGCCGCACCAGGTGAGATGCCCGAAATGCGGTAGAAAGCAGACTCTCCTGTTCGAGGGGCTGGACAGGTTGTACGAGGACGACCTGGACGGGCTCGTCGGGACGCTCGAGCGCATGGCCGCGAAGAGCCCGAAGGACTCGATGCTGCTCGGGCAGCTCGCGGGAGCGCATGTGCTGAAGGGCGAATACGAAAAGGGACGGGACCTCTACAAGCGCGCGCTGGCGCTCGATCCCGATTTCGCCGAGGCTCATCTCAACCTGGGGGTGATACTCGCGCATCTGGGCGATGATGATTCCGCGGTGCGGGAATTCAAGGAGTTCATCCGGCTCGACGTGCACTCGCCGCGAGTGGAGCGGGCGCTGAGGGCCATTTCGTCGATCAGGAAAATCCCGTACGAGGACGCGCTGGCGGAAGCCGGCATGAGCAAGAAGGCGAAGGAGCAGCACAGGAAATCCAAGGAGGCGAGGGCCAGGGTGGAGGTGACAAAGTCCCTGCCGGAGCCCGGAAGCCTCGAGAAGACGATGAGAAGGGGGAGTATATACATCCCCAAGGGCAAGATAATCCCGAAGCGGCAGTGGGGCCCCATCGATATTTTCCTGTGGCTGCTGGTAGCGGTCTCGGTTGCGGCATGGTACATCTGGCCGATGCAGGTGCGGGCGATGATCGACGACATGGTCGGCGACCTGGAGAACCAGTACGTGTTCAGTGTGGCGGTGGGGAATCTGCCCGGGACCCCGGTCTTCGAGCAGGAGGAGACCGAGCAGGCCGCCGCGCAGGATGTCCACGCTATCATCAACGACAAGCCCGAGACCGAGAGTTATCTCCCGCTGGCCCGCAACAACAGATGGGAGTATGTGTCCTACGACACCCTCGACCCGTCCGGCGCCGGCAGCCGCGAGAATGTCAGCACGATGGTGATGCGCGTCAGTGGAGTGGCGAACGAATCACTCGGCATCTGGAGGGTGCTCAACGGGACCGAGACGATTCATCTCACCGAGAAGCCGAACGGGATTTTCAGCGTACGGAACCCGAGAATCCCATGGTCGAGCATGATCACCCAGGTCCCCTACCCGCCCGACATCGGCAGGTCGGCTCGCGACGGCATCCAGACCGTGACTGTCGAGAGCGTGGAAGTGATACAGACGGAGCTCGGTTACTTCAGGTGCGTCAAGCTCCACTACACTCTGACCGAACCCGAGGGCATGGAATGGTTCTCGTGGTACGGGCAGGGGGTGGGTCTGGTCAAATACATGGGTAAGAGCCTGGACAACGTGTACCACGTCCGCGAGCTTCGCAGCTACGAACTGCACTGACCTCCCAGCCTGATCTCACGGAAATACCGCCTTCACTCCGGCTTGCGCTTCCTGCGCCTGGCGGAGGACGAATCCTGCCTGATATCGTCCGCCGCCTCTTTCCACCAGTCAACAAGCTTCGACAGAGCATTGCTCCTTCGAGCAGGCGATTCCTGGACCGCCACGCGCGCCTCGGGCTCGCGTGTGAGGAACTCGACCGGATCGACCTCGCGATAGCCCGGCTCCTCGTCGGGGATGTGCTTCTCCCGTATCTTCGGAGCCCACGGCGGGGCAGGACTCCAGTTGTCCGGAATCTCCCCCAGCCGTCTCCCGCCGGTCGGCTGTTGCTGCGGGCAGGCGGTCGACGGCGGCTCGATGCTTTCTTTCATGGCCCTGACGGCTTCGTAGTGAGCAGCCATCGGGGAGGTACCGTCATGTTCCGACTCGGGCCTTTCCTCGACGATATCCCTCGCTATCCGCTCGATCTGGGCCTTGTCTTCGGGACGCCGCGGATGGTAGCCCGAAGAGACGTGCACATCTTCCTTCCCGGCCGCGGGCGGAGACGGATGCGTGCCGCCGCGATCGGGACCCGACCCTCCGGGACGCCCTCCCGTCGCGCCGCCGCCCTCGCCCACAATGCCGGCGACATCCTCCCGCTTCTGCATCTCGCGCTCGATGACCTCCAGGAGGTCTCTGGCCTCGTGAGCGGTCCGGTTCCACAACCCGTCCAGTACGATCGGGTACGGCCCGCCCGAGTTCTCTATGATGATCTTCGAGAAGAAAAGACCGCGATGGAGCTGGATGCTCGCCAGCTTGCTCAGCGGGATGCTCTCCTCGGTGACACGCCAGAACGCGGGGAAGTGGCGCTTGCGAGACAGGACATGGTACTTGTCGATGATCAGCTCCTGGGGGAAGATGAGCTGCTTGAAACGGCTCGCGCGGTATTTTCGCATCGTCGCCCCTCCATGGGATGGTTTCATATTAGTATCGCTCCCGCGATTGAGGAGGACCATAGCGGAGCGAAAAGGACCGCGAGCGACGCCGATGTCACCTCCCCCCCCCGCGAAACGGGGGGGAACGGTTCCATTCACCGGGGGCGTTGCATGGCGATCGACCAGGTTTCCAAGCGTCTCGTCGGGCTCAATACGGCAGCGCCCGCCAGGTCTTCAGGGAGCCCATAATAGTCCCGCCGCCCGGGTCATACACTCTCACGATCTGGTCCTCGGAAATCCCGAAGGTTGGGCTGCCGCCCGAAAAAAGAAGAGGGCTCCGAAGAGCCCTCCGCGAGTTTCCAGAAGGTTTTCGGATCCCTTACAGGATCGGATCCCAAGTCTTGACAGCACCGAAGCTGCCAACTCCGTCTTGGTACACGCGTACGACCTGATCCTCGGTGACCGCGAACGTGTGCAGGAATCCCGCACGTGTATCACGCGGATACGCAATGATAGTAAACCTATTGTCCGAGATACCTTCCATGATGGTGCCGTGTGTTATCGAGCCTGCCGCCTTGTGCACATTCCAGCTCATCGAGTAGTTCTCGATCATATTCCCGAGGCTGTAGCCTGAGGCAATATCCTCGACGTTCTGGAGAGCGGTGAACGAGCCATAATTCTTCTCGTTGTTGGCGCTCTGGTAGGCAAGCTGCGAAGATCCGATCGATCGCAGGGTCCCCTTGGCTCGGCTCATCCATGCCGCGCGCCTGGCGTTCAGGAGCTGCGGGATGGCTATTGCGGCAATGATAGCAATGATCGCTGCCACGACGAGGAGCTCAAGGAGTGTGAAACCCTTCTGGTTCCGCACCTTAAGAGCCATTAAGCTTCTTTCCCTCCTTTCTTAGGAATTAGGCACTTGTAGAGATTTCAGGGCTACACTAATTTACCACATTCGAAGCGAGCGTGTCAACAGCCTGTGTCTATTTTTTCCTCTAGCCGCCTATAACATAGTTTCCGCTGGGGCGGCGGGTGATATTTCACTATAAGATTGCACCCGCGCCGCCCGGGATCAGACCTCCGCCCGCCTTCGAGTCTGACTATTCTGATGCGCCCGACATCATGTCTGATAGCAGGTTAAACCGGGAAAACCGACCGGGCCTACCCTGCCTCGTCCGCCTCCGCGCTATCCCCGACCTCCTCGTGCTTCCGGACCCCCGAGACATGCAGGGCCCGCTCCAGCCTCGACTTCCTTCGGGCGGCGGCGTTCTTGTGAATGACGCCCTTGGTGACCAGACGGTCAAGCTCACGACATGCCCTGCCGACAAGTTCTTCCTTGTCGTCGGCGTCCGCAATAATGGCATCCCGCGCCTGCTTGACAAAGGTGCGCAGACGGGACCGATACGCGTAGTTTCTCGTCTTCCGCTTCAAAGACTGCCGATGCCTCTTGGCCGGCTGTGTGCGTTCAGCCACAGTAAAACATGTCCTCCGTGTTTGAACGAGGATAGAGCCGCGCGATACTAGCACACTATTTTCGACCTTGCAAGCGGGCTCCGGGGGATTCGGCCCAGGCTCGCAAGTTCCGGCACGTTCTGTGATAGAATCCACCCCGTGCCGGAGCATCTTCCACCGAACGGGTATTCGCCGCCTCCTGTCGGGCCTTCGGACGGGGGCCCGCGACCATCATCCGGCGCCTTCATCGCCCGCGCCAGCGCTCTCCTCGCGGGCGCCACCCTCCTGTCGAGAATCCTCGGGCTGGTGAGGGAGATGCTGATCGCCCGCTACTATGGCGCGAGCGGGCAGACCGACAGCTTTTTCTACGCTTTGATCATACCTGAGGTCCTCCGGACCATCATAGTCTCCGGGGCGGTCGCAAGCGTGTTCATCCCCCTCATGACCGAGACTCAGGGGAAGGGTAGGCCGGAGGACGCACGCCGGCTGGCCGGCATGATGATCAGTTTCGTCTCCGTCCTGGCGATAGTGGTGGTGATTCTCGGCGAGAGCGTCGCGCCGTGGCTCGTCAGGGCGAGCCAGGTCCTCAGTTTCGCCTCTGAGCCGCTCGATCCCGACAGGTTCGCGCTCACGACCGAGCTGATCCGGATATTTCTGCCCGTTGTACTCTTCGTGAGCCTGTGGGGCCTGATGGGCGGCATCCTGAACGCGCTGGACAACTTCCACGTGCCGGGCCTCGCGCCGCTGGCTTGGAACGGCACGATCATCATCGTCCTCCTGGTGCTGGGGAAGTACGGTGATGTGCACCATGTCGCCTGGGCGTTCGTGATCGGCCATGCGGTCCAGGTGTTGTTCCATCTGCCGGCTCTTCGGCAGGCGCGTGTCTTCCCCATGGCTATCCAGTGGCGGCACCCGATGATCATCAGGTTCATGCAACTGGCTCCGGCTGCGCTGCTGGCCTACGCCGCGCAGGGACTGAACGCGTTCATCGGGCAGGGAATCGCCCTGACCAGGCTCTCGGAATCCGCCGCCAGCTCGCTCGCATACGCATTCCGAATCCAGCAGCTCCCGATGGCGATTTTCGGCGTCTCGGTCGCCACCGCGCTCTTCCCGACGCTCTCCCGTCATGCCGCGTCGGGATCCCCCAGGAATGTCGTGCGCTCTCTTGCCAATGGTCTGCGCATGACATCGCTCGCCACTCTGCCCGCGATCGTCTTCTTCCTTGTGCTGCCCGAGGAGACGATACGCCTGCTGCTGGAGCGGGGAGTGTTCACGTCGCGGAACACCGTTGATGTCGCTCTCGCGCTCTACTGCTATTCCTGGGCCATACTCCCGATGTCGCTCGGACTCCTCACCGCAAGGACCTTCTTCTCGGAGAAGGACATGCGGACCCCGGCTGTCCTCGGCCTGTGCTCCGTGGGTGTGTTCTACGTCATGTCGCTGGGTCTGGCCGGGATGATCGGATTCGCGGGGATAGCTCTCAGTGCTGCGGCCATCTCGTGGTTGATTCTTGCCGCGTCGGCGATAATCATTCACCTCCGCCACAGACCGCATGCTTCGCTGTTCGCTGCGATAGGCCTGAAATCGCCGGTCCAGATGATCGTTGCCTCAGTCGCGGAAGCCGCGGCTCTCATGATCTGGAGAGAAATAGCGGGCCCTGTTCGCGGCACCTGGGCGCTTCTGGGAATGATTCTCGTGAGCGTCCTGGTCGGAGCGGTGGTCTACATCGGTGTGCTGAAGCTCTTCGGCAATCCCGACCTGTCCTCGACATTCAGGCGCCTGCTCAGGCGCGATTGACGGTGGCGTCCACATGCGAGTCTTCGAGCATGTGGACGACCGATCCGGCGCGATTGAGTAACTCCGCCGATTAAACTAAAATCGGGATTTGTCCGGCGCATGACTGAGCTTGCGAAAATACGCAATTTCGCCATTGTCGCGCATATCGACCACGGCAAGTCGACGCTCGCCGACCGCATCCTCGAAATCACCGGCGCGGTGCCGAAGAAACGCATGCGCGACCAGATACTCGATACGATGGACCTCGAGCGCGAGCGGGGGATCACGATCAAGGCCGTCGCGGTCCGCATCCCGTACACCTCCCCCGACGGAACCGAGTACCAGCTTAACCTCATCGACACACCCGGGCATGTCGACTTCTCCTACGAGGTCAGCCGGTCGCTTGCCGCATGCGAGGGCGCCATTCTGCTGGTCGACGCCTCCCAGGGTCCGCAGGCACAGACCCTCGCGAATCTCTACCTCGCCCTCGAGCAGGATCTCGCCGTCATCCCGGTCATCAACAAGATCGATCTCCCCGCCGCGAGGACCGAGGAGGTCAAGCGCGAGGTGATCGACCTGATCGGCGGGAAGGAGGAGGAGATCAGCCTGGTGAGCGCCAAGGACGGTCGCGGGGTCGCGGAAGTCCTGGAGAGAGTCGTCAGGGAGGTCCCGCCACCCAAGGGAGAGCCCGACGAGCCGTTCAGGGCGCTCGTCTTCGACAGTCATTTCGATACATACCGCGGTGTTGTCGTGTATTTGAGAGTGGTGGACGGGGTGATCCATGCCCGCGACAACATCGAGATGATGGCGACAGGCAGGAAATTCGAGGTCAGCGAGATCGGGATCTTCACTCCCTGGCCGCAGAAGATTGATTCGCTCTCGGCGGGTGAAGTGGGGTATCTGGCCGCGACCATTCGCGATGTGAAGGACGCGCAGGTGGGCGACACGGTCATTCTCGCCGGCAAGCGTGACAGGGTCCGGAGACTCCCGGGCTATCGTCAACCAAAGCAGATGGTGTTCGCAAGCTTCTATCCGGTCGAGCCGGATGATTACGAGCGCCTGAGCGTAGCCCTCGAGAAGCTGCACCTGAACGACTGGAGCTTCAGCTACCAGCAGGAGACATCGCTCGCGCTCGGATTCGGCTATCGCCTCGGTTTTCTCGGCGTGCTTCACATGGAAATCATCCAGGAGCGGCTGGAGAGAGAATATGAGCTCGAGCTGGTCGTGACGGTGCCGACGGTGCGGTACGAGATCGTGTTCACCGACGGGCACACCGAGTACATCGAGAGCCCGGCGCAATTCCCCGACCGTACGCGCCTCGCCGACATCCGCGAGCCGGTCTGCGACTGCACGATTGTCACGCCGAAGGAGTACATCGGAGCGGTGATGGAGCTCGCGCACAAACGCCGGGCGATCGACAAGGGTATGGCCTATCTGGGAGTCGACAGGGTGAGCATGAAGTACACTGTCCCGCTGTCGGAGCTGATCATCGACTTCAACGAGCGCCTCAAGAGCGGAACACGCGGCTACGGATCACTTGACTACGAGCACGCCGGATATCAGGAAACGAACCTGGTGAAGGTCGACATTCTCGTGCACGGGGAGCCGGTCGATGCGCTGAGCTTCCTGTCGGAGTCGGAGTCGGCGCAGCGTAAGGGCCGGCAGATGGTCGTCAAGCTCAGGAGCACGATCCCGAGGCATCTTTTCGATATCCCAGTGCAGGCCGCGGTGGGTGGGAGAATTGTCGCGCGCGAGACGATCAAGGCGCTGCGGAAGGATGTCACGGCCAAGTGCTACGGGGGGGATATCACGCGAAAGAGGAAGCTTCTCGAGCAGCAGAAGAAGGGCAAGCAGAGGATGAAGCAGGTGGGGTCGGTATCGATCCCGCAGGAAGCGTTCATGGCGGCGCTGAAGCTGAGGGAAGATTCGTGATCGTCCACATGCTCGAAGACTCGCATGTGGACGCCACCGTCAACGTGCGTCACTCTGGTGCCGTCCACATGCGAGTCTTCGAGCATGTGGACGCCACCGTGTTTACTCCTCCCCCTTCTCCTCCTCGAGCCACCTTCCCTTCTCCTTCATATCGTTAATCCAGCGATACAGAGTCGCCTCGCTGATCTCGAGCAGATTGGCGGCTTTGCCGCGGTTGCCCTTGACCAGGTTCAGAGCTTTCAGGACATGCTGGTGCTCGAGCTCCTCGAGTGTCGGGAAGCCGGCCAGCGCCGCCTCCTGCGCGTCCTTCATCTCGTCGGGCAGATGCTTGGGGTGGATCACAGTCGGCTCGTGGTCGATGAGAATCCGCTTGATGAGATTCTCAAGCTCGCGGATATTGCCCTTCCATGGATACTCGAGGAAATAGTACGTCGCCTTGGGGCTGAGCGACGGCTTTCTCAATCCGAATTCATTCGCGTATTTTGCTAGGAAGAAATCGGTCAGCTCGAGGATATCGTTTCCGCGATCGCGGAGCGGGGGGAGCTGGAGAGGGAATGTGGCGAGACGGTAGTAGAGGTCCTCGCGGAAAGTGCCGTCCGACATGCGCTTGTCCAGATCCTGGTTGGTGGCGGCGATGACGCGAACATCCACAGGGATGTCCTTCGTACCGCCTACCTGCCGGATGGCCTTTTCCTGCAGCACTCTCAGAAGCTTCGCCTGGAGCAGCGCGGGCATGTCGCCGATTTCGTCAAGGAAGAGCGTGCCGCCGTCCGCAAGCTGGAAGATCCCCTCCTTCCCGCCCTTTTTCGCGCCGGTGAATGCGCCCTCGACATAGCCGAAAAGCTCGCTCTCCAGCAGCTCATCTGGAATTGCCGAGCAGTTGATCGCCTCGAACGGCCCGTCCGCCCGCTTCGATTCGGCATGGACGGCCCTCGCGAATATTTCTTTGCCGGTGCCGGTCTCGCCCAGCAGAAGTATGGTCTCGTCGGTGCGGGACACTCGCCTCGCCCTTTCGCAGAGCCGTCGCATGGCCCTTGACGATCCGGTCACATTGCCGAACGCTCCGCTCCTGCCCTCATCGAGCTCGCGATTCACCCTGATCGCGGCGCCCAGTGCGGTCGCAGCCAGATCTGCGACTCGTCCGAGGAAGCTCAGGCTCCCGCGATCGAGGCGGACGGAGGGGTCGCGGGAATCGACATAGATTACGCCCCAGCGGGGGGCCGCGGGGTCGCCCTCGATGCGAAACGGCGCGAGCAGGCTGCTTGTGACCTGCATTCTCACCAGGCTCTCGCTGCCGGTCTCGGTCGCGCTGTCATACATGATCGGCTCGCCCGACTCAACCGCCGCCGCGACCAGACTGGAGCTGATATCCGCGGCCTCGTCGCTCCCCACCCCTCTCGCCACGCGGATCGCCATCGCGCCCTCATCGTCCACCTCGACCACCATGCCGCGACCGCAACCCAGATGCCTCATCGCTTCGTCCAGAGTTGTCTCGGCCAGCACGACCGGGTCGATGCTTCCGCTGAGGGCCATCGCGATTTCGTAAAGCGCCCTGTATGCGGACGCCTCGCTCGTCCCCGGCTCCTGTGCCGCTGACTTGAGCATTTGCCCGCAGCCGTCGAGAAGATTCCGCAGCGGAAGCTCGCTCACCTTCGTCAGCGGTATCTTCTTTTCCTCGATCAGTTTCTCAACCTTCTCGAGGTTCCTCTGCAATCTGGCGAGATTTTCATCCATGTCCGGTTCCATACGCCCGAGGATTCGCGCGCCTGCCCTCAGGGTGCTGCGCGGATGAGCGAATTCTACATGACCGTAGCCGTTCAGGCTATCAAAATGAGAGTTTTTCACTCTCGCCGCCGATTGCCTGGGCATGCAACGGCACAAGCCATGGCTCAAAGAGGTCCTCCAGATGGATATAAACCCCCCATTTCATGCTGGTTTCAGAGCTTTTCCAGCGCGAATCCGCGATTTCTCCCCTCCGACCCTCCGATTGGCCCGCGTCTTGACAAGTAGATGGATGAAAGCCAACGACACGGAGGACGGAACGATGACAGCAATCAGAGTGAACTACGAGAGAATAGCCGCGAGAATCTCCTTCATCACCCTTCCGAGGATCTACCTCGTTGCCATCCTGACGAGCCTCCTTATCGCTGTGATCCGGTGAACAGGCGGAAATATTACAGGTAAAAGAGCGCTGTTCTCGATCACATACAATCCCTCACCCAATGTCCCTGCACGCTCCCGGGCTCAGATATGTGGCCCGGGAGCATGCTTTGTGGCACACACAGCGCGACTTGTCCACCGAAGCTTGAGCGAAGGTGGAAGCGATGTGTGTGACGTGGCCACTATGCTCCGCATTCCCGCCGAAATGGTTATAATGATGCCCGCGACGGCATGCTGACTATCGGGGACAAGTACCTTGATTACACCGTCATCGCCTACATCGGCCGCGGCGGAATGGGCACCGTGCTCCTTCTCGAGAAGCCCGGTGGAGAGCGCGCCGCACTCAAGGTGCTGCATCCTCATCTGCTGGAAGACGAGGAGCTAGTGAGGAGGTTCTATCTTGAGGCGGAGGTCGCGGGGCGCATCGAGAGCCCGCGCGTGTGCAAGGTCTATGATGTACGGCGGGTAGAGCTTGGGGAGGGCGAGTCGCACGCGATCCTGATGGAGTACGTCCAGGGGGAGAGCCTTGCCGAGATGATGGAAAGCGGGGGCGCGTACGGCGAGGAATGGGCGCTTCATGTGGCGGAAGGGGTGCTGGAGGCGTTGGACGCAATCCACGCGGCGGGCCTCCTGCATCGCGACATCAAGCCCGAGAACATTGTCGTCACTCCGGAAGACACCGTCAAAGTCCTGGACCTCGGGCTCGCGAAGGTGATGGAGAGCTCGATCAAGCTCTCAAAAACCGGCTACTTCATCGGCACGTACCATTACGCAAGCCCGGAGCAGCTCACCGGCGACGAGATCGATTACTCGTGCGACATCTACTCGCTCGGCCTTGTGCTCTATGAGCTGACCACCGGCGCGCGGCCGCATGCCTCGGACGACATCCGCGAGCTGATCTACGAGAAGGTCAACGTCCCGGTACGCCCTCCGAGCAGGCTGAATCCCACTCTCTCGCCTTTCTTCGACCTGCTCATCACCGACATGCTCGAAATCAAGCCCGCCAATCGCCTGCAGCCCGCCAAGGCGGTTCTCCAGATCGTCCGCGAGAGGGAAAGAAGCGACTGGTACCGCACGAAAGTCTCGGTGTCGATAGCCCGCGAGAGCCTCAGCCGGCTGTCGGGATTGAGAAGGCTTGTGAGGGTGCCTCGTCGCACGGGCTTCTACGGACGCTCGAGGGAGCTTGGCGATCTGCGGATGTACGCCCACCAGGCGCTCGGCTTCGGAATCCCGGATGAGGAGTCCCGGGACGAACACGGGCTTACAGTATTCATTGGCGGGGAGGCGGGAATCGGGAAGACGCGCCTGGTCGAGGAATTGGTCACCGAGCTCGAGGCGGGGGACCACATGCACGTGATCCTCCTCGGCCGATCGCTCCGGGAGAAGCGGCACGTGCCGTACGCCCCGCTGATCGAGATGGTCAGGGATTTCTTCCTGCTTGAAAACGAGCCGGAGGTGAACCTGGTCGAGCTTTTCAGCGAGTACCTGCCCAACCTGCGGCCGCTCATCCCCCCGTTCCTCGAGCTTGTGACGCACAAACGATTCCTCGACGACAGCGACATCAGGGGGGTCCTCAACGAGAACAACCTGCTACATCTCTTCCAGACCCTGTTCGCAACCATCGCGAAAGAAGTGCCGCTGATCCTTTTCCTCGATGACCTGCAGTGGGCGGATGTCAACACGATCGGTGTGGTCAGCTACATCGTGAGCGGACTTGCCGACGTCCCGCTACTGATTCTCGGGACCTTCAGAGACGAGGAGTTGGAGAGCGCGGAGGGAGAATCGCATCCACTGGTCGAGCTGCTGGCGAGATTCACAGGGAAACCGTGGATGAGGCGGATATCGCTCGGGCGGCTCAATCGAGATGCCTGCGGCGAGATCGTGGGCGAGTGTTTCCCCGGAGCGGATTTTGTCGATGAGCTTGCCGACCGCGTGTATCGGAAGAGCGAAGGCAACCCGTATTTCATAATGGAGATCCTGAACCTGCTGTTCGACGAAGGCAAGGTCGGGTTTGTCGATGGTCGCTGGACGATGAAGGGCGTCACGAGCGAAATCGAGATTCCGCCGAGCCTTCGCGACATAGTCGCGTTCCGCCTTGGGAAACTCTCGGAAGAAGAGAGGGAGATACTTGAGGCAGCGAGCATTCTGGGCTACCGGTTCACGTCGGCGCTGCTCGGGCAGTTGATCGATGTTCCCAGGATCAAGCTTCTTCGGACGCTTCAGAAGCTGGAAAAGAACCGGCGATTGATCGCCTGCTACGAGGCGGGGTATCGGTTTGACCATCACCTGGTCTACGAGACGGTCTACGATGGCATTCTTGCGGAGCTGAGGACCGAATACCACAAGCTTGCGGCGGACCTGCTCAGCGAGAGCGGGGAAATCCAGCCGGTGGTCTATGAGCTTGTCTATCATCTGCGCCGCGCGGGCGCCGACGAGCGCCTGCTGGAGTATCTGCCCATAGCATGCGAGCGAGCGCGGTCGGAATATTCGAACCGATTGGCCCTCGAGCACGCGCAATGGGCGTGGGATGCCTTCCAGAGGCTCGAGCAGCCGGAGAAGCACCTGGCAACTGTGGCCGAGCTGATGGGGAAGCGAAGCGAGGTCGCGGGGATTCTCGGCGAGCGGGATGTCGAGCTCGAAAGCGCGGAGAGAATGCTCGTGCTGGCGAGCCAGCTCGAGGACCCGTCGCTGGCGAGTGTGGCCAACAGGCTCCTGGGAGAGCACGCCAGGCATATCTCCGAATGGGATCGCGCGCTGGAGACATATCGGCTTGCGCTCGAATGGTGCCCGGAGCCGAAGGGAACCGACTGCGCCGCCATCCTCAGGCACATGGGTGCGGTTTACTACCTCAAGGGCGACGCGGAGAAGGCGGTAGAGCACTATCACCTGGCACTGGAAGCCCTCGAAGGTCTCCCGGCGGATTCGGAGCTGGTGAAGACGCACAACAACCTGGGAATCAGCCTCAAGAGGCTCGGCCGACTGGAGGATGCGGTCGGCGAGTTCGAGAAAGCGTACGCGATCGCCGGGAAGATCGGCGATCTTCACGCCGAGACATTCCCTCTGGGCAGCCTGGCGCTGATCAATTACGATGAGGGCCGATGGGAGAAGGCGCACGAGCTCTTTGTGAAGCTTCTGAACATCCTCGAGCAGACGGGCGATGTCATCTCGCGCGCCAGGACGCTTCTCAACGTGGGGAACATCTTCTATCAGGTCGGCCTGTACGACCAGGCGGTGAGCTACTTTGAGGAAAGCCTTGCCGCGAGGCGCCGTATGGACGACAAGCAGGGCGAGGCGATTGTGCTACACCACCTGGCGCATATCGACTGCGAGCGCGGGGATTTCGACAAGGCGCTGGACTCGCTGATCATGGCGCTTGTGATCCATGAGGAAATCGGCGATAAACGCGGCGAGGCGGGGACTCTGGCGGTCACGGCCCGGGCGAACAACCACGCCGGGCGTCACAAGCTCGCGCTGCAGTGCGCGACTGAAGCGCTCGAGATCGGCGAGGAGGGGGGGTTCACGAACCGACTGATCGAGGCCAGGATGGAGGCCTTGATAGCGAGGCTGGGACTTGGCGAGAATCGGGACGCGATTGCGGAGGAAGTGAAATCAATTTCGGATGAATCCGGATTGAGGCTGCTTGCGAAGCTGGGGCCGCGCGCGCTCAAGCGTCTCAGCGAGCTACAGAAATCATGCGGCCTGGAAAAGGAATCCGAAGAGAGCACCACCGCCGCGAGGGCGATAGCAGCCGGGAATCTCGAGCAATTAAGCGATCCCGAATGGCGCGCGAGTTACAAGCTGCTCTACCAGCCGATTCTGAGCTAGCGCCCCGAATCGAAGCACGAAATGGACGCGGACGATGGTTTCCGAGCCGCGCGCGGCTCGGATAGTTGTCGGTTGATGAAAAGACGTCATGCCGGTGGCCGTCACAAGCGGAGCGTCAGCGGAGCTTGTGGCGGTCTCATATTATCATCTTCTCTTAGTGACAAGCGCACGAGCGCAGAACGAGTCACCCGATAATGTGAGACGCCTACAAGCGCGCGGACGCGCTTGTAGGCGCCACCGGTCCGCTTCGCACTGTAAGCGGGCGAGCCACGAGGGTTTCCTGCACCCGTACATTATTGTATTATGTGGGCCAATGCCGAGCTTACGGGCCGGGCGGACATCCGAGCGCGTGCCCGAGCGGCATCAGGGAGGACTCAAATGAGATACTTACTTTCGGTACTTGCCCTGGTTATTCTCGTCGCAGGATTGATCGGCCTTCCCGCGTGCGGCGGCGAAGGTGGCGGCGCGGGATCGGGATCATTGATCGCCGATTTTGACCTGGAGGGCGAGGAGTATCTTGCTGTGCCCGACACTCCACTCGAGAGGCTCTGCTCTCTCTTCGCAGGGCGTTCGGCGCACGCGTTTCCGAACCTGGGATTCAACTCGAACTGCTATCCGTTCAACCAGTTCACCGGCGAGAAAAACGTGCAGGCGGGACTGGAGGTAATTGTCTCCGCGCCCGACAAGACATTCGTCGCCCAGGGAGTTCTCAACACGAACGGGCGCGTGACGTTCAGTGACCTTCCGCCAGGATTCCTGACTCTGAGCATCACCGGCGCGGACGGGAACACGTACATGATCCCGGTGCAGGTTTCGGATGGGATGACGAGTCGCGCATGGGTGCTCGTGTACAGGGACACCGGCTCCGGCGGCGTTCGGATCGCGTCGAAGGCGATCCACGATGAGGACGGCGACACTCTCAACGACGACGATTTCTCGTACGCGATGTTCGGTCGGCCTCGAAACCAGCCGTCCGGCGGACGGGTGCATCTGCACATCGGCGACGAGACCCACGTCGACTCCAACGGCGACGGGGATTTCGTCGATCCGGGAGACCATACCGTAGTCGAGCCCGACGACGATGGAGTCGCATCCGATTCCGGCGACGGGGACGAGGATAATGACGGGATCCCCGACAACGTGGATGACGACATCGACGGCGATGGAATTCCGAACGTCGACGACCCCGATATCGACGGTGACGGCCTTCTCAACGCCGATGATCCGCATCCCAACGGCGACTCCCCCGAGGATGACTACAATCCGCCCGGTATGACGGGCAGCCTGATCTACTCCGGGATCAAGGAGGTCGCGCAGATCGACGCGGCAACCGTCACGGTGTACTTCCCGGTCGGGCTCGACGACAAGAACGAGCCGGTCACCTACAATATTTACTACTCAACGACCACGCCGATCGATTTCGATAACGCTGCGCACCAGAGATTCAAGCCGATCGGGCCTGTCTCGCCGGACGAGATTCTGTCCGACAACATCATCGGGCTTGTGGTGGGCCAGGAGTATTTCTTCGCCGTCCGCGTGCAGGACGCGGCCCAGCCGCCGAACGAGGACACGAACGAGAACGAGCTGAGCGTGGAGATCCAGTAGCGAGGCTGTCGCAAGATCCCGGATGCAGGCGAGACGCATGCGCTCCCCGGATGCAGGCGAGACGCATGCGCTCCAACGTAGGGGTCACATGTTCACACGAAGGGAGGGCGAGGCTCCTGCCGAGCCGAGCGTTGTCCGAATGACGCGATTGCGGGAGGGCGAGGCTCCTGCCGAGCCGAGGGTAGACCGAATCATGCGGCTCAGCAGGAGCTTCGCCCTCCCATGGACGGTGATGCATCGACTGCTCCGAGTCAGCCAGACCCATCAGATCGACCGCTCACGTCCGATCCGTCGAGGATGGCGCGGCAGTATTCGAGCGCAGCTTCCCTCGTGCTGATCTCCCCCATGACCTGAGCTTCCTGGACGCGCTTGAGGAGATGACCCACGAGTGGCCCCGGCTCGATGCCGAGCTCGTGTATCAGCGTCGCGCCATCCAGGAGCTGAGGCGGGCGCACGACCATCTCGGTCCGAGTGAACAGGCATTCGAGCAGGTAGGCGATCGCGGCGCGATGCCGCGCGTTCACCTCGTCAGTGACCAGCCTGCCCTGCGCGGCCAGCCTGTCCGCAAGCGACACCATCATGATCCCCAGCGCAGCGTCCTCGCAGTCCCTGAAAAACCGATAAGCGACGCGAGGGCGGCTCGCATCCTCCCTGCTGAACACCGCCGGCCTCAAATGCCCTTCAATCAGTGCGCAGATGAAAGCCCGCTCGTAGCGGGGGAACCTTAGATACTCAAGGTGCTCCCTGCACAGATCGCCCCCCCTGCGCTCGTGACCGATGAAGGTTATCCGGCCATCCTCCCTGACCCCCCTGCAATGCGGCTTGGCGATATCATGAAGCAGAACCGCCAGCTTGATGAGCATGCGCCTCGTGTGACCGGACGGGTACTCGTAGCCGGCGTATTCGCGTATGCGGTCGGCATACGGAAGCAGGAATCTCTCCTCGATGCGGAGAATCCGCTCGATCTGCCTGAGCGCTTCGAGCGTGTGCTCCCAGACGTCCAGATGGTGATAATCGTTCTGCTCAAGACCCTTCTGAAGCGCTAGCTCGGGAAACAAAGGTCTCAGCAGCCCGGCGGAATCCATTCTGTCCGCATGCTCTGCGGCGCCGTCGGGATCGAGCGTCTCCAGAAGCTCGAGCTGTATCCGCTCGCCCGCGACATCCCTGAGCTTCAGCGGACGGATTTCGATCGATCTCAACGTTGCGCTGTCGATCTCGAAGCCGAGCTGAGCGGCGAATCGAAAAGCTCTCAGGAGCCTCAGCGGATCGTCATCGAAAACATCAGGATTCCCCATCCGCACGATCTTCGACTCGAGGTCCGCAAGGCCGTCGGTGGGATCGTCCAAAACGCCCTTCTCATTGCCGACAAGCCCGAGCGCGAGCGCGTTGATGGTGAAGTCGCGACGTCTGAGATCCGCTTCCCGCGTCCCGCCGATCGGATCGGTGAAATCAACCTGGGGCTGACCGGGACCCACGACCCGATAGATGGTCTGCTTGTGGGTGTACTCCACGAGCGTTCGCCGCGTAACGCCCGCGAACTCCTTCGCCAGCGTACGGGCGCTGTCCGGGATTGCGGTCGCGATATCCAGGTCCTTGATCCGCCGTCCGAGCAGAAGATCGCGAACCGCGCCGCCGACCACCGCCGGACGAGCCCTCGTGCTGCCGGAAAGCCCCGAGATCACCCGGCACTCCGGCCCCCACACAGGATCCGCAAGCAGTCTGTCGTATGGACTCTCAACAGGCATCTCTGTCCGGACGCCTTATTATGCACCCATCGAGCGGAAAATTCTAATTCGGAAACATCATGCCACGTGTCCGGAAGAAGTCGTTTTCCTATTGGGGAGCGACATTGTTGGGGTATACTTCACCCGACATGGGCAAGGTCGGCGACACGCAGGCGGATTCTCCAAGACTCAAGCGCCCGGACCATGCCGCGCCGGACGCGGTCAAGGCCGAGGCGACCAGCGCGCCGCTGTCCGTCGCCACTTTGGCGATAGTCGCGATAGCGATCATGGCGGTCGGCAAGCTGGGCGTCGGCCTTCTCATCGGCTCAGTCGCCCTCCTGTCGGAGGGTCTGCACACGTTCATCGATCTGGCCGCGGCGATTATCAGCTACATCACCGTGAAAGCCGCGGCGGAGCCCGCGGATATCGAGCACCGGTACGGTCACGGGAAGATCGAGAACGCGGCGGGGATCGCCCAGGCGGCTTTCATCTTCGTCCCCACACTCATAATCATCTACCGGGCGATTCTCGGCATCATCCGGCTTGAGACGGTCCTCGCCGGCGGCGGAGTCAATCTCGGCACGCTCGTGATGGGCCTGACCATACTGATCAACATCTACCTCGCCCTCAGGCTTCTCGCGGTCGCTCGAAATCACAAGAGCGAAGCCATTCGCGCCGCAGCCTACCACCAGCTCAACGATCTGTGGACATCGATCGGCGTGTTCGCAGCCCTGGCGCTGATCTGGTGGAAGCCGGAATGGAAAATCCTCGACCCGCTCGTGGCGCTTGCCGTGACCGCCGTGTCGGTCTGGATGGCATGGAGCCTTTTCAAGGTGAGCCTGGAGAGTCTTCTCGACCGTGCCGCGGGACCGGAGATCGATCGGGCGGTGGTGGAGGCGGTTCGGAAGAAGGAGCCGATCGTCCGCGGCTATCACAATCTGAGAACCCGGCGCGCCGGGGCGACGATACATGCCGATCTGCACGTGGAGGTGTGCGGGGAGATGTCATTCAGGCAAGCGCACGAGGTGATCGAGGAGGTGGAGAGGGAGATTGCCAAGCAGCTTGACGGGTCGGACGTGATCATCCACGCCGATCCGTGCACCGAGGATTGCGAACACTGCGATTTCGAGGAGGCAAAAAGGAGTCCCTGAGTCACTCCACGCAGCCGCCCTCATCCGCGCACTTGCCCTCGTCGCCCGCCATATGGTTGCATTCGCCTGGACCGACACTGCATGAGGCCCGCGCCTTGTCCGGCTTCTCCTCCGGGGCTTTCTCGCCGGACCTCCTCTTCCGGTAGTCGTCCACCGCAGCCCTCAGCGCGTCCGATCCAAGCACCGAGCAGTGGATCTTGATGGGCGGCAGTTCCAGTTCCTTTGCTATGTCGATATTCTTTATCTCAACCACCTGGTCGAGCGTCTTTCCCTTCACCCATTCGGTGACGAGCGAGCTTGCAGCGACCGCGCTGCCGCAGCCGAACGTCTTGAACCTGGCGTCAAGAATGGTCTCAGTCTCGGGGTCGACCTTTATCTGGACCTGCATTACATCGCCGCACGCCGGCGATCCAACAATTCCCGTCCCGATGTTCTCCTCGTCATCGGGAAACGATCCCACATTCCGTGGATTGTGAAAATGGTCGAGAAGCTTCTTGCTGTACTCCGGCATTCCCATGTGTCGTTGCTCCTTGCTCGCGGACCGGGGCGCATTCCTGCCGCGCCCCTAGTCATACCCATGCTCATGCGTCCACTCTATCTTGTCTAAATCAATCCCCTTCTGAGCCATCTCGAACAGCGGGCTCATCTCCCTCAGCCGATTTACCGCCTTGATGACCTTGTCGATCGTGTAGTCGATCTCCTCCCCGGCTGTGAAACGTCCGAGGCTGAAGCGAATTGACGCGTGCGCGAGGAAATCCGGGACTCCCATCGCGTGCAGCACATAGCTCGGGGCGAGGCTCGCGGACGTGCAGGCCGATCCCGAGCTCACGGCGATGTCCTTCATCGCCATCATTATGCTCTCGCCCTCCACGTACTTGAAGCTCATGTTGGACGTGTTGGGCAGCCTGTCGGTCGGATGCCCGTTGACATAGACCTCGTCCAGCGCCTCGAGTATCTTGCATTCGAGACGATCGCGGAGCCGCCTCAGGCGCGGGACCTCCTCGCCCATCTCCCTGCGGCAGATATCGCAGGCCTCGCCCATCCCGACGATTCCCGGAACATTCAGCGTGCCCGACC
>Ga0315296_10001716_pt1 | contig 19050 bp, 14 predicted proteins | sample YL17G14_18_MG_FD_203921 | JGI IMG/M metagenome (GOLD analysis project Ga0315296, IMG submission 203921) | Sediment microbial communities from Yellowstone Lake, YNP, Wyoming, USA - YL17G14_18 | ecosystem: Environmental > Aquatic > Freshwater > Lake > Sediment | place: USA: Wyoming | collected... | reverse complement strand
ATGGTTAAATCAGCTCCTTTCCATGGTCCAATAGAGGTTATTGTCAGAGGCTCAAGACTTGCTTTGGGTCGAGGCATGGCCGAGAGGATTTTCGTGGTGAGGAAGAAGCGTGCCTGAGACAAAATTGACTATTGCGCTGGCTGGAAACGCGAATGTGGGGAAATCGGTCATATTTAACCAGCTGACTGGCCTGCATCAACATATCGGAAACTGGCCAGGAAAAACCGTTGAGAGAGCCGAAGGAACACTTCACTTCAAGGGCTACACGATAGACATAATCGATCTACCTGGAATATACTCACTTTCAACCTACTCACTGGAAGAGCTAGTCTCAAGGAAATACATCGCAGTTGAGAGACCAAATGCAGTGATAAATGTAGTGGATGCTTCAGTTCTCGAGAGAAACTTGTTCTTCACACTCCAGTTGATAGAGCTTGAAACACCGATGATCATAGCTCTGAATCAGATGGACATTGCAAAGAACAAGGGTATTAGAATCGACACAGGAGAACTGGAGAAACTCTTGGGAATACCTGTCATGCCCACTGTTGCAGTAAAAGGCATTGGCATTTTCGAGCTCTTGGAGGAAGCCGTAGAGATAATTGAAAATGGGAAAAAGGCTAAGCCTCTTGAGGTAAGATATGGAGAAGAAGTTGAGCTTAGAATCGCAGAAATCACCAAGATGCTAAAGAACATCCAATTTTGGTATCCTCCGAGATACGTCGCCGTCAAGTTGTTAGAAGGCGATGAAGAGATATCAAGAGAAATTCAAAGAATAGATCCCCGAATAACATCTGCTGTTGAAGAACTTGCAGCTGAAATTGAGCAGTTTCACGGTCACTCCTGCCCAACCGTGATAACCTCTGAGCGATATGAGATAGCTGGACGCATTGCCAGGCAAGTCCAAGAACTCGTTTCTCCAACACAACCTCCGTTGGAAGAGAGAATCCACAACCTGACAACTCACAAAATCTTGGGCTATCCCATTATGGTAGCGTCACTGCTTCTGATCTTCTGTTTCATTTTTGTCTTCGGTAACTTCACTTCAGAACTCCTGGGCAACTTCTTCCACAGCTGGGAATCTCTTTTCAGGAACCTGTTTGGAACAGGGATCGCACAAAAGCTGATATGGGGCGGCGTCATTGAAGGACTAATAGCAGGAATCACGATAGCTCTGCCCTACATTGCTCCGTTCTATATCATATTGTACGTCTTGGAGAACTCTGGCTACCTCAGTAGAATTGCGTTTTTGATGGACAATGCTATGCACAAGATAGGGCTTCATGGAAAGGCTTTCATACCCATCATGCTCGGGTTCGGCTGCAACGTTCCTGCTTGCCTAGGCTGCAGAATTATGGAAACAAAAAGGGAAAGACTCCTAGCCGCCTTCGTGACGACCTTAGTGCCATGTGCTGCACGAACGGTCATAATACTTGGTCTAGTCGGTCAGTTTCTAGGTATTCAATGGGCCTTAGCCTTGTACATGGTCAACCTGCTGGTTGTTCTCTTCTTGGGAAGGTTAGCTTTCAAAATTCTTCCTGGTGAGCCCACTGCTCTGATCATGGAGATGCATACTTACAAAGCTCCTCATTTGAAGACTGTTTTGAAGCAAACATGGTTCAGATTGGCTGAGTTCATCAAAATCGCCCTTCCACTGATAATAGTCGGAAGCCTTACCTTAAGAATCGCAGAAGTTGCAGGCCTGTTAGATCCAATCGCGACTGTGCTCAGTCCCGTAACGGTTGCGTGGCTGGGATTGCCAGCAATTGCAGGCATAACGTTGATATTTGGTGTGCTGAGAAAGGAGTTGACATTGATCATGCTTGCCACTTTTCTTGGAACAACAAACTTCGCCCAAGTCCTGACACCAGTTCAAATGATCGTGTTCACTCTAGTAGCAATGTTCTACATACCGTGCATAGCAACAATCGCTGCTCTAGCTAAGGAGTTTGGCTGGAAAAGAGCATTATCCATAACCATTTTCGAAATAGTGTTTGCAATAAGCATCGGCGGAATCGCAATGAGAATGTTGACGCCGTTAATTTGACAAATCCTCAGCAGATCATTTCTGCACTAAGAAACAAGAAAGCCTTCAGCTACCACTTGTCCTTTGGAACGAAACAAGCATACCGAAAAGAAATCGCTCACTCAAGTATGGAAAAGCTCACTCACCTGATCAAGATCCCTGGATTCCTGCCGCAGACAAAAGTCTACCTATTTTGGCAAAAACAAAAGCCTTAGATCTTCACCGAGAATTGGCTGTTACCACCTAACTTTTGTTCTTTTCACTAAGAGAAACTTGACTAGGTCATTGAACAACAATGAAAATCCGGCAGAGCAGAATAATACAAAGAGAGTCTGAGTTAGAGATATGGGTTTGAATCCTGGAAGGCCCATTGTAGTCACTATGGTTGCAGCTATCACGCTCAGTATTACTGCTATTAGCAAGGTTCTGCTTGGTCTGGAGTTCCAGAAGTGCCCTCTTTCTCTAACATTGAATATTAAGAACATTGCGGAGTAGAACAGTATTTCGAACGTGAATGTGAAAAGGGTCTGGTCAGCTACGGTAAGATGAAAGATGTTGAGTGCGACATAAAGCAGAGCAAACGATTCGACGATAATGAGCATACTAAGTATTGTGGATACCTTCACCAAACCGATTATGTTCCAAGTATCAGGTTTTCTGGACCAGGTCAGATTGTCCGTGGACAATGCAATCTTGACAAAATCGGTCATGAAGAAATACAGTATTATCGCGAAGGCCGACACCACATAGTTGCCTGTTAGAAGGTAGGATAGAACAACAAACGTGGCTATCTGTAGAGTTCTGACTATTTTGCTCAGTATCCATGCAGTTATTCTTTCATAAATTACTCTTCCATTCTTGACCAAATCTACTATGCTGGTTAGTCCTTCATTCGTCAGCACGACACTGGCCGCACCCTTCGCTATGTCCGTGGCGTTGCTGACGGCTATCCCCACTTCCGCTTGCCTGAGCGCTGGCGCATCGTTCACGCCGTCGCCTGTCATGCCAACCACATGCTTTGCGGCTTGGAGGCTTCTGACTATAGTGTACTTGTCTTCAGGATAGATCTCGGCGAACCCGTCACTCTTGTCAGCTGCTTGTGCCGCGTCTATCGCGTTTTCTTTGATGAGTTCTTTCAAGTCTGCTGCTCTGATCACATTGTCGCCGAGTCCCACATCTGCAGCGATTTCTCTTGCAATAGGAAGCGCATCGCCAGTCAGCATCTTGACAGAAATACCCAGTTCTTTGAGTGCTTGAATAAGCTGTTTAGAGTCGGGTCGGGGCGCGTCGTGAAGCGCTACTAAACCGACAAGTTCAGGTTGCTTCTGACCGTTTGCCTTGGCAACCGCTAGGGTTCTGTAGCCTTTTGCAGCGAATTCGCTCATACGTGATTCCAGCTGCTCTACGGAGTTTTCGTCGAGTCCGCATGCCCGCGCAATGACGTTGACAGATCCCTTCATTACTTTGAATTCATGACTGTTTTTCTGCACTAGGGCCTCAGTTCTTCGTGTTTTCGGATCGAAAGGAATGAAATCTTTCTGCGTAAAAGAAGGATCTGAGAGGCTTTGCTGTTTGACCATAGTCAAGAACGATAAATCAATAGGGTCTTGATTCGCCTCTTGTGAAGCTAGAGCTCCATAGAACAGAACTTGCTGTTCAGTGAATCCATTCAATGGTATCACTTTTGCGATTGAGAGTCTGTTCATTGTTATTGTGCCAGTCTTGTCTGCACAAAGAACATCCATAGTTGCTGCGTCTTCCGAAGCGCTCAGTGTCGTTACCAAGACGCCTTTTCTGCAGAGTTCAATAGAGCCAATTGCCATGCTGACAGTGAACATTGCTGGCAGAGCAACTGGTATAGCGGACAACAATAGGACCAAGATCATGGGCAGAAGATCAAACAGGTTCTTTGCTTCAAGTAACGAAAAGACAAGAGCCAGCGCTATTAACCCAAAGACAATTACTAGGAGCCATCTTACGACGTTTGAGATGACTTCTTCCATGTGTAACTTCGGTTTGGCTGATTGGACGAGTTGGGCAGTTCTCCCAAAATAGGTATTGGTACCGGTTGCGACGACGATGCCATTTGACTCGCCTCTCTTCACAATAGAGCCAGAGTAGAGAATTTCACCAGACTTTTTTTCTATCCCCATGGATTCTCCCGTTAATGCTGATTGATCGACTTCCAGCTCACCTGTTACCATTTTTACGTCGGCGGGGACAAAGTCTCCTGATCGATTCCTGACTACATCGCCTGGCACGAGTTCTCTAGCCATCACTACTTTCCATAATCCATCTCTAAGGACTCTTGCATTGACCTGAAGTCTTTCTTTCAGAGCTTCTACAGCATTTGACGCTCTCTGCTCCTCCAGAAAGCCCAATATCGAATTGAAAACAAGTAGGCCAGTCACAATGTACAGATCGGAGTATCTTTGCAGGATCCATGAAATAATGATTATGATCTCCAACATCCATGCGGTGAGACTCCAGAATTTCTTGGCAAAAAAGATCAAGGGGTTTGTTTTCTTCTCAGGTATTTCATTATACCCATATTGGCTCAGTCTGCGTTCGATTTCAACCGACTTCAGCCCTACCTCTAGGTTAGATTCCAATGAGTCTGCCGCTTCTTCTGATTTCATGTGATCGAAGTCTGACTTGTTTGTTCTCAAATGCTATTTATCACTCTCACATTCTACAGTCAATTTTCTTCAAACTAGTTATTTACGATTTGTCATGGCATTCAATCACGCTGACTCTACCGGAGGAAGCCCAAGTTTAAGAATCAATCATGTAAAATAGGAGCGGCTGGAATCAAGATGACAAATGCTACGCCTGTCACAAGCAGGGTGCTCTGAATGTTCATGAAGACCATCAGCAAGCCCGCCATCAGCGCGCGCGATCAACCATGATCTTTGTAATGCTGACAGCATCAGCACTCATCGAAATGTTCCTAGGAAGAACAACGAACAGGGCTCTGGTAGCCAAGGTTTCATGGTTTCACAACGCTCCAACAAAAAGGACCATATTGTCATACAGAAAAAGAGGGATTTGCGGGAGACGTCGCCAATGATGCTGCTAAAAACCTTTCCTATCAAGGATTCAGTTTGGCTAACCATAGCTTGTAGTAGACTGATAGTTCGGCAAGAATCCTAGGCTAATCCAAAACAGTCCTGCCGCAGTCTTTTTGGGCGCTCTTTCAGGGCCCATACAGCCTACCCCCCGTCGTTTTTCAACATATTCTCTTCGAGTCGATTGACTACCCATTATGCTAGCAGGTGGTTGCTCTATTCTTTCCAGTCTGAAAGTCTCTTTTCGCCTTCGATCTTCTTCAAGTCTGTTAAGTCCTGCGTGACTTCCATGGTTCCTAGATATTTTCCACTCTTGTCTCTGACTGCAAAGTATCTGATGTGGACTAGTCGGCCGCCCATCGTGATCCAGAATTCAGCTGAATCTTTCTTGCCCTTTTTGAAGGCATCCACGATCTTGTTCACTACATGAACGCTTTTCTGTGGGTGGCACATCTGCACTTTTCTGCCGATAACGGCTTTTGTGCGGACGAAGATTCTTTTCTCGGCTTTGTTGAAGTATTTGACGCTGTCGTTCTTGTCGACAAATGATATGTCTATGGGTAGCGAGTCAAGAATGCCTTCGATCTCTTCTTTTGAGAGAGTTCCAGTCTCAAACTTGAGTGTTTCTTCGCTCATAGGTGTCGCCACGGGCTCTCTTTTTTCAGTTTGCATTCTCACGGTCGCGGTCGGGGGTGTGAAGCAGCAGTAGCCTATTTCGTCAAACTCTTTTCTCGCTTCTTCCCACTCTTCGATCGCAACGGTTTGTAAAGCTGAGGGGAAGAGTATGTTGTTTTCCTTATAAAAGTGAGTTGGCAATAAACTACACAAGGGCTTGGCAGCTTCGCCCAGTCGCTTCTTGAATTCATCAAAAGTCATGGTATTCCATCTGTCAACCAAGGTGGTGAACTTTTTCTTGATCTCCCTTATCTTGTCGTGTTCCATCCACATTACAGCCGGAGGCTCTGTGATTCCATGCTTCTCCATTAAGGGAAATAGAACGTTCTCTTCCCGCAAGTAATGTTTCTCTGAGTCTTGAAAATCCTTCGCTAAGCTTTGAAGTTCCGTCAACGCGTCTCCAACATGAACAGAGTCGCACGCCTCTTCGATCATTCCGACAAAGGTTTGAAGTTTCTCGGCGCGTTGAAGCATGATGCTGTGCTCTTCAATCAGGATGCTTATCGGGTGTCCTGGCGCAATGTGCAGTTCTCGTTCTTGCAGTTCTTCGCCAAAGATTGCCATGTGAACATCGCAGAGTTTCATCAACTCTTCTCGTGGCATTCCCTCTTTGACGAGTTCTTGCTCGACTTTGACAATGTCTTCGGAGGTCACGCCTTTGAGAACTTCCTTGAATTTTTCTTTGATTTCTTCTGGCGGTGCTCCTCCGGGTAGCTGCTTGATTATCTCTTTCAGCAGCTTTTTCTTCGCTTCATCCATGCCACTCATACTCTTCGCCTTTTTTCTAGACGCTGGATTCAGTGATTACACTTATTAAGATGGTAGTGGTTCTTGCTTTTTCACTTTTCTTCCTTGATCTTCTTTGCAAGTGTCTTTCCAAATTCAGTTATCTTGTTGATGTCAGGTTCTGTTGGTGGACCATTGATTTCCAGAGCTCCAACGATTTCCATTCTTGTAGGTCCCAGCGTTTCCTGAATGTGCTTGATTGCTCCTCCGCCCCAACCATATGAGCTGAGGACAACCGCAAACTTGGCTGGTGGACGAAGGACTTTTGCGAGATATGTCGCGTACATTGCTATCGGATGGGCCCCGCCTAGAACGGTGGGCGAGCCCAAGACAATTGCGCGCGAGTCAACCAGGTCCTTTGCCACTTCAGCTATGTCAGCTACGGCGAGGTTGTGTTTGGCAACTTCTATGCCTTCAGAGAGTAACGTGTCTTCAATCGGTTTGACCATCTTCTCTGTGCTGTTCCACATGGTTGCGTAGATTATGATTGCTTTCTGTCTTGTTTCCCCGTATGCCCATTTTCTGTAAGCACCAAGAATACGGTCTGGGTTTCTGTGTATAGGACCGTGGCTTGGGGCGATCATTTTGATTTCCAGGCCCTTTATTTTTTCTATGCCTTTTTGGGCGTTGTAACTGAACGGCATCATGATTTCGCCGAAATACCGCTGAGCATAGACAAGCAACTCTTCTATTTCATCATCGTACAGCTCCTGTGCAGTATGCGAGCCGAAGAAGTCGCATGGAAATAGGATCTTGTCTTCTTGGAGGTAGGTGAACATTGTTTCTGGCCAGTGGAGCATCGGAGCCTCAATGAACCTCAATGTTTTGTTGCCAAGGCTGAGTGATTCTCCGTCCGTGACAATTTTTATCCTGTTCTCGGGCACTTTGTAGAAGGTTTGAGCCATTTTGGCGCCACGGCTCGTAGCGACAAGTATTGCTCTACTATTGATCGACATTATGTACGGAATGGAACCTGCGTGGTCAGGTTCAGCATGGTTCATTATCACATAGTCAATGCCGTTGGGGTTCGTGACTTTGCTGATTTTTTCTTCCCATTCTTTTTCAAAGCCTGGGTTTACGGTGTCAATCAGCGCTTTCTTCTCGGAGCCTATTACAAGGTAAGAGTTGTAGGTTGTTCCTTTAGGAAGGGGAATTAGCGCGTCGAAAAGTCTTCTGTTCCAGTCTCTTATGCCGACCCAGTAAACATCTTTGGAGATTTCAGCGATGTTTCTCCAGTTCATTTGTGTCACCTTTAAGTGCGTATGACAATTGTAATAAAGTATATTTATGCCTTTCTACAACTACTAATCGGAAGGATCATAGATGTCTGTTCCGTGTGAGGTCGCTGTAAAGTGCGTTTTGCCTGTAGTTCGCGCTATGGTTGCTAGGGAGCTTGTGGCTCGTCATGGTCTTAGGCAGGTCGAGGCAGCTAGGCTTATCGGCGTAAGTCAACCAGCGATAAGCCTTTACCATAGAAACATTCGGGGAAAGGCTATTGATCTGGAGAATGACAGTGAGATTAAACTTCAGGTTGCTAACACGGCTGAATTGTTGGCGAAGGGGGGCACTTCACATCGAGATTTGATCTTGATGTATTGTAGGATGTGTAGGGCGATCAGAGCAAAGGGTCTGCTTTGTAAGCTGCACAAAGCCTTTGATCCGTTAGTTGATATCGAGAAATGCGAGATTTGCTCTGCCGACGATCCTATCAGCTGTTTGTAAAGATGCTGGGACAGTATCTAGAAACATTCATAGAAGTCCTTCGCACGCACGAAGTACTCGAGAACTTGGGTTTCCTAGATGCAAATCTTATATTTAGGTAGCGTTTAGATTGTGGGCGTGATTTCCATGGTAAGACGCAAGAGTGGTGCTCTGAGTTCTGGCAGTGTTTTCTTCGTCGTCTCAATATTGATTGTTTCTTTGCTGGCTTGTTTTTCTTTTAGACCCACTGTGAACGCGCAGGCTGCTGAGGCCTTGGCCGTTGCGTACGCGCCAGTTCTCCACTTCACAGGAGGCGAGAAATTCTATCCCACAAGTGTTGACTACATCATTTCAAGGTCCACACTGGTGAGATATTCAGACGGCGCGATAATTGCCAACTCACCCACACCCGCCACTTTAGGTGTTTACACTTCTTCAGACTTGTACTTGAACAACACACTGGGAACGTTTGATGCTATAGCGGCAGACTATGCTTTGGAAGCTGAGAACAATGGGTACTATGCATACGTGCACGTTGTCAACATGGGCTTTTCAACGGTGATACAGTACTGGCTGTTCTACGCCTACAACAATGGTCCTTTGAACGACCATCAGGGAGACATTGAAGTTGTAGAACTATTCTTAGACAGTTTAGGGAATCCAGAGAGGCTACTATGTTCACAGCATTTCGCTGGGCAGAATGCGGCTTGGGGCGATGTGGAGAAAGCAGACAACCATCCAGTGGTTTACGTGGCACAGGGTTCACATGCCAACTACTTCAGATCCTTCCAAGGTAAGATAGGGCTTGAGAATGACGCCTTGGGAAGCGACGGTATCACTGTAACCTTCAACGAATCAAATCTCATTATGCTCGAAAGCCAAGGCTGGCTGAATTTTGCTGGAAGATGGGGATATTGGGGAACAATGGAGGAAGTAGCCCTTGGAAGGGCAGGTCCATTGGGTCCTGTTTTCAACCAGAACGGGATCAGATGGGCGCAGCCTGCGACCTATCTTGGCCAGACATTCACGGTAGGAGGCATGTATTTTATGCTTGCCTGGCTGGTTGCGAATTTTCTCATACTGTTCATCATCTACGTTGCCGTGAGAGGCGGGTGGAAAACCTATGGCATAGTGAAGCTGAAGAGAAAAGGCGGTTTGCTGGTGAAGAGATTTTTCAAAAGCCGCGGCGGGCCCTTGTTGATGGTGGGCATCGTTGCCATCGTGATGACTTTTATAGCGCTTTTCCTTCCGTGGTACACGATAACTGCTTCGTCGGAGGCTGGTCCTCTAGCCGAGCAGGGCGGTGTTACGCTCATGACTATTGACGGAATCAACGGCTTGAGTGTGAACATGTTCTTGGGCAGCGGCGAATCCATGTCTGGCTTCAGTAACTTGTTTTCCGCGCAATTCCCGTTTTCGTTGATATTTCTTGCAGGGCTGATTCTGTTAGCACTTGACGTGATAGGCGTCAAAAGCGGGAAGAAGCTTGGAAACAAGTTCATTCTCGGAGCGATTACATCGCTTTTTCCCTTCATCTTGATATTTGTATTCATAATGATGTTGCCAACGTTTCTCCCGTGGGCTTCCGCACTGGTTCCAGGTCAGACCATTCCGCCGCAAGTCGAAACAATGGTAAAAGCGGTGGCAGGAAACCCAGTCTACGGCGCATATAGCCAAAGTCTCCCAATTGTAGGCGTGACGACTGTATCTTGGGGGTTCGGTATAGGAGCTTACCTCTTTCTGGTCGCTGCAATAATGAGAATAGTAGTTGGCTTCATGATCCGAACGACGCCAGAACTTCAAGTAGAGCCTCCAGTGCAGCAGCCCGTAGCTTCAGGCGCACCACCGGCTCCACCTTCACCTCCTCCTCCACCTCCGCAAGCAATAGTTCCAATCTAGGCTAGAACGTTCGGGTTCATAGTGTGGGTTGGAGATTCTCCTCAATCAACTGTGATGCATTCGCTGGTTGTGTTGTAAACCTTCTTTGTTTCTGAGTAGTGCGTATAGGGGCTTTTGGCGCGTGTTTGTTGATTTGACCCACGTTTGAGGTGAGCCATGGTTTGATTACGCAAAGATTTTATCCTTTGGAAGAATCTCTGAAGGCGAGAGGGATCGGGAATGAAGGTTGTGGGCGTAGTTGGCAGTGCAAGACCGGGTGGAAACACTGAAATCCTCACTCAGATAGCGCTGGAGGAAATAGAGAAACAGGGACTTGAAACTGAGCTGATAAGCCTCGCAGGAAAGAAAATAGAACCTTGTGACGGTTGCCGAAGTTGTTCGAAAACTGGCAAATGTCACATCAAAGACGATTTTGAATCTGTGTTCACGAAGATGAAGCAAGCTGACGGTATTATTCTGGCGACTCCTGTTTATTATGGTGCGGCGACACCGCAAATGATGAGTCTCATAAGTAGATTCTATAGTAAACGAGGCAAGCCTTTAAGAAACAAGGTTGGCGGACCGATTGTTGTAGCGCGCCGAGCTGGTCACAACTTCACTTTTGCTCAACTCATGTTCTTCTTTATGATCTCTGAGATGATCGTTCCGGGATCGACGTATTGGAATGTTGCTTTTGGCCGCTTGAAGGGAGATGTTCTCAAAGACGAAGAAGGAATAGGCACAGTCAGGAACTTCGGGCGTAAACTGGCTTGGCTTTTGAAGAAGATCAAGGCGTAAGGCTCTCAATCAGGGTGTGATTATGCGATTAGGGACGACAATAAACTTAGTTCGTGCAGTCGTGTAACGGTCAGCGTCCGCCTGCTCAGGTGCGTTAGTTTCTTAAGATCATTAATACGATCCTACATTTACTATTGAGACCTGAGTCTCACTGAAGCCACTTACGACTGGGTGTCAAGCTGATGTCCAAAGAAGAACACATTAGGAGAGTCATCGAATATCACAATAGAGAGGCTGAAAGCGAATATCATAGAGAAGTTGGCGATGACCCTGTTTATGATCAGATAACGTGGAGCAACGTAGAACCTTACCTTCCGGAGCGAGGGTGGATTCTTGATGCTGGCGGCGGTGCAGGCGTCTGGTCAATAAAGATGGCTGAACAGAAGAAGAAGTGCTTCGTTGTGCTTCTCGATATTACCTTGGAGCTTTTGAAGGCTGCAAAGAAAAGGATCGAAGACAAAATGTTGACTGAACGCATTGAGGTGCTGAATGCTGACATTCGCGCTATTCCCCATCCTGAAATGAGCTTTGATTTCGTGTTGTGTGAGGCAGACCCCATATGCATCTGCGGTGATCCTGAGAAAGGAGTTAGTGAACTGTCAAGAGTGCTTAAGCCTAACAGCTATTTTGTTGCAGGAGTCGATAGCACTCTTTATAGAGCTTTTGCGGCCATGTCAAAAGGAAAGTCTCTCGATTATGTTCTCGAGTTTCTGCAAACTGGGATAGCACCAGCTTCAGACGATGCGCTTTTTGCATCCAAGTCTTTCACTCCAACGGAACTGATTATGCTGTTGAAGAAGTATGGTTTGGAAACTGTCAAAATTGTGGGGAAGCCGATAGAATTTGGTCCAGACGTGGGTGACTTGTTTGTTTCAGCCCTTCCAGCAGAAAAACGCGAGAAGATTTTCGGAGACATAGCAGAGGAAGAAAAGTTAGCCAAGATACTGCACAAAATCTATGATGAACCTTACGTTGCAGGTATCGGAAGTCACCTTCACATAGTGGCCATGAAGAAAAAAGGAAGGAGCTGCACTGTTCAGCCAACATGAATGTAACGGATGTTCTGCTGAATTGGGCTGGTTGGTCTTGAGTGCAGGACGTTGATTTTTTGTTCATTGAATAAGGGCTCTATTGTGACTTTTCACAGGCCTAAGGAAAAAGGAGTGGGGTGTATTGGCTGATTTTGCTCACAATAGCATGGTCAGGGAGGGAGGGGGTAGGGTAAAGATGACGGGTCAGACCCTCATCTTTTCCGCGCGCTGAGCGGAGATTTCTTCCGCAATTTCTCTTTTTTTGAGAAGCATTCTTTCGTAAGGGTTATTTTGAGGTAAAGCTAGTTACATTTAGGAGAGAGGAGAGTGCTGAAGGGAGTAGTTTCTGGCATAGTGTTTACATTGCTGTTAGTCGGCATGTTGACTTTAGCTTTCAACACTCATGAGACAACATCAACCTTCGAGAATCTGGACAAGAGCCAACCATCGAAGAACAGCATAGTCTCTTCCCTGTATGAAAATGTCACAATCCACAACGGAAACCTAATCATAGACGGAATACAGACCTTTATCATTGAGAATTGCACATACATACAGACAGGAAACATAGAAGTAAAAGACTACGGCAAGTTAGTTGCCAGAAATGTAGAGATTCAGATAAATCAGAGCTACTTCAACCAGTACGAGCTGAGGGTCGAAGACTATGCAGCGTTAGTATTGGAAGATGCCTTTTTGGGGTCAGACTGGCCAATAGATCTCAGGTTCATGGGGCATTCAAGCATTACCTTCAACAAGGTCGTCTTTGTGGGCATCGGATTTGGTGATTTTTACTTTGACGAGTATTCAAGCGCCGACATCTGCAATTTCACCTTTGAGAAAGAATACAATATGGGCTTTGGTGGTTATTCGCAAGGCTACATCACAAATTCAACGATCCATTACATTGGACCAGCCGAGACATCTCATGTCAGGGTTTCAAACTCAACTATACTAATTGTCGAGTTGTGGTTTGCTGATGGAGAGACTGTAGATGTGCACGGACTAAGGTCAGGTTTTTCTGAATATCTAGACTTGAGGGAAAAGGTGTCAAGCAGTTATCATGCTTTCGACCTCGAATTATCTAGTACGTCTGCCAATTGGTGGCTAAACGTTCCCTATAGTTCCAGGACAACGATTTCTGACTCAACAATTGCACTGTTTGGAGTAGATGTATCCCCTAGCATTTCTATTAGCTTAGAAGGTTTAGAGCCTGGCTTCTACGAATTCAAGAACATTGGAGGAATTACATTGAATAAGACTGGCATAACTGAATGTATGCGCGTTCACATGGTAGGCGCAAGAGATTCTATATGCACAATTTCAGACTCAAAGGTGCATCTGTTCCCGGGATGCAATTCGATTATCTACTTGACAGATTCAGTTGTTGAATATATTATTACTAGCGGGCGCAACTTCTATGGCAGTTTGCATTTTGACAATACAACTTGCAGAGGTATTAGCACCTTCACCTCCAGCTTCTATATGTACGGAAACATCAGTTTCAAAGACTTCGGGGATATTTCTTGGCATTTGAGCAACATAACTCGAAACTACAATGTCATAGCAAGAGAAATCAATGGTAGTGCTACGGAAAATGTTGAGCTAGTTCTCTTTGACCATGACAACTCTAACGTCTGGAATGGACTTACCGACAATCTGGGAGAAGCCAACATCAACATTACCTTTACAGATAGCAACTACACCGACACGTTGCGGCTTGAAGCTGTCAAAGGAAACTTGTCTGCCATAGCGAGCATAGCCTTTCTTTCTGATACACCAGTCACTCTGACCTTGGGTGCTCACGATGTAGCCGCAACCAGTATTGCACTTTGCAAAACTGTTGTTGGGCAGGGATTCATTTTGCCCATAAACATAACCGTTATGAATAAAGGTGGCTTTGCTGAAAACTTCAATGTCACCGGCTATGCCAACGCTACATCTATGGGAACACAGACGGTTTCCAATCTGTCCAATGGAACCTCGACAACCCTCACCTTCAATTGGAACACAACTGGTCTTGCTTATGGCAATTACGCTGTTAGCGGTCATGCTTGGTCTGTTCAAGGCGAAACAGATCTGGCCAACAACAACTGCACGAGTGAATGTGTGGTAGTCACTGTGCCTGGTGACATCAAGGGTGATTTCACAGTCGACATCTACGATGCTCTCCTGCTGTCTGGAGCCTTCAACTCTAGGCTTAGTAGTGCAAACTGGAGCCCAAACGCAGATATTAATGGTGACAACGTCGTCGACATTTACGACGCGATCCTACTCGCCAACAACTATGGAAAAACAGCATAGCAAACGTTTTCCTGTGGAAGCTTGCTCACGCCGGGGTGGGATTTGAACCCCTTACTCTGGGGCGATATCATCTGATCTGCCCCTTTTCTATATCTTGGGGAAGAGATTCAACGCGCATAGATAACTTATTATGTAAAAAACGAGTTCGTTTTTCAAGCCTTGATTCGCTTTGTGTGGCAAGGTGTCTGAATGAATATTTCAAAGGAGATCATAGACTACTGGGGTCGCTTTCAGAAAGAAAATGAGATCGCAAAATCCTTTGTGAATGCTTGGTCCTTCGGGGATAATCCTGAACTGGCTGATGAACTGTTAGAACTTGTGTTAACAGGCAAGAAGACAGGAACATCGACACTGGCTATTGAGCTAGAGAGACAAGGAGAGAAAATGCCCCGAGTTGGGGACTGCAACGTCATCTTAGGTGGTAAAGGAAAACCTACTGCAATCATCAGGACCACATCCGTTGAAATCAAACCATTTAGTGAAGTGGAAGAAGCATTTGCCCACTCAGAGGGCGAGGATGATCGTACCCTAGAATCTTGGAGAAGAGAACACTTGAAATACTGGACCCGAGTAGGCCAGAAACTGGGGTTCGCGATGAAAGAAGACCTTTTGGTGATCTGTCAGAACTTCGAACTCGTTTATCCTAAATGATTTTACGTGTTCGCGTCAGAAAACACGTGCAAGAACCGTGCGGGGTGCGCTAAAAAGCGCGGAGGATAGGGTTTGAACTCATACAGCCCTATGGCAACAGGTTTCCTAAACCATTGACACGCGTTGTTGTATGGAACACTATGCTGGCTTACTTCTGGCTCAGGCGTTCTTCAACTTTTTGCGCATGATCTTTCTGACATTGTTCACTTGAAAGCCAAGACTTCGCAGCAAAGCAATTGAAGAAACGTTCTGTTCTGAAGTTCCGAGCCTCACTGAGTCCATTCCTTTTTCGAAAAGGAAATTCATTGCGCGAGCCGTAAGTGCTGATGCGAGATGCTTGTTTCGAAATTCTGGAAGGGTGGCGGCCGGACCAAGATGACCTCTCTTCACATGTAGATATTTATTATAGTCTGTGTCAGGTCTCGCCACAACAGCTGATACGATTCTTTCGTCAAATTCGGCGACTTGGACCCAGTCTTCATTGAACGGCGGATCCTCAGACTTCCAAGCATCAAGATCTCCAAGTTCCAGTCTTTGCCATCCGAAACCGTTGTTGACGACTGCAACGAGTTTTTCTTCCTCATCGGTTCTCAGGCTTCGGAGCTTGATGTCTTCGGCAGCCTTTGGAATTGGTTTCAAGCCGTCGAGTCTTGCGGACATTCGCTGAAAGCCAGGCTGCAACGTGTAACCTCGGTCAATCCAATCTTTGATTCTCAGGCTCCCTTCATCAATCCCTGTTGAAACAGTGTCGCCCTTGGCGTTCTTCTCAACCTCGTTTACGAGCGTGTTTTCAATGGCTCTTTGATTGTGTCCTTCGCTTGCAGCGAGCCAATGGATGTCTTCTTCCGAGTTTTCTTCAGCATGAGTTGCGATCAGACCTAGTACTTTGCCGTTTTCTTCTGCCACAAGAGTCTTGAGATGACGCCTCTGGATTTGGGATAGGACCCTTTCCTCGTCGAATGGAATGAACTCGTACGAGCTTCTATATTCTGCATTTAACAATCTTGCGACAATTGGCAGATGTTTGTTGGCAAATCCTGAAATCTGGATGGTCATTTCGCCTAGAGCAGGAGTTGGTAGCAGGTATAAACTTTTGGATAGGGCGTCAAAAGTGCGGGGGATGTGGTTTGAACCCGATGCGTGCTACCGATATCCGAAAATATCTTTGCTCCCTCTTTTTGTTTAGGCTGAACTAAAAAGACAGCAACAGTGTCGTGCGCCCTTGCCAACGGTTCGATGTAACTAGTTAGCTAACTGTTTTTATTCTTCATGATCGCGTAAGAATATAAACATACTCGTGACAGCAATTTAAACTGCGCGTGCTGCCAAACAGACTACGATGCCATTAAGACTCATAGAAGAATTCGGTAATAGCACGCTGACCGAACTCAAACGGAGAACTAGAGCAAACAAACAAAAGGCTGAAGGATGATGTTGACATCTTTAAGGACTTCAAAATGCATGAAGCTGGTCTTGCGACTAAAGAAGACAAAGCTATTTATTTCTGGAGCACAAAATAATGAGCATATGCCCGAAAAATTAGACTTTATTACGCCGACTCTACTGAAGATTCTTCATCTATTTCATGAAGACCCGATGCAAGAGGTACATGAAAGAGAGATAGTAAAGAGAGCGAGAGTTAGTAAAGGTTCTGCAAACAAAATTCTGAGGGAGCTTGCCGAGATCAAAGTGCTTGAAAGAGATAGAAGGGGTAGAATGGTCTTCTACAAACTTAACATGAAAAGCGCCGTGGCAAGACAGTTCAAGGTGCTTTTCAACGTTTTTGCGCTCAACGAGTTGGTCGAACAGATAAAGCAAGATTGCAGAACAATCATATTGTTCGGAAGTCGTTCAGAAGGAACAGATCTGAAAGGAAGTGACATAGATTTGTTCATACTTACTAACGAAAAGAACAAAGCAAGATCGAAGGTCAGTGCTTATCAAAACAGAACTGGGATAAGGATGGCACCCGTGATAGTCAACGCCAATGAACTCGTAAGATTGAGAAAGGAAGACAAGCCTTTGTATGAAAGAATCTTCAAAGGGATAGTGTTGTGGGAATCTGAATGAGTGAGTTTAGACGTTTCATCGAAGATAGAAGGCTAGTCAGAATAAGGGTTGACCGGAAGCTTGTCCTCAAAGAGATCGAGGGAGCGATGTCTGACCTTGAAGAGGCATATGGCTCCTTGTCAAGACAAAACTTCAAGTGGGCTACGATACAAGGCTACTATTCAATGTTTCATGCAGTGAGAGCACTTGTTTACAACAAGGGGTTCAGAGAAAAGAGTCATTATGCATTGCTAGTGGCCCTAAGAGAATTATACGGAGACCGGCTTGAGACAAGACTGATTCGAGATTTTGAAGAAGCCATGAACCTGAGACAGGAAGCTGACTATGGTCTTGTGTTCTCAGAAGAGGGAGCCAAGACCAACGCAGATAATGCTGAAAAGTTGCTGAGCCGAGTCAAAGAGATTTTGCGCGTCTAATTTCAAACAAATCAACAAACGAAGAGATGTTTTCTTTAACAAGCCTCGGTCATATTTGTCGAAGCTAGCGCACTAAGACTGCCGAAAACCTCGTGCTCTTCAAGAAGCGAAAATAAGAGGTTCATCCTAAGGTGCGGGGGATGGGGTTTGAACGCCAGGCTAAGTGGCGACGTCTCCCGCAGCTTCCCTCTTTTTCTGTTCTCCGTCCTGTGCCCATCTGCATGCGATGGCATAGCGCGCCGAGTTCAAGGGGACTAGAGCATTTCAAAACCCAGTTTCACATTCGCACGCTTACACCTGAAGAGCCCGCGCCATTGAACTATATAAGAGCCGATAACGTTAAAAGAGGTAAAACGGTGGACAATGCTCCATGGAGAAGAGCGGAGAAGAAGAGAAGATTAGGCGTATCTTGACTAACCCCATGTTGTCGGAGAAGACCAAGCTCATTTTGAAAGACCCAGAATTTTCGAAAAGAGTTAAACGCATTTCTGTGGACCAGAAATTGTTGGAGAAGATTAAGGCTCTGCTTGAGAATGACCACGCAGTAGACTGCATTATGTTACTCTACATGAATCGAGGTAAATGGAAGGAAACCAGCGAGTTCATGCGCAAGAATGGTCTGTCCCTAAGTGATGGCACTTTTAGGGCCAGAATGATTGAAATCGAACATTTGGGCTTAGCCAACAAAGAGAGGATAGAATCCCTGAAGGAGTTCTACACAAAAACTGACCTAGGCGAAAAAGTCGCAAAGCTTTTGCTAGAATTCTTGACAAGTCTCTAAACCTATAACCAAGCGCGCGCCGAACTGTGAGAATCAAATGATACGCAGCATAACGAAATTCAAGAGATCGATCGACTCTGTTTCAATCTCGCTTGTTTTTCTACTCCAATCTCGAAGCACAGAGTCACTTAGAAACCCGCGCGGGCTAACTCTCGAACAATCAATCCGATCGATCGATCGGGCATTTAGTATGTGATAATCCTAGCCAACAACCACGGAGAAACCATAGCCTCGTGCGTTTGTTATAGAGGATGATTTCACAAGATAGATAACTTAAAGAAGCGTAGTACCAATAGTGTGTTCTAGAGGAGAAAGGGAGGTGATTGTATGGTGAAGAAGTATTTGGCAGTTGCTTTTGTGGCTAGTCTCTGTCTGGCAGCAATGCTGTTTATTGCGATACCTACCAGAAGTTCGCCAGGCACGAGCAACTACAATCCATGGGCAGACTTGAACGATGACGGGGTAGTTGACATTTACGACGCAATAACTCTCGCAAATGCGTATGACAGTTCAGGAACACCGTTAACCAAAGCAAGTTTGTTATATGATAGTGGATGGCTTGACGCGACCGGATGGACTGGACAGAACCACATAATAGTTCACAACATGAACCTAAAAGACACACACGTAGTTGTGGACGCACGCAACAGCATCCCAGGATGGAACAAAACATATGGAGGAAGAGGCCAAGATGAACCGCGTTCTGTTGTTCAGGCGGGTGATGGGGGGTACGTGTTAGCAGGCTTCACCTCTTCCGGTGTTGGCTATCCTGATTTCTGGCTGGTTAAGACTGATGGGAACGGAAACGTGCTGTGGAACAAGACCTACAGGGGAACAGACTGGGATGAAGCGTCTTCTGTTGTTCAGG
>Ga0315296_10001715_pt1 | contig 19054 bp, 18 predicted proteins | sample YL17G14_18_MG_FD_203921 | JGI IMG/M metagenome (GOLD analysis project Ga0315296, IMG submission 203921) | Sediment microbial communities from Yellowstone Lake, YNP, Wyoming, USA - YL17G14_18 | ecosystem: Environmental > Aquatic > Freshwater > Lake > Sediment | place: USA: Wyoming | collected... | reverse complement strand
CCTCAAACGACTCTGGGCACTCACCAACTCTCCACCCAGTTTCCCAGTTGCCACCCGTCGTTTCAGCCATGTAATAGCGATTACCGTCATAAGTGAAGTAGGAAACCGCCGACCTCGCATCCTGGGGCGCATGCGAAAGACTCACTCCAATGTTCATGTGATCCTCACTATCATAGAACAACAAGACAACGTCTAAACCGCCAGCCGCCATAACCGAGGCTGCCATAAAAGAAAAAAGATCACAGTCACCCTCATTCGCAACAATCGTTTCAACAGGATACTTCTGAGGCGCACTAGCCTCATACGGAATCTGATGCACAATCATCAGAACACCGTTAACAAAATCCTCATCATCCTCGTAGAGAGTTAACAAACTATCTGCCATAGGCCCCAAAGCGTAAGGCGTAACAAACTTGCCCAAATCAAGCCTGGAACGCAAACTGTGATCCTTGCCAGCATAATACTCAGACAAGGAAGAAGACACAGAAACATTCAACTCATAACGCCCAGACCCATCAGGATGATCAAGAACCCAATAACTATCCTCATAATCAGCCCCAAAAACACAAGGAAAAACAGACAAACTCAATGACAAAACCATCAAAGAAAAAGCAACAGAAAAACGCAACGAAACCAAAACAGACTCGCCCATCCCTTTAGACTACGTTTCCATGATCAACTCGCCCAATAAAAGAAGTATGAACACCAAGTCAAGACGACAAATACGCGCCAACATCAACAAGCAGACTCACATGCACACGCAAGCTCATATTTGACGCCAAATAGAGGGGCCTACCACAGTTGCACACACGCAAAACCCAACCATGATAGACACATGCACACAGAACCTAAATAACCTCCAAAAACACTCTACTGCTCCTTCAAACAACAGACAGGACGCGACCTCAACTATGCAGAAACCAGTCATAGTTGTACACGGCGGAGCCGGCGCCTGGCACCCCGAACGCAGAAAAGCAGGACTAGCAGGAGTCAAAACCGCATCCCAAACAGGATACAACATACTAAAGGCCAAAGGCTCAGCCCTAGACGCTGTTGAAGCAGCAGTCAGAACGATGGAAGATGACCCCGCGTTCAACGCGGGCTTAGGCTCAGCTTACACAATAGACAAACGCATCGAAATGGAAGCATCCGTAATGGATGGCAAAACCCTCCGAGCGGGAGCCTCAAGCCTACTCACAGACATCAAGAATCCCGTCAGCCTAGCCCGCATAACCATGGAAAACACCGACCACATCTTCATAGCCGGCGAAGGCGCAGAAAAACTCGCACAGCTCTTCCACTTGGAACGCCGAAACCCCGAAACCAAGCTACGACTCGACTACTGGAAAGAAGCATACCAAAAACTACGCAGCGGCAAAGACCAGACCCTGCCCAAGCTGGGACAACTCCTCCAAACTCATCCCGACCTATTCGAAACGGACACAGTGGGCGCAGTAGCCTTGGACAAAAACGGCGACACAGCCGCGGCAACAAGCACAGGCGGCTTCACACTCAAATTCCCCGGCAGAATCGGAGACTCCCCTCTAATCGGCGCCGGCAACTACGCCGACAACCAAGCAGGAGCCTGCAGCGCTACAGGCATAGGCGAAGTGGCCATGCGCCTAGTCCTAGCCAAACACGTCTGCGACAAAATGCGCACAGGGCAAACAGCACAGGAAGCAGTTGAGAACGGCATCACACTTGTCAACAAGAGACTGCGCATCAAAAACAGCATGGGACTAATAGCAGTTGACGCAAGAGGCGGAATAGGCGCCGCACACAACACGCACAACATGTGCTGGGCATACATGACGCCTAAGATGGCTAAGCCCAAAGCAAGCATGAAAGCACACAGATGTTCAACCTGAAGCTGCAGGAAAAAGCTGAGAACACGAAAACGGGAAACTCCTTCAAGCGTTGTCTTCGTCAACAGCCGTATGGAAATCCTTAAAAAACCAAGCATGTGTGTTGTTAGGTGCCCAGACCCATATGGGAGGTGAAAAACTTGGAGGAAGAATGGGAAGAAAGCGAGGAAGAAGGAACTGAGGACGAAGAATGGGAAGAAGAAGAATGGTAATCCCCGACAAACGCAAGTTTTCTCTTTCTTTTGTTTCAAACATCTTCTTATTGTGATAGGTTTTGATGGAATGAATGGAACCAAAGTAAATTTATAACTAGCCGTCTCCATTGATGTTTGTTTCATCATCACAATGGGAGCCTACACCGTCCAAATGGTCAGAGTCGCTGTTCTAGACGAGGACAAATGCGAATCCAAACGATGCGGCAAAGTATGCTACCGGTTCTGCCCGCCTGTGAGAAGTAAAATAGAAGCCATACGATTCGAAGGCGACAAACCAGTTGTCGTGGAATCCCTCTGCGTAGGCTGCGGCATATGCGTCAGAAAATGCCCCTTCAAAGCCCTATCCATAGTCAACCTACCAGATGAACTTGAGGGCGAATGCAGCCACCGCTTCGGACCAAACACATTTAAGCTTTTCCGCCTGCCGATTCCTTCGCCTGGGGGCGTACTCGGGCTTTTGGGGCAAAATGGCATCGGAAAAAGCACAGTCCTCAAAATCCTTTCAGGCGAAATCAAACTTAATCTCGGCAAGTATGAGCAACCGCCAGAATGGACAGAGATTATACAGCATTTCCGCGGCTCCACCCTTCAAGACTACCTGCTGAAACTAAGTGAAAAAAAACTGCGAGTTGTGTCAAAACCTCAATACGTTGACAAGCTGCCACGAGCTGTGTCTGGCAAAGTCAGCAACCTCCTCAAAAGAGTCGACGAAAGAGACGTATTCAAAACCCTGACTGAGCAGCTGCAGCTGGGCAACATCCTTAACCGAGGCATAGATGTGCTGAGCGGAGGCGAACTCCAGCGCGTCGCCATAGCAGCCACAATCAGCCGCAATGCAGATGTCTACCTCTTCGACGAACCCTCAAGCTACCTAGACGTGCAGCAACGGCTACAAGCAGCCCGAGTAATACGCGGCCTAAAAGACACTGGCAAAACCGTCATCGTGGCTGAACATGACCTCGCCATACTCGATTACTTGTCAGATTACATATGCGTCTTCTACGGTTGCCCCGCAGTCTACGGCATAGTAAGCCATGTACACGCCGTGCGAACAGGTATCAACATATACTTGGAAGGCTTCATCCCGGACGAAAACATCCGCTTCCGAAAAGAACCCGTAATCTTCCACGTGAAACCCCCCTCAGCTGGATGGTCAGCAAGCGAAACCATACTGAAGTGGGAAACCATGCAAAAATCCTACAAGGGCTTCTCACTCTCAGCTGAACCGGGAGAAGCAGGTCTGGGCGAAGTCATAGGCATACTCGGGCCAAACGGCATCGGAAAAACCACGTTCGTCAAGCTCTTGGCAGGAATTGAAAAACCCGATGTCGGCGTGTCACCGATGCAAGGCGACTCAGCGGTAAGCTACAAGCCACAATATATCTCAGCTGAGTACCAAGGCACTGTAGAGCAACTGCTGCGTGGCATGGCTAAAGATGAGTTTACCTCGGGCTGGTACAAAAGCGAAATCATGCAGCCACTTGACCTGGAGCCACTGCTTGAAAGAGACGTGACCCAGCTGAGCGGTGGCGAACTCCAACGCGTCGCCATAAGCGCCTGCCTATCCAAAAAGGCCCTAGTTTACTTACTCGATGAACCCAGCGCCTACCTAGACGTCGAAGAACGCTTGGTAATGGCGCGAACCATAAGACGCGTGGTTGAAACCCACAACGCCATGGCCTTCGTAGTAGAACACGACGTAGTAGCTCAAGACTTCATCGCTGACAGACTCATGATATTCACGGGCAAGCCTGGAGTAAGAGGCACAGCTAACGCGCCTACTTCGCTGCGCAAAGGCATGAATGCATTCCTTGAAGATATGAACATAACTTTCCGAAGAGACCCCCAAACCAAACGTCCCCGAGTCAACAAAGAAGACTCCAAAATGGACCGCTACCAGAAGAAAGCCAACGAATACTACTACGTTTCAACCAACAAAGATTAAGAACCTAAAAGCTACTGCGCCTTTCTGAACTTGATGCTCTGCCCAGTCAACTCTAATTCATAGACTTGGTTCACGTCGAAATCCACGCCTAGACCCTCGTACTCTTGCTCGGTGAGGAATAGAACCAGCTTGGGAAACGTAAACTGCGTCTGCTGAGGAAACATGGGCAACTGCTGCTGCAAGGCTTGCATTATGTCCTGTGCCATACGTGCCTCATCGGTCTGAGGCCTAATCACCATACGAGGCATAATTCGGTCTTCCAGAAGCTCAATGCGTTTACCCAAGTTGCCCTCAGGGTCCCGAATAGACTCGATGCGCTGAACTCTCACGCGAACCATGAATGTCTTCACTTCCGAAACGTAAGTAACTGAACACGACGAGAGGTTTTATGCTTTCCCCTTTCTTACTCCATTTCAACTGTAGCTGGCGGCTTCGGCGTCACATCATAACAAACCGCTGAAACGTTCAGACAAGCGCTAAGTATGCTCGTGGCGATTTCATTCAAGGTTTTCCACGGCAAATCGGACACTTTGGCCGTGAGAAAATCAGTTGTGCTAATAGCCCTCACAGCAACCACATACGGCTGCCTCTGCGTTTTCTCGCCAACCACGTAGAAAACACGCGTAAACGACGGATTGTCAGTTAAGATCCTGTTTTGCAGCTCAATCAAGCTTGATATCGACGGCTGATGAATTTTGCCCTGAGCAGCAAGCACTCTAACTGCAACCACTTCACCGTAGACTCTATTTCCCTCACGCATCCCAGTCGCCTTGTCCTCAAAAATAGTCACCTTGACCTGACCTCGAGGAACCCTAAGTAACTCCGCCACCTGCCCCTGTATCTTCAACAGTTGGGCATCATGAGACGCGTCGTCAACATTGTCTACTATGACCGCAAAATACTGGCTCGGTGCATGAGGCGCCAATTTCTCTTCAGCAATAGCTGTCGCAATCTTCACAGCGTCTAACTTATCCCTTCTAATCTCGCCTACGACGCGCACTGACAAGCCAGGACCAGGAAACGGCTGCCGCTCAGCAATCTCCCGAGTCAAACCAAGAAAGCGAGCAACCTCTCGAACCTGACCCTTAAACAGAGTAGTCAGAGGCTCAACAAGCAAGAAGCCATAACGCTCTCGCGGGTTTATCCCAATCTGCGAAAGCACATTATGCTGCGTCTTAACACCACCAGCAGTCTCAACAATGTCCGCCAAAATAGTGCCCTGCACAAGATAACGTATGCCTTCACGTTGTGCAGTCTCGCTCAAAACACGGTAAAAAGTCTCACGAAACACTTTGCGCTTTTCTTCCGCATCTCGCAGCTCACGCATCTCCTCCAGAAAACGTTCCTGAACATTCAAGATCTTGATGGGCAGCTCGAGCGGAGGCTGAGACAAAAGTGCAGCCACTCTTTCAGGTTCACCCACACGCATAAACGCGTCGTCTAGCATGACGCAGAGCAAGTTGTCACCAATCGCGCGGTGAATAAGCGCAGCACACGTACAACTGTCCACGCCGCCGGAAACCGCGATGAGCGCCTTTTCACTGCCCAGAACATTTCTTATCTCTTCAACCTGTTTCTCAACAAACTCTTTCACATTGAATCTTGCCTGTGATTCTACCATTGTCCCACGTTTCCCCTCAAACCATTTGGCTCAAAGTTTCCCTGCTAATGTACATGCCACCATTAGGCATTTTCTTGATACCCGTAGCCGCGTTGAAAGCTTTGAAGCCCACGGGCTTGTCAAGCTCTTCCATATTCCTGAATCGGATCAAAGTGACGCTGTCTCTCCCGCCAACGAACTTGTCATATTCGTCTTTGTTTTCGAAGACAGTTTCAGCGCCGTAAAGACTCCACAGCTCATCTCTGGAACCAATGACTCTTTCCACAAACTCGCCAACGCCTCTGATCTGCCTCACCGGCAGCTTGATGTAAAACAACAGTCTAAGCGCCTGTTTTGGTCCAACCTTTCCACGGCGAACAAACGAGTGAACTGAGCCGCCTGTCTTGTTTCTGGTGCATCGGCGGTTCCACCACTTCTCCTCTTCGACAAGAACGTAGGCATAGCGTTCTTTAACCATTCTAGGTACCACAGCAGAGAGTTTAAGCTTTAAATTACGATGTTCAGCCTTAAAACAATTAACTGAAATACCCGAACTCTATAAGAGCAGAGAAAGAGACGAATCCAGATGCGCTTAGACTACCACATGCACACCACATACTCAGACGGCAAACGCGATCTTAGTGAATACGTAGTAGAAGCGGAGAAAAAGAAAATCGACGAAATCGGTTTCTCAGACCACATCTACTTGGAAAAGAGACAATGGTCGATGGATCACGCAGACCTGCCAAAATACGTCAACAACATCGGAACTCTCAAGGGCAAGTCCCAAATCTCGATAAAAACAGGCTTGGAGGTAGACTTTGTACCGGATCAGATGGACAGCCTGATGCAGTTGATCAAGAAATGGAATCCTGACTACCTCATAGGCTCTGTCCACCACATCGGCAATTGGCTGCTTGACAGCGAAAGAGAAATCGAAGAATGGAAAAGAAGGGACGTCGACCAAGTTTACACGCACTATTACGGCTTAGTTCAAGCCATGGTGAAGACACAATTGTTTGACATTGTAGGACATCTGGACCTAGTCAAGAAATTCAACCATCGCCCCAAGAATGACCTGAGCGATCTTCTGCTTAGAACCATAGAGACAATAGGCAAGAGCGGCATGTGCATTGAGATCAACACCAGTGGGCTAAGAAGACCCTGCCGAGAAATCTACCCAAGTGAAAAGTTGCTCAGGCTGTGCTTTGACAACGGCATACCAATAACCTTCGGCTCTGACGCTCATTCACCGGAAGATGTAGGCAATGGTTTCGACCAAGCCGTGGGCTTAGTGAGGCGAGTTGGCTATGCGGAAATCACCAGATTCATGCAGAGAAGACGGGATTCTGTAAAACTCTAGCTGAATGTTTTTGCATCTACATTGCAAACTTGGAAGTCAAATCGTGAGCTTTTACCGTTTTCTTTGAAAATCTCGGGCGTGAATCTGCTTAAACTTCGCTTTCGGTTCATGTTTTGAGCGGTTAAGATTTTTGTGCTCGGCGTGATGTAAGATAAGCGTGCAAGTTGCTGGTGTCCAAATGAACAAAGAAGAAGTAGAAAACGTCGCCGAATTGCTGAAGCAGTACAGCCAAAGCCGAAACCAGACTGTGAACGCAGCAGGCAGTGCAGTAAATGGATTCACCAATGAGCTACATTCAACTCAGAAACTGTGGAAACAAGGAAACAAATCGTTTCTAATCAAGGCTGGGCTGGCGCTGATTGCCTTTCCTGATCCTACAATAAGCGATGTCATAGGCTCAGCCATGGTTGCGGCTGGTTTGATTCAGCTGAAAATGCGCAACTCGGCGCTCCACATCGACGACGTATACAAAACCTTCCCTAAGGTTGTAAAGGAACTCGGCGCAATAAAGTCGCATGTGGTCTAGCAGCTAGCATAAATTCTATAACCGCTATCGCGCCATACTATGCTCCAAACATGCCAGCACAATGCAAAACAGGTGAACACAGAAAAATGAAACTAGTTACAGTTTTGCTCCCAGAAGCCTATTTGGAAGGCTTAGACGAACTTGTCCGATCAAACATGTATCCAAGCCGCAGCTCTGCAATACGCTCAGCTGTTAGAGACATGCTGAAAAAGGAACTCTGGCAAAGAGGACGCGAAGAATAAGACCCAGTTTCTACTCTACCTTTTCGCCTCTGCGTTTCAGACTCTGCCAAGCAGTGTCTCTGATCTGCTCCGCTTTTCTCGCTGGGTCTTTTGCCTCAACAATGGATCTGCCCACGATAAGATAATCGGCTCCAGCCTTCACAGCCGCCTCCGCATCGCCTCCCTGAGCACCCACGCCGGGTGAGTAAATTGCGACTTTGTCCTTCAGAACAGCGTGGATCTCATGTATCTTCTCCGGATACGTCGCGCCAACAACCGCGCCATCAGCGTTCCATTTCAACGCTCTCTCTGCAAAAATCCTATACTGCAGAACAAGCTGACGAGTAGCCATGTCCTGCACCATCTGGCCATAGCCTTCAACGGCGCCTCTATGACTCATATAAACAAGCAAGATGACGCCACGGTTCATCTTCTGGGCGACTTCGAACACAGGCTGCAAACCTTCCGTCCAACCGACAAACGGACTGGCGGTTACGGCGTCGAAACCTGCCTTGTAGTAGTATTCAGCGATGGCTCGGTTAGTATTTCCAATATCATTGATTTTGGCATCCATAATCGTGGGGAGGTTCAGTTCCTTTGCCCTATTGATGATCTTTTGAACGCCGTTGAACAAGCCCATTGGTAGAACAGCCTGTCTATTCAGCTTCAATGCGCACAAGTACTCGTGTACCGTGTTCAGAGTTTGAAGGCTGCGAGTCAGGAGTCGTTGCGGTTTCTCGACTTCAAGGTCTAGGGCAAGAATGATATTGGACTTCTTTTTCTTTGTCGAGCTTTCCATTTCTTGTCTGAACAAATTCGCACCTTTTCAGAAATGGTTCGCCTAGCCTTAAAAATGCTTTCAGCTAATCCCGCATAGAGAAAAGGTAGTTTTATATGCTTCACTTGGGATTATGTTTCGGCAGTTTTTGGGGTGTTAACTCACAATTTGTCGGTCTCTCCAAGCGTCCGCATGGTGTTAGCGCGGCGTATTGCAGGCGAGATTATTCTGTCAGGCAAACCTGGCGCCACCATGAGAAAATGGCGTGAGTTGTTCGCTGTCTCGCAAATGCGTTTATCAGAGAAAATGGCTGTTTCATCACCCTCAGTCATCAGCGACTATGAGAGTGGACGCCGCAAGAGCCCCGGCACACGTTTTGTGAAGAGGTTCGTCTGGGCATTATTGTCGATTGATGAAGAAAGAGGTGGACGATACACTCGTGAATTAGCTCGCTTGACGAGCTCGCCTACGACCCCCATCGTTGACTTGCGTGAGTTCCCAATTCCGGTGCGCACTGAACTCCTATGTAAGGCTGTGCTGGGCGATGTGCTAACATGCAAGGAAGAAGCTCCACGCGAGGTTCTCGGCTACACTGTTGTGGACAGCTTGAAAGCCATTGAAACCTTCTCAGGCTGGGAATTCTTCACCATATTCGGAAGCACCACTGAACGCGCCCTTGTGTTCACCAACGTGCGCCAAGAAAGGTCGCCGATGCTGGCAGTGCGCATAAGCCCGTTGAAGCCACGGCTAGTTGTTTTCCACGGAGCTGAACCCGATGAGCTAGCGATTAAACTGTCGGAGTACGACCGCATCCCCCTGATCTACTCTCTAGCGCCCAGTGTCGAATACTTGGTAAAATCGTTGCGCCGGCTCTATCGCGTTGCCTTACGCATGAAGCTCGGTAAACCCGTCAGAGTGCCACCAAAAGTCACAGCCTGAATGGTGCGATAGCTTGATTCTCTAGTCAATGGTGGCTACTGCATTTTCCCGCTTCGATCATGGAATTGTGCGAATCTTTGAAATGTACAAATGAACCAGGTAGATGACGGCGAATACTGTAAGCGCTACTTCAAGCTGTAGAATAACGGGGTTTTTCTCTATGCCTACAAAGTAGCCTTGCTGCACGATGTCTTTGAAGACTAGGATTTGAAGGAAGACAGATCCTCCTAGGCAACTCAAACCTACGCTGTGGAAAACTAAGCGCATTCGTGCTAGGTGGTCGTTGAGTCTAAGCTTCGCCAACATCCATCAAGAATTATCTTGACCTGAGTCTAGATAGTTATCGTTTATGAAAACGCGGTATGAATACGCGTTAAGTCTTAATGCTCCGAATGATTCAGCCAGATTAGCCTAGCAAGTGGCCTCCGAAACCTATTGCCCACAGAATTATTGGGTAAGCAACCATTCTTTCCATTCCGCCTATTCCTAGCCCCAGATCATTCTTGGTCGCAAAGAGTATCAAGGCAAGAAGCGACGCGGTGCCCATTATCACGGAAAGATAGGACAAAGGAGGTTTCTGAATCCTGTATGCAGCAATTTCCGAGAGCGCTCCAAAGAAGAAGGCAATGAAAGAAAAAATCAGGTGAAGCAACGGAACTGTCTCGGTGAATAGTCCAACACCAGCGGCTCCCGCGCCAGCCACGGTCACCAAGATGCTGATCAACAGGTTTCTGAAAACGCGTTGAAGGTAATATGAACTCACAATGATCGCTAGCCCAAAGAGGAAAACCGACGAGTTGAAGATCAAGGCGCTGGGTCCAACACCCATGTCGCTTATGTAATTCAATGAGGCACTGTAGCCCGGATACAATGTTTCCGCAATAATCATTGCAACGAGAAACTGGGCAGCTCCAGCGAAAAGAAGTGAGCCCGCGAGTTTTTTGTCAAAAGGCTCCATAGAAGCAGAGCTGTGAACAATTCGTACTTAAAACTTGGGATGCCAAGGGTTTTTCATCTTCGACCCTATGCCATGCAACTTGCCACGATTCCACTCATCTTGGATATGGAATCAAGAATCGCCAACTGATTTTGAAACTTTATTCAGAATTCATAATGGTTAAAGAGCATTTCCGTTGATGATAACTTGTTTCAAAAAGGACGCGGTCTCTAATGAGAAAACAGTTCAAACTTTACGTAATTTTGGCGGTTTTGTTAGTTGGTATGTTAGCAACAACGAGCAGGATGATTCTCCCACAGGCAAATGCGACTTACGTAGAGGGATTCATTCAACAGGACACTGTCTGGACGTTAACCGACAGCCCATTCATCATAATCAAGAACATAACCGTAGAATCAGGACATATACTGACCATTGAACCCGGTGTTGAAGTCAGATTCGGAGGTCACTTTTCACTAGTCGTAGAGGGAACGCTCTATGCAGTTGGCACCTCCGAAGACCCCATTAAATTCATCTCAAACAAATATCAACCTCAACTCGGCGACTGGGGCACGATAAAATTCGCTAACAAGTCCCAGACTTCAACATTGGCATACAGCATCATAAAACATGCAGAACATGGAATCACAATCGAAAACGGTAACGCCCAAATCAGAAACTGCGAAATAAACAACAATTATCACAGCGGCATTTACATCACAGGCGACAACACTGGCTCCATAAAAGACAACGCAATTCAACTAAACGGAGACGGCATATTCTTAAGCGGCAGCACCTCAGGAATGACCATACAGAGCAACCGAATTTCAGCAAACATTGAAAACGGCATAAATCTCCAAAGCGCTCCTGGCACATACATCAACAAAACACAAGTATTCAACAACACCCTGTCTTCCAACTCGAAAGGAATCAACATTTATGGAAACGTCGACACAAGCATCACACGCAATTCCATATCATTCAATGACGTTGGCATATGCTTCGAAAACGTGACAAAGGCTCTGTCCCCACAGTTCAACGACATATACGGCAACATGAACGCAACGGAATTAGCACAAAGTCAACCGGTAAACGCCACGTACAACTACTGGGGAGACCCGACAGGTGCCTACCACATGTCCTTGAACCCACAAGGCAAGGGCAATCCAGTTCAAAGCAACGGATATGACCTCCTATTCATACCCTACCTGAGTGCGCCCAACAACTACGTCAACGCTCGACCTGTAGCCAGACTGCTGAGCGACAAAATCCTGGTCCAACCAAACCAGCCGATCAACTTCATCGCCACCAATTCAAGCGACGACCGACGCGTTGACAAATACTTCTACCAATATGGCGACGGTCAAAACACAATTTGGTCAACGCTATCTATTTTCGAACACGAATATGCGTTAATCGGGACATACCAAGCAAACGTTAAAGTGATGGATGACTTCGGCACAATCAGCAGCAACACAGCCTCAATAACAATAGACGTGCAGGCACTTACACCCTTGGATGTGTCAATGAGCCTAAACCACTCTCAAATGGTGTCTGAGGGAACAGTCCAGATAACTGTTAGAGCAATGGTCGGATCATCTCCGATTTCCAGCGCAAACGTAGTGATTCTCCCAATCTTAGGAGGAACGCCAACGCCACAATCGGGCATAACCAACTCGACAGGTTACTTCACAGCAGCCTACGTAGCGCCCAGCGTAAGTGAACAAACAGACATAAGAATCATAGCGAGAGCCTACAGAACCGGTAACGCAGACGGATCAGCCTATCAATACTTAGAAGTCGTGCCTCCATTATCAGCAGAGATGACCCTTAGCTCTAGCCTTATAAAATCCGAGGCCAGCGTAGACGGAACAGTCCACGTCACGTACAACTCGAACCCTGTTGAAAGCGCAACGGTCGCACTGAGCTCTGACAATGGTGGAAGCCTGACTCCGCAAAGCGCAAGCACAGATGCAGATGGGTGGCTCCAGTTTACTTATCAAGCTCCACAAACCTTTACGCAACTGAACGTCACACTCACAGCGACCATAACCAAAATCGGCTATTGGAGTGGTTCAAATCAGGTCAAATTATCCGTCGCTCCGAAGACGTTGACTGTTGAGGTGGTGGCTAACCCGACTGCGGTTAACTCTGAGGATTCAGCTAGCATAACAGTCCATGTTTCCTCTGAAGGAATAGCTGTGGCAAATGCCACCGTGACAGTATCCTCAGACGTGACCGGTGAGTTCTCGAATTCCACTGGATTAACTGATGTCAACGGTGACTTTCAGATGGTCTTCACTGCGCCTCAGACAGCAGACCTAATCGGTATTACAATCAGTGCGTCTGCAAGCAAGAGTGGGTACGTCGACGCTCAAGGTCAATCATCGCTCACGGTGAACCCTGCGCCTGGACAAGGAGCTGGCACAGTATTCGGTTTGTCTTGGACGATGCTGCTTCTGATCATAGTCCCAGTGATAGTCGTTGTCGTAGTAGTGATCCTGATCAAGAAGAGAATTATTGTCTTCAGCCGGGGCGAAGAAGCTCAATAGCTTCCGCTTCTTCTTCCTTTTTTCGTTATGAGAAGCACACGAGTTTCTCTTAGCCGAGCAACTGATTTACCGTGTCAATGTTCTCTATGAAATGAACGCCTTTAGGAGTAGTTCTGTACAGCGTTATGGTTTGTCTCTTTCTTATTATCGTGTTGTTCTCTAGGAAGCCTTTGTCAATTAGCAATTGCAGATATGTGTTGATTTGAGAGTAGCTTAGCTTCGCTTTGTACATGATGTGTGTTTTGATTCTTCCTTCGCGCGCCGTTTTCAGTATTTCTGCAACGATGTCGTGCCGGTCTCTTCTCTTGCTGTTCACTTCGATGGTGGTCACTGGCCTGCCTCATCTCCAGCATATACGAGAGAACATGATCATATATTACCGTTGAGGAATATACTTCTAGAACACTAACCTATGTGGAAAGCGCATTATTTTGCGCCGATTTTTCGCAGCATCTCACATGGCTTGCAGGTTTCGCCCACTGTAGGCTCTCCACACACCTTACATGCATGCAGAAATGTCTCTTTCTCAGCAGCCTCCAACGCCGGTCTGATTTTCTCAACTGACCTGAAGACTGTGTACTTCGTGCCAGCATGTTTCTCTTCAAGCCTGTTCAGCATCTGTCGTATGTCATTTCTCATAGCAGTAGGCGCATATGGACAGGGAGTACTCTGAAACTCTGTTTTCCTCAAGTATGCGTAGAAGGCGATTTCTTTCTCTAGCACTTCGCAGATGGGTTTGACACGAGGCACAAACATTGGATGTGACTCCCCTAAAACAGGTTTGACCCGTGCTATACGCGGAGCGTCGCCGTGCATAATATTCAATAATATAGTCTGGACTTCATCGTCCAAATTGTGTGCCAAGGCAAGTTTGTCGGCCTTCGCTTGTCGAGCAACCACGTTCAAGGCTCGCCGTCTCAAGACGCCGCAATAAGCGCATGGTGAAAGAGCCTCGTTGCTCGTTCTGACCTTGTCTTTGAGCAAGGCAACCATTTCATCAAGCCGAACATCGAACAGATCCTTGAACGAAGTTATGAAATGCTCAACGCCACTTCTCTGACAGTATTCGCTGGCTAGCCTAACTGCTTCATCTCGGTAGCCTCGAATTCCCTCGTCAACCGTGACTGCGCACAGACTGGCTTTCGGAAATAGCTTCTCAAACTTCGTCATAATGTGCAGTAGAGTGGTGCTGTCCTTTCCGCCTGAAACAGCCACAGCAATCCTGTCGTCTGGCTTGAACATTCTGTTTCTCGCGATTGTGGCTTTGACCTTGTCTTCAATTGATTTTGTGAAGCACTTGCTGCAGAGTCTCTCTCCAGAGTAGATGCGCATGTACACGGCGTCTCTTCGCTTACATAGTGTACACGTTGCCATCGCGGAATCGCCATTCAACCAGCTATATTGCTATCAGTCCGTAGCGCCATATGCTAATGATGATGTTTAATGCGAAGAGCGCAAGTGTGAAGGCGCTCAGGCTGATGCGTAGCTCGCGTTTCCTTTTCTTCACAAATCTCTCAAGCGGATAATATAGCACGCGTTCGCCATCAAAGGGGTACAAGGGCAACATGTTGAAGACTGCGAGGCTAAACGCGAACACGTATATCCAGAATATCGTCCAGTACAAGTTGACTCCGGTGTATTGGTCGAGTCCAAGCCTGTTTGGCTGATAGCTTGCTCCGAGTCCAGTGTTCAAACCGATAATCGCTCGGCTCCTGTTCTCCGGGGCAGACGCTGTTGTAATCAGTACCTGTTCAACTATGTTATTGTGGAGAACTGTAAGAGATAGGTTCTGCCCAGCCTTAACGCTTCTCATGTATTTGGAGAAATCAGGGTATGTGGTAATGGATGTGCCATTGATAGCCTGTATTACGTCCCAGCGTCCCAAACCAGCGTTCTCTAACGGTCCATCGGGCATGGTTTCTTGGATTAGGAGGCCGGTGGGCGGTGCGAACAGTCCGGTCAGCAGGATAAGGGCTAATAGAGCGGTTACTAGGTTTGTTGCTGATCCAGCTGATAGCATGCGAAGTCGGGCTGTCAATGACGCTTTTTCGAACTCTTTTTCATCAGGCTCCACGAATGCGCCGAAGAAGACCAGCAGTGCTAGTATTCCTGTGGATAAGACTGGAATATTCTCGACCCGTGCTATTATGCCATGTGCCAACTCGTGTGGCAAGACGATCACGACTACCGCGACTAGGAAGAAGGGAAGCCATGTCATGCTCAAGGTCAGGCCTGGAATAACTGGGGCAACGTAGCCTATGTCCCCGACTTGACTGAATCTAAGTAGGTTGTTGATAAGAAAGTAGAAGGCGAAAGCCATGAGACCAATGGAGAACGCTACGCCAATGTTTGATAGAGTCTTCCATAGGGCTGGTTGTTTCTTGGCAAGCTTGTCTATGGACGAGTTTAGTGCTTTCGACTTGTACATGAAATAGGCGGGTTTGACGTCTAGTCCATGCTTGTCCAAGTGAAAGACACGGGCTAGCAGGTAAAGAATCGCCCAAAATGCGGCCAAACCAATCAGAAATGTCAGCTCTGGTGTCAGAGTGAAAGCCATGGTTTCCGTTACCTTTCCGGATTTGCTGTTCTAGGAAATCAACAGGAATATAATACTTAAACCTAGTGTTAAGAGAGAGCACATGCTGAAACTGGTGAACTGTGACACATGGCTAAGAAACCAGTGAAACGTGCTGATAAGGTCGAAGTAGTCTACAGTGAAAAACGCTGGAAACTGCTGCTGAAACTGCGAGAAGAAGCAATTGAAATAATGGATGCACTCGAAAAAGCAAGTCTTGGCTGCATAACACATGGAAGCCTAGCGAGAGGCGACGTATCCGCAAACAGCGACATAGACGTATTCATACAGAATCCGTCAGGTTCGTTTCTTATTGAATCGGCGATTGAACGCGCGGGACTGGCTGTTAATCAACGGATTCTTGTTCAGGCTACTCCCTCTTATGCTGCTAAAGGCTACGTTGAACTTGCCCCGCAACGTGTCGTTTCTTTTCCACTGATGAAAATGCGCTCACGAGAACGCGATTTCTACAGATTTGGAGGCGAGGCGACTCTTCAAACCCTCAGAGACAATGAACGCATAGTTGGCGTGGACAAGCGTCTCATGTTAATTGAGCCTACGGAACGCGGGCACATCGAAAGTAGCATTGTTGGCAGGGAAAACGCTGTGGCTAAGCTGCTCAGTGTCTCCGTTGAGACAGTTCTCGATAGGGTGCACGCCTTATTGCGCCGTGATGAAGTTGGCAGAACAGGAGTCTTTGTTAAGCGTGAGCTCTCGCACGACGAGACCTTTGAAATGGCTCTGCAGCGCCTAGTCGATGAGAACCCTGCAGTACGCCGACGGCTTAGGCTTTCAAGAGCTTAGTTCAGCTGATTGGGTACCTGAGAAGCGCCGCGATTCCGCCTAGTCCCTCAAGTTTGTTGCCAGCTTCGTGTTCTGTGCTCACAACTGTGATTTGCCCAGATTTTTCCTCCACTTGCCGCATTAGTTTTTCAAGCTCCAAACGTTTTTGGTCCGGTGACTCGCGGAGCAACGTGTCTATTATCAAGAGTCTTTCAATCGCGCCGTATTGGTCTGCCTTAGCAACTTCATCAAGCCCGTAAACTACGTTGCCTTTTCCAGCTCCTAGCCTAGTCAGCACTTCTTCAACATGTTGCGTCTCAACAGCCATTCTCGCGTTCTTCAAAGTCTTCGTTAGCACTCCTGAGCGAATGGCTTCGTTGATGCCAACCAAGCCTGAGCTGTTAACGCCCTTAACGTCCACAATTGCTGATGCCACGTCTTTGTCCATATTCTGAACGTACTTGACGAAACCGTTCTTGACAAAGCCCAAACCCAGAACAACCAATGGGCACTTGAGGTCTTTCCATGCTTCACGTATGAGGCTCAACGCATCTTTGAAGTAGCCTTTCAGAGCTTCTTCTCGATTCTCAGGCTCTAACTTGCCTGGAAGCTGAATCCTCCTTTCTGCTTTAACGTCCAATCCATATTGGCGTAGAACGGCAACGGCGTATTCCTCATCATCAACTGCTGCGAGTAGAATGAGCGGGTCTTCAACTTTGCTTGCTTTGTCCAATCGGTCGACCTGATGCTTCAGCCACTTCGACTTAATTATCGTTGCAGGTTGATCAACCACAAGATTCAAAGTGTGATAAGAGCCCCTGCCACCTATATCCTCAGGAATGTCTGTTATGATTCCGCGGACTCGCAGACGATTCAGGCTTCTATCCCAGAGAACGTTTTCAACTATGATGCCCAAGGAAACCATGACTCGTCTCCCCTCTTTCGGACGACTGTACTCTTCTTGAACCTTGACCTCTCTCGTGGTTCTGGCGAAAACTTGGTCGCCAGGATAGACTACATTATAGAGGTGCCAAAGGTCATCTAGGCTTTGTGGCACTACTTTTACGAAGCCCCTCTTAAGGTGCATTTCCAAGATTCTCAAAGGCTATTCTCCTCATCTGAAGCACTTGATTGCAGAACTGTTATTCTCATAATTCACTAAAATCCTTTATTCTTTTCCATGATGAAGAATGCGTGGAGAACCCATGGACAGCGCAAATCGGTGCTGGGCTCTTCGTTGTGAAAGAGGTTTCTGGCTCTTGGACGTAAACTCAGAGGCCAGAGAACAGAAACCAGAGGGAAAACTGTACGAGAAGGCTGAGCCGTACGCGTTCGTATCATGATGAGGTTGACATCGAATATTATGTCAAGGATCAAATTGTGCCGGCAGCCGCGCGCATGCTGATGATGTTCCACATCGCAAAGGGAGAACTGGTGCTGCTGGTCTGCGATAAGCCTAAGACTCTAGCAGGCTTCGAGCACCAAATGAGTTGTTTAGCCTTCCATTTCTGCGAATGTCAGCAAATGCACTTTCAACGATGGCTTGACCTGGTCTGAAACACGTGCTGCAACGAGGAACTTGATGCCTTTTTCACTGGCTATGTCCACTAGCCGCTGCGTTATCACGCCGTCAAATACAATTGTGTCCACGCCGTCAGTCTTTTGGAGTTTTTCAGCCAGCGCGCTTACGGGCAAACGTTCTATTTGCTCCATTTTCTCGCCGAACAAAACTGCTTCCAATGTGCCTTCAAGCTCTTTTCGCGCTTCTTTAATTTGTTTGGGCACAAGGACTTTGGGGCGTTCCCTCGGCTTTCTAGCCCTGAACTCTTCAATTGGAACCTTATTCCTTAGTGCGTTGAAGACTTCAGTTGAAGTGCATTCCTCAATTTCCTTGCCTTGCGGTGCTCTCGCGACATACTTGACATCTGTCACTTGAAGAAGCTCCTTGAGAATGAGGTCGCCTCCCCGGTCGCCGTCCAAGAGTGCAGTCGCTGTTTTTTCTTTGCTTAGCTTGATGATGGTTTCGGGAACCTTCGCGCCTTCGAGAGCCACCACATTCTCCATTCCGAGTCTGAGCAGGTTGATAACGTCAGCTCTGCCTTCAACAATTATGATTTCCTTCGCTTTGTCCACTTCTGGTCCTGCAGACAGCTCATCTGGTCCATATTTCTCCACTCTGGGCACTCTTAGAGTTTCGGAGACTTCTCGGAAAACCTCTTCTGTGCTGGGCATGGACTCGATTTGCCACTTCTGCAGTATGGTCTTAGCTCTTTCAATGATTGTCCTGCGTCGAGAGTCTCGGATGTCCTCCAGCCTCTCTATCGTTACCTTAGCCTCACAGGGGCCAACGCGGTTTATGCTCTCTATGCTTGCCGCGATAATCGCCGTCGATACCCTGTCAAGACTGGTTGGAATAACGATTGATCCTGTGGTCTTGTCGTTCTTTGATTGCAGCTCGATTTCTATTCTTCCAATTCTACCTGATTTCTGCAGTTCTCGTAAGTCAAGTTCGCTGCCAAACAAGCCTTCGGTCTGTCCGAAAACTGCTCCTATTACGTCCGGTTTTTCTACCACGCCTTCAATTTCGAATTTGGCGCGCATTACATACTTTACGGTAACGGTCTGTGATGATCCCATTAGCATGCACCTCCTGGTGATATAGTTATATGGGAATAGTCCCAGTAACGCCGTAAACGTATACTAGTTACGAAGCATGTTATCAGTGAACTGCTCTCTTTTAACCTTTGCTAATCAC